>BNJS01001621.1_pt1 | contig 329733 bp, 395 predicted proteins | sample 8540461 | NCBI WGS metagenome assembly BNJS01 (sample SAMD00202454, study PRJDB9452) | human saliva metagenome | isolation source: human saliva | place: Japan
AAGCCCGCATTTTTGCGAGCTTATTTTTTTAAACTAATTCGTCAAAATCATCAAATTGAGAAATTCTTGCGTCGATGAAGTTTCGAAGTTCTTTTTTTGTCCGGTGGCGATCCCAGGATGCCATTCGCTCATGTTGTGCCATTTATTTTTTTCCTTTTTTTGTTTTTTTAAAATTGATATTACGCTATTTATAATAACACAAAAAAATATAAAAGTCAATAGTTTTTTTGAAAAAAACTTAAACATTTTTTTCTTGATTTTCGCTCGTGCTTATAATATAATTTAAGGTAAAGGTTATGGATATTTGGATGATTTTTAGCAATTGTGATTTTTAGCGTCAATGGTGCACGCTAGTTTTCATTTAAGTATCAGTATTTTTAACTCTTTTAGGTGGGCATTCTTTGAGTCGAAAAACGAATTTTTCAACTAACTAAATTGTCGATGTCGTTAGTTTTTCGGCTCGATATTTGCGACTGTTTTAATGTTTTTGTACTTTTTGCTTATTTAGGAGAAATATTTTTATAATATAGCTTTTTTTAAAAAAATTACTTGGGCTGTTTTTAATTGGAATTTTGGTTTCTGCTGGAATTTCAACTTGGGGATTTTATTACCGAAGAGGAAAAAAACTTCAAAATGGCACAGAGCTTTGGATTCCGCGACCAATGGCTAAATATCTAAGTTTGCGCGCGAGTAAAACTGACCATTCAGCTGAGGCATTTTTCGCTTGGCATGGTAGGTGTTTTTTTAGTGAGATTTTGTTTTATTTTTGCGCCATTAGTTATTGTTTCGTTATTGACGACTAAATTTTTCGCCAGCTTTTCAGTTTGCGATCTTAATTATTTATGTTGTGATTTCGAACTTGCCAGTTTTTAGTATTGCGTGTATGATTTCTGGTGGACATCCAATTTCAGAAATACAAGTTTGGAGAAATAAAAAAATAAGCGTTTTATGCAGTTTTCAGCAGGGCTTGGAATGCTGGTTTTGGCATTTATTATGAGTGTTGTAATTTTTTTACTCCAGAATTTTTTTGGGAGTTTCATTATGAAAATGGTTATGAAATCTGGAGGCAAAGTTGAGAAATTCAATTATAAAAAAAGTTACAAAAAGAGCTTGAATAAAACTTTTTTTAATCGTAAAAATCACCAGAAGGGCAAAGTAATGAATTTGTTCGAAAAACGCTTCTTGAATTTGCAGTTTGGCAGAGGAATAAACCGGAGATTACGAGTGGTGATATTCGAAGGAAGACAGCTGATATTTTGCATAAAATTCATCCAGAAGCAGCGTATGTATATAAAAATTTCAAGAGCATAATTTAAGGAGTAGAGATGGCTAAGAGAAAATTTGATTTTGATTTAATTGTTCTTGGAAGTGGCGCTGGCGGTTCTGCGGCTGCGAATATTGCATCTAAAGCTGGACTAAAAGTTGCTATTGTAGAAAATGATCTTTTTGGTGGTGAATCTCCAAACTATACAGATATTCCGCGAGCGGCAATTTCGAAAGTTGAAAAAGCTTTTTTCGAAGCTAAAAGGGTTGAAAAGATGGGTTTGCGTTCGGCGAATTTGACTTACAATTTCCCAATGATTTCAAACTGGAAGAAAATCGCAACAGAACGAACAGGGGCTTACGATAATCAGAAATTTTTCGAAGGTTTAGGAATTAAAACTTTTAGAGGTGAGGCAAGGTTTTTGACACCAAATGAAATTTCGATCAACCAAAAACATTATTCCGCAAAGAACTTTTTAATTGCGACTGGTTCAAAAGATTGCTTTGCCGGATATTAAAAAAATCTTGAAAATATAAGATATTATACACCTAAAACGATTTTTGATATTATTCGTCCGCCAAAAAGCATTTTTATTGTTGGTGGTGGTGCGGAAGCTGTTGAAATTGCGCAAATTTTGGCTATTTTTGGTACGAAAGTTTATATTAGTGAAGTCTCGGCACGCCTTTTACCAAAAGAGGATGAAGAAGTTGGAATTACCTTAGAAAATATTTTGGTTGAAGAAAACCAAGTTTATGTTTTGCCGCAAACTCGCGTGGTAGCTGTTCAAAAAGACGGATTGATGAAGCGTGTGATTTTTCAGCGGGGTGGAGTTGAGAAATTTGTTCGGGTTGACGAAATTTTGGTTGTTGGCGAAAGAACTCCAAATACAGATATTGGTCTTGAAAATGCGCATGTTGAATACTCTAATGAGGGGGTTATAGTTAATGAATTCGCGCAAACTTCAATGAAGCATATTTTTGCAGTTGGCGGTGTGGTTAATCCGAATTCGCAAACGGCAGAAATTCTTTTGGCGAGTAGAACTGTTGCACATAATATATTACACCCGCGTTCGAAAGTTAATGTTAAGTTTTTGAATATCCCTCAAACAATTTCAACTTGGCCGGAAATTGCAAGCGTTGGAATGAGCGAGGATGATTGCTTGAAGCGCGATTTGAAGTATACAACTGCTATCGCCCCGTTAAATCTGATTGCGAAAAGCAATGTTGAGAACTTTAACAGCGGGTTTGCGAAAATTATTTGTGATAAAAAGGGTAAAATTATTGGTGGAAGCATTGTTTCTCCGGATGCGATAAATCTAATTACGCAGATTTCTTTAGCAATTCAAAATGAAATGACAGCTCATGATCTTGCAGAAATTCCACAACCGTTTTTGAGTTGGAGTGAAATTATACGCGTTGCTGCTCATAAGATTAAATAATAGATAAAATGTTCATTTTGGAAATTCGGGCATTTTTGAAATAAGTTTCAAAAAAATTTGAAAAAAATAGCGCTAAAAAAATGTTAAAATAGGTGTAGATTTATAGAAAAAAATTAAGGAGAAATATGGCTGGTCATAATAAATGGTCAAAAAAATTAAACGACAGAAAGGTGTAAACGATGCAAAACGCGGTGCGATTTTTACACGAATCGGAAACCAGATTGCGATTGCAGCTCGTGGCGGCGCTGATCCGGATATGAATCCAGGTTTAGCGCTTGCGATTGAAAAAGCCCGCGCGGTGAATATGCCAAATGCTAATATTGAGCGAGCGATTGCACGTGCGGCGGATAAAAATTCAGCAGCGCTTGAAGAAATTACTTACGAAGGTTATGGGCCAAACGGAATTGGTTTAATTATTGAAACCGCAACTGACAACCGCAATCGAACTTTCCCAGAGGTTAAAACTGCGCTTGTTAAAAATGGTGGCCGGATTGCTGATGCGGGGAGTGTGATGTTCCAATTTTCTCGAAAAGGTGTTATTTTAGTTGAAGCAACAGGTGAAGATGCTCTACTTGAAATTCTTGATGCTGGCGCAGAAGATGCAGTCGAAGAAGATGGTGAAATTGTAGTTTATACAGATCAGAAAGATTTGATGAAAGTTCGAAAAGAACTAATTGAAAAAGGTCTAACTGTGAAAGAAGCTGAGCTTCAATATGTACCAAATATGGAAGTTGAAATCACTGATGACGAAACTCGCGCTAAAATTGAAAAATTAATGGATGCGCTTGATGATGTTGACGATGTAGTGAATGTCCATACAAACGCTAAATTTTAAGAGCTCCGAAAGGGGCTTTTATTTTTAGGGTCTTGATTCTTGCATAGAGGTGAAAAACATGATTAATTTATTTTTTTAATTCAGATATAAGTAATTTACTAAAAACTAAAAATTTATAATTATTTTTGAAAAAAATATAATAATTCTTTTTGAAATATTCCCTAAAAAAAGTGATGTTGATATTTATTTTTTTCGCATATTCAAAAAGGCTAACCTAGAAATAAGTAATATTGATATTCAAAAACACGATAATTTGAGCTATTGCAAGTGAAAATTTGCGAAAATTAAATTTTTAATGGATATTTTGGCGGTTGGCGGAGGATTTTTATTTGGCTGGAATTTCAAAAAAATATCAAACTTTTGCCAGAGATTCGAAAAGATTTCTTAGAATTTTCTAAAAATGCCAAAAAAATTATGATTTTTGACAAATATATGAATGGCGAAAATAAAATTGAGCAGGATTTTTCTTGGATTTTTTTGCAGCTGAAATTATTTCGAAAAATTGTTAAAAACCAAAAAAATTAAATGAAATGTCTGAGTAAGAAATTTTTTTGACAAAATTCAGAAAATATAGTATAATTCTAAGATGAATAACCTTGAATTTCTTGTAAAAAAATTATCAAACGCCACCCGAAGCAATTTCGCTAGTTGAGAATTCTCACATTTTGTTGCTTGCAGGGAATTTCTGGTGCCGGAAAAGATACAACCAAAAAAACATCTTTTTAAAAAAATGAAGAATATCGCGATATTGTAAGCCATACAACTCGTCAGCCGCGCGAAAATAATGGAAAAAAAGTGAGCATAACGGCGTTGATTATAATTTTATTTCAAAAGAAAAGGCTGAAGAAATGCTTAAAAAGCGTGAGTTTATTGAGGCGAAATTTGTTCACGGAAAGATTTATGGAACAAGTGTTGCAGAAATCGAAAAAGCAAATCAAAACGGGCAGATTTCTGTAACGGATATTGATATACAGGGAATTGCAGAATATAAAAAAATGAGCGAGCGTGTGGTTGCGGTTTTCATTTTGCCGCCAGATTTCGAAACTTGGCGAGCACGTTTTGCGAACCGATATTCAAGTGCAGAAGAATTCGAAAAGGATTTCGCAAAGCGTTTACCGGAAGCAATTTCTTCGTTAGAACAAGCGCTTGAAGTGCCATATTTTCACTTTATTTTGAATGATGATTTTCGAAACACGGCGCGAATTATTGATCAAATTATACACCAAGATGTTGAGTTTAATTATAAAGATATCGAAGTTCGTGTACGAGCAAGAAAACTTTTGGAAGATATCAAGAGTAAGTTTTTAGAACTGCAAAAATAACCCAAAAGAAAAACCCGCATTTTTTGCGGGTCTAGAAGAGTTATGGTCTGTATATAACAGCCTTGTCCGTTTTTTCATCAATATTTATCTTTGGTCCTGCGACCAATACATTTTTTATAAATACTGAATATGAACCGTATGGACCACTAGTAAAATATTTATCTGTTAAACCATTCTCGGCATCAATCTCCCACCCTTTTGGTAGTATTAAATTACGAAAATCTAAAGCACTGAATAATACTAAATAACCTTCATGTTTAGCACTTATCCCGAAAACCATTTTTATTTTAGGGTTTAATTGCATCATTTCTTTTCTCTTGAGGTTAGCCATTTTTCTCACTTCTCTTCCGCTCTTATTAGCGAAAGCCTTTCAAATTTATTTTGGCGGTTTTCATTCCCGCGGGCAAGCTTTCAGGCATTGAAAACCTATCTGCGGAAATGAAAATCTAGAAAAATGAATAGATAATATTCAGACAACTCTTCTTTAAAATTTACTTCTTAGTAATCACTAAGACTTTGTAATTATAGCATAAATACAATAAAAAGTCAAGCGTTTTGTAAAAGCCGTTTTAAAACGTAAAAAATACAAAATTAGCACTCTATTGACCTAAGTGCTAATTTATGATAAACTAAAAGTATGAATATTACACCGCGACAAACGCAGATTTTGGTTGCAATTATTGAACAGTATGCCGAAGTTGCCAGCCCAGTTGGTAGCGTGACTTTGGCAAAACTTTTTGGCGTTTCGAGTGCGACAATTCGTTTAGAAATGTCTAAACTTGAAGATTTGGGGTTAATTACACAACCACACACTTCAGCGGGGCGAATTCCAACTGATAAAGGCTATCGTTTTTATGTTAATCGTTTAACTGAGCAAAATGAAAATGAACAATTATTGTTGAATTCGAATAATTCTAAAGATAATTTTTCGCGCGGTTTTCGGGCAATTTCTTCGCGCGTTTCTGCACAGAATAATCGCGCTGATCAAGCGATTCGCTCGGCGGTGGATTCTTTGGTTGAACTGACTGGGAATCTTGGGTTAGCAACAATCGGTGATCAGCTTTACATAAACGGAATTTATAATCTTTTTTCTCAGCCGGAGTTTGAAAGTGGTGAGGCGGTTCAATCTGTTGCGCAACTTCTTGACAATCTTGATCCTTGGCTACGTGAAGTCGCACCAAATGAACCGTTAAATGTTTATATTGGTAGCGAAAAATCCAATTGGTAAAAGTTCGGGTGCAAGTTTGATTATTTCGAAATTTGAAAGTCCATTTTCAGAAAATTCTTACATTGGAGTTCTTGGGCCAACTCGCCAAAATTACGGAAAAGTAGTGCGATTAGTTCAAAAAACTGGTGAATTTTTAGAAGAGATATTATAGTTTAAGGAGAGATAATGAATATTTTAGTGATAAATGGCCATCCGGATAAAAAAAGAGTTTTTAGCGCATCTATTTTTTTAATGAAATTATAGAAAACCTTAATAAAGAAAAGCATAAAATTGAAACTCTAAATCTTGCGGAAATGAAATTCGATCCAGTTTTACGTTTTGGCTATCGGGAGCGAATGGAAGAAGATGCTGAAATTATACGTTCGCAAGAATTGATACGGTGGGCGGATCATTTAATTTTCATTTATCCAATCTGGTGGAGCTCGATGCCAAGCCTAATGAAAGGTTGGATTGATCGAGTTTTTACCCCAGGAGTTGCCTATTCTTCGAATCGAAAAGGAATCTTTATTCTTAATTTTATAACGGGTAGACAATTTAAAAAGCTTCTCAAAAATAAAACTGCTGATATAATTACGACATCTCAAGGTCCAGGTTGGTGGTATAAAATTTTTAGTGGAAGTATTAGCGTACCGGACAGTTATGGAATTGCTGTTCTAAAAAGTGCAGTATTAAATCATTGTGGTATAAAAACCAAAAAAAGTTATTAATTTGGGAAATATGAATCGTGATTCAAATACGTTGAATATTAGAAAAAAAGTTTCTAAAGAAAAATTGCAAACTATGCAAGTAATATTTAAGGAGGAAAAAAATGGAAGAGAATAATTTGAAAAAAAGCAAGAAATTTTTGAAAGGCGAGAAAAAAAGACGGATTTTTTTAAAAAGATTCTAAGATGGAAAAAAACTGCACGCAGAAAAATTTAGAGCTAAAAAAACGATCTACAACGCACGCGTGCTGATTTCGAGAATTATCGCAAAAAAATGTTGAAAGTCGAGTTTCTGGTGCACAAAAAAATTGGGTGAGAAAAAAAAGCAGTCTTGGCGTTGATTCCGATGGTTGATGATATTGAAAGAGCGATTTCGCATTTGCCAGAAGATTTAGTAAAAAAATGCTTGGGCGCAAAAATGTTGTAAAAAAATGAGCAAAAAAATTTGGAAAAAAATCTTTCGAAAATGGGAGTTGTTAAAAATTGATTCTTCGAAAGGTGTTACTTTTTAATCCTGAACTTCATGAAGCGATTCAGTTTGATGAAGAATCGGAAGGAGAAGAAGAAGTTATTGTTGAAGAGCTTCGAGCTGGCTATACTTTAAAGGGTGAGATTTTGCGGGCCGCAATGGTTAAAGTCGGACGAAAAGTAATTTTTATTGTTGACAGAATATGATTAATGTGATATTATTATAAACGTTGATCCGTTTCGCCTTATTCTAGAAGGTTGTGACTCGTGGGTTAACTACCCAATATAATTATTTTTTTAAAATTAGAGTCAGTATTTTTTTCTTTTATTTGGGGAAACTTCCTCCTAGGAACCGTCTAGTATTAGGCGGTTTTTAATTTTAAAAAAACTTTAAAATTAAGCATAAATATGATAAAAATATAATGTATGAATAGTGGGCAAAATCTTGGAAATATTAAAAAGTTTATTCGTGCGACAAATTATCTTACGGTTGCGCAAATCTTTCTGCAAAATAATTTTTTATTAAATCGTTCTCTGGAATTTGAAGATATCAAGCCTCGACTTCTTGGACATTGGGGGAGTTGCCCGGGCGTAAATCATGTTTATGCACATCTTTTAAATATTCAAAAACAGCTAGAATTTGCAAAAAGTGGGCTTAAAACTGCCTTTATGCTTGGCCCCGGACATGCTTTTCCGGCGCTTCAAGCGAATTTGTTTATGGAAGAAACGCTTTCGAAAGTTGATAAAAAAGCCACACGAAATACCCAGGGGATTGAATATATTTCTAAAAACTTCTCTTGGCCAGGCGGTTTTCCTTCGCACGCCAGTCCTTTCACGCCAGGTGTAATTTTGGAGGGTGGCGAACTCGGATATTCTTTGTCGACTGCATTTGGTGTAACTCTTGATAATCCTAATCTTGTAATGGCGACTCTAATTGGTGATGGAGAAGCTGAAACTGGTTCAATTGCGGCTGCTTGGCATTTAAGCAAGTTGATAGATCCTGTTAAAAATGGCGTAGTTTTACCGGTTTTACATTTGAATGGTTATAAAATTTCGGGTCCAACGATTTTTTTGGTTCGATGAGTGATTTTGAATTAATTCAATTTTTTTCCATGGTGCTGGCTGGGAGCCGAAAATTGTTGATGAATATTCTGCAGAAGATTTTGACCTAGAGCTTTCAAATGCTTTTTCGAACGCTTTTCGTGATATTTCAAGAATAAAATTTGGGCGAAATAATAAATTTATTCGCTTACCGATGATTATTATGCGTAGTAAAAAAGGAAGTTCTGGTGTTAAGGAAAATAACGGAGATAAAATTGAGGGAAATTCTGCGGCGCATCAAGTTCCGCTTCTGAAAGCTGCAAGTGATGAAGATGAACTTCGAAAACTTGAGAATTGGCTTAAATCATATAAATTTGATGAACTTTTTTGATTTTTGAAAAAGGTCAGTTTAAAGGGGTGGATTGATGAATTTTTACCTGAAAATTCTAGTAGAATTGGTCGAAATCGTTTTGTGGATGCGAATTTAAATTTTTCAGAATTAAAATTACCAGAAATTAACGAAAACTTGGCAGAAAAATCACTTACAATGAATGCGATTGGTGATTTTTTGGCACAGGTTTTCGAAAAAAATCCAGAGAGTTTTCGATTTTTTAGCCCAGATGAAACTTATTCGAATAAGCTTGATGCAATTTTTAAAGAAACTTCACGTTCTTGGCAACGAGAAATTAAACCTTGGGAAAAGGATTTATCGAAAAATGGTCGGGTGACGGAAATTTTGAGTGAAAACTGTTTGCAAGGTCTTTTACAGGGCTATATTTTGACTGGTCGGCATGGAGTTTTAACTTCTTATGAAGCTTTTGCACCAATTATTTCCTCGATGATGGATCAATATGCTAAGTTTTTGGCACAATCTCAAGAGGTGAAATGGCGTGGCGATTTGGCGAGTTTGAACTACGTCTTAACTTCAACTGGATGGCGACAAGATCATAATGGGTTTTCACACCAAAATCCAAGCTTTATTGATGAAGTTTTGCGGCGTGAAAATGGAATTGGGCAAATTTTTCTTCCGGCTGATGATAGTTCGGCAGTTGTGGCGATCTCGAAAATGCTTAAAACACGAAATAATATCAATGTTTTAGTAGCGGGAAAAACTCCCGAGCCGCGGTATTTTTCGGCTAAAAATGTTGAAAATCAGCTCAGAAATAGTGGATTATTTGTTTTTGATACTTGGAAAAATCAAGAAATTACAGATTGGAATTTAATTTCAGAAGATGATGGGCCAGATTTAATTTTTGGCAGCAAGTGGAGATTATGTCTTTAAAGAAACAGTTGCAGCGCTTCAAGTTTTACTTCACGATACGCCACAGATTAAAATTCGGCTGATCTATGTGCATGCTTTGTGTTGTGAGGGAATTGGAACTTTCGAAAATGTGCTTTCGAAAAAAGATTTTGCAAAAATTTTCACCAAAAATAAACCAGTTTTATTCGCTTTTCATGGTTATGCTAAAACTTTAAAATCAATTTTATTTGATTATGAAAATCCGTCAAGAATTAAAATTAACGGATACGAAGAAAAAGGTTCAACAACGACACCTTTTGATATGTTGGCGAGAAATCGAGTTTCGCGATACGATATTGCGATTCGGGCTTTGAAAACGGTTGGTGGAAATGCTGAATTTTTTGAAAGGTTAGCAAATGAATATCAAAATCGGCAAGAAAATGCGTTGAAATTTGCACACAAAAGATCGGTTGATGCACCAGAAATTGAGAATTGGAATTACTTGAAGTTTAATTAAAAAAACCGCACTGCATTAGATAGTGCGGTTTTTTTATTTTTTTATTATATTTTATTCTTTAAAATAGATTTTTTTAGCCGTTCTTCAAAAATTTATCTTTTGGATTTTAGCTAATCTCTCTTCTGGTGAGCCTTCTAGTTTTTTTAAGAACTTCTTCTCGTAGCTTCCGTAAATTTTTGAATTATAAAGTTAGCTTCATCATTAGTTATATGGTCTACAGGCTTTGATAACAGTTCTTTTTAATTTTTCTTTATCATACATGTGATAACTTATTTTAACAGATTCTCACTTTTTAAGTTTTTTTAATAAAATTATCAATAATTTGTGATTTTTCTTTCAATAATTTCATTTTCATCGAATTTGTCAAGATTTGTAAGCTCAATAATTTCTGCAATTTTACTTGGCTCTTTTTGAACTTCCGCGCCTGTTTTTTTACCGAGGTAAAAGTCTTTTTTTAACATCAAATTCAAAAATCTGAAGCTTTAATATTAATTGAACTTTCGAGAATAATTTTATTGCCAATAGATTCAATTAAGTTTTTATCAGAAATTCCGTTAATTTCGGCACGTTTTTTTGCAAAAAAATATGTTCGATTTGAAGTGGTTCTTTCAGGCTCAAGAGTTGCTGATTTTCATTTGAAAAAGCAAACCAAACGAGAAAAAGATTTTTGTGATGTTTTTTTCATATTATTAAAGTCAAAATTATCAAAAGTTGTGCGGAGTGAATTTTTCGTCTAAAAGATGATTTTCGAAAGTTGGAGTGAAGTTTGTATTTTTGACAATTTCGCTCATTTCTTTTAAAAAAATTGGAGTTCGAAGTTGGTTCACGCCAGGATTTATTAAACTATAACCTAAAAATAAAGTTTGTTATTTTTGAAAGAAAATGACTGAACGCACCTAAATCGATCTCATCGTTTGAGTCTCGATTTTGCAAAAACCAAACTGACACAATATTTTCCCACATTGTATTTGGGGAATAGCGCAAAATGAAGAGTTTTCGAAGAATTTCATCGCCAAAACTTTCGTTCTGTGAATATATTTTCTTCCAAAAAATTGCCAAATCACTTAAATCGTCCATGGCTTTTTCATTTTTAAAATATGGAAAATCTTGTTTTTCGCCACGGAAGAAATTTCGAAGAGACTCTGTTGTGCTTCCGGTTGTGCCATTTTTTGCACGCAAGAAGTACATATATTTTGTGAAAAGTTCATCCATAGGTGTCCCTTGTGATGGATGGAAAATCTCATCAGTAACCGCTTCAAGTTTTTTCCAATCTTCAATAAAGTCGTTCTTTTGATTTTTGTCGGAATAGAGTTTGTAGAATTTCGACTTAAAGATATCTGCGTCAGCAAGAGGCAAGCCACGATCGTTTAATGTTGAGAAAATTCGAAGGGCAGAATCTTGTGTTTCAGCTTCGACAAATAATACTGCACAGTTTTTCAATAAACGAGTGACGATATATTGATTGTTTGCAGAATTATAATTGCGCATTTCTTGAATTTTTATTTTTCAAAAAAATCGAAAATTCTCGGCATATTGGCTTTTATATTCTTTTTGGTGCGTTACCATTTTTTTAGTATCGATAGAAATTCATCTTTATCATCGTCACCGGCAACTTCTGAGGTGATTTTTTTAACTCATCTTTTAAAGGATTCTCAAATTCGTCATACTTCCAGATACATTTTTTTCTATATTTTGACGAATATTGATACCGTTGTTGTCTTGGCGGTTTTCAAAATCCTTATGAAAAAGCTCGTAAAATGAGCATAAACGTTGTTAAACGTTGCTGACCGTCAATTATTTCGTGTTTTTCGTTCTCTTGAAAGGCTACGATCGAGCCAAGGAAATATTCGTCCTTTTTGAATCAAATTTTTTTCATGATTGCCACCAGGAATAGTGAAATTAACTAAATCATCCCAAAGAGTTTGGCACTGATCTTGATTCCAGGCATATGGTCGCTGATAGTCTGGAATTAAAAAAATCAGCTTTTGCGTCGGATAATAAATTTAAGATTGTTTTTTTGATGAACATTAGGTTTTGACATAAAATCTCCTTTTTATAATTATATGATAGCATAAACTCTAAAAAAGGTAAAACAATGTAAATAATACAACATTAGCACTATTGACTTGTGAGTGCTAAAAGCGTATAATCAAAATATAAGCGTGAAACGAATTGCGAGGCGCGCTTTATAGAATAGTTAATAACTTTCGAGAAACTTTCTGAAAAATCTGAATAGGCTAAGAAATTCGAAATTGATTAGGAAAGCTATCGAACAGATAAATTTAATAAAGAAAGAAGGAAAAAATGGGAAAAATTATTGGAATTGACCTTGGTACAACTAACAGCGCTTTTGCCTACATGGTTGCTGGAAAACCAGAAGTGATTACAAATGCGGAAGGAAATCGAACTACGCCATCAGTTGTGGCAATCAATAAAAAAGGTGATCGTTTGGTTGGTCAAGTTGCTCAACGTCAACGCGTAACAAATCCAAAAAATACAATTTACGGTGTAAAGCGTTTGATCGGTCGAAAATACTCTGACGATGAAATCCAAAAAGATCTTGGAATCATGCCTTATGAGATTGTTAAAAAAGGTAGTGGTGTTGCTGTAAAAATGGGTGACAAAGAATATACACCAGAAGAAGTTTCAGCGATGATTCTTTCAAAAATTAAAGCTGATGCTGAAGCTTTCTTGGGTGAAAAAGTTACCGAAGCTGTGATTACCGTTCCAGCTTACTTTGATGACAGTCAACGTCAAGCGACGAAAGATGCCGGTAAAATTGCTGGTCTTGAAGTAAAACGAATTATCAACGAACCGACTGCAGCTGCACTTGCTTATGGCTTAGATGGTAAAAAAGATGAAAAAATTGCCGTTTTCGACCTTGGTGGTGGAACATTCGATGTATCGGTTCTGGATATTGCTGATGGTGTGTTTGAAGTTCTTTCAACAAACGGTGATACGCACCTTGGTGGTGAAGACTTTGACAACCGAATTGTGAACCATTTCTTGTATGAATTCAAAAAAGAAGAAGGAATTGATCTTAAAAATGATTCTGCTGCAATGCAACGTTTGAAGGATGAAGCTGAAAAAGCCAAGAAAGAGCTTTCTTCAACAACATCTTATGAAGTGAACTTGCCATTCTTGACGGCTGATGAAGATGGTCCAAAACATTTTGAATACACTCTAACTCGAGCAAAACTTGAAGAATTAGTTGCTGACTTGATTGAGCGATTGGCTGATCCTGTTGAAAAAGCTCTAAAAGACGCAGATCTAAAAGCTAGCGATATTGCTGAAGTTGTGATGGTTGGTGGTATGACCCGAATGCCAGCTGTAGTTGAAAAAGTTGAAAAAATCTTTGGTAAAAAACCAACTCAAGGTGTTAACCCTGATGAAGTTGTGGCTGTTGGTGCTGCAATTCAAGGTGGTGTTTTGGCCGGAGACGTTAAAGATGTGCTCCTTCTCGATGTTACACCTTTGACTCTTGGAATTGAAACTGCTGGTGGTGTTCGAACTCCAATGATTGATCGAAACACAACTGTACCAACTTCGAAATCGCAAGTTTTCTCAACTTATGCTGATAATCAGCCGCAAGTTGAAATTCATGTGCTTCAAGGTGAACGTGAAATGGCTGCTGACAACAAATCTCTTGGAATGTTTGTGCTTTCAGGAATTGCTCCAGCTCCACGCGGAATCCCACAAATTGAAGTGACTTTCAATATCGATGCGAACGGAATTCTAACAGTCACCGCTAAAGATAAGGGAACTGGTAAAGAGAATAATATCACAATTCAAAACTCAGGAAACATGAGTAAAGAAGATATTGAAAAAGCTCAAAAAGAGGCAGAACTTCACGCAGATGAAGACAAGAAAAAGCGCGAAATAATTGATTCGAAAAACCAACTCGAAAATGCTATTTATCAGGCAGAAAAAATGCCAAGCGAATTTAAAGACAAAATTTCGAAAGAAGATGAAGAAGCAATTTCGAAAGCGGTTGAAGAAGCTAAAAAACACCAAAATTCTGAAGATAAAGATGAGCTTGAGAAAGCTTCGAAAGATCTTCAAGATGCGATTATGCCAATTGGAGCTAAACTGTACCAAGCTCAACAATCTGATAGTAGTGAAGGTAAAGAAACAACTAAAACAACGCGCAAAAAAGCTGATGGCGAACCTGTAGAAGGCGAAGTGGTAGATAAATAACCACCAACAGTAAAACAACAAAATACCCTATTCCATTAAAGAGTGGGGTATTTTTTTAATAAAAGAATATCCCTCACTTTTCGTGAGGGATGAGGATAAAATTTTTACATTTTTTGAAGAGCTATTAGACACTTTTCAACTTCTTTATACTGAGCATTTTCAAATAGTCTTTCAATCATGCGAAGTTCAGCATAAACTATCGTATCTTTTAAAGTTGCCTAGTAACTCATCTCTGTTAGGGACATATTTATTTCTAAAATCTTGAACTTTAGCTCGTTTATCTGGATCAAGATTTGATATTCTGATATGCTCTAATGGAAGAAGATCCTTTAAATCTTTAAGAGCATTAGCTACTCCTTTCTGATTAACTATAAGTTCTGGTAAAGAATCCCCTTTATGATTAATTGTAAAAAAATTTCTTTTTGTGAAAGTACTGTCATTATATTTTCACCTCTTTCGTGTAATATCTTATGTCTAGTAATGACAAAATCTAGACACTACTAAAATAATAATATAAAAAAACACTAATATGTCAATAGGGAAATTACTTAGCACTCTTGCTCTTTAAGTGCTAATTTGTTATAATTGTATATATGAGTAAAGCTGATTATTATGATATTTGGGTGTAAAAAAAGACGCCAGCGCAGATGAGATTAAGAAAGCCTTTCGAAAAAAAGCGGTTGAACTTCACCCGGATAAAGGTGGTGATGAGAAAGCTTTTAAAGAAGTGAATGAAGCTTATGAAGTTTTAAAAGATAAAGAAAAGCGACAGCACTATGATCAGTTTGGTCACGCGGGTGTTGGTGGAAATTCTGGCGGATTTTCAGGAGGAAATCCTTTCGAAGGTTTTGGTGGATTTTCTGGGCGGAATGTTAATTTTGATTTTGGCGGCGGATTTGGAGATATTTTTGATGGAATTTTTGGCAGTGGTTTCTCACAAAATAGAGGGTCTCAAGCTAAAAAAGGTCGCGATATTGAGGTTGAGCTAATTTTAAATTTTAAAGAGGCAATTTTTGGTACAGAAACTGAAATCTCGTTAAATTTAGATGATGAATGTGAACATTGTGAGGGTTCTGGTGCTGAACCTGGCCACGGAATGCGAAAATGCCCAGATTGCAATGGGAGCGGTCAACAAACTCGAACGACTCAAACGCTTTTTGGTCCAATTCAACAAACGGTCGTTTGTCCGACTTGTGATGGGCGGGGTGAGATTCCAAAGCAAAATTGTTCTGTTTGTGGAGGTAGTGGCATTTCGCGTAAAAAACAATCGATTAAGCTTAAAATTCCTGCTGGAATCGATGATGGTGCGACAATTCGGCTTTCTAGCCACGGAGAGGCGATAAAAGGTGGCAAAAAGGGTGATTTATATGTGAATATTCGAGTTAAAGCTGATAAAAAATTCACTCGCGAAGGCGATTTAATTTTAAGCGAAGAAAAGATCTCGATGATTGATGCGGCACTTGGTGCGGAAATTGAAGTTGAAACCATTGATGGACCGCTCACGATGAAAGTTCCTGCTGGTACTCAGAGTCATACCGATTTTAAGCTTTCTGGCCATGGAGTTCCGCATCTTCGAACTGAACGACGTGGCGCACAAATTGTGACGATTATTGTTGAGACTCCAACCAAGCTTTCAAAAAAGCAAAAAGAACTTTTAGCGGAATTTAAAAAAGCTAAAAAATCATTGTTCTGATAAAAAAGCCGGTTTAGCTAAACTGGCTTATATTTTTTGGTGAAAAAATATAAGTGTGATAAAATATGAATATGGCGGCAGTAGTTTTTTTATCGTTATTTTTGGCAACTATTTTAATCCTTTCTCGCCGAAAAAAATGGGGTATTTTTAATTTGGTTATTTTGGCTGGAGTTGTTTTTAAATAGATATTGGAATAAAAGATCTCACAGTTTTTTTGACAACTTCAAATTTGGCAATTCCAGAATCCACTTTGAGTGGAATTATTGGTATTTTGCTAATTTTAGTATCGGCATTGTTAATTTTAATGAAAAATCCAAAAGCAGGAAAAAAACTAATTTTTAGGCTTATTTTTCGTCAATATTTTTCCTCAATTTTTTTGTTTATGTGGTTTCAATTTCATATTTTTGAAAAAAAGTATTTTTGCCAGATTTGCTTTCAAAAAGTATTTCCGGGCTTTTTAGAGCAGTGGGTAGGTTGGATTATTTTAATAGGGGTAATTCTGTCAATTTTGAGTATAACTTCATTTAAATTCAAGAAAATAGAAAAAAACCTCTTGACTTTTGCGAAAAAAATGAGATATACTTTTATATGTATTCAGCAAGTGGGTCTGTAGCTCAGCTGGTTAGAGCACCTGCCTTTTAAGCAGGGTGTCATGGGTTCAAGCCCCATCAGACCCTCCAAATATTTCATAAAAATCACCAAAAGGTGTTTTTTTTATTTTCGAAATATGCTAAAATAGTATATGTGAAAACACAACTGATGGAATTTATAAATCGATGGTTCTTGAACAGCTTTTTTTGCTTTGGATTTTTGGTTTCCATTTTTTTGGGAGCGTAAGTAATTATAGCGCTGGAACTTTCTTTTTTTAGCAGGGTTGATTTTTTTCGGTTGTGAATAGCTTACTTAAAACTGTTCTAACAATTTTATCATTACCAATGATTATATTGACATTTGGCTTCTTCACGTTAATTGTGAATGGTGTAATTGTTTGGATTTCAATGCTTTTTAGCGCCAAATATTTCGATTGGATTTTTGGAATTCTGTCTTTGTTGGTGCTGCGATAAGTTTATTGAATTATAGTTTGAGTCAGTTTTTTAAAGACCGAAGATAAGGAGATTTTATAATGAATATTGATATTATTTTTACAATTTACTACTGTTATTTCTGGTGTAATAATGATGCTTTTAGTGCTTTTGCAACAGCGTGGCGCAACTTTAGGTGCAGGTTTCGGTGCTTCTGGTGAGCTTTATACTGAGCGTCGCGGTGTCGAAAAGAGTATTTTTCGAGCAACTGTATTTTTTTCGCATTTATTTTTTTGTGGCTTCAATTCTTACGACGCTACTTTTGCCTAAATAAGGGGTATTCTGATGGATTTTAAAGATAACCCTAAAAAGGTTAAGCAGGTTTCGAGCTACTTACAGAAAAATAAATCACAGACTTCGAAAAGTCAAACTGTTCAAGTTATACCGAATAAAAAAATGTCACTTTCTGAAAGAGCTGATTTTGCTGAGAAAGTAATTATTTCGCATACGAAAAAAATGTTTTTTGGTCGTTTTGAGAACTTATCAAATATTCGAAAAGTGGTTATCATCTGGGTTGCGGTGATGGCTTTTTGATCTTCTCGGTTGGTTTTTTTCGAGAAGTTAGTAGTAAAAAAATTATAGCGAAGAAGTTTTTTATAAAGGCGGAACTTATTCTGAGGGAATTTTAGGTGAAATTAAAACATTGAATCCGATTTTGGCTTCAACTGAAAGCGAAAAATCGTTCGAGCAGCTTGCTTTTTCGCAACTTTATGATATAGATGAGAGTGGAAGTTTAAAGGGTGATTTGGCTGAAGCTGTTTCAACTAAGGATAATTACCGAAATTTTTGATATTAAAATTCGAAAAATGTAAAATGGTCTGATGGAGAAAAAAACTAACTACGGATGATGTTATTTTTTTACAATAAAAACTACTTAAAGAGCAATCTTTAAATGTTTCAAACTTTAAAGTTTGGAAGAATGTTGAGGTCTCAAAAAAAGACGATTATGAAATTTCGGTAAAAGTTCCAACAAATTCTTCATCGATTTTTGTATAGTTTTAATTTTTTTCAATTTTACCAGAACATATTTTTAAAAAAATATTCAACCAGATAAAATTCGAGAAATCACTTTTTTTCGAATAATCTTGTGACATCCGGTGCATTCAACTTTAAATCGATTCAGTCGGATGCAAATAAAACTACAGTTTCTTTTGGTAAAAAAATAAGAATTACTACAAGGGTGAGCCTTATATTGATAATTTTTGACTTGGTTGTCTTTAATGATAGTGATAAGTTGAAAAAATCATTAGTTGCTGGCGAGATTGTGGCGTCACCGAGCGTTAAGATTAGTGATTTTTCGGAAAAACGAACAGATTAAGTTTAGCTCAAGAGAGATCAAAGTCAATCGAGGTATTTATGCATTTTTTAAATAATTCTGATCCGATTTTGAAGGACCCTAAGATTCGAAGAGCTATTCAATCTGGAATTGATATTTTAAAAGTTCGAAAAGAGATGGAGTTTGTCGAAAAACTTGATTATCCGACTTTGAATCAATTTATTAATACGAAAGATTTAAATTTACCGGAATATAATTTTAAGCAGGCCGAAAAAAAGTGATTGAATCGGCTGGCTGGCGTAAAAATTCTAATGGAATTCTTGAAAAAGATGGTCAGAAAGCTACGTTAAATCTCGCAACGACTAGTGTTTATAACTATAAAAAAAGCAGCTGAGGAAATTTCGAAACAATTTAAAGATCTTGGTTTTGATGTAAAAATGACAATAATTGATAAGGATGATAAAACAGGGGCGTTTATTCAATCAATTCTTCAACCAAGGAATTACAGTATTTTGGTTTATGAAATTGATCTTGGAGCTGATCCTGATGTTTATGCTTTCTGGCATTCATCTCAATCTGGGCAGAGAGGGTTAAATTTTTCAAATTATAGTGACGTGATTGCGGATGATTTGTTGGTAAATTCACGACTTGCTCAAACTTCCGAAGATAAAAAACTTCAACTTACGAAATTTAGCCAGCGCTGGATTGCGAATTCGGCGGCAATTGGTTTAGGGCAAACAAAAACTAGTTATGTTTTTCGAAAATCAGTTAAGCCTTTCTCGCCAAACAATATTTTTGTAACAGAAGTTAATCGTTATTCTGATGTTATATATTGGTCGGCAAAAAAATCGACTCTTTACAAGACGCCGTAATTTTGATATAATAAAAATGGTTTTGCGCGCGTGGCGGAATTGGTAGACGCGCTAGCTTGAGGGGCTAGTGAGCTTCGGCTCGTGGAAGTTCAAGTCTTCTCGTGCGCACCATACCAGAATTTTTGAAAAATATTCGCGCGCCAGCGCGTTTTTTTTATTGCTGAGCAAAACTCGGAGTAGAAGCAAAAAGTTAACTTAGTTTATACCACTTTAGTCTATTTTATGATATTATATAAAGTGAGAGGAAAAAAATAATGATTAGAAACGAAGATTTTACAAGAAAATATTTAGACAAAATTATTTTTGCATCCGAGAGACATACTGTTGATGAATGGCTAGGCGCATTTAAAAAACTTTCGGAAATTATGAACGAGCTTAATCTTGACCCCGATCTTTACGTACATAGTATGGGTGTAGAAAGCTCAAAAAAATTAATTTTATAAAAAAATGATTCTCTAATCATCAATGAAGTAATACGTTTAAATTCTTGCACAAAAAGAGTTCTTGATTTGTCTATTAAAATTGTTCAAATATCTTCCAGAAATGAATTCAAATACGATGATGTTTCGGGATTGATAAGAGAGGCTTGGTGGGAGTTAATTTCGCTCTTTGACTATTCTTCGGATTTATATTTAAATATTTACTCACTTTGTTTATTTAACAATCTTGCTTTTAACCTTGGAGAAATCGGTGAAAATAGTTGCCAATAAGCTTTCGGATAGTCTATCAATAGTTCCAGATGACAATATGGAGAAAGTTGAGATTATTCTAAAAAAATTAAGATTTTTTTAGCATCAGTTTGATATTTAAGCGGTTTTTCGCTTTTTTTATTTTTGTAAGATTGCACCATATTTTTTTGGTGCAATCTTATTAAATTATTTGATATTTTTTTCGAATCCAGCCATCAAGTGAGCCAGCGCTCATTGCTAGAATTAATCGGTTTTTTGCTTTTAAACTTAAAATTTTCTCTATTAATTCTTTTGGACTATCTGAAAAATCTAAAATTGTTGTTTTTTTCTGATATTTTTTTCTTGAAAGGAATTCTGGTGAAAGAATTTTCGAAATCAGGGTTTTCACGACTTAAATATGTTGGCAACCAGATAATTTCATTCGCATTTTCGAAAAACCTTGGGTGTATATTCATCTTGAACTTCAATTTGGCGAACATTCTGGTGTGGCTGATAAATAAGAGAAATACCAGAAAAGCCTTTTTTTTCAGCAATTTCTTTGGCCATTTGAAGTGTCGCCTGAATCTCTTTTGGATGATGACCATAATCAGAATAAATATTTTCGGTTATTCTTTCGAAACGGCGATTTGTTCCGGGGAAATTGTTTATGGCTTCAATTGATTTTTTTGTAAAAAAATCTTTCGAAACTTTTAGATCTTGCGTCTCAACTAGGTAATCTAATGCTTCGATAACCAAACTTGCATTTTTGCGATTGTGGATTCCGGGGAGTGTTATCTCTTTATCTGGTTGTTTCAAAATAACTTTATTTTGAAGATTTTTGAAAATTTCTGGATGTTGATCTTTCCAAGAAATAATAAAATCACTTTGCTCTCCAAACTGACTGAAGGCCTCGAAATAATCGGCTTCAGTTTCATAAATATCAGTATGGTCATGATCGATTGATGTAATTAAACTGACTGCTGGTGTAAAATGAAGGAAATTACGGTCAAATTCATCAGCTTCATAAATAAAATATTCGCTTTGTGGATCGAAAAAAACCGCTTTCGCCAAATGAAATTGTTGTACCGATCGACCAGCTTGCGGGAATTCCAAGTTGCTTAAAAATCCAGATTGCCATTCCAGTTGTTGTGGTTTTTCCGTGTGTCCCAGAGATTGCTATAAGTTTTAGATTTTTTAAAGTAATAATTTCGTTTAAGAGTTCGTCGCGCTTGCTAATTTTTATTCCTAAATTTTTTTCGCCATCAAAAGTTCAGGGTGATCTTTTGGCAGAGCGGCAGTATAGACAAACCAGTCGATACTGTTTTTCGATAAATTTATTTTTTTAAAAAAAATCGCCATTTTGTTCACCTATTTCGATTTCGATATTCTTTTTCGAAAGTTCTTCGATCATTAAACTTGAGTTTTGGTCACTTCCAAAAACACCATATCCTGCACTGTGAGCAATGCTTGCAAGCGCCCCTGATTCCAACGCCGCCAATCCCAGAAAAAAATAAATATTCATACCTTTATTTTTAACATTTTTTTAAGGGTTAAAAATAAAAGCTTTTTGAGCTTTTAAAAATTCGTTAAATATGATAGAATAAAAATAGCTTATGCTAAATTCTTTCGATAAATTCAAACATTATTGGCGATTTATTTCTTTTTGATGAAATATCAATTTTGTATATTTCGAAAAAAATATGCGAGTTTTTCGCGACAAAAATTAACAAGTACTTTTTAGCCTAATTTATATCTATAAGTTCACGCATTCAATTTGGATTATTCCTATTTGTATTTTTAATTTATTACATTGCAAAAATTTATAGGTTCAATGATTGCTCTTTTTTTATATTTCAAAAAAATGGCCCAAAGCACGGAATGCTACTTGCAAATATTTTATTTATTCCAGCTTTAGTTTTAATGGCTTCGATGGGAATTTTTGGTAAGGAAATGGGTTTGATTGTAGCCCTTATTAGTGCGGTTTTTAAAGGAATATCGGTTTCGGTCGATAATCTCTCATATAATGTTGACTTTTCGAAGGCTAAAACTGTCAAAAAAGTTGGAAAACAGCTTGGAATTGCATATATTTTGGAGCATATTTCGAGTAGTATAGCTCCTGCGATTGGTGGATTCCTTGCGATATTTTTTGGAGTTGAGAAGCTTTTTGTGGTATCTTCGGTGATTTTAGTTTTAACAACGATTCCGCTTTTAACAACAAAAGAGCAAGTGAAGCCTGTTCGAAAAATGAGTTTTCGAGGTTTTCCGTGGCGAAACTATAAGCATCTTTTGGTTATTTGTTATAGTTGTGGAATGGCTTGGAATTATTTATATATTTGGAGCTTTTTTGCGCCGGTCTTTTTGCTGAAAGGTGTTAATGCTTATGGTTCAGCTGGAATTTTGTCTTCAATTTCTTCAATTGCAGCTTTGGTTGCAGCTTTTATTTATGGCAAAATGATTGACAAGGATAAAGAGCGAGGACTTTTAAAAATTGGGGCTGTTTTTATGGGGTTAGCTTTTTCACTTCGAATTTTTATTTCTTCGAATCCGCTTTTGCTTGGAGTTTTAGAAATTATTGCCGCAATGGCGATGAGTGGCTTCAATATGGCGAATTTCAAAGGTTTATATGGTGAAGCTGATGAATCCGGAATGCGCACACAGTATTTGTTTTTGTATGAAATTGGAAAGAGTATAGTTTCTATTATTGCTATTTCTTTATTCGTGATTTTATTTTTTGCGTTACAAGGAATGGACCCATCAGGTGAATTATCAATGAGGGCTATGCTTTTGATTTCAAGTTTGTCAATTTTGCTAATGGTTTTTGTGAATTACCGAATTTATCGCAATAAAAAACGTCAGTTTAAAGAATGATAAGTGACTGCACGCATCGATTTTTATATAAATTTTTTTATTTTTTTGCCGGAATTATTTTTTTGGCGCAATTATTTCGATTTATTTGAAAAAAATACAATTTTTAGTTCCGTTGTTTGGTTAATTTTATCATTAATTTTATTTATTTTTTTGCATGGATTTATTCGCGAAAATTCTGCCTAATTTTGGCTTTAGTGGCAGGAATTTTATTTTCATTTTGGCGAGGCTCGATTTATAATTTCGAAGATTTAAAAGTTGCAAAATTTATCAATAAAACAGAAGTCATTCGAGCGATTGTTATCGAAGATCCGGATCTCAAAAGAAGATGGAAGTTCGCAAATTCGAGCAAAAAGTTAGCAATATCTCTGGCGATAAAGTTAATATGAAATTTTTCGTTACTTTTTAAAACTTCAAAAAAAGATTCGGCGAAGTGATGAAGTTATGATTAAAGGGAAGATTTCAAAGGGTTTTGGTGATTTTTCTGCGGCGATAAAGCGTGGAAAATTGATTGAGGTTACCCCAAAATTAGATTTTATTCGAGATGCTCGAGATTCTTTTGCGGGCGGGATTCGAAAATTCATCCCTTCGCCAGAGGTGGATTTAGGGCTTGGCTATCTTTTTAGGGCAGAAAAAAATTCATTACCCGAGCAGCTGTCAAAAAGCCTTGACTATTACAGCATTAACGCACATTGTTGTTGCGAGTGGATATAATTTAACTATTCTGGTTATGACAATACAAAAACTTTTTAACAAAATTTCAAGAAAAATTACACTTTTTGGTGGAGTTTTGCTAATTTTGGGTTTTATTTTTGTTGTTGGATTTACGCCATCTATGATGCGTGCAGGGATTGTGGCGATTTTTGGGCTAATTTTGTGGTATTTTGGTCGAAAGTCTCGTGCTTATTTTTTATTAACATTTGTTGCAGCAACAACATTAATTTTCGAACCTTCAAATTTACTGAATTTAGGCTGGCAACTTTCTTTCGCTTCATTTTTTGGTGTTTTGATTTTTTCGCCACTTTTACAGAAATATTTTTTCGAAAAACCAGAAAAACTTAATTCGGTGATGAGCTTATTTTTTGAAACTTTAAGCGCACAAATTATCACATTGCCACTAATAATTTTTACTTTTGGCACGGTAAGCTTAATATCGATTTTTGCCAATATGCTAGTTTTACCATTTGTACCGGCTGCAATGCTTACAACATTTTTGACTGGAATTTTTTCATTAGTACCGTTTATTGCTAAGATTTTTTTGGATTAATTGCGGAATTTATTTTTGAAATATTCGATTTTTTTATAATTAATGAATTTTCTAAATTTGATGGAGCGCAATTAGAAAATTCAAAGTGGATTTAATGAAATGCTAATCTGTTATTTTTTTGCTTAATTTTTGTTGGTGATTTTTTTATGTCAATAAAAGTTAGAAAAAAATGAAAAATGATATAGCCGGAGCTTTAAACGATGCTGATAATATGATATAATTGAATTGTGAAAACTTTCGAAAAAGATATAAATTCAACCGAGGATATGATTGCTTTCGGTGAAGAAATTGGCTCACAAATTTCGGGCGGAACAGTTTTGGAATTGATTGGTGATGTTGGCGCTGGAAAAACAACCTTTACAAAAGGTTTGGCGCGCGTTTTAGGGGTTTTTGAGACAGTTCAAAGCCCAACTTTTACGATTTCAAGAATTTATGAAGGTGAAAAAATGATACTTTCTCACTATGATTTTTACAGATTGGGAGATTATGGAATTATGGAAATGGAGCTTGCAGAAAGTTTAGAAAATCCGAATAATATAACAGTTGTAGAATGGGCTGGCGATCTTGCGAATATTTTGCCTAAAAAACATTTAAGATTAACTTTTGAAAGTGTGAGTGAAGATTGTCGAAAAATTAAAGTGGAAGAAACGGAATGATTTTATTTTTGGATACATCGAGTGAAAAATGTAAAATTTGGCTCGATCAGGAATATTTTGAAAAAGAATTCGGGCGAGATATGGCGCGAGATATTTTGACTTTTCTGGAAGAATCTCTGACAAAAAAATTGAGAAAAAATATGAGGATTTGACCACGATTGGATTTTTTGCGGGGCCGGGGAGTTTTACTGGGTTGAGAATCGGTGCTTCAGTAGCCAACACTTTAGCAGATGGGCTGAATATTCCGATTGTTGCGATAAGTAAAGATAAAGATTGGCGTAAATTGGCTGAAAAACAATTAAAAAATGGAGAAAACGATAAGATTGCGGTTCCTTTTTATGGTAGGGGCGCAAACATAACAAAACCGAGGAAATGATGAAAGATATAATTTCTATAATTATTGGAAGAATAGTCCAATCAATTTTAAGAATTAAAGGTGGAGGTTCGGCTTTGCCGGGGCTTATTGTTGAAAAAAATCAACCCGAATTTTTATTTCAAATATACTTGAAAGCTTGCCTCATGGGGTTGTAGTCGTGAGCGGTACAAATGGAAAAACTACTACAACAAAAATGGTAGTCGAGCTTCTCGAAAGTCAAGGATTGAAAGTTTTTTCTAATAAAACTGGTTCTAATTTTGTGCGTGGCGTTGGTGCGGCAATTCTCTCTGAAGCGACTTGGAAGGGTAATTTGAATGCTGATATTGCAGTTTTGGAGCTTGATGAAGCTCATGCAACTCATTTTGTAAAATTAGTTCAACCGCGATATTCGCTTCTTTTGAATGTGATGCGTGATCAGCTTGATCGTTTTGGTGAAATTGATTATACTGCGAAATTATTACAAAAAATTGGTAAAAATACAACAAAAAGCGTTGTTTTGAATGCGAATGATGCTTTTTTGAGTAAAAAAGAGTTTTCGAAAGGTTTTTCAAAAAGTCGTTAAGTTTGGTTTTTAACCAGAAGCTGGCAGATTTTTCCGAACGATGATGAAATTCACTTCAAAAAAAGTGACAAATTTGCATAAAAATATCCGCAAATGTGTTGCTTGAAGGTTTTTCGGATAATTATGCACAGATTTTTTGGGGTGGAAAAACGGATAATTTTAATCTTAAAATTAGTGGGGTTCACAATATTTTAAATTTAACGGCAGCGATTGCTCTAGTTGAAGAAATTCTTAAAGTTGAAAGATGTAGAATTAATCGAAAGAAAATTATTTGTGCCGCCGAGAAAATTCATCCAGCTTTTTGGACGCGGGGAAAAAGATTAAAAATTGATGGCAAAGAAATTGAGATTTTTGTTAGTAAAAAAATCCGGCAGGTTTTTCGAACAAATTTACGAAATTTTAACCCCGATAATTACGACTCAATGATTGCAATAAATGATAATTATGCTGATGGGCGCGATATGAGTTGGCTTTGGGATGTGGATTTTTCGATTTTGAAGCATTCAGGTGTTCAGGCTATTTCAGGTTCTCGCGCTTATGATATGGCTATCCGGCTCTTTCATGATGATGTTGATTTTAACGAAGAAAATATTGATTTAAGTATTTCCGAATCGGTGCAAAAATTTTTATAAAAGGTGGTCGAGATAAAAAGCGAATTTACGCTACCTACACGGCGATGTTGGAGATTCGAAAAGAGCTTTCGAAAATTTCAGAATTGGAGAAGATTTTATGAATTTGAAGATTTTATGGCTTTATGCTGAAAATATGAATATTTATGGCGATTATGGTAATATTTTGGCACTAAAAAAACAAATGGAATTACGCGGAATTAAGTATGAGGTTGTCGAGTATAACCCAGGAGATATTTTTCCGGAAGATGTTGATATTATTGTTGGTGGCGGTGGTCAAGATTCGGGACAGAACCAAATTCAGGATGATTTGCTGAAAATTGCTCCAAAGCTGAGAGAGTTAGCAAAAAAGGGAACCCCAATGCTGATGATTTGTGGATTATATCAGCTTTTTGGTGATTTTTTCGAGACAGTTGGCGGTGATAAAATTAAGGGAATTTGTCTGTTTAAGGGTGTAAAAACTGTTGGTGGTAATCAGCGAATGATTGGAAATATTGTCGAGGAATCTGAACAATTTGGAGAGATTATTGGTTATGAAAATCATAGTGGAAAAACTTATCTTTCAAAAACAGTTGAACCCTTGGCTAAAATTAAAAGTGGTTCGGGGAATACTCCTGATAGTGATTTTGAGGGTGCTCGCTATAAAAATGTAATTGGAACATATCTTCATGGTTCAATTTTGCCAAAAAATCCAAAAATTTCTTTATTTTTGATCGAGGAAGCATTAAAAAATAAGGGTTATGAGATGCCAAAAATTATCTATAAACATATTCGAAAAGCGAATATTTTAGATAGGATAACAGATAGCGCACGTGAAATTGCGAAAAAATGTACAAGATAGTTCTTGATTTTTGTGTTAAAATTTGGTAAAATGGTCTGGTATTGGGATGTCGCCAAGTGGTAAGGCACCAGGTTTTGGTCCTGGCATTCGGGGGTTCGAATCCCTCCATCCCAGCCAAATTAAGAACACGAGTTAGGTGTATAGACTGACTCGTGTTTTTCATAATTTCCTTTCTTGGAAAACACAAAAGAGCCGACACATCAGCAGTGGTGTCGGCTCTTTTGTTGTTTCAAATGGAGTGATTGAGATTTGTACTAATCATTCCATAGAGACAAGAAAAACTCTATAAATAAATTCATACTTTAACAATCTGGCAATTATATCAAATCAATCTAAGATTTCGAAAGTGGTTTTAAATAGTAAAGAATTAAGAAAAACCAACGAATAGATTTCGAAGATTTAATAATTTCTCAGGCTATTTGAGCTGATAGCGATGCCCACCCGAGCAGTTGCAGGTTTTGTCATCTCGCACTGTAGTTATCAGCTTGAACAGCCTGAGAAAGGGAATTATGAACAAAATTAACGAAACCGAGTTCGAAAAAAAGAGCTTGATAAAATCAAGAACTCTAAAATTGAACTCAAACCAAAAAAACACAAAAAAAGGAGAAAATAAAATGAAAAATATTAAGAAATTTAACTGGAAAAAATTAATCGAAACAACTAAAACAATTGTAATTTATACAGCCGTTATTGCTGGTTTGGCCTTCTACTTTGGAATGAAACAAGGTGAAAGCAATACTAAAGTAAATAACGATAAATTAGTTGAGACTATTCGAAATTTAAACCAAAACAAGTAAATCCAAAGGTATCGAATTCGATAGGTTTAATTGTGGCGAATTCGCCACAATTAAAACCAACTCTCGAAGCTGCGACTAAACAACCAAGCTCAGCTCGAACTGTGGAGGTTCGAGTTCAGCCCTCGCCCAAAATTGCGAGTTCACAGGTTACTGGTCGGTGCGAAGAGTTTCGAGAGGTAGTTGAAAAATACCCGTGGGATTCAAAAGTTATGCTGGCAATTGCTCGAGCAGAAAGTGGCTGTAACCCAAAGTCGGATAATACTGGATTAAACACAAATGGAACTTACGACTATGGATTATTCCAAATTAACAGTGTTCACGGCCACAGCCGAGATATTCTGGCAAATCCAGCCAAGAATACAGAGATTGCTTTCAAAATCTGGCAATCACAAGGCTACCAAGCGTGGAGCGCATACAACAACGGATCTTACTTGAAATTTATGAACTAACCAACATAAGGAGAATTATATGAATAACAACCAATTAACAGACCAACAAATTAAAGAATTATTCTTTGAAATCGTTTTGAAAGAAAAAGCATACATCGAAGATGTCGATTGCGACGGCGAAAATTACGCCACAATCGCAGGCGATATATTTGATGAAGATTTTAATTCATATTTAGATAGCATTGGTTTCTGGGAAGAATCACCAAGTGTTGAAGCTTGGCACGATTATCATGAAAGGGGATTTTAAGATGAATAGCTTAGTTAAATATATCGGAGATGAAGTTCAAATTGAGAAAATTAAAGATTCAGCAAAATTAAAATCTATTCTGAATTCTGGAGTGAATCAAAAATGGCTCAAAAATCATCCAACTGCAAAAAATGTTAAGTATCTTCCAATCGATAAAATTGAGATATTACTTGATATGATTTTTCAAGAGTGGCGGATTGAGATTTTAAACATTTCACAGCTCGCACAAAGTGTTTGTGCAACAGTTCGGGTTCATTACAAAAACCCAATCACTGGCGAGTGGAGCTTTCATGATGGTGTTGGCGCGAGCCCACTTCAAACTAATGCTGGTAAATCTGCTGCAGACCTTGCTAATATCAAGAATAATGCGGTTCAGTTAGCCGCCCCTGCTGCTAAATCTTATGCAATAAAAGATGCAGTTGAACATCTTGGTAAAATGTTTGGTCGAGATCTTAATCGAAGTGATACGGTCGGCTATAAATTTTTATATAAAGATGAGCAGGAACAGCAAAAAGAAGTTAAAGATAATTCGCAAGAACTTATCACTCAGCTTAAATCTTCAAAAAACCTCAAAGAACTTCAAGCTAATTTTGTAAAAGGAGTTAATCAATTTAAAGGTAATAACGAAGTAATTGCAGAATTAATCCAAATTAAAGATGAATTGAAAGGTAAATTGAAATGAAAATCTTAAACCTTGAACAACGATCAGATGAATGGTTGCATTTTCGCGAAGGCAAAATCAGCGGAAGTAAAGCTAAAGAATTTGGCACACCTCGAACGGTTTTAAAAATCTGAATGGTTAGAGCTTGCAGAAAAGTTAAAAAAATCGAAATTCCACTCAACCAAAAAGGTCAACCAAAAAAACTTAACGATTCAAGAACTCAAAGAATTGATCGGTGAAGCTGAAGTTGAAAAGAAAGAATGCGAAGTTGAACTTGGTGATGCGATTTATAAGCTGATAGCTGAACGAATTGCAAAGCCAATCAACGAGAACGATTACGTAGATCGTTTAAATGGTCGCAAATATTCTGCTGCTCTTCGTGGTGAAATCCTTGAAGAAGAAGCTCGCGAGAAAGTCGCACAAAAACTTGGCAAAAATATTATCGAAGGTCGGGTTTGGCAATCTGATATTAACGAAAATATCATTTGTTCACCAGATGGTGAAATTGCCAATAAAAACGGCGAAATCACTGAAGCGGTAGAAATCAAATGTTTAGACAACTGGAAGCAAGTCCGAGCCTTTTACGAACGACAAACACCTAGTGAATATAGACAACAAATTATTCAATACTTTGCAGTGAATGAGAAACTTGAAAAACTCTACTTTGCAATGTATTCAGACTCTTTCGCTCTTGCACCACAGCTTGAACTCTTAATCTTCAAGTTTGACCGCAAGGATTTCGAGAAAGAAATTCAGCGAGCAATTTACTTCGAACAATCTGCTCTCGCGTTAGTGGAACAAGAAGTAGAAAAACTATTATTTTAATGAAAGGATTTTATGACTCAGGAAGAATTAAAAAGCATCACCATTACACCAGAAGAAACTAAAGAAAGTGGATATTTCGAGTTTGGTGTCCATGAAGTAAAAATCGCTAAAACTAAGATTGATAAGCATGATAATAAACCTTACGCAGAAATCTTTGTCGAAAACGAATCGGCTGAAGATCGCGCAAGGCTTTGGTTGCACACCCCAGATACGCGCAGGATTTCAATTGATACCGTTCGCAGAATTTTAGTTCACAATCAAGAAAATGAAGATATTAAACAAAAGATTCGTGAGAAAATCCAGCAAATTAAAAACTTGGCAGACTTTGCAGCACTTCTCGAAAAAACAGTTGGCTGCACTGCCTGGTTCAAGGTTAGCGAAGATGAAGACCGAACTTATGAGAAAGACGGCAAGGTTAAAAAATCGATCAATCGCCGAATTTATGGTTATGAGCCAAAATCTGACAATCTAAAAACTCAAGCTGAAACTAAACCTGAAACTCAAGAGCCCGAAGCACCCGACAACTTCGATGAACCAGTTGACCTAAGCGATATTCCTTTTTAAGGAATAAAGATAGTTTTAAGAAAGTTCAGTCTTTCGATGGGCACAAGTTTCGCAAGTGGTTTAGGGCTACAAAAAAAGTCGAGCACCTCCTTATTAATAGCTCGCTGCGATTATTTCGCGGTTATGATCCTTGTGTCCGTTGGAAGGCTGAACTTGAATTTAATTAGTATTTTGGAGACTTAAAATGATCAAGAAAGAAGAAAACTTACATCTCGAAGTTTGCGACTATCTCCGCAAGAATTATCCTGATGTGCTATTTCGAACCGATTTTAGTTCAGGCATGAAAATGACACCTGGCCAAGCTGCGAAACACAAGAAATTTCAGAAATCACGAGCTTGGCCGGATTTGTTCATCGCTAAGCCAGAAAAAGATGTTTTTCGAGATAGCTTTAGTGGCGATAAATATTTCGAAATTTTTGCTGGATTATTTCTTGAGTTGAAGGCTGAAGGTATAAAACTTTATAAAAAGAATGGTGAAATGGTTGCGAATAAACACTACCAAGAGCAAGCGGAGATGTTAGAGAAGTTACGAAAACTTGGCTATTGTGCGGATTTCGCCGTTGGTTACGATCAAGCAATTCGAATTATCACAAATTATCTCGGTGAACCAAAACAGAAGAAAGTCGAATTTTAATAACTAAAAATGAAAGGATAAATTATGAACCAACCTGATATTCAGCATTTAATTATGCAAGACTTGAAATTTAAAATGTCGGCCTGGCGAGCAATCGCAATTATCGCCCTAATACTCTTTTCGGGTGCGGTTGGATTGTTCATTAGTTCAGAAGCTGAACTCAAAAGCACTAAAGATAAGCTAAATACTATGATCAATTGCCAAAAGTAAATTAAAGCCATTTTCCCAACTTCAGGAATATGGTTTTAGGGAGAAAAGAATAGAAGAAATGAATGATTTTACAGTTAGATGGAAAGATGAAAAAGGTGTCGAGCACTCTAAAAATTATAAAACCATAAACGATGCAACCTATGCTCGAAACTGGCTACTCAAAAAAGGTGCAAAACAAGTCGAAATATTTGTTAATAAATAAGGAGGAATATGAAAATTGAAATTCAATTTAAAAATAGCCAAACTTTAATCCCTGTAAAGGTGATTCCTGCTGAATGAAAGCGATATATCGAGGTGTAGCTTGTGTTGAACTATTCAATAAAAATTCAAAAGTTCCGGAACATAAATCTCGAATTTTTTTGAAAAAAACACCTGAAGAAATTAAAAAAGCTTTAAAGATTGAAGAAGATCGAAAAAGATACTTAGACAATCAGCAGAAAAAGAAAACAAAGAAAGGATAATAAATGGCAGGAACAAAAGCTGGCGGACTAAAAGCCGCCGCAACAAATAAAGCAAAATACGGCAAAGGTTTTTACTCCCGAATCGGCAAGAAAGGTGGCCAAAACGGAAGAACTGGCGGATTCTATAATAATCCAGAGCTCGCTAAGCATGCTGGCCGTAAAGGTGGCAAAAATCGGTGGTCTAAAATCTAAGCGTGGTAAAAGCTAAAACTGCTTTAGCGGCTTAATTCTTCGCCCTGTCATATGGCGTTAAACTGGGCAAATGCAAAAAACCTAAAACTCTTTTGCGAAGTGTTCTAAAAATATAGCAGACCAATGGCGAAGTCCTACTTCGCCCCTCGAACCTGAGCATAACTAAAATTATAAATAATAATGTGGTAGTTATGATAATAGTTTTGGCGTGGTTTGTCTCAACGCGCAAAGTTATGTTCAGATTTGAGGGTTAAGCAGAAATAAGCACCTTTAACACGATCATAAGCAATTTTTCAAGTGTTTCTGCTTAATCCTCAATAGTATTAAAGGAGAATAAAGAATGGAAAAATGAAGATAAATCAACAAACATATCGACTAATGGTGGTATAGGATTTTTAGGAGCATTAACAATTTTGTTTATTGCTTTAAAACTAACTCATGTTATTGATTGGAGCTGGTGGTGGGTTCTAGCACCACTCTGGATACCAGTCGCAGTAGTTCTTGGAATTATTGCGATTGTAGCTATTGTGGCGTTGTTTGTAAAATTTATAGTAAACGAATTGAGGTAGATATGAAAAATACAGAATGGAATAAGCTTACCACAAGACCTCTTAATAATGAAGAAAAAGAGGTTTACGGAAATAGATTTGACTTTATGTGGGAAGGTAATCAACCTGAAATAGGTGAAGAAGTTCTTGTTTATACACTTCGAAGCAAAGAAGTATATACAGATATTTGGACTGATGATTTTAATTATGGTCTCGGTTTTGAAAATACAGAGGAAAAAGTTGTTTATTGGATGAGCTTCCCAAAACCGCCTAAAATTAAGGAGAAAAAAGATGAATAAGCAAGAACCAACTAACAAGGAACTTTTAGAAATAGTGGCAATCCTTGCAGAGCTATCGCTACAAATCGTGACTGAAAATCGCACATATTGGAACAACTTTAAGAATCCCCCAGAAACAAGGGGAGAAATGTGGGAACAAGAAGATAAACTCGAAGAGATAAGTAAAAGAGTTAATTTTCTTTGCGAGAAATCGCAAGACCTTGTGTTGGAGCATAAGGGCTTATTGAGTTTAGAAATACTAGGAGAATAAAAAAGGACTAAAATATGCTAAACAAAGCGGATGAAGATTTTACAATTATTCTTAATGAATATGATGAAAACGGAGAAAAGATAGTTGAACATAGGTTTAAATCAGAGCAAATGTATTGGGAATATTATGAATTACTTCAAGCAATCAAGAGAATGAACCGCCCGAATATTTCGGAAGAAGAATACCGAAAGTGGTTTGAAGAACAATGTAAAAACTTGGTCGAAAAATAGAAAAATCTCGAAGAAAAGCTCGAAGAATGGTCATAAAATGAAAGCGGAAAAATGGAATTTCGAAAAACAAGAATACGAAGAATATGAACTGCCAGATAATTGTCCCCTAATCTGCTACGATATGGAGAAAATAATAAATTGTGCAGATTGTAGAAAGAAATTCAAATTTGGAGATGGCTATTGTAGTAGAACAATTCACAACGAATCAGGTTTTGGTTATCCAGTATGCGAAGAATGCTATAAAAAAAGAATTAGAAAATGAGAGGAAGTATAAAGAATATGTTTAAAGATATAGATTGGTCAAAAGTATTTTTTTATCCTTAATGGTTCTACTTTTGATAGGCTGGATTACTTTTATCATTATATGGGTGTTCAAAATGAACCGCCACAACACAGTGCCGACACACTTCGAAAGATTAAAATTTGCCGAACCTATTCAAATGATTTTTTTGGCGGAATGATATAGATTTTATCGATGGTAAATGTTATTACAAAGGTAAAAAAGTAGAGATAAAAATAAACCTATACTGTCGAGGGTTTTTATCTTTAACTAGAGAAGAGGTGGAATAACTAGCTAAAGCTGTAATATGATATAATGTAAGTATAGGGTGAGCTGTTAAATAAAAAATGAAAGGATAGAGATTAATGCAAAAATTAACAGAAATCGCAAAACAAATCTTAGCGGTTCTATATGCTCAATATATGAAAACACCCAATATAGTATTGCGAGAAATATATTTTTCAGCTCAAAATGGTCTTAATATTGGTTATGGCGACAATAAAAAATTAATAGACGTTTTAAAAGATATTTCGGGCAGCGAAGCTATGTTATCTGCTTGTTTAAAATATTTATTCGAAAGTGGTTATATCTCTTGTCAAAGTTTTTCCGAAATGATGGATTGTGATACTATGTTTATCGGAGTTTCTCTAGCTGCTAAAGGTATTGATTACTCAGAAGGTTTAATTAGAGGCGATGCTGAAAATATCAAACAAGCCGGGTTGATTATTAATGGCGATGTTAATTTATCGCCTAAATTAGAATCTCTTTTGAAAGTGTCAGATTTAACTGGTTTTGGTGAACTCTTTAAAGCTCTTTCCTCTAAAGAATAGGTTTACTTCAATCTCTATATATGCTATAATATACATAAAGGGAATAATGGGCACACTATCAGTCAAAAGATTGTTTAGTGTGCTCATTTTATTTTTGGGCAGAAAGGTGGACGATGGCTAATCCTAATTTTAGCTCAAAAATACTAATTCGTAAACTAGAAGATGATTCAATAGTCGTTTTTTACGATAAGCATTCAATTTATGTTAAGAGTCGAGATAGAATTTTTAGTTTTTTTCATCGCTGGTTCGCTCCAAAAAGGATATTACACTAAAAAAACTTCAAACCATTTTCTGAAATAGCTAAGCGCAAGAAACACTTAACAGTTAAACGCTTACTAGATGCTGGGTTAAAATATGGCGTAAGCTACGCTATGGGAACTAAAATACCACAACCAAAATCTGATAGTCAAGAAGTAAATTTTATTTCAGAAAAAGGAACTTGGACAAGAAGACTTACGGCTGATTATTATTCAGAAAAGGAAAAACAAGATATACTTAGAAAGATTGGTTATGGCGACTAAAAAAGTAAAAAAAGGTAAAGAGCGAAATTTTTCACCAAAGCAAATCAAATTTGGGATGTTTTATTATTTACCGGATTCTCCGACTTTTGGGAATGCGCTGCAAAGTGCGATTCGCGCTGGTTTTTCTGAAAAATATGCGAAGAATATTACAGTTAAGAATCTGGAATGGCTAGAAGATATTGTGGTGGAAATTGGTGGAAAAGGTGTTTCGAAAGATAAGCTTGTTCGTAAAGCTAAAAGAGTGTTAGATAAGAGTTTGGACAGTGAAGATGAAAAGATAGCACAAGACACAGCTAAGTTTATTGCGAAGACGACAACAGAGTTTAGTGAAAAGCAAGATATAGTGTCGAACGGCGAAACGCTAACTGTTGCAACATTGGAGTTTGTGAATGGAGATAATCCGAAAGAAAGTTAAAGTTCCAATTGAGTTTAAGCCACTGTTCGAAGAGAACAAATGGCGAAACCTTGTTTTTTATGGTGGGCGATCAAGCGGAAAAAGCCACGATGTCGCCCTTTCTCAAGTTTTAAGAGCAAGAGAAAAGAGATTGAAATTTTTAAACTGTCGAGAATTTCAAAACTCAATTAAAGATTCAACGCATGCTTTAGTGAAAGCTATTATTTTTGAATATGGCTTTGAAACTGAATTTATAATTACTAATGATTCTATAAAACATAAAAGAACTGAAAGTGAGTGGATTTTTAAAGGTTTACATGATAATGTTGAAAGTTTGAAATCTATACCAAACATTGATGAAGCTTGGGTTGAAGAAGCAAGCACCGTTACCAAGCGCTCTATTACGCTGCTTAAAAATACTGTGCGTAAAGACAACTCGAGGCTTATTTTTACCTTTAACCGAGATACAGAGCGTGATCCAGTCTATGTTGAATATGTAATGAAGAAACCTGATAACACTTATGCAATTAAAGTAAATTATGATGTATTAGAAAAGAACGGGCTTTTTCCAGAAGTGATGCGAATTGAAATGGAAAACGACAAGAAAAACAACCCGCAAGAGTTCGCTCATACCTGGTTGGGCGAGCCACTTTCACAAATCGAAAATGCTATTTTGAGCCGTGATAGAGTGCTAAATGCTATGGATCGAGAGATAGAAGATGACGGTGAAATTCAAATAGGCGTTGATGTGGCACGACTTGGCGATGACCGCTCTGTGTTATGGAAGCGTAAGGGCTTAAGGACAATTGACTTTAAAGTGTATGAAAAACTCAGGACTAATGAGCTTGTGAATAAAATAGAACAGTTCGCTCAATCAGATAAGGGAGCGTTAATCAAGATTGATGATACGGGAGTTGGTGGTGGTGTAACTGACCAGTTGTTAGCTAAAAATTATAACGTTCAAGGTATTAATTTTTGCGTAGAAGGCGGTAAATGATGACAAATATCCGAACTGGATTAGCGAAGCGTGGTTTCATCTTCAAGAAGTAATAGATGAAATACAATTGCCAAATAATACAGATTTGTTGCAAGAATTAACGACTAGAACTTGGAGCATGGATAAAAAAGGTAAGCGTGCGGTGGAAAGCAAGGGTGATTATAAGAAACGTGGAAATCGAAGCCCTGACTTGGCTGATGCGTGCATTTTGTGTTATTATACGCCACCGAAGCCGAAACCTATTGTTTATGCTGGGGTGAGATAGTGTAGTATTACTCGACTATTTGAATTTATAGTTTAAATATGTTTAGAGATTTTTTTAGCCGTTTGGTCGGCGGTAATATAAAAAAGAAGAGCGCCATGCACTACGCTTTCAATCGGCCAAAATCAATGTTAGGTGCGCATACATTCTATAAAGGGCTATCATATGACAACTCATATCCGTCTATTTCACGAATTGTGAATGAGTTTATGACAATTAGACCGTATGCGATAGATAATAACGGTAAAACAATTCAAGATTCGGTGGTGATGAATAAAATATATCACCCGAATCAACAAATGAGTGGGGCGACCTTTCGTGAGGCTTTAGCACTCCTAAGTTTGGTTTTTCCTAAAGTTTATGTTTTGGTTTGGAGCTATAATGAACACGGCACTCCAACAACTGGACAGAAGATTACTCCTGAAAATCTAGCGGGGTTTACTATTCTTGAAGGAGTTTCTGAATATTATGTTGGCGAAGAAAAGCGTTATCGAGTTGGTTCTAATGAGTATTTTGATTATGAAATTATTGAACTTCGAAGTGGGGTTAATCCATATGATTTGAGCGGAGGATATAGCCCGACTGATGCTGCTCGAAAATGGGCATCCATTGATGATTATATTGCAAGCTATCAAGCTGGCTACTTTGAAAATGGCGCTGTGCCTGCTGGACAGTTTATTATTACTGCTGGAAGTGTTGAAGAATATAACAATATTGTTGATGATCTGCAAGCACGACACCGTGGCAGTGGCAATAATAACAATGTGGTTTATGTTCATCGCCCAATTGAAAGTGCAACAGGCAAGCCAGTTAATGCTCAGATTGAGTGGGTGCCGTTCGCTGAGAGTAATAAGAATCTTGACTTAAAAAGTTTGTTCGACCAAGCTAATAAGAAAATTGACAGTATTTACGGTGTGCCGGCGAGTGTTCGAGGCGTAAATGATAACAACACTTATGCTAGTGTGCGAGTAGATGAGCAGATTTTTATAAAATACACAATTAAACCTTTTGCAACGCGGATTTGGAGTGAGTTTACGCATCAGTTGAATCGAATTACGGGCGGACTTGGCTTTGCGATAACTTTTGACCTTGAAATTCCTGGTGTGGCTGAAGAAGAGAAGATTGAAGCTGAACGCAAAGCGGCTGAATTGACTTTGATTAAGACTGGCTTAGAAATGGGCTATTCATTAGATAGCATAGTTGATGCATTTGAGCTCTCGAATGGCTATAAAACGCTTAAAATGGGTGAAACTCCACCAAAAATTGAGAATGATAAGCCTGAAGTTGATGACGGTGGTGAAGTTGAAGAATCGCCAGAAGATTTAAACGCAAAAAGCGTGCATATCTGCAATCATTGCGGAGATCATCACTGTTTAAAAGCTGATACGAAAATAAAAAACGAAAAGCAAAAAGATAAAGACCAGAATGCACTAGAAACTGTCTTTCGTGATATGACTAATGAACAGATTGAGCGAGCTATTGATAGTGATTTTGAAGATTTTAACCTTGGTGATAAAGACCGTGAGAAGTTTAAGCAAAGAATAAAGGTGATATTGCTGAGTGTGCTAGTAACTCGTGGTGTGGTGGCTTGGAGTGATTTTGTTTCAATATTAAAACAAAACAACATATCAACTGATGATCTAACCGAATTTAAGCTTTCTGACAAGCTAAAAAAGCATTACGACAAAATGATAGCTGATTTTACTAAGAGTTTTAGCGAAGATACGGCCAAGTCGATTGCGAATAGAGTTGCACAAGCTGAAACAGAAGATTGGAACAAGGAACAGTTAGCTCGTAGCTTGCGAGATATAACAAAAGCTGAAGAGTGGCGGATTCAGCGAATAGCTCGCACTGAAACACACCGAGCGCACGGCTTGGCTGGCGTGGAGGCTGGCGTGCAAATTCAGAATGAATCTGGCGTGCAGATTTATAAAGAGTGGGTGGTTGTTTCGCATAATCCGTGCAAATATTGCCGTGGAATGAATGGCCGGCGAGTTAATGTAACTGAAAGCTATGTTAAAAAGGGCGGAATTTTGATTGGTAAATCGAAAATCCGGGTTAATGATTACGCCGATATTGACACAGCTGGCGCTCATCCGAACTGTTCTTGCGTGGAGAAATTTGGGATTGAGGAAGAAAAAAAGACAAGATTTTTTGATTATTCAAAAGCTCAATCAAGATGACCCTGAATACATGTATCCACATGAGCAGGATTTTTTTATGAAAGATTGGTTAAAAAATATGGAGAAGTTGATAGAATACCGAAATCGGACTTTAGCACACCAACGAGTGACTTTATAATAAATAATATAGAATGGGAACTTAAAACTATCATGAAGGATGAAATTGGTAGGAATACTGTTCGAAATGAGATATATAAGGCTACAGATAGAGGTAAACGAAATATTTTTTTATCGATAATTACCAAGAAAAAAACATGATGTCAAAAAACTTATGGAGATGATTGAGAAGCATATTTCTATTGAGAAAAATGATAAGCTAATTGATAATCTAGTTCTAGTTTCTGGAGATAATTTCATTAAAATTAAATAAGAAAAGAGTGATATTGCAATCCCGAACCAATTCCGGGGCAATACCACTCTATACTTTAATACTATCATATTTAAGCTAAAAAGTCAATATTATCTAATTATTTTGTATAGCTCGACTATTTACTAGTAATATTAATTTGTAATAGTAAATTTAAAGAGGAAATATGGCAGAAAAAGTTAAGAAAACAGCACTGGAGCTGAAAACTGAAATTTCGAAGTCCGTGGGAGAAAATGAGGAGCGAAAAATTAGGTTTGTAGCATCGAGTGTGAACGAAGATCGCCATTATGAGAAAGTGGACGTTGCGAGCCTTCGCTTACCTTTAAAACAAGGTGGTGAGATTCGAGCGGGAGCAATTCCGACAGAAGGAGTGAATGATCTAGTGGATATTCCGCTGATTCTAAACCATTCCGGTGATGTTCGGGATACAATCGGTTCAGTGCGTAGTGCTTTCTATGAAAATGGTGAGCTAATTTTTGAAGCAGGTATCTCGAAACGAGAAATAGCGCAAGAAATGCTGCTACTGCTCGAAGAAGGACACCTCTCAAATGCGTTCTCAATTACAATGTCAGATTTTGACTACAATTTTTGAAAAGCGAAACGATTAGTAACGCTGAAATTATTGAGGTGAGCTTGGTTTTCCGCGGAGCTAACAGAGAAGCAAGGCTTTTGGCCGTAAAATCTCTGAAAGGTGATGAAATGAGCCAAGAAAAAGAAACTCCAGAAGTTTTGAAAAAAGAGGCAACAACTACAGTTTATCCTGAAGTTGTAGCAGACGATGAACCTGAGGTTGAGCAGGCTGAAAATTCAACCGAAAATAATAATTATAACGAAGAGAAAGAGGAAGAAATGGATAAAGAAATTGCAAAAGATGCTATTTCAAAAGCAGCACCAAGCCAAGCTGTGAAGTCTTCAAGCAACTATCTTGAAACTCACGAGGCGATGAATGACTATGCGAAAATTCTTGAGAAATTTGCTGGTGCTAACGCTAACGAAGTGAAGAAAGCTTGGGCTGATCATGTAGCGCAAAAAGGTATTAGTAATGTTGAGGCTTTACTACCAGGAGCAATGGTTTCAGCAATTAGTGATGGAATTGAGAAATCTGGAACTATCTGGAATATTCTTAATAAAACTGGTCTAACAGTTCGTCGAATCGATGCTGAAACGGCTGGTAATCGAGCACAAGGACATAAACGTGGCACAACTAAAAAAGAAACAGCACTAACATTTACTGATCGTGTGATTCGCGCTGGATTTATCTATGATTATCTAAAAATTGAACAAAGAAGATATTGTAGAAAACCGTGATACTGGCGCTTTGGTGAAATTCGTGCTTGAAACTTTGCCAAAACGAATTATTACTGAAATTGAACGAGCAGTAGTGATTGGCGATGGTCGAAGTGGTGAAGATGACAAAATCAATAGTTTTGTTTCAATCCTAGAAGATGCTAAGAATGGAGTTTTTGCCACTGAATATACACCTGCTAAAGATGAGTTACTTTACAAGTCAATTGTTAAAGCAGCTACAAAAATTGTTCCAGAAGGTGATGTATACCTTGTAATGAGTAAATCTGCAAAAGCTGATCTAAAACTTTCTGAAACTAAGAGCGGTGCGTTGGTATTCCCACTTGGTGGTGATATTGCTGGCACTTTGGAAGTTAAAGAAATCTTTACTCCAAGCTGGTTCGCACCAGAAGGTGTTCAGGCTGTAATGTTTGTGGGTGATGCTTATGAAACAGTTGGTGATAATTCAATTGAAGCTTACACAAACTTCTCACTGAGCCAGAATAAACAAGAGTATCTACAAGAAATTTACGCTGGTGGTGCTTTGACTAAAGTTAAATCTGGTGTAGTAATTAAAAATCCTGCTGTGGCTTAATTGAAAGGAGAGGGCTAAGATGAAACAACCGATTTCAAAAGATGAGATTGCGGCGTTAATCGGACGCCCTCTCTCTTCTTATGAAGAACAGAACTTTACAATTTTAAATGAGCTAACTTCGGAACGCTTGAATAAACTGTTGAATGGTGGGTTTGATTCTGTGACTGACTGGACATCGGGGCTGAAGGTATTGTATGCGCGATTGTTTAATATCAGTGAGTTGGAACGGAACCATGATGTGGGTATTTCAAGAAAAGCCGTAGATGGCTATAGTGTGGATTTTAAAGAAAATACCAATTATTACGCTCAATTCTGCGAAGAGAACGCAGATTTGATTGCAAAGTATAGAATTTCTAACGGTGGAATTCGGCACGGAAAGACTATCTATGAGGATCTTCGACACTTTTTCTGAAACTGAATATTCATTTTTGCGAGTTAATCGCGGGAATGTTTACGGTAACACAATTGAAGAAGAATTAACGAACCGAAAAGGTGTATTCCGTGAAAAATCTGGAATGAAACGAGGTACAAACGGTGAAGAGTTTGCAGAAAATTCAACACTGTTCGTAAAACCTGAAGATATTCCAGTAGATGCTGTTGGTAATGGTATTCGAATAAATCACAAAACCTACACTATTATTGCGATGTATGAAGGCAAGAATTTTGATACTAACGAAGTGGAACATTTAAAATTAACCCTAGAAAGGGCGAGCTATGGCGAAAGTTAAAGTGACATTTAACAGCAAGATGAAAGCTTATTTGCAAGTTCAGCGATTGAATATGCAAAAAGAGCTTGAGGCTAAGGCGGAAAAAACGCTTGGTCGAGCTCGAATGCTTGCCCCTGTTCTATCTGGTGATCTAAAAATGAATGGTCGAGTGGAAAAAATACCAAATGGGGTTTCTGTGGTATTTGGTGATAGTCGAATACCTTATGCTCGGCGACGGCACTTTGAAAACCGTAAAAATCCAGCAACGATAAACTATTTGGAGAGAGCTGGTAATCAGACTAAGAAAGAAGGCTTTATAATTATGAAAGGAGATAAATGATTACGCTAAATTTGCTAAAACTCCTTGAAAATAACGGATTTGGTAAGATTGAAAAAAACCTTTTCTGGCAGAAGCTTGGCCTTGGTAAAACTGGCTTGTATATCTCGAACATATCAGTGAATGGAGAACGAGGCAAGAGAAGAGTTCAGCATTATGAGATCTTCAGTATTGGTGAAAACGATGTTGAGGGTTTGAAAAAGCTTGAATCTGTTGCTGAATTTTTACGAGAAAACTACGCAATTAATGAATTACCAGCCGTGGATGGAATTTGTGAAAAAGTTCGAAATGTGGCGATTATGCCACCCTCTACGATTTCGAATGTAGGAGAGAATAGCCAAGGAAGAGTGGTTTATTCGATAAGTGGAGAGATAATTTATTAACAATAAAGGAGTCAAAAATGGCAACGACATATGAAAAAACATTAAATGCTGGTCTTTGGGAAATTGCTCTTGGTGATATGTTAATTCCAGCGGAGTTTTTAGGTGATATTAAGACCAAAATTGCAATGAAAACGGTGGAAAAAGATACTCAAGCAGGGACTTCAAAGCGCCGAACCAATGTGGTGGATACTGCAGAGGCAACTTTTACGCTTTACCTACCAAGCTTGGATTTCTTGGGTAAAATATTCCCTGAATATTATGCAAGAAGCACTGCTGGTGGTGGTGCGGTAACTTTTGGTGGTAAAAATGTAAAAGTGGCTGAAATGCCTGTAAATATGCACCAAAAAGGCGCTGAAACTGATGAAAATGATGTGCATTTCTTTAAGGCAACGGTTAGTGTGGATTTTGAGCTATCTCAGACAACAAGCGATGATCCGAGCGTGGAAATTACATTGAATGCGCAACCAACTGATAAAGGGCTATGTGCGACTTGGAACTGGCGACTTAACTAAAAAAAGTCGGTTTATGATGTTGCAACTCAGGCGACAAAAAGCAGTAGCTGGGTAGAATTTATAGACTATTATTTATAAGGGTGAAAAAAATATTAAAATACCCGTAGGGTCGTATATTGACAAAAATACGACCTACGGGTATAATTTAGATATGAAAATATTTTTATCTAATCAAGATCATTTGAGGAATTTTTCAAGGTTTGTTAAATCTATTGATTTTTCTAATCCTGAGTTGTTAGAGGTGGAGACTCATAAGCAATGGATAACTGCACATCCAGCCATATTGGCTTTTACGGCCGCCTTGGCTATACAAACTGGAAAGGAGAATAGTTCTATTGAACTACCACTACCGGACAATGGTAAACACCTTGATTCTATGGGGCTTTTTAATTTTTTAAAAACAGAATCACCTTTTAAGTATGATAAGAAAGAATCATCAGGTAGATATATACCTTTGCAGGTTATAAAAACTGCTGATGATCAGTCTAAATTTATTGCTGAAATGGTGCCATTGCTACACTTACCTGAGAAAGAAAGTAGAATTATTAAGTATATAATAGGAGAGCTCGTCAGGAATGTTCTTGAGCATTCTCAATCTAATGATGGAGCAGTAGTTGCGGCCAATTACTATCCTAAAAAAAATAAGATTAGCATAGGTATATGTGATACAGGAATCGGTATATGGAAAAGCATGAACAAATATTGGCGCCCTAAAGATGATATTTCAGCTATCAAGCTTAGTCTTACTCCGGGAATTACTGGAACTACGCATAAAGAGGGTGGAACGGTAGATAATGCTGGTGCTGGGTTATTCTTTACTAAATCTATAGCACGAATTACGAGGAGTTATTTTTACTATATTTTTCTGGTAAGGCTGAATATACTCTTCTAAAAGGAGATAAGAGAAATAATGTACTTAAATTAAAAACAGATCCATTTGATGATCCGCATAGAAGCACTTCTATAGAAGGAGATTTTAAGGGTACTCTAGTGGCTATAGACATGTCCCTTGATAATACACCTGAGTTTCAAGCTATTTTAAAACTTATAAGTACAGTGTATGATAACGCTATTCGAGATCGTAAAAAGAACTAAATATAAAGGAACCTAAATTTCTATGATTATTATGTATAAAAGAAGTTGGCAGTTTGCCGAGAATAAAGAGTTAGCTAAAAAAATACGAGAAGAAAAAAATTTTTACCGACATTGGCTAAAAGGTGAAAAAAATTACATTAGATTTTTAATAAAGTTGACGGGGCGACTCAATCTTTCGTTCACGCTCTTATTAGCGAAGCTATTAGAAGATACGGAGAAATAGCATATGAAAATATTCAATATAAAAAAATGCTAATGATGACGTGCAGGAGGTCATTAGAATAGTGTATGAGATATATGCAGGAGAGCTTGGAATAAAAAAATTGCTTGCGAATAAAAATTAAAACAGACCTTCATTGGTCTGTTCTTTTTTAGAGTGTGAAATATTTATTTGTATTTATTATAAAAGCTTTATGCACGCATTGATTCGATTCTTAGCGCTGGTGGCAGCCATTAGTAAACCATCATAAGTGTAAGCATTTGAACCTATTTTTGCCTCCTTTGGTATATTCACCCCTTAATACTAGGGTTCCTTTTTGTGGTGTAAAAGCATATTTTTCAAAAAAACATATTTAGTCTTTTTTTACCTGCGGAATCTTTTAATTTGGCGATAGTCGAAGCCTTTAATCTCTTCCCAAGAAAAAAAGTTTGCACAGTTTCATATTTAAAAAGCTGAACCATATGAAAATTGAAGCTCTATGCCACCATTATAAGTAATTTTGAGGCGAGCTTTAGCGACTATTTCTTCTATTCCTTTGAAGTCACCGTCGTAGCTGCCTAAAACATATTGGCGCATATTTAGACTTTTTAATTCTTATTTTATCTATAAAATTCATAATATAAATACCTTTCTTATATTTAGATTTTTATATCTTTTAACGCCTAAAATCAACTGTATTAGCTCGACTATTTAGAATTAATATAATTTCATAAGATTAAAATGCTGAATGGAGGATTATATGACAGCAATTAGTATTACAATTGAAGATTTAGGTGTAAAAAAACGTGACTTTGAAATTGAGGGAAAAGTCTTTACTTTTACGAAGCCAATGGCTGGACATGAGCTGGAAAAAAGCCAAATTATGTCAAAAATTGTGCGTTTACAAAATGAGATGGTTAAGATGCAAAAACAGGGTGAAGAAAACCTTGATGAAACGAAAGTTGAAGAAATATTAACTGAAATAGATAATTTGACAGAACGCTTGATAAATCACTCTGCAAAATTAGTAAGTGATGGAACACCAGAAAATCTTGGCGGTAAAGAATTTGTGTCTAAATATGGCGAAGATGGCATTAAATTATTGACTAAGCGACTATTTGGCGAGGAATAAATAAATGGCGAACATTTTAGATCTATTAACGGACGAAGAGAGAAAAGATATTGAGGCTCGGTATCAAGAACGTATAAAACGACGCCAAAATTCTTCTAAGCCTAAAATAACGCCAGAAATATATTTAATAGCTAAGTTTGGAATTTATTTTTGGCTGGGAAGCGGTGCGAGATGTTCTCGATAATAAAATTAGCCTTGAGATGATGTTTGCAATGATTGAAGGAGCGGAAAAGGTATATTATTCTCAGCTTTGTGAGAACACAAGAGGAACTTTTGTGGCACAAGCCTCTTCTATGGCTAAAAACGGGTTTGAAGCTCAGAAATCTTTTAACACTGGAACTGAAGATTGGCGCAAACGAGCAAGAATGGAGGTGTAGTTGATGACTACAGTTGGAACAATTAACTATGATTTCACTGCTGATACTAAAGATTTAGACGAAAAACTGTCCAAGTCCGAAAAGGAAGTTAAAAAGAAAGCCGAGGAACAGAAAAACGCTTATCGTGACAGTTGGTCTTCGATAGGCGATTTTGCGATTAAAGGTGCGGCAGTAGCTAGTGCTGCTGTTGGCGCCCTTGGTGCTGCTGCAGTTGGAGCATACTCAAGCTATGAACAGCTAACTGGTGGCGTAGAGACACTTTTTAAGAGTTCTTCAAATACAGTGATGAATTATGCTAACCAAGCCTATAAGACCGCTGGAATGAGTGCGAATAAATATATGGAAACTGTGACCAGCTTTTCGGCAAGCCTCCTTCAAGGTTTGGGTGGTGATACGGAAAAAGCAGCTAAATATGCAGACAAAGCCGTAGTGGCGATGAGCGATAACGCCAACAAGATGGGGACATCGATGGAATTAATTCAATATGCCTATCAAGGATTTGCAAAACAGAATTACACGATGCTTGACAACTTGAAGCTTGGCTATGGTGGAACTGCTAGCGAAATGGCTCGTTTGGTTAATGAATCTGGTGTAATGGGTGGTAGTTTTAAGGCAACGGCTAAGAATATCAATGAAGTTTCATTTGATAAGATTATTGAAGCGATTAGCGTTACTCAAGATAGGCTTGGTATTACTGGAACGACTGCAAAAGAAGCTAGTTCAACAATTGAAGGCTCTTTCAACTCGATGAAAGGGGCTTGGGAGAATCTATTACTGCGCTAGCTGGTGGTGGTGATTTGGAAACAACTTTCAATAATTTAGTTGAGTCAGTTAAGGGTTTGGCTGGGAAATCTAGTGCCTGTGGCTAAAAAAGCATTTGAGAGTATTGCTAAAGTGGCTTTTAAAGCTTTCGATGATGCGTTCAAAGATATGCCAGGAGGTGATATTATTAAATCTTTAGTTGTTGTAGTAGGAACTTTAACTGCCGCACTAACAACATTAGGTGTAGTTATGAAGATAGCGGCTGCAGCTCAAGCTCTACTTAATTTTGTGATGGCAGCTAACCCTATTGTTTTGATAGTAATGGCTATTGCTGCTCTAGTAGCTGGGCTAGTATATTTCTTTACTCAGACGGAAATGGGAAAGAAGATTTGGCAAGACTTCTGCAATTTTATAGGTGAAGTCTTTAAAAATATTGGCAACTGGCTGGGTGAAGTCGGCGCAAATATTGGTGCATTCTTTAAGGGAATCGGTGACTTTTTCATTGGGATTTGGAACGGCATAACTAGCTTATTTAATGGGATTGTGGAATTCTTTAAACAATGGGGCTTAACTATTCTTGCGGTTATTTTTTGGCCTATATCCTTGCTAGTTGGTTTGTTTTTTACTTTTAAAGATCAGATTATTGGGTTCTTCCAGTCGGCATGGAACGGAATAGTGGCGATTTGGAATGGGGTAACAGCCTTTTTCGGTTTAGTTTGGAACGGAATTGTTGCGATATTTACACCAGTGATACAATTTTTTGGTGCAATATTTCAATCGGCATGGAATGGGATTATGGCAATTTGGAACGGTGTAGTTTGGTATTATACGACTATTTGGAATGGAATTAAGGCAGTATTTGGTGTTGTAGCTGGATTCTTTATTGGTGTATTCACTACAGCATGGAATGGTATAAAAAATGTCTTTTCAGGCGTGTTTGGCTTTTTTGCTGGCGTTTGGAATGGAATAGTTGGCATATTTAAAGGTGTTGGTGATGCAATCGGTGGTGCTATTAGTGGTGCGGTTAAATGGGCTATTAATGGCGTATTAGGCTTTGCTGTTGGTATGATTAATGGCTTTATTGATATGATTAATATTGCTATTGGTATTATTAACGCTATCCCTGGGGTGCATATTGGAAAATTGGAAAAACTAAATGTGCCACGCTTTGAGACTGGTGGTATTGTCGGCCCGCAAGGTGGCGGAAGCTTGATTTGGGCTGGTGATGGTGGCGAGAATGAGTGGATCGTGCCTGAAAGCAAGATGGCGAGCCTGATTGACAAAATTAATAGTCAAACTGGCGGAACTGGTGGTAATAACTATACTATTAACGTGAGCGGAACTTTTGCAACAAGCCCTGCCGAACAGCGAAAAGTGGCTGAATTGATTCGTGAGCAGTTAGAGCTAAACGATAAGAGGAGATTTGCGTAATGAAGATAATATTGAGCGATTCTACTAAGACTGTTGAATGGTCAATCGTTGAAGTGCCGCTACCAGAAACGACGGTAGATAATGTCAAAAAAGTTAAAACGCTTGATAATTCACTAACTACTTATGTTGTTGGTGCGAGAAAGCGAACTTGGGGACATACTTGGAACTACCCAACCAAGGAAGAATTTGATGAGATTAAAAGGCTTTTTATGACCGACAAATTCAAAACCAAGAGCCAGTGAGATTAACGATTGAAGGAATGGAAAATGTGGTAAATGTTCCAGTCTATATGGAGCTTGGCAAGCGAGAAGTGATAAGCTTTGATGGAATGGTAAAACAAGCAGAAGTGAGCTTTACGGAGATTTAATAAATGCAGATTGTTAGTGAAAGGTTTAATAAGGCGTTTGCAGGCAGTATTGTAGCTTTGGATTGGCGAGCAAAGATGAGTTTTACTCGCAAAAAGAATGAATCAACTAATTGGTTCATTATTGGCAAATCTAAATTAGGTGAAGGCGATTTATTGGCTACGCCAGAAGGAAACCCAGCGCAAGTTTGGGATGCTTTTCAGTATGAAGATATTTCTGATCGCTTATTGGAAATGAGCGTGGAGCGTTCGGTTAAATTTCCGTATAATGTGCAGTCTGGAATAGCTGATATAAAGCTAAATAATTATGATGATTATTTCTCATTTTTCGAAACAACAAAAAAGAGCCCGATTGCTGAATATATTCTGCCAAAACGACCTTTGAGGCTTTATTTAGGCGCAAAAAATGTAGGAACGGTTCCGGTTTTCGTTGGGAATACTGAAAAAATACCGACTTATAACAATGATAAAACGATTACTTGGTCTGCGTTAGACTTTTTGAGTGATATTGCTGAAACAAAAATTAATCGAACTGTTATGTTGAGGGATGTTTCAACCGATGCGCTCTTGAAAGAAATATTTAAACAGTATGGAATGGACGAAAACCAATACCGTATAAGTAGGGGTCAAAATATAATTCCATTTGTTTATTTTAAAAATGATGACAATGTTAGCACTATATTAAAGAATTTAGTTCAGGCCGAGAACGGTTTATTGTGGCTTGATGAGCAAGGGATAATTCGTTTTGAAAACCGTAGTGGTAATTTGGACAAAACACCAGTAATGACATTTAACGCAAGTAATATTATTGATATTGAAACAGAAAAAGCTAATGATGTGGTTAATTATGTTAGTATTAAAAGTGATGTGCGAGAAGTTCAACCACTGCAACCAATTTTCAGCGCGGAAGGTAAAAATGAGTGGGTTATTCAGCCTAGAGCCAGCTTGTCTATATGGTTGACTCTTGATGACCCTACATGGAGTGTTCGCCCTATCTCGGTTGGCCAAAAAACTGGTGAAAGTTGGGTGGAATTTAAAAAAGGTGAGAAAATCGACAATTCAGGCATTCAATTGAAAGGTGAGCTTTTTGCTGACGCTTACAAATTGACAGTTAATAACCAAGGAACAAGCCCTTCGAAAATCTCGAAAATTGAATTATGGGGCGAAAGTGCAAAAGTTGTAGATACTATTAAATATGAAGCTTTTGATCGTGAAAGTATGGAGCGTTACGGTAAAAAAGCTCTTGAGATTACCGACAATCCATATTTTGGCAATTACCGAAATTGTGATTTGTTTGCGACAGATATTTTAAAGAAATATGCCAGTTTTTCGCCAACGATTTCAATGAAAATTAAAGGTAATCCAGCTCTACAATTAGGGGATGTCATTAGCGTGAATTATAAAGATAAAGGCGACTATTTGGTGACAGGTATTAAGATGAGCCTAAGCGATAGCGGTTATGAAACGACTATAACTGGAAAACCGCATATTGTTTCGAAATCATTTATTTTGGATAAGTCTATTTTGGATGGAAAGGATCTATTGGCGTAATGGCGATTGAAAAAAATATTGAATTTCAGGGCGACAGAGTGGTAAATTCGCTGGGTGGAAATATAAAAACTAAACCAGACTACGGGTGAGCTGATTGTGTCGAAAAAAATGGGGTGATTTTGACCAAAATCAATAAGGACGGCTTTGTTTATTCGGAAGAAAATGGCACTCGACGAATTTTAATTGGAAGGCATCCTAAAACTGGAGCTGTGGGTGAGTGGGTCAGCGTGGCTGGTGAAGATGTGATTGAGATTTTAGAGAATGAAACCTAATAAATTTATTGATCGAAGTGAATTTATCAAGCCTGTTATAGTTTTTGAATATAACGGTAGCTTTATGAGCAATATTAAAACTTTTGATATTGAGCATAACCTGCCGTTTGTGCCATTGATTATGGGCGAGTATAGTTTAAATAGTGATTTTTCGGATGCTCGAGATTTCCGTTTTTGGACAAGTGGAGATGAAAACTTTCTTGTGGGCGCATTAGAAAAAACTATTCGGTTTGCTATTCGAGGAGTTGATCCACCGCGAAGAGTTTATGTGCGTTTGATTGGTATTGCTCCGCCTGATTATACTGGAGAAGTGGCACCATTGAAACGAAGAATATTAAATGATTCGAGAAATAGAAGCTTGAAGATTTTAAACTTTGGAACATTTAGAGGTGATATAGTTGTTAAGCATAATCTAGGCTATTTGCCAATGGTTTATTTTTGGGAAGAAACAGTTATTTTTAGGAAAAATAATTCATCTATTCTTGACTTAGAAAAATGCTTGAGACCAAGTAGCCCTGTTAACAGCATTAATAATAACGAAGTTCATATATCTGGAAGAGGTGATGGAAAGGGCTATTATGCTATTTTTGGAGATGTAATAGATGAAAGTTAATAGTTTTGTTAAAAATTCTGATTTCTGGCAGATGTCACTTGATGGTGAAAGTGTTGTTTTAGATTTTAGCTTGCCAGCTGGAGATTTTACGAACGGATATAAGACTAAAAGGGTTTTCCCTGGTAGAAACCGTAAAGGTTTGATTATCGACCACTACTGTTTTAATGGACAATGGGGATCGAGAAACGAGTATAAAATTAGCTCTAATGGATCAATGAGAAATGTAATATATTTTGAGATAATTAGGCGTGATGATGACATTATTGTTACAGCTGAGTATATGGAATTTACGGATGGAGAGGAAGCCGAAATAATCAAACGATATCCTCGCAGAAGGTGGATGTGAAAATTAGGCTGAACTTCATTAAGAATAATTGGTGATGCGGTTTTTATTACTCGACTATTTATTTTTTTAAAAATATGGGTAGATAGAAATTACAATTTAAAGGAGAAGCTAAAAACTAATATGCAAATAACAGTTGGTGAAATAGGAACATTCGTTGCTTTTTCTCGTTGGGCTAATCAGCGGTATTGTAACACTCTTTCGGCACGCTAAAAATGGCCTGAAAGAAATGCTCAAAAGGAGAGTTCGAAGGGTAAATGAAAATTTTTGATTCTGTCCGAAGGAAATACACGAAGTTCGAGATATTGGACAGAATAACGCCAAGAACAGCAAGCGCAACGAAAATTTTTATTAATGATTAATGTTCAACCTGAAAAAGTTGATGAAATCGAGCGAGCGTTCGAAGAATATAAAGCATTGGGAGGCAATGGTTATATAGATAGTTTGGTTCAAGCTTGGCGTGAAGAATATGAGAAAGATTTAATTAAGGCAAGATTAAAAAGAAAGGATAAATAATGGATAAAGCGATTGAATGGTTTGAACAGCGACAAGGCAGAGTTAGCTATTCGATGGACTATAGAAATGGCCCAAATTCTTACGATTGTTCGAGCGCCATTTACCACGCATTGATTTATGCTGGAATTTTGCCGCAAGGTTTCCGTATTGGTAATACCGAAACAGAGTTTGTGGATTTGCCAAAATTCGGCTTTGAACGAATTGAAGCAGATGCAAACGGATATATTCCAACACAAAGGGGTGATATCTTTATTTGGGGTAAACAGGGATATACTCTCGGTGCTAATGGACATACCGGAATTTATCTTGATAATGACAATATCATTCACTGCGCATACGCTTATAACGGTATACACACTGATAATCACGATGACCTTGCTCGCGTGAACAATACTCAATATCTAACAATTTTTAGATATATAGGTAAACCGCAAAATGCACCAGCACTAGCATCACAGCCCGAAGCTATCGATGATGTGATTAATATTGGCTCACACTTTAAGATTACTAAATCGATGCGAGTGGCGGAAGTTAATATTCACGAAGATCGAAGAGAGCTAAAAATTGATGAGCTTTGTCCACGAGGTTTTACCTGGGCTGAGAACGGTATTCCAGCTAACTGGGCAGTTAAAGTTGATAACGACGGCTATAAAATCGATGGTGAAATCAACGCTGGTGATTTGGTTAAACTCCAAGGAGCTTTCATTGCTCAAGAAGTGGTTCAAAATGACGGAATGTGGTTTGCGCGAATAAAACGAGATGGAATTGATGTGTGGGTGGAGCTCACGCCAGTAACTGAAGTTTCAGCAGGTGACGGAGGCACAGTTTCTGAATACCGACCAGCACCACAGCCAGTTGAAGAACCAAAACCAGCTGAGCCAGTTGTGGAAAACCATGCGGAAAACCATTTTGCTGATGTCAGCAATATGGTTGAAAATGAACCGAAGACAGAAGAAAAACTGGCCGAAAACCAAGGGTTAACAGTTCAAGAAGAGGAGAAAAAAGATATGTCGCACAATTTAGAAAATAGCAGAAATGCTGAAAATTCTAAAAAAGTAGAGAAAAAGCAGTTGATCCAAATCAATGCAAGACCATTAACAGAAGAGGAGATTGAAATGTTAGATAAAATGCAAGAAGAAGTGGCTAAAAATATTGCAAATACAGAATATGAACCACGAATTAGCGAGAAGGCTAAAACTACAGTGTATTTCATTGCTGACCTTGGAATTTTAATGAATATATTAATTGCAACAATTTGTGTAATTTTTAATCCCAAACGCAACGAAAAGAGATTTTTGGCAATTTCCAGCGCAATTGCTACAGCTTTTGCAGGGCTTAAACCAATCTTTAAGCTAGGAGCTAAAAAATAATGGCCAAGTTGACTTTACCACACCCAAATAAGGATTTTGTGCCGCTATCTCCACTAACGGCGCAAGAACTTGATGAAATGGTGGCTAATAATAAAGCGGTGGCTGATTTTGCGAATGGCTTAGCAAGTGGAAAAAATATTGATGATAGCTCTATTGAACCGATTAAGCTCAAACAATCTAATGTTCAGATTATTCAATCTGGAAATTTAGCCACTCAGCATAAAACACAACAAGTGCGCACTCAGTGGTTCGATCAGACATATTGGAATCTAACTTCTTCCGCCAAAGGAACGAAAAAAACAAGGATTGATTTTTCCTAAAGCGTTCAAAAATCCACCAGCTGTGGCGGTTCAGATCTTGAATGCAGGGATAAATCCACTAGCTGTATTTAGTACGGTAGTGACCACGACCTATGTTGAATTTACAATGGCATCTTTAGCTAGAATTACTCAAGAACTTGATGTTACTGTTTCGGTGATTGCGACAGGGGAGTTGGCTTAGTTGCAATTAATAAAAAGCTAAAAGAAATAAAAGTTTACTAACTTAATGTTTTTCTAAAAAAACCGCTGTTGAAGCGGTTTTTATTTTTATTAACTAGCATTTTTGATGAAAAGTTTGACTTTTGAGAAAATATAATATATAATTAAAGTGATTAGTACAAATATCAAGAAAATCACTCCACGTCGCTGTAAAACGACGATATTGGAGTGATTTTTTTCTTTAAAAATAAATACTTCAAATTTTTACTCTAAAATAACAATAGACGGAGTAAATATGAAAAAAAGATAACAATTATTCGCGATAATTTGCGAAATTCAAAAATGCGTGAAGTGCTTGGCGACGCAACTAAATTTATAGATGGCAATAGTTTTTTTGCCGATGTTTCGAAATCGCCAGAAGAATTTTTAACAAAGAGTTCGAGGCGAGCGTGAAAATGATGAAAAAAATGCGTCTTTTGCGGGTAAAATTAAAGATAAAAAAAGGGTTATTTTGCGAAAATTTGGAGTAAGAAAAAAACCTTGAAAAAAACTTTAAAAAAATAATGCGAGAATTTTTTTAAATGAGACAAATTTCAAAATTAGCTGAAAAGCGAGAGCGGAAAAAAAACAAAATGAATGCGATGAAGTAACTTCGAAAAGCTTTAATAATTCTAGCTACACTAAATTTCAAAGCAATGAAACATAATTTTTAATTTAAGTTAATTTACAACAATTTGACAAAACTATAAAAAAACACTTTGTGGAAGTGTTGTTTGTTGCGTTTTAGCTAAATTATTATATAATATTTTCTAATATCTGTAAAAATATAAGGAAATAAAATGTAAATTTGTAAAATACTAAAACATTGAACACAATTTTTTTATCAATAGAAGATTCTGAAATGGAGGGAAATTTTTAGCAAAATTTTAACGAAGTTTAGTTCTATATAAATTTCTGTTTAATTCTTTTTTTAATTTTATATAGAGCGAGAGGAGATGAAATGATTAATGAACAAATTGAAACATATTTAAAGTGGTGCGAGAATATCGCAAACTTAACAGAGCAAACAATTGGAACGAAGAAGTTTATTTTGCGGATATTTGTAAAAGCAGACGATGATTGACGATATCTTTGAACTTGATTTGGAGACTTTTTATTGAGTGGAAAAAGTGGAATGCTCTCAGGGCGATTTGACAGGTAGGACTTATGGCGTGGAAACAATAAACACACGACTAAAAACTTTGCGGTGCTTTTTGAGGTGGGCAGTGGAGTATTATGAGAGAAAACCAAAAATCAGACCGATTATGATTCAGAAAATTAAATCAGTAAACAAAACACCAGATTATATCTTTTATCGTGAGAATGAAATTAAATATGTTTTGAAAAGTTCACCAGAGTTCGAGAAACTTTCAATTGCTTTGTTGTTCGAAAGTGGTCTACGGATTTCAAATTTCGAAATATTAAGGTTGGCGATATTGATTTTGAAAAGGGAAGAATTGCGATAATTGGTAAAGGGCGAAAGTTTGGCTATGTTTATTTTTCGTTCAGAACCAGCTTAAAACTTGAGAATTATATTGCTAAAAATGGACTTTTCGACCACGATTTCTTATGGAGAAGCCCTGCGAGCGTTTCTGGACAACCTTTGACTGTAAAGGCGATCCGAAAGCGCTTAAAACGGCAATTCGAACGATGCGGATTTAAGAATTTTCACCCGCACCAACTTCGACATTCTTTCGCGACTAATTTAGCCGAACGGGGTGCAGATATTTATGAAATTCAGCAGCTATTACGACACGCAGATATTCGAACGACTCAAATTTACCTTCATCACCTTCAAAATAAACTTGGTAATTCTTATCGAAGAATTTTCAACGAAGAGATTTACTACTTTAAAATACCTTTTTCAGAAAAAACTTATGTTTAGGTATTGACTTTTTAGCTTGGGTGTGATATTATAGGAACATAAGACGCAGAAAGCGTTAAGTAAATGAAAATATAGACTTTTATCACTGCTGATAAAGTCTATACACCCAAATACTCTTATTGGTTGGCAGGGTTCTGGTCCTGGCATTCGGGGGTTCGAATCCCTCCATCCCAGCAAATTAAGAACACGAGTTAGGTATATAAACCGACTCGTGTTTTTTTATTTTTGGGGGTATTAGTATAATTAATATTTTAAAAAAATATAATGTATTTAAAAAAAGAAAGAGCTTTTTATGGAAGTAGTAAAATAGAAAAAAATATTCAGAAAAATATTATTAAAAAGCTTGTTTATAAATTGGCTTGAAAAATAATGGTTGATTTAGCTATTTTAATTTTTCCACTGTATTATAATGGAATTTTTTTGATTGAATGAAAAAAACTTTTCGAAAATATTACACCCTTATTTTTACAGACAAGCATTCAAAAAGATATTTCTAAAGAATATAATTTTTGAACTATAGATAGGTACATATAGCTAAAGTTGTTTGAAAGAACGGCTTATTTTAAATAAAAAAATAAAATCGCTAATCTTTCAAAAAGCGATTTATAATAATTTCTTTTGGTGATCTTACCGGGAATCGAACCCGGATTGCCAGGATGAAAACCTGGTGTCCTAACCGTTAGACGATAAGACCATTGAGCTGAGCTTTGGGGTGATAAAGCAACAACTCTTTATCATTATATCAAACTTTAAAAAATAAATCAACCCCTTTTTAAATAAAAATAAAAGTGTTATAATGGAAGAGTATGGAAAAAAATATTTACAAACGAACAAAGATTTTGGCTACGATCGGCCCAGCAAGCGACAGCCCTGAAATGATCGAAAAACTTATTAACGCAGGAATTAATGGTGCGCGATTGAACTTTTCACATGGTTCATATGATGAGCATGCTGCAAAAATTAAAGCAGTTCGCGAAATTAGTGAAAAGCTTGGTCGTGAAATTGCAGTTTTGCAAGACTTACAAGGTCCAAAAATTCGTCTTGGGGACATTGTCGATAATCGATTTGATGTTGTTGAAGGTGATGAATTGGTTCTTGATTATGCAATTGAACAACATGATGGTTCAGCAAATCTTCCAGTTCAATACAACTTGGCAGAAAAAGTTAAAGTTGGTGAGCCTGTTTATATTTTTGACGGAAAAGTTCGAACAGAGGTTATTGAAATTCCTTCAAATACAGCAATTAAATTACGTGTTTTGAATAAGGGAACTTTGATGAGTCGAAAAGGTTTGAACTTGCCAGATACAGATTTTGGTGGCGATGTTATTACTGAAAAAGATATGCGCGACCTTGAATTTGGCGCAACCCAAGATATTGACTATGTTGCAATGAGCTTTGTGCAAACTGCTGAAGATATTGAAAACGTTCGCCAACTTCTTGTAAGCCATAATAGCGAAGCGCAAGTTATTGCGAAAATTGAGACTAAAAAAGCTGTCTCTGATGAAGAACTTGAAAAAATCGTTCTTGCCGCTGATGGTGTGATGATTGCTCGCGGTGATATGGCTTACGAAGTTGCGCCAGAAGTTGTGCCAATTATTCAACGAAAAGCTGTAGCTCTTTGTCGAAAACATGGTAAAATTTCTATTGTTGCAACTCAAACAATGGGTTCAATGGTTGATAACCCACAGCCTTCACGAGCAGAAGTTTCAGACGTTGCTAATGCAGTGATTCAGGGCGCTGATGTGGTAATGCTTTCAGATGAATCTGCGACCGGTAAATATCCAGAAGAAACTGTAAAAGCAATGCGCGATGTAATTATGTACACACAAGAGCATGCTGCTGTTTCTCCTATTGATGATATTGTTGAACGCGGAAACGATGAAGCACTAAATGCAATTTCACTCGCTGCAGTTGAACTTGCTGAACAAATTAATGCCGATGCATTGATTGTTGAAACAAAAATCTGGTCAAACTGCTGCAACTGCGGCTGCAAATCGTCCAGCTCTTCCAATTTATGCTGTAACAAGTTCAAATCGCGTTGCTCAACAACTTGGCTTGAATTATGCAACTCGAAGTTTTGTACGCCCAGATGGTGAATTTGCTGGTCTTGAACTTGCGAAAGAATTAAAAGCTAATCAAACTTTTGGCGCTAAAGAAACAATAACGGTTGTTATTGTTTCTGGTCGTCAACCTGGATTGGTTGGTGGAACAGATACTATTCGTGTTCGAACAATTTAAACTTAAATATAAAAAAATAAGCACTCAATTGAATGCTTATTTTTTTATACATAAAAATAAATTAGCCAATCTTTCGAAAGGCTAATTTTTGGTTATTTTATAATTATCGTTCCGAGATTTTTTTCGAAATTGCATCTTGGGCATTTTTCAAGGCTTGTGATAATTGCTTTTTTTGCCGGTTTGTGCAAATTTGAGCGAAGCTTGAACTTTTGGAAGCATTGAGCCTGCGCCAAATTGTTCATCATTGATATATTTCTGAGCTTCTTCAACCGAAATTACACCAAGCGCCTGTTGATTTTCTTTACCAAAATTAATCATTGCATTATCAACACCTGTTAAAATTAGAAGTGTGTCGGCGTTGATTTTTTCAGCTAACAATTCTGCTGCGAAATCTTTATCAATAACTGCGTCGATTCCTTCGAAAGAATTTTCGCCAGATTTTACAACAGGAATTCCACCACCGCCAGCCGCAATAACAATTGCTCCAGTTTTTCATTAAATTAATAATCGCTTCGGCTTCGAGAATATGAATCGGTTTTGGTGAAGGAACAACTCTGCGCCACCCACGCCCAGAGTCTTCTTTAACTGTATAGCCTTTTTCTTCGGCAACTTTTTGTGCTTCATCTTCTGAATAAAATGGGCCAATTGGTTTTGTTGGATTCTGAAAAGCTAGATCTTCTTTTGAAACTTCAACTTGTGTAATTATAGTTGTAGCATTTTTCGAAATTTTGTTTTTCGAAAGCTCTTCTTGTAGTGCTTTTTGAATCCAGTATCCAATCATTCCTTGAGTCATTCCAACGCTTACGTGAAGTGGCATTGCAGGTGTTGAAGGGGAATTTCCAGCTTCTTCGTGAAGAACGAGATTTCCGACTTGCGGTCCATTTCCATGAACAATCACAAGCTCATGACCGTCTTTGATAAGGGGGATTAATTTTTTAACAGTTTCTTTTGCAACTTCTTCTTGAATTTGAGCGGTTAGTTCACCATTTTTTTGTAATGCGTTTCCACCAAGGGCGACAACAATTTTTTTGACATCTATTTTTCCTTTTTTTGTTTTTATTTTTATTAACTAATTATGTTTAAATTATAGCATAAGTTTTTATTAAATGTCAATAGTTTTATTTTTTTAGAATAACATCTGAAGGCTTGGGCAGATTGGATCGCCAACGAGATATTTGGCGTGGTAATGTTGAAAATAACTATGCTAACCAACTCAACGACCTTGAAAACAGCTACACCCAAAGCAAGGGAGCCTATGAGATGAACAAACGAGACTCAGAAGCCCAAAACCGTGCGGTGCGTTCACAAATCATGGAAGATGCAAACAACCAAACCAACTCTTTGCGCCAAATGTTTGCAGCAGGTGGAGCTGGAGATTCAAGCGCAGCACAAATTGTTGCTCCTTGGGCGGTTGGTTTGGAGGCGAGCCGAAACGCCGGAAGTGCACAAGATGCTTTCGCCCGAGATCGCCGAAACCAAGACTTGGAGTTTGCCGGTGCAACTAACGCATATAACAAGAACAAGAAGAACTGGGAAACGAACCGCCAAGATGCACTAAATAACGTGGATTCGCAAATTGAAAGTAGCCGAATTGACCTAAATAACCGCATTATGGATGCAAGGCAGAAACAAAAGACTGCCAATGGTCAAGGATTGCAGAGTGCGATTGACCAAACTAGGGATCTATCTAACCAAATTAGCAACAGTCAAAATAAGATTTTGGATTTGAGTAAGGAAACACCAAAAGCGCTTGAAAAAGTGGAATTTAAAGCACCAAAGCTTAGTGATTATAGCGAAAATGTACAAGGTGTGAAGGTGGACAGCGGAAATCCAGACCAGGCAGGGCTACAAGACCAGCTTGACCCACGACTTGCTGCATTGCTTGATCCAAATAAGAAGAAAAAGGATTTGCAGGCGTAGAAAAGGGAAGCTCGAAAGGGCTTTCTTTTTTTAAAAAAATATTTTAAAAAAACCATAAAATATGGTACAATTTAAATAAATAAGAGCTAAACAGGAATACTTTTTATGAGCAACAATGAAAAGAATAGAGAAGGCTGAAAAAAATTAAAACAAAAAAATTGAAAAAAAACGAAAGGAAATAGAGGAAGATACCACTATGTCTGAAAGTGAAAAAGATTGATTTTTCTTTTTTTCTGAGGCTAAAAAAATAGATGAAAAAGAACCTATTATTCTCGACAAATAATGTAAAAATAGATAATAAATTCGTATTCCTGGATACTAATATTTTTTTGTTTATGCTTCAGAAAATGATGCATTTAAAAACTGGCTAATAAATAATAAAGAGGGCAATAAAGTCTCTTTTATCACTATTGATATAGTTTCTTTTGAGTATACTAGAAACTGTAAAAATAGCGTACAAATAGCTAAAAAACGTGCTTTGATAAAACTTCTTGCACCAACGTCTATACCATCTAGTCAGCTGTTTGATCTTGAATTTTCGATGATTATGTCTAAAATAGTTTCAGACAAGAATTGTCAATTTGCAGACTTTCTGCTAGCTTCTGCATTAATGAAATATTCAATAAAAAGAGAAGATGATCTATGCTATTTATTAACTGCAGATATTAAGGCTTTCACCTCTAATCTTTTTAAGATTGAAGGAATTCTAAACATTTCAGTAAAATCAAATATGGTAGCTATATATTTAATTTCCTTCAATAAGGAAGAATATATTAAAGAATTGGAAAATATAGAGTAATTTATAGAATTAATCTTTTAGATTTGTATATTAGACAAATAGATAAAATGATATAATGTAAGTATGGAAGAAAACGATATTAGCACGGTATCAAAGCGAATGTTATTCGCTATGTATCAAAAAGAATTATCTCAACCTGCGAGGCTATTCCGAATGTTGCAAATAAATTCTAAATATATAGGAGATGCCAAAAATAAAGATTTGGTAGATGATATACTAGAGATAGCGGGCGGAAATCCATTGCGCGTGCTTCAAAGTATAAATTATTTATTGGAATCTGGATATCTCACTGCTGAGAGCGTAAGTGCGGCGCCGTCTGGCGACTCTGCTATATTCCATGGTCTGCGGATGTCGGCTAATGGTATTGATTTTGTGGAGGGTGTTGCTAATGGAGATGAAGATAAAATGAAGCAAGTTGGGCTGGTCGTGAAAGGTGATATGAATTTTTCACTTGAACTTGATTCTATATTCAAGGCAGAAGCTTCAGATCTTCTTGGAATTAAGAAAATAGCAGAATTTTTTACTAATAAAAATAATTAGTCAATCTAGCAGATATATGCTATAATATTTATACTAAAAGTTTTTTTAATGAATGTTTTTCTCTAAAAGAAGCCCTGCTCGGGTTTCTTTTTATTTTTATAAATAATTCTGTTATAATAAAACTATAAAATAATCCACTCAGAGCGCTGAGCGATTAGCAAAATATTAATATTTGCGTCGCTCAGTTTTTTATTTTGTAGCGACAAGATGAGGAGAAGAGATGGATATTTTCAAAGGTATTGGCGACTTTTTTGGCGGACTTTTTGGCCAAAAGAAAAAGCGAGAAGAAGAACAACAACCACAGCAACAACAATCTGCGGTGAGTTTTAACAGCGCACCCAAGCTTGGGGATAATTTCGCGAACAATTTGAGCAACCCCACCCAGCCACAGCAGCCAAAAGAATTTGCGAAAAGTTCGGTGGACTTAAACCCGGTGAAACCAGTGCAACCTGTACAACCACAACCACAAATGAACCGAGACCAAGAACGCCAACAGTTGGCGAACAAGTATCGGCAAGAAGAAACAGACCGCTATAACCAAGGATCAGATCATGCAGCCAACTTTTTGAATGATATTTTTAGTGGTGGTAAAACATCCCAAATGCGAGAGAATACAATCAACCAGAACATCCAAAACCGAGTGAATGCTGAAATGCTCCGAAAATATGGCCCAGATGACCAGCAAGTGAAACAAAATATTGCGCAGACTAGCCATAATATTAATAGAAACGCTTCAGCGGTGAGTGATTTCACTAAAAATTACAATAATAATCTTCAACAAACAGTTTCTGCGCCAGTATCGGCAGTGAAAGGTGCGGCGAACAGCGTGGCGGAATTTGTGCCGAAAGTTTCTGGAGCGATCACTGAACTTGGTGCTAATACAATTAAACTTTTTGATGAAGACAACCAATTTGCGAATAATTTGATCAACCGTGTGCGAGCAGATCGTGAAAGAACATTGTGCGAAAAACACTCAATGATGCAACAGGCTTAACTGATCAAGACAATAAATTAGCATATGGCTTGGGTAGTTCCGGAACAAGAATGGCGATTGATGCCGCAATGACCCCTGTAACTGGTGGCCTTGCCCCTGCTTTGGTGCATGGTGTTGAATCCCACTCGGAGATGATGGACAACTTAGATAACATTGAGGCTCGCAAAAAGGCTGAAGCAGCAGCAAAAGGTGAAACATACACACCAAGTAGCTTTACTTCTCGCTATTTAGCCTCAACCGCAAACGCTGGAGCTCAAGCCGCAATTGAAAAACTTGGAATTGATAACCTTACCGGTAAAATTGGTGGTAAATTTGCAAAAAATATGGTTGGACGAGCTATCACGGGTGCATTAGGTGAAGCTGGTGAAGAAGCATCACAACAATATGCCGAAAACTTCACCAAAAAGCTTTTCGACAACAAACAAGATATCCACGAAGGTGTCGCTGAAAGTGCTCTTATGGGTGGAATTATGGGTGGAGCTGGTAAAATGGCCTTTGGCGGTATGGAATCTGTAAAGAATCCATATAAGAGCAATGATATGGCAGATGGTGAAGTGAGTATCTCGAAACTTCACCCAGACCAAATGGGCTACAATAAGGATGTAGTTTTAGGTAAATTCACTGGAGACACTCGCAAACGAATGAGTGAGCGTAGCTTTAATATGCTTCAAGATTTACGGGCAAATAATCCGTATGTGACGGGTGATGGACAAGAGATATATTTGAGTGGAAGAGGCAATAAAAAGTTTGTAAATACACAAGCTGGAACAGATGCAGAGTTTATTGCAAAAATGCGTTCAACTCCAAGAATAAATGAATTGATACAAAACTCAAAATATAGCCACACTTCACCAGATACTAAAAATCACGGTATCGCACCGGATGGTTTTGATTACCGAGATGTTAACTTTAAATATGGCGGAAAAGATTTTAACACCACCTTTAATGTAGCTAAAAATAACACTATTAATAGAAATACTTTATATGGAGCTACAACAAAAGAAAACATCAGCACTCCTGGCTTAAGGGATAACCCATCCACCAAGTCCTATGCTGATGTTTATGGTTCCAATATAACACAAAAAGACCAAAAAGTCAATGGTATTGCAGACATTAAAAAAGAGCCCGACTTGGTCAGCTATGATGCCAATGGCAACGACACTGAATTAAAGTCGAACGCTTATGATTCTAATATAGCACAAAACACCCAAAAAGTCAATGATATTGCACCGGATGGTTTTGATTATCGTATAGCAAACTTTAAATATGGCGGAAAAAATTATGAAACCATGTTTAACGTAGCAAAAAACGATGCTCGAAATAATACATTGTATGGCGGATTAACAAAAGAAAAGAACCACTCTGGTGGGCTTAATGCCGCGCCTGGGGAGCTTGTCTTACCAGGACAGAGTGATTCTTATATCTCTAATATAGCACAAAAAGACCGAAAAGTCAATGGTATCGCAGATATTAAAAAAAGCCAAGCAATGCTTGGTGCGCCCCTTGTGGGGCATAAACCAGAAGGTATTGGTATTTCTTCTGGACTAGGCGATATAGCCGCCCCACAAGGAGTTCGTACTAATAATATAGCACAAAACACCCAAAAAGTCAATAACAGCTATGATCCAAAAGCATTATATGAGGCAGAAAGAAATGCGGTAACTCCACCACGCGAAAAAATTACCCTTGCAGAAGCAGAGAGGCAAAACCAAGGCGGAGACTTGCAATATACCCCAAGGAGAGAAACAAACATTGGTCGTTTAGATAGCGATCAGTTAGGTTTTACCAAAGATGAGTTAATCGGTAAATTTACGGGCGACACTCGCAAACGAATGAGTGAGCGTAGTTTTAACATGCTTCAAGATTTACGGGCGAATAATCCGTATGTTACGGGTGATGGTGATTCAGTAAATTTGAGTCGTATTGGTAATTCTAAAATAACTCATAGCGGAGCCACAGTTCCAAATGATTTATTTATAGCTAAAATGCGTACTACCCCAAGAATTGGTGAGATTTTAGCCAATGCGCAGAAAACACATTCAGCACCAGATGTAAAAAATCATGGTATAGCGCCAGATGGCTTTAATTATTACGATTCACCAGTTCGAATTTCTGGAAAGAATTATATTCAAAGTTTTGATGTTGGTGTAGATAAACCAAGAAATAAAAATACGGTATATAATTCTACAATAAAAGAAACACCCGAGCTACTCAGCTATGAAGCGAAACGCAACGACACTGAGTCCAACTCGGATGTTTACAACTCTAATATAGCACAAAACACCCAAAAAGTCAATGCTTTCAATCGAAAATATGAGCCAGAAATTCAAGACCTTCAAAATGCATACCAAAAATATGGTGATGATTTTGAGTTTAATTTAACACCAGAACAGCAAGCAGTTTATGAGCATCTTCTTCGCGAATCTCCACGCGATAGCGAAGGGCGATATATCGACCCTGCAACAGGTGAAGTAACGATTGACCAGATCGTAGATCGTCCAGATGGCTCAAGATATGTTGAAATAGATAATAACATTATTAATGGTCTTCAAAGAAAAACAGATATTCAAAAGGCTGTCAAAAATCATATTAGTGAAAATTTTCAAGGCAATCAATATCAGATTGGAGACACTGGAGAATATGCTAAAGTAACTAAAAAAACCAAAAATGAGATTGCTCACCAGCAGAAGATAATGAGCGATATTGATTATGAAATTAAGGCTCGGATGTCGGGAAACCTTGATGAGCTGATTAATACCATGCAAGACGTTCGTCGGGTGGAAAATAAAAAAACAAGCAAAAAGCCTGATGTCGATTATTATTTGAGTGGTAGAACTGAAGTAGTTGTTGATGGCGAAGCATTTTACCCAAGAGTTGATATTGAAGTCGGTAAGAATGGAAATGTTGTTGCTTATGATATTGCAGACATTAAAAAAGAGCCTCGGTCGGAACAGTATAACCGTTCCTACATACGGAAGGCTAACTCCGTATTAGATAACCAAGGCTCTGCCTATGGTTCTAATATATCACGAAATGATCAAAAAGTCAACAGAATGCAACCATTCGAACCAATAGAACACACACCTCTAGCAAACGGAGACAGGGATTTTGGAGGATCATTCGGAAATGGATTTAACCCTCGAGGCGAAAATTCACAGGTGAATAAGATTATAGATTATAACGGAAATAAGGCGGTTAAGATTACCGACAAATTGCCAGACTATACGGACCGCTCAGCCGTTCGAAAACAAATCTTGAACAAGTTTAAAGATGTAGAGTTTCCGCTGAACGAAATAAACCAAACTGCAGGAATAAACCGAAATTCGGCAGGTAAGTTATCTGGACCAAGCTATAAAGGTCAACCAGAAAGCCATATTGAAGCAAAGGTTAATTCATCAATGTATATCGATGAGCTTGGCTTGGTAATGAAAAATATCCGTGAAGAAATTCCGAATAATAAAAATAATGAAGCTAATGCTCCAAAATATTTAAAGGGTGAAACAACAATTATTAATGATGGGCGAGCTTATGATGCAGATATAGTTATTAGACAATACCCAGATGGAAGTAATAAGGTTTATGATGTAATAATTAAAAAAGAAATCACCGCCCCACACGCTCCTATGCGCGAAAACGCACCAGAGCCACTGGTTCCGCGAGCTGGCTTAGAAAACCAGCAACGGGTTATTGACGGTGATTCTTATACAGAGATTATATCACAAAACAGTAAAAAAATCAATAATGAACAGCCCTTAATAGATGGTGAAAACTCTAGAAAAACCCGCAAATTTGCTGAAACTGTATTAGATACGGCTCCGCCAAAAGACTTTGTGGAATTGATGCATGCTGGTGATGAGTCTTTGAAATATACACCAAAAAAGAATAGTGAACTGTGGAACGGTGCAACTGAATCCGTACAAGAAAGCCCAGAAAGAGTGTTTAATGAATTAGAAAATACCCGTGTAGCAAATGATGAAACTATGGCTAAAGGGATTGCTTTAGCTAAACACTACCAAGCAATGGGTGATGATCTAAAAGCAAGCGAACTCTATGTTGAACTTGCAGTAATAGGGCGAGGCGAAACCTCCACAGTTTCGCGCTGGCTTGGTTGTTGAACCGCAGCTTCGCCTTTTGGCGCTGGAACGCTTTCAGCTACTTTTTTACGTTTAAATTTTGAACTGTTTCCGCAATCTTATCGTTCTGGATTTTAGCATTGTTTTCGCCGTGCTTCATTCCGAGGTAGAAAGCCACACCAGCTACAATCGCTGTGTAAATAATAATTGTTTTAACAGTTTCAATAATTTTTCTTGTAATTTACTTTTTTTCAAATTTTTTTCATAGTTTTTTTCTCCTTGTTTTTTTGTTTTTGTTGGTTTGAATTCAATTTTTAGAGTTCTTGATTTTTTTCGAACTCGGTTTCATTAATATTTTTTTCATAAAATTTGTTCCTTTTTTTAGTGAGCGGTTAAAGCCGAAGAGTTAGGAGGGGAAAATCTTCTTTTCTTCAACTCGAACCGCTCACTAAAGGTTATGTTTTAAAGTTTCCTAATCTAATTGCTTAAGCTCTAAATTATTATTGATTAGCCTACTTTCAAAAGGGAAGACTTCTGTTAAATAATTGCCGGATTGTTAAAAGCATGTATTTTTTTTATACGGTTTTTATTAATCCTCGGAGGTGATTTATACAGAAATTGCCTCGATCAGAACAATAAAATAGCACCTACCGCTTCTCCTCGGTAGGTGCTGTCTTTCATAATAAAAAAAGACATAACTCGTCAAAGTTATGTCTGCAACAATCTCGTACTGGTCGGGGTGAAAGGACTCGAACCTTCGACCTCACGGTCCCAAACCGCGCGCGCTAGCCAACTGCGCCACACCCCGAGATTTTCTCGAAATATATAACTATTATAGCTGATATTTTTTGAAAAATCAAGTCCAAAATGCTATTTTGAATATTTTTTTCGCCATTCATCTATTTTTGCGTGATGACCGCTGAGGAGAACTTCAGGGACTTTCATTCCGCGAAAATCTGCCGGGCGAGTGAATTGTGGGAATTCAAGATTATTGCCGTTAGAATAACTCTCGATCTCGGCTGATTTTTCTCCACCAAGAACACCCGGAATTAGCCTCACGATACTATCGATAATAGTCATCGCTGGAATTTCACCACCAGTCAGAATGAATTTTCCAACGCTAATTTTTTCATCAACAATTTTGAAAATCCGCGAATCAAAACCCTCATATCTTCCGCAAAGAATGATTAGGTCTTCGCAAGAATCCGCCTTTTTTTGTGCCATTTCTTGGTTCCAAATATTTTCACTCGGTGTCATTGCTATGACTTTTGCATTTGGTGAACTTTTTTTTGCGAATTCAACAGCTTCGAAAAGAGGTTCGGGTTTTAATAACATTCCATCACCACCACCATAAGGAACGTCGTCGACCTGTCGTCGTAGGCCAATTCCAAAATCTCGCAAGTTGATAATTTCAAAAGAAACTACACCTTGATTTTGAGCTTTCCACATCATCGCATTTTCGAAAAAAACGGTTGAATTATTTCGGGAAAAAGAGTTATAACTTGAATTTTTCATATTAATAATATTTTTAACATTTTTTTAACTTTTTTGCAAAATTGAGGGACTAAAAATCCAGCCACAGTATCTCGGCTGGATTTTTAACAAGTATAAGCTCTCAAACTTTTCCTTAGTTTGCTCGCATAGAGCTTTGACTTTTTTGTTTTCCGCAGTTCTTTCGAAATTCAAAACTCCACTTAAGAATTTCGAATTGAACTATTTCTATTATAACGCATCATCGTCTATTTCTGCAAGCTCTTTTTCGTGTTTGTTCTGCGAAAGTGCTTGTGTTTTTCCCAGAGTGTATCTGTTAAATTTTCCACAACCCCAACTTTTTCTTCTCCGTCATTGATTTTTAGGTTGTAGTGAGCGTTATTTTTCAGTGCTAATGCTCGAAGTAGTGCGCGAAGACTTTGTGCTGTTGCGCCGCGACGTCCGATAATTCGCCCCAAATCTTCTTTATTTACACTTAAAGTTAACAAAAACACCTTTTTTTCGTCAATAATACGGTCAACTTTAACGTCTTCCGGGTTTTCGACTAAATTTTTTTAACGATATATTCAACAAACTGTTGGTCAATTGTCATTTTCAGATACTCCTTTTATTCAGTTTATGCTTTTATTGTATCATTTTCTGAACGTTTTTTCAACCATTCAATAGTTACGAAAAAAGTTGTAAAAATAACCATAAGTACAATATAAAGTTCGAATGCGCGGCCAGAAAGTACACCAATTTCGATTAGTGGGCGGAAGAGAATTGCGGTAGTGATAAATGCGCCGATCGACCAAACCAGAAGCAGAATTCGCCAAAAATTGAGTGGAATGCAGGCGCGAATAACCGAAAGCATTCCGATTGAACCGAGTAAATAATATGAAACGGTTGAAATTTCTTGTGTAATCCAGCCGTTCGATACACCCCAAATTCGAACAAAAATAACAGAAAATACCACCATTAGCGCGCTTGGAAGGGCCATTAGAAGTGATTTTTTGATGAAGTCTTTTTCGACAGGTTGAATATTTTTTTCGAAAGTTAACACAAAAGGTGGGAAACCTTCCACGAATTGATCAATTAGTGTCACTTGAATCGGAATGAAAGGGAAAACTAGTAGTAGATTTTTGTCGAAGAGGAGTGCACTTAAAATACAGACAATTGCCAAAATGAACGAATAAATTGTTTTGATGAAGAAAATTGGTGCAATTCGAGAAATATTATTAACAACTCGGCGACCTTCAAAAAGGATTTCTGGTAGATCGTTGAAGTCGGAATTAAGCAAAACTAAATTAGCAATCTGGCGTGTTGCCGGATCGCCTTCCGCCATTACGATTGAACAATCTGCTTCGCGCAAAGCTAAGATATCATTCACGCCATCACCGGTCATTGCGACTGTTCGGCCGGATTTTTTGAGTGTTTGAATAATTAATTTTTTCTGATGTGGCGAAACTCGGCCAAAAATTGCCGTTGAAATTGCGATTTTTTTGAGTTCAGAATCTTTCACTTTTGAGCAATCAATATAGCTTTCAAAATTTGTAAAACCAGCTTTTTGGGCTATGTTTGAAACTGTAATCGGGTTGTCGCCAGAGATAATCTTGAGATCGATTTTTTGTGAGCGCAAATATTCGAGTGTGTCTTTGGCGCCTTCACGAATTGGATCTGTAATTTCAATCAGTGCAAGTTTTGAAATTTTCGTTGGCATTTCTATATTTTTATTGTCGATTTTAGATTTTGAAAACGCCAAAGCTAAAACGCGTGAACCGCGAGAAAGTGCTTCATTTGCTTGTTTTAGAGTTTCTCCAAAAAGCATTTCTGGTGCGCCAAGAAAAATTGTTCCAACGCCAGAAATTTCCATAGAACCCCATTTTTCGGTCGCTTGAAAATGGAATAATATTTTCAGCTATGTAATCTGTCTTTATTTTTGAAAATCGTTTACGAAGTGCTTGCGCGGTTGGGTTGTTGTCTTCACTGGAATTCATATAGACCGAAATGAGCTGATCAATTTCTTCACTCGAAAACTTTTTCGAAAGATAATAGATATCTTCAACCTTCATTTTGCCTTCGGTGATTGTACCTGTTTTATCAAGGCAAAGCGTATCTACGTGTGCAAGAGTTTCGACCGAATACATTTCTTGAACGAGAACTTTTCGAAGTCCGAGTTTAATTACAGCAGTCAAAAGAGAAGTGATTGTGAGTAGAGCAATTCCTTTTGGTAACATTCCGAGAAGTGGAGTTGATGTATAAATTACAGCTATTTTGGTTGGTAGAGCTTTGAATAAAAGCGCTTCAAAAAATAGAGCTAGACCAAACGGAATAATGATCTTACTGGTGAAACCAGCGATTTTGTCGAGTGAATTGAGAATTCTTGAATTGATTGGTTTATGTGTCTTGGCTTCGGTCATTAGTTTTGATGCATAATTATCAGCACCAACGTGCGAAACTTCCGCGAGAACTTTCCCACTAGCCAAAAAACTACCCGAAAGCAAAATTGCGCCTTTTTCTTTCAAAACTAGGTCGCTTTCACCGGTTAACATTGCTTCATTCGCTTCGGCAATACCTTTCAGAACGATAGCATCGGATGGAATTTGTTCCCCAGCAGAAATCTTCAAAATATCGTTTAGAACAATTTCTTCAGATGTAATTTTTTGATCACGTGAAGAACGCACAACTGTAATTTTTTCCTTGCTCATCAGATTAAGCTTATCTATCATTTTTTTTGCACGAATTTCGGTAGCGATTCCAGAGATAGCGTTAAAAATAATTACTACAAAAAAGATTAAATTACTCCAGGCGCCAACCAAAGCTAAAAAGAACCGCAATCGCAAAAATTCAAGAAGTTAAAAAAATTGTAAAAAAACGTTACGCTTAATAATTTCCCAAAGGCTATTTTTATTGTCAATTTTAAAATCATTCACCAAGCCTTGCGAAATCTTTTTTCGAACTTCAGCTGCGGTTAATCCATTCAATTTTTTATCGTTATTCATAAACTCTATTATAACATATTTTTATTTTTTTATAAAAAAAGTGGTAATATATATTATATGAATAAAGTTGCAGAAATTATTAATCAGATAATCAAGGAAAAATTTAACATTGAAGTAGAAGTTTCTTTGACTCGGCCACGGCCAGAGTTTGGTGATTTTGCAACAAATATTGCTATGCAACTTGCGAGAAAGCTTTCAAAAAATCCGCACGAAATTGCCGATGAACTTTTAGGTGAGCTTTCGAAAAACGAAATTTTTGAAACAATTGAGATTGCTGGACCTGGTTTTTTTGAATTTACAAGTTTCTGCTAAAGAACTTGAAAAATTGTTGAGTCAGGATTTTAGCGATCGATTTGGTTCAAATAATGATGGTGAAGGAAAGTTGGCGCTAATTGATGGGCCTAGTCCAAATATGGCGAAACCTTATAGTGTGGGGCATTTGCGTCCCGGGAATCAAGGTTGGGCGGCTAAAAAATTGCTGGAATTTTCTGGCTGGAAAGTGATTACAGACAACCATCTAGGCGATTACGGAACGCCTTTTGGGATTTGGGTTGTAGGTTTTAAAATGTTTTCGAATGACGAAAAACTTGCTGAGCGTGGAGTTTATGAGCTTGGTGATGTTTATATTAAAACCAAGGCCGCAATGAAAGAGCAGGGTGAAGGTGGTGAGATAGAAAAACAGGCTGAAGAGTGGCTTTTGAAACTCGAAAAAGGCGACAAAGAAGCGATTGAGTTTTCGGATAGATTTAAAGAAATTAGCCTTAAACATATTCATGACGTGATGGCACGCCTTAAAATTTCGACAGATTATGAATATGGTGAAGCTTTTTTTGCGCCAAAAGGTAAGGCTGCTGTTCGAAAACTAATCGAGAGTGGTGTAGCTGTTCAAAATGAAGATGGTTCGGTAATCGTTCCTCTGGAAGAATATGGTTTTGATGTTCCGCTTTTAGTTCAAAAAAGTAATGGTGCAGCACTTTACGCAACAAACGACCTTGCAACAATTTTGTTCCGTGAAGAAGAATTTGCTCCTGATAAGGTTGTTTATGCGGTAGGCGCGGAACAGCAATTTTACTTTTCACAAATTTTTGCAATGGCGAAAAAACTTGGAATTAAAACTGACTTATATCACCTTTGGTTTGGTGTGATTGATCAGTTAAATGAAGACGGTACACGCGAAAAAAAATGTCTTCGCGAAAAGGTGTTGTTTTGATGGAAGAACTTCTTGATAAGGCAGAAGAGCGTGCGCGTGAAATCGTAGCTGGTCGAGATGTTTCTGAAGAAGATGTCAAGAAAATTGCGCTTGGTGCGATTAAGTTTTCAGATTTTGCAGCCGATCGACGAACAAATATTCTTTTTCGATTGGGAAAATATCTTTGCTTTAACGGGATTTTCTGGACCGTATGTTCAATATTCGGCGGTTCGCGTAAATAATATTTTTGCGAAAAAGAGCAGAATTTCGAATTGGTTGATTTTGAAAATTACGATTTCGAAGCTGAGAAAAATGTAATTTTGCAACTTTTGGCTTTTCCTGAAACTGTAAAAAAATGGCAGCGCGAGATTTGGAGCCGCATAAGATTTCGAAATATCTTTATGATTTGGCGCGTGAAATGAACCGCTACTATGAAAAAAACTCGCGTTTCGGATACTTCTGAAATTAAAAAAATCGGCGAGATTAATCTTACTTAAAAAGGTTTCAAAAACTTTTGCAAACGGTTTAGATTTGCTTGGAATTGAAGTTCCAGAAAAGATGTAATAATATTTAAAAAAATAAAAGAACTCGAAAGTGTATTCGGGTTCTTTTTTTAGTTTTAGAAATTAATTTCTTTGAGGATTTTTATCAATTTTGAGGTGAGTTCGAATATTTGAACCTTTATTGACGATAAAATAGTCGGCAATTGCAATTGGGCCACCTTTTTCGAGCGTTTCGATTTCATTGAAGTCGCGGTCGTTGATTTCGGCTAAGCTCATTGCACGTTCGGGGCGGGACGAAATTCGTTTGTGGCGCAAGTTTTTTGGTGGAACAAGCGCGATAACTTTTAGCTCGGTCGGGAAGTGTTTTTTGAGAATTTTATATTCTGTCCAGGTGTAAAGTCCGTCGGCAATAATGCGTTTTTGGCCGGATTTGATCAGATTTTGAATTTGTTCGACGATTTTATTTACAACTATATCTTTTCCAAAATCTTCTCGCAATTTTGTGCGCATTTTTTTCTCGTTTTCTGGTGTGATTTCGAGATTTTGGTCAGTTAGTGCTTTAATTATAACACCACCAAAATATACGCTAGGATAGCCTTTTTCTTTGAGATATGTGGTCGCTGTACTTTTACCACTTCCAGCTAGTCCGACAAGTGCTATGATTTTTACTGAGTTGCTCTTTTTTTGATTTTTGAGGCGCAAAATTTGGTTATTCATAATTATTATTATAACATAAAATAAAAAAAGCCCCTCAAGTGAGAGGCTAATTTAGTTGATAGATTTTATGATTTTGAATTATTCGGCTTTACTTTTGATACGGAGGCCGAGAAGACCTGCGACGAAAGCAATAAGGCTAAATAACAAGCCAAAGTTTGAATTTTTCTCACCTGTATTTGGTAATACTTTCTTCGTATCGGCCGGTTTACTTGTAGCTAACGGTGATACGTCCGTTGGTTGAACAGTATTTGTAGCAACTTTCACATCAGTTTGTGGTGATGTTTGAGTTGTTTGTTCTTGATGAACTGTTACAGGTGTTGCTGTTTTTCCGTTATTGCGGCTTGCGGCAACTTTGAAAGTCATAGCATAGATACTAAAGTGATTGGTTTCAAAAGTCACCTTATCTGTATCTTGTTTGAACTTCAATGCTTGTAAAGTACCGTCTGGAGCAACATAATAGACATTTTCAACTGGTTTATCAGCAGAAAGACTTACTAGAACCATGCCATTTGGCTGGATAGCTTTACCATTCGCGTCATATAGATGAATGTCGAAGGCCTTGTAGTCTTTTGATTCAAGTGAAGTCGGCTTGGTTTCTTCTACCTTGATATAGCTAACATTTTTGAGTGTTGCTTCTGAACCATGCACTTGAACGCTTCCAGCTTTGTTCGAAAGAACACGAGTATTGTTTGGGATGGCTGGATTAAGCGTAGGCGTTACGGGAGTTGTCGGTGTTATTGGAGCGACTGGTGTAACTGGATTTACAGGCTGCTCACTTGGCTTAACTGCTGGTTTCTCTGGCTTAGCAGGTTGTGGTTTATCAGCTGGAACAGTAGGAACACTTGGTTGCTTGTCTGGTTTAGGTTGCTCGCTTGGCTTAACTTCAGGTTTTACTTGCTCGGCTGGTTTTTCAGCAGGGTTCTTAAACAAGAAAACGTAAGTATCGTAGGTTTCACCAAATAGATTGTATGAATGAGTTTTAGTTTTCTCATCATAGCGATTTGTTTCTTCACTTGGGAATCCTGGATAATAGAGTTCTTCCAGTTTTCTATCCTTAGTTAATGTATAAACCTGAATATCTTCTTTCTTCTCTTTTGATTTGATAGTTAAAGAGATGCCACCACCTTGGAGGGTTCGATTTGTTCCGTAAGTTGGATTTCCATTTTTATTAGGAACTTCATAGAAGATTGTATAAGCTTCGTAGTTCATTCCTTCCAATTCTGGAACTTTTACTCGAACAAGAGCAGGTTTAAACCTACTGTCCATATCTCCAAATCCGCTACCTTTAAAGTTTATCTCTTTACCGTTTTCGAACATCGGATTATTGAAATTCGAATTAAAAGTATTTACTTTTATATGAGAGCCTGCATGAAGCAAGTCTGGTTCAGCTGTCCACCAACCGTAAGAGGTTTTTTCTACATTTTCAGCAGGAAGTGGAGCAGCAAGGTCGTTTGTTGTTAGAGTAGGGCGACCTGTTCCGTTATTAAACCAACGTTTTGGCTGGTTGGTTCTATAAGGAACCTTTGGTAATCCAGCATTCTCAATTGGTTTCACTGGTTTAGCGGGTTGCGGTTGTTCTGCAGGTTTAACCTCTGGTTGAGGGTTTTCTGCTGGTTTTGGAGTTGGAACAGGCGTTTCAGCAGGTTTATTTTCAACCGGCTTATTCTCAACTGGTTTCGGCTGCTCAGTTGGCTTAACTGTTTCAACTGGTTTCGAAACCTCGGCAGGTTTTTCCATTTCCGCTGGTTGAGGATCTTTCGGTGTTGGTTTTTCTTCTACTGGTTTATTTTTAGTGTAAATAAAATAGTATCGAAAAAGATTATCTCCTTTACCATTTTTGTAGCCAGAACCACGCAATGCATAGGCTGCATCATAACTAACTCTGACAACTTTTGGATCCGGATCGATATCTGGATGGTCTGCAGCTGATTTTACAACGTGGCTAAAAGTGTAGTCAGAGAATTTTTTTGCTGTTAGTATTCCGTCTGCACTATCGTTATCAGCATAGAAATTCAATGATCGAACTGTTGCATATTTTGGAACATCAATCCTGGATTCAGTAGTGTATCCATGCTCCTTGACACGATCAGCATCTAAGAAATCTGCTTGGATCTTATATGTTCGATAAGTCAAGTCTGATACAGCATGAACGGCTCCATTTGTTCCGGGAATTGGCGTATTTCTATATTTGTCAAAATCTATTCCAGAAAGTGCGTAAAGCTTTCGATTAGCTTCATCTCTAACTTTGTTGTTCTCTTCTTTAGTCATAGACATAATCGCACCAGCTTTGTATGCCAAATCTTCCGCCACCATCCTCTTCATCTCTTCAGAATCTGTTATGGGTTGTTCTGGTTCAGGCGTTATGATTGGCAGGCCTGGCTCAGGTAGCTGATTGGTTGGATCGACATTGTATTTTTTCTCGATCTCAGCATTTTTCTTGTCCTCTGCGATAGCCTCATCTGTTCCGTTTGCAAGAACGTTGCCCTCGGTCGAAGGTTTTTCGACAGATGCGGGCTCTTCTAATGGCTTTTCAGCTGGTTTCGAAACTTCTTTGCCTGGCTTTGGCTTAGCGATTGGGTCGAGCATACTGAAATCAACCCAGCTACCATTGGGTTTTGGTGCAGGTGTTGGTTGAGCAGTATTAGGTTTAGCAGCAACGTTTGGTTGCGGCGCAACGTTTTCCTCGGCACGCACCAGAGTTGGCATGGCAGCACTAAGAGTGACAGCAGAGAAAGTGACAATACCTAGTTTAGTTAGTTTATTCATAATTTTTCCTCCTTGGGAATGTAAAAGTTTTTCAAAAAGAAAATCTCACCAAAAACAAAAAAGAAAAGTTTATGAATAAATCATAAAATCTTCAACTTTTTAATGTTCTTGATGAGATAAGACTGCAATTTAGAATTATCTATCAACTATTATTTATTTTAGCATAAAAAAATAAATTTTGTCAACCATGAGTGGGTTTGAAACAAAATATTGACAAAATTGCCAAAATGTGGTTAACTAATAGTTAATTAATAGATGAATTTTTGGGAACAGAATTTAATTTTATTAAGAACATTATTATTTCAAGGAGGAAAAAAATATGAAAAAAATGATTTTTTTCGGTAAAACGCTAACAGCTCACAAGATCAATGATATCCTTGGTGTGATTGAGGTTGATATTCCTGTTTATGGGAGATAATCGGAGATGGTTTAAGGAAAAATGTTACCGCTAGGTTTTCGAAGGGGATTTTTGTTCCACGTGGTGTAGGTAATGGTTTTCAGGTCTTATCTGAGAGGGTTGCTTACAGCTATCTGGTTAATGACTATTTGACGCTAGAGTTTAAACCAAAATATGCTTTTGTCAATTATGCGGATCAAAGCCTAGATATAACTTGGGAAAACTTAGCGGAAGCAGAAGCCTCGGAAGCAGATAGAAACCATTCACCACTCAAGGATTTTAAATTTGTTGTTTTTTGAAAAGGAGGAATTCAAATGATTCTAATTACAGGAGCAAACGGACAACTTGGAAGTGATCTTGTGCATTTGTTGGATGAAAAAGGTGCGAAATATAAAGCCGTCACCATCGACGATATGGATATTACCAAAGCTGATGAAGTTGAAAAAGTTTTCGAACAAATTCAGCCAGACGTGGTTTATCACTGTGCGGCTTATACGGATGTTGATATGGCAGAGGATGAAGGACGAGATTTGAATTATCTTGTGAATGTTCTTGGTACGGTCAATATCGCTAATGCTGCTGAAAAATACGGTGCAAAATTGGTTTATATTTCAAGCGACCATGTTTTTAACGGTCGAAAGCCAAAGGGCGAAAAATGGCATGTTGATGATTTCCAAGACCCGCGAAATGAATACGGTCGTGCAAAATTTTTAGGCGAAGAGGCCGTAAAGCAGATTTGTTCGAAATTTTACATTGTACGAACCTCTTGGGTTTTTGGTAAATATGGCAAGAATTTCGTATTTACAATGCAAAATTTATCTAAAACACACAAAACGATTTCGGCAGTGAATGATCAATTCGGTAGGCCAACTTGGGCACGAACGCTGGCGGAATTTATGGTTTTCTTGATTGAAAACAATCCAGCTTATGGTATCTATCATCTTTCGAACGATTCTGAAGAAGGAATTTCGTGGTATGAATTCGCGAAAGAGATTTTGAAAGATGCTGATGTTGAAGTCTTACCGGTAAATTCGGATGAATTCTCGACAAAGGCAAAACGGCCAGAGAATTCGACTATGGATCTCGAAAAAAACTAAAAGCGACCGGTTTTATTATTCCAACTTGGAAGGAAGCTCTCAAAGCTTTTTAGAGCATAATAAAAATAGAATAGGCAGAAATTTCTGCCTATTTTTTTATGTTGATTTTTTTATTTAGTGGTATGGTAAAAATTTAAACATAAACTATTTAACGAGGGGAAAAAGGAGTGGATAAAGAAAAATATTAAATCACCGTTTAAAGGTGATAGAAAACTAAAGAAGATAAATATCTCCAAGAAGCTTTTTATTTAAGATTGCTGTTGCATTCTTGGCTGTTATTTTAGCTTTTGGCGTTTATTATGTTATCACTAATTTAACAAAAGAAAGTAAAAATAAAGGTGATGTTAATATTGGTGGTCAAAAAGTAACATACGAAGAGCGAACTAAAAGCTATTCTGATTTCAAAGAGTATATGAAAGGTAATCCGGCGGTTAAGATTCCTGAAGGATTAACTCTAGAGAAGCATGTGGATGACTTGTTAATTCTTAATGCTGCTTTAAAAGCAAAAGCTAAAAGCTGTAATGTTAACATTGATCTTTCAAAGAATAAGTATTTACCAAAAAATGCTAAAAATTTGAAAGAATTTCAGGTTAAGAATTTCGAAAATAGGTATCTTAAGGAAGAACTTGAGAACTGTGTAATTAGAAATAAGAGGGTTTTTAAAGTTGTTTATCTATATGATGTTCTTAATAGGAATGCTATACCTAATGACATGCGAGCTAAAAAAATTGAAGAGATTAAGAGTAAGTTAAATAAAGAATTTCTTCCATTATTTAAAGCAGGTAAGCCAGCTAAAGAAATTGCTCAAAAGGCGAACAACAATAAATTAGCAGATGATTATAAGTTAGAAAATGAATATAAGAAAGCTCCCGATATTAATGATATCCATGCTCTATATATAGACTATAAAGGTATTTCTCAATTAGTTAATGGCGGTGCTCCAAGCTGGATTGGTGAATATAAACATGCAAAAGAATATTTTGATGACAACCTTAAGAATAAGGGAGATTACTTTAAAGAAGTTGTTACGCTTGACAATGGTGAGATTGGTATCTATAGGTTAGAAGAGAATAGCGGTGATTATATTAGTTGGGATGAATTTTTAGAGAAAACTAAAAAAGATAATAATATCTCATTTGATTATAGCGTAGAAAGAAAAGCATACGCTGATGATGGTCCTTTTGATTGTAGCTCAACTAACGGTACTGATAACCACAATATTTATTTTAATCTTCATATCGTAGATTCGAACACTGGCTTACCAATTCAAGGAGCTTGGGCTACAAGCTCCCAGAGTGAAAGTGGTACTATTAATTGTGCTAAGAGTAGCTCTGGAGTTGCAAATAGTAATGGTGACGTTTTGCTTTATGGTAACTGTATGGTTTCTGGACCAAGTGTTTCTATTTCTGCTACAAACTACAAATCTAATTCCACATATATTGGTTGGGTGAAGGGTTCTAATGGTGCTACGTATCCACCTGAGACAGTATATCTAGATCCAGATATTTACTATGATGAAGAAGTTACTAAGTCAAATGCAAAAACATCTGGTGATGCTAACACTCAAGTTGCTGTAGGTGGTGGTGGATATAGTAGCGGTCTAAAGATTGCTCCAGTTGGAAGCACAGTTTCATTCAAGCATGAAATTAATGCTCATGTAAGCTCTAATAATAAAGAAGGTAGTGCTTCGCTAAATTGGAATTCCCAAGGTAATCATAGTGGCTTGTCGAATAGTGGAACTAAGGATTTAGGAAGTAGTTTTAGCGGCTTAGCTCATAGACAGGTAGATTCATTCTTTGTTTCAAATTCTGATGTTGGTCAAGTTATTTGTGCGAATGTAAATGGTGTTATTACACATAAGCCTAAATCAAAAGTGCTGTATGGATATAAGTATTACGGAAACAATCAATGGATCTCAGGAGACCCTAGTACTCGATGGGATGCTGAGACTGAGCAAAATGTTAAAGTTTCATCAACTGAATCTTGTGTTTATGTTCCATACGAATTTGATCTCATTCCTTGTATTAAAGCTGGAACTGCCAACTGTGGTGGCGTAGATATTCCACAAGAACCTGGTACCACAACACCAGTTACACCAAACATCACAGGTGAAGGAACACCAACTCCTCCAGGATCTCGTTGGGTAATCACTCGCTGGAAGATTCCTGGTAATTTCGAAGGTAATCCAGAAACGCCAAAACAGCGTAAAGATAATAATAATGGTAATACTTGTTCGCACTATAATAGTGAATTTGGCGGACATGCAGTTGAATGTAATAGTGGTCAGACATCAACAGGTTCATTCAATGGTAATCCACCAACAGTGATCGGAACAGATGGAATTACAATTCCAAATAATGCAGAAATTGGCTCGCGCTATTGTATTGGTCTTTCAATTTCACCATACAAAATGAGTAAAGACGAAAGTCAAGGAGTGCAAAATGCTAAGGTTGGTCGCGAATGGCGACATTCCGCACCGATCTGTGTACTTGTAGTGAAAAAGCCGAAAATGCAAATTTGGAGTAATGGTATTTACGCTCGTGGTGGAATTAAAACCAGCCGTTCAGACATTGGTGGAAAAACATTTGGTTCTTGGGCAGAATTCGAAGCGCTCGGTGGTAAACCAATTATTGGCTTCAAGACTGAATCTTCACAAAATACAAACAACTTGACTTTCCGAAATGGTATCAATAATGGTGGACGAAGTGCATCAATAGTAGATAAAGGAAGTTGGGGAAGTTGGGGAACTTCAAACAATGTTCAGGGCTTGATTAACTCAATCAAAGCGCGCTATCCAAGTTCGAATGCTGCAAAAAATGTTCGGGTTGAAGGAAATTCTGGAGCAAATGCAAACATCGGCGGATTAACTGGAACTGGCACGAATATTTACTACGGAAAAGATATTACAATTACAGGCAATATCGTCAACAGCGAACCAAAAGCAAATGCTGGCGGACAATTTGCGCAAACGATTATTATTGCGGACAATATCAAGATTTCTAAAGATGTTACACGTGTAGATGCTTGGCTAATTGCTTCGGGCGAGATTAATACTTGTCCAGTTGGTAAAGCTGATGTAAATGAAATAAACTGTGGAAAACCATTAGCTGTTAACGGTCCAGTTATTGCTAGAACACTTAATTCTTGGCGAACAGCTGGCTCAAATCCAAACAATCGAGAAGAACCAGCCGAGACCTATAATCAGCGTGCAGATGTGTATTTATGGGCATATGGTCAAGCGGGTGGCCCAGGTCGAATTATTACAACATACACTAAAGAACTTCCAGTGAGGTATTAAAAATGAAGAAAATTTCAGTTTCGAAAAAATTCCACAAAGGCGGTGTTTCGATCTTCATTGTGGTGATTGTAGCGATATTAGTTTCGATTATGGCGGTGAGCTTTCTTCGAATTATGCTTCGTGATCAAGAGCAAGCTAGTAAATTAGATCTTTCTCAAAGTGCTTATGATAGTGCGCAAGCTGGGGTGGAGGATGCAAAACGCTTCCTCCACCGTTACCAGCAGGAATGCGGAAGTGGTACGAACCTTACAACGAATGATTGCAAAAATATGGCTACAGCGATGAATGCAGATAGTACAACAGATTGCTATGTTTTGGCAACAGCAGGAATTGGTAAAAAGGGTAGTGAAACTCAAGTTCAAACTACGACTGGTGGAAATGGTACTTCGAACGATGCCACACTCAACCAGGCTTACACTTGTGTGAAAATTCAAAAAAACACACCAGATTTCTTGGGTAAGGTTGAGGAAGGGCAATCTATAATTGTTCCGCTCAAAGGTTCAAGAGAATTTTCGCAAGTTCGTATCAGCTGGCATAGTCAAAAGGACTTGACAGACAAAAATAGTAATGTCACTTTGGATGAAATTAACACACCAATGACATCGGGCGTTAATAATAGTTTATTGCTTAGTCGAGACCAATGGACACGGCGCACTAATTCGCCAGCGATTTTAAAAACACAATTCTTTGGCTATCAAGAAAATATTAAAAATCAAGGCGGTGTTTTGTCTGCTTTGGATAACAACTCATTCACTTCTGGAACTGGTTTAAGTGAAATTATGCTTTTCCCTGCCAGAGGAGTTGAAGCATCGGAAAAGCACTCGTTACCACTTTTACGCCGTGGAAATGATGTGAATAAACGCACAAATAACATTAGTCCTGTTAAATGTGAAGAAAATATGACAACAACAGGGCGTGAATATTCTTGCTCAACCACGATTTCTTTAATGCGAAATGTTGCAAGAACGGATGCTGCATATATGCGACTGACGCCAATTTATCGCGGTGCAGATTTTAAAGCAGAACTTCTTGATAATAATAATAACTTAGTTTTCTTTGATGGTGTACAGCCAAAAGTGGACTCAACGGGTCGTGCAAATACGCAATTCCGACGCGTGGAAAGCCGAATTTCTTTAGAGGATCAAAACTTCCCATTGCCAGAATTCGCTCTCCAACTTGAAGATGATGGGCAACCACTTTGTAAAGACTTCTGGGTAACCAACAAAATTAACAGCGGAATGGAATGTAAGATTCCGTAGATGCAACAAAACATAAAAAGCTCGGCACTGTTCGAGCTTTTTTGGTTGGTATTTTTTTGAAAAAAGTAAATTTAAGCGTTTTTTAAGTATAATTCGATATAATGATAATGTAGCATTGCTACAAAGGAGGATTTATGAAAAATACGACTAAAATATATTTAAGTAAACAAGGATTTAAAGAATTAAAGAAGAAAATTACCAAATTAGAGCATGAGCAAAAAAATGCTCGAAATGGAGCTTCGAGATGGTGATATTAAAGGAGATTTATTGAGACAGAATGATATTTTTGCGCGAATTGATACAATTCGAAGTGAAATTAACGAAAAGAATTTCCAAATTCACAATGCTAAAATTTTGCCAAAAAGTAAGAAAAAAGGTTCGAAAGTTTCGATTGGTTCATTCGTGGAGCTTTTCGACCGCGCAACAGGGCGAATCATGAAGTTTAGAATTGTTGAAAGCGTGGAAGCAAATCCGCTTGTAGGGAAGATTTCGGCCGAAAGTCCATTGGGTAAAAGTGTTCTTGGGCGAACGGTGAATGAAATCGTTAGCTGGACAGCAAATTCGCAAAACATGAATATGACACTTGTCGCGATTGGTTAAATCTTCAAAAATAAGTAAAAGGTGTGTTATGCGCCTTTTATTTTTTTCAAGATATGATATAATATTATAGTTATGCTTTTTAAAAAAATATCTATGCTTTAGACTATTTGATAGTAAAGTTTTTATCGGTTTTCATTATCGGTAAGATTTCTCGCTGTCGTAGTGTTAAGGTTTCGTGAGAATTAATTAGCTTGATTGAGGCGATTGCTCTTTTGGGACTGATTATAACTGCAATTGGCATAATGAATATTTCGTTTATTGGTTTGAATTTGAAGGCTTTTGTGTTGCTTTTCTTGTCTGACATTTTATGGATAGCATTTTCATTTATCTTTTTGGTTTGAAAAACTTTCCAGAATATTGGCTCCAAAATGCGATTATTTTGCTTAGTTTGTCAATGGGAGTAATGGCTATGGAGGTTCTTTTTACATAAATGGTTGATGGAAAAACCAAACAAACGTAGTGGAGAGTTTTGACTATAAATAGTTACTTTTCAAACCATTAATGGGTGGTGGAATTGTAACTTTTAGCTGTCTAATTCAGAGTGTGTTTTATTTCAAAAGGAGGAAATATATGGACATTTTACTTTCGGTGGTTGTTATAGTTTTAATAGGGGTTGTGATTTTTCAATCTGTTAGAATTAATAAAATTGCTCTTTCAAAAAATGAAGATCAAAGTGTGAATTTGTTAAAAATGGATGTAATTGAGCTAAATAAGAGCTTAATTAAAATGCGCGAAAAATATTGACGTTAATTTAAATAATTTTTAATGAAAAAGTTTCAGAAAAAGCTTGAACGAAATAATTTTCAGTTGCAAAAATTCTATGGCAAAACAGATTTCGGAAAGTTCTAAAATTGTTGAAGAGGTTTCGAAAAGGCTAACAAAGTTGGATGAGACAAATAATCGTGTAGTGAATGTTGCAGATGAGTTGAAAACTCTTCAAAATGCGCTTCAAAATCCAAAACAGCGCGGAGTTTTGGGTGAATTTTATCTTGAACAGGTCCTTGAAAATGTCCTACCACCAAATGCTTTTGAAATTCAGTATAAATTTAAAAATGGCGAAATTGTTGATGCAGCAATTTTTCTTGATAAAAATAAGATTTTACCAGTTGATTCAAAGTTTAGCTTAGAAAATTATAATCGAATGATTGAATCGAAAGGTGAAGATCGAAAAGATTTTGGCAAAAAAAGTTCGTGATGATCTGAAAAAACGGATTGATGAAACTTCGAAATATATTCGGCCAAATGAAAATACAATGGATTTTGCGTTTATGTTTATTCCGAGCGAGAGTCTATATTATGACGCTTTAACAGGTGTGGTTGGATCACAAGGTTCAGAACGTGATTTGATTGAGTATGCTTTTCGCGATAAACACGTGATCGTAGTGAGTCCGACAAGTTTTATGGCATACCTCCAAACAGTTTTGCAAGGTTTAAAATCATTAAAAATTGAAGAGCAGAGCAAGGAGATTCAAAAAGCGAGTTGCTCAATTAAACACACATATTTCAAAAATACGAAGATTTGATGCAGCGGCTCGGAAAATCGCTTGGAACAACAGTAAATCATTTTAATAATGCACATAAAGAACTTGGAAAAATTGATAAAGATGTTGTGAAGATTTCGGGTGAAGGAAATGAATCTGGTGTTGAGCCGCAACTACTTAATAAACCAATAGAATAAAGACGAAAAATAAAAGAGCGAACTTTCGAAATTCGCTCTTTTTGAATGATTATTTTTCTTCTTTTTGAGTTCCTTTTTCGATAAGCGATTGCAAGAGGAAGCCAAGGATTCCACCAAGTAATGCTGCGCCAATGTAAATCGCAATTGCGAAAGGAACATTTTGTCCAGTGATTGTGAACGCTTGAAGTGAGAATGCAATTGCTGGGTTGATAATTGCCGAACCCGATACGAAATTCGCAAGTGTTCCGGCAATCAATAGGGCTGCGAATAGTGAGCCACCGATTCCAATCGCTTTTGCGACTGAGCTTTTCTTTTTATCTGATGTGATTGAGGCCACAGAGAATGCAAAGATAAATGAGCCGATTAGTTCTGAAATAAGAATAAGTGATTCTTTATCTTTTGGAAGTGGTGCTACGGCGAAAATTTGAGCTTTTTGCTGTCCGTATAGTGCTGCCTGTTGTGAAACTTCTGGGGCGTTCGAAACAAAAGCATTCATAAGCATAAACACAACCATTGCGCCCAAAATTTGAGCAATGATGTAGAAAATAGCTTTAAGGGTGCTAATTCGGCGAGTTACCCAAGCGCCAACTGTGATTAGTGGATTAACGTGAGCACCACTGATTGCGCCGGCGATTAAAACGATAGTTGAAAGCGTAAATAGAACACTTACAGGTTGACCTTGACTTGCAAGTATGCTGGCTGCAAGCAAGAATGTTCCAATAAATTCAAGCATAACTGCTGCAATGAAAGATGGTTTCGAAACTTCTTCAAGTGAAAAACCTTTCTTTTTTGATGCGTTTTTACAGTAGTTTTTTTACTACTTTTTTTCAATTTTCGAAACTTCTGTTACAGCTTTTTTTGTTAGAGCTGGTTTTGAAGATTTCTTTGAATTGGCTTTTTTTGATGCCATTTTTCCTCCTTAATTTAAATTATAATTCTATTTTACCATAAACTTTTAGAAAATGTCAAAAATCTGATACAATAGAGATATGGCTTTATATGTAAAACAAGATGATAATCGAACGGAACTGCAAGAAAAAATTGCAGCCGAACTTCGTGAAAAACAGATTAAAAATTCGCTTGGTGAAGGTGGATTTGTACCCAAAAATAAAGGTGAAATTGCTCAACCAGAAGATAGTGTGTATCTTGAAGGAACTAAAAGAAACTACTGGATTGGCGTTTGTTTGGCTTTTTAGTTTTGGTTGCAGTTTTAGTAGCGCTTGGGCTTTATGTTTGGGTGGCAGCTCAGAGGACTTAAATTTTTTTGAAAATCGACAAAAAAATTACAGATGTGGTATAATTAAAAGTAGCTATGGAACAGATTCAACAGATTAGAGATGAACTTTTGGCTGAACTTAAAATGCTTGAAAATCCGAGTGATATTTTGAAGTCGCCAAAAATTAAGGAACTTTATAAAATTATTCCAACTTTACCGAATGAACAAAAAGGGCGAGTTTGGTGCGAAAGTGAATAATTTGAAAAATGAAATTCAAGCTGAGCTTTCGAAAATTCTTGAAGAAAAAAAGAAAATGCTGAGATTGAAGAGATTGATATTTCTGCACCTTTTGCGGAAAGTTCTCGTGGTAAAATTACTGAAAAACCACGACTTTTGAGCGCGAAAAATGGTTCAAAGCATCCACTTCAAAAAGAGCTTGAGAAGGTGGTAGATATTTATACGCGAATGGGATTTGAGGCGATTGAATCTCGCCAGATTGACAACGATTGGAATATGTTTGGAGCGTTAAATTTCCCAGAAAATCATCCAGCGCGAGATGGTTATGACACTTTTCGAACAGAAGAGAATTTTATTCCGCCAGCTCATACTTCAACGATGCAGAACCGCGTTTTTAAAGCATGGTAAAAAACAGCTTGAAGAAGAAGGTCGAATTGCGCATATTTCTTATGGACGAGTTTTCCGAAATGAAGATTTAGATGCGACACACGAGCATACATTTTATCAATGTGAAGGTGTTTTTGTGAGTGAAAATGCGAATTTGGCGCAAATGCTTGGCACGCTCCACGCTTTTTTTGAGGAATATTATGGCCAAAAATTGGAAATTCGAACTCAGCCGGGATATTTTCCTTTCACTGAACCGAGTCTTGAGTTTTTGATCGAAAAGCCAAAAGCACTTGGTGGTAAAAAAGGTGAGTGGCTTGAAATGCTTGGTTGTGGAATGATTCATCCAAACGTTCTCGAAGCAGCGGGAATTGATTCGAAAAAATATCGTGGATTTGCTTGGGGTGGTGGAATAGAGCGACTTGTGATGTTGAAATATGGAATTTCAGATATTCGATTTTTTGAAAGTGGAAAATTGGAATTTTTGAGGGAGTTTTAAGGAGTAAAAATGATAATTTCAGTAAATTGGCTTAAAAAAATTTGTTCTGAATTTGCCAGAAATTGGCGAGCTTTCGAAATTGATCGGCGCACGTTTGGTTGAGATTGAAGGTGTTGAGAATTTGGGTGAAAAATACAAAGATGTAATTATTGCGAAAGTAATTTCGGCGGAAAAGGTTGAAAATTCTGACCATTTGAATTTGTGTAAAATTGATGATGGCGGTGTACGAAAAGATATTGAACGCGATGAAAATGGTTTTGTTCAAGTTGTTTGTGGTGCGCCAAATGTGCGAGCAGGGGATTTTTGTAGCATGGCTTCCGCCAGAATCGATCGTGCCAGAAACTTTTGGTGGTGAAAACTTTAAGCTTGGTGCGCGAAAATTGATGGGTAATATGAGTAATGGCATGATTGCCAGCCTTCGTGAACTTGGTTTGGGCGACGAGCACGATGGAATTCTTGAAGTTTCGCCAGAGGTTTTTAAAAACGGAATTCAAGCTGGCGATTCTTTTGCAGAAAAGTTCGAATTGAATGATTTTTTACTTGAAGTTGAAAATAAAAGCTTGACACATCGACCAGATTGTTTTGGAATTGTTGGTTTTGCTCGTGAGGTTGCGGGAATTTTGGGTGAAGAATTTGTTGAACCAGAATTTATCAAAGGTTTGAATCTCGAAAGTGTTGAAGATCGAGAAATCAATATCGAAATTCAAAATCCTAAAATTTGTGAACGCTACACTGCGGCGATTTTTGATGTTTCGAATATTCTAAAAAATCCAAATTTGACTATTGAAAAAACTTATATTTTGCGTTCTGGAATGCGACCGATTGATGAAATTACGGATTTGGCGAATAAAATAATGTTAGAAACCGCTCAACCACTTCACGCTTTTTGATCTTGAAAAACTTGAAAAATTAAATGGTTCGAGTGATATTAAAATTGTTGTTCGAAACGCTTTCGAGGGTGAAGAGCTTGAACTTTTAGATGGCAAAAAAATCAAAATGAACGAAAAAGACATTGTGATTGCAACTGGAGAAAGTGGTAAAATTGCGATCGCATTGGCTGGTGCGATGGGTGGAATTTCAACCGCAATTGATGAAAATACCTCGAAGATTTTAGTTGAAAGCGCAACATTCAATCTTTATAATTTACGAAACACCCAAATGCGACACGGAATCTTCAGTGAGGCGATTACGCGTTTTACGAAAGGAGTTCCGCAGATGCTTTCGCGAAAAGTTCTTGATTTGTTTGCTGAAGATATTTTGGCGATGGGCGGTAAAAGTTTAAGTTTAGTTGCGGATTCCAAGGATAATAATCATCAAGAGCAACTTAAAATTTCAGTTTCGAATGATGAGATTAATCAAGTTTTGGGGACTGATTTTTCGAACGATCAAATTCACCGAACACTTGAAAATGTCGGAATTTTAACTGAAAATGAAAATTCTGAAACTTTTTTGGTACCATTTTGGCGAAACGATCTTCACATTAAAGAAGATTTGATCGAGGAAGTTGGCCGATTGAGTGGCTATGATAATATTGCTTTACAGCTTCCAGCACGAACTTTTAAGGCGGTTAAAAAAGCTAAAATTGATTTGCTTCAATCTGAAATTCGTGAAATTTTAACTGCTGGTGGCGCAAATGAGATTTTGACTTATAGTTTTATTCATGGAGATTTGCTTGAAAAAAAGTTGATCAAGATTCGCAAAAATTCATATAAAATTGTGAATTCAATTTCTCCAGACTTGCAATATTATCGCCAAACTTTAACGCCAAGCTTGCTTTCGAAAGTTAGTCAGAATATTCGCGCAGGTTTTGGTGAATTTGCAATTTTTGAAATGAATAAAATTACCGAAAAATCACTTGGTTTGAATGAAGAGAATGTTCCGATTGAACAGAAAAAGCTTGCTTTTTGTACATGTGAATAATAAGGGTGAAAATGCCTTTTTATCAAGCAAAGAATTATGTAGATTTTTTGCTTGATAAAGCTTTGAATTGAAGCCGATTTTTTTCAAAAATTTAATCTTGAAAAATCTCCGCTTTCAACCGAATTTGAGCCAAAACGCTCGGCAGTGATTGAGATTCAAAATAGTGGTAAAAAAATAACTCTTGGCGTGATTGGTGAATTTAAAAAATCTGTTCAAAAATCGCTAAAATTACCAGAGGCAACCGCCGGTTTTGAGCTTGATCTAAATATATTGTTAGAAAATTTGGCTTGCTCCAATGTGAAAATCAAGAACTTTTCAAAATTTCAATCTGTTGAGCGAGATATTTCGATTAATGTTGATGAAAAAAACGAGAATTTTTCAGAGATTTTTAATATTTTCAAAAAAATATTTCTGACAAGTTCGAAAATATTGAAATTGAAGTTTTGCCGATTGATATTTTTTTAAAAATAGTGATAAGACGAAAAAAATATTTCGATTCGATTCAAAAATTACACCTTTCGAAAAAACTTTGACTGGTGAAGAAATTCATGAAATTGTTAAAAAAATTGAAGAATTAGCACAAGATAATGGTGGAAAAATAATTTAGGAGGGAAAAATGGCTAAGAAAAAACAAAATTCGCTACAAACTAGTACGCCCGCTTGGCAACGGTATTCAATATGGGGGATTCTAATTTTAACAGTAGTTTCAACAGTAGCGCTTTATGCTTCATCATTTTTGCAAACTCAAAGTCATTATGATGAGCAGAAAAAACAGTCGCAAATTTTGAAAAAATATCAAGAATATCAGAAAAAAGTTGAGGCTCAGGCAAAAGAACTTTCGGCGAAATATTATGATAGTTTTAAAGAATATGAAAAAGCACCGGTTGCGTTTAATGCTGCAAGTGTAAAAGAGCTTTCGAAAAAGGATTTAAAAGAGGGTGACGGAGAAGAATTTAACGATTCGACAACGAAATTCCAAGCTTATTATATTGGGTGGAAACCTGATGGTGTTGTTTTTGATGGAAGTTTTGAAAAAGGTGCTTTAAAATCGCCAGCAGTTTTTCATAAAGATGGCGAAAAATGGGGTTTGATTGAAGGTTGGAGTGAAGGTTTGAAAGGTATGAAAGTTGGTGGAATCCGTGAATTGACGATTCCGTCAGATAAAGCATATGGTACGCAAGGTTCAGCCGGAAATGAAGATTCGTCGAAAAATATTGGGCCAAATACACCTTTGAAATTTATTATAATGTTGATCCCAGAGTTCAAAGAAATCCCACAACCAAATCTTGAAGGAATTCAATAATGACTGATTTGGTGATTATCGGTTCGGGTCCGTCGGCTTTAAGTGCTGCAATTTATGCGGCACGCGACGGTTTAAGCGTGCGAGTTTTCGAAAAGGCTGCTTTTGGTGGAATCGCTACAACTTCAGACTTAATTGAGAACTACCCAGGATTCAATGAGGGGATTTCGGGGCTTGAACTTTCGAAAAAAATGCGAATTCAGGCAGAGAAATTTGGTGCAAAATTTAATTATGGCGAAGTTCTAGCTTTCAAAAATAAAGAAGATTTTGTCGAGTTGAATATTGATGGCGAGAAGTTTATTGCAAAAACAGTTTTGATTGCAACTGGGAATTCCTATCGAACGCTTGGCTTGCCAAGAGAAGAAGAATTTTTTGGTCGCGGAGTTCATACTTGCGCAACTTGTGATGGGCCATTTTATGCCGGAAAAGATTTAATTGCAGTCGGTGGTGGAAATTCAGCGATAACCGAGGCTTTGTTTTTAAGTCGATTTTCGAAGGTTAAATTGTTGGTTCGTGGAGAAATATCAGCACAGGAAGTTCTTCAGAAAAGGTTATTTGAAGCTGTTGAAGAAGGGAAAATAGAAGTTTTCTTGAAGGCGGAAATTCAAGAATTTTTGTTCGAAAAAACAGATTTGGGTGAAAAAATTGTGGGTGTGCGAGTTTTACAAAAATTTGAAGATGGTGAAAAGGTTTTCGAGATTCCAGCAGCTGCAATTTTTGAATTTATCGGTTTATTGCCGAATTCTAATTTTGCGAAAAACTCTGGTGTTGAAGTTAATTCTCGCGGAGAAATTATCGTTGATGAAAGTTTTCAGACAAATTTGCCAAGGATTTATGCGTCTGGCGATATATTAGAAAATGCACAAAAGCAAATTGTAGTGGCAGCATCGACTGGAGCTCAGGCGGCGATTAAAATTTCAGATTTCATTCATAGTCAAAAATAGGGTACAACGCCCTATTTTTAATTTTTCGAAAAAAATAAAAAAAGTGAAAAAAAATATCCTTTAGCGTGATATAATGGAAACAATGAAGAAATTAGTGATTATCGACGGAAAAAGCGTATTTTATAGGGGTTATTACGCTATGAAAAATTTAAGTCTTGAAGATGGCACGCCAACGGGTGGAGTTTATGGATTTGCGAGTCTGGCTTTCGAGGTAATTCGAAAACTTAAACCAGATTATGTTGTGGTGGCATGGGATAAAAAGGGAACTTCGACTGCGAAAAGGAGTGCGATTTACCCTGAATATAAGGCTGGTCGAAAAAAAGCGCCAGATGATTTTTATGAACAAATTCCGCTTTTGAAGGATTTTTTGAAGACTTTAGGTTGGCCACTTTTCGAAACCGATGGATATGAGGCTGATGATATTTTAGGAACTTTGGCGGTTCAGGCGAATAAACTTGGGGTTGAAGCGAATCTGATTACATCTGACTTAGATATGTTGCAATTGATTGATGAAAACACAAAAGTTTTTGCAATGAAGCGAGGTTTTTCGGATATTGAGGAATTTGATCTCGAATATTTCGAAAAAAAATATGGCTTGAAACAATCACAATTCCTTGATTTAAAGGCTCTTCAAGGTGATTCGAGCGATAATATCCCAGGTGTTCCTGGGATTGGTCCAAAAACTGCGACACAACTTTTAAATGAATTCTTCACATTGGAAGAGATTTATGAAAATCTTGAAAAGATCAAGCCAGCTTGGCGAAAAAAACTTGAAGAGGGAAAGGATTTGGCGTTTATGAGTAAAAAAAGTTGCCGAGATTTTTTTCTTGATGCACCGGTCGAGATTGATTTTGATGCAGCAGATATTCGAAATTTTTAATTATGAAAACGTCTTGAAAGAACTTCGAAAAACTCGAATTTAACTCTTTGGTGCGAAAAAAATTCCAAAAAGAAATGAAAGCTGGAATATCACAAGTTAAGGATGAAAAATCAAATCGGACTTTTTGGTGAAGAGGAAACAGAAAGTTTTTTTCGAATGTTGAAATTTTGCCGGAAATTTCAGCGGAGGATTTTTTGCAAAAAAAGCAAAGTTTGGTGTTTTTGATTTTTGATGAAAATTGGCGGGAAATCCTGGTTTCAGATTTTTGAAAATCTTGCAAAGTTTGATTTAGTAGATTTTTTTCGAAGTTTGGCCAAAATTTTAAAAAGTATAAAAACGGTATTTTTTTAATTCAAAAAAACACTTTTCACAAACTTTTTGAGATGGGTGAAGAGTTTTGTGGTTGGAGTAAGATTTATGATGTTGAACAGATGGAATTTTTTTATTAAATGCATTGATTCGCGATAAAACTTTGAGCGGAATTTTTGGCGAAAAAAAGTTGATGAAAAATGATTCGAAAAATTCGTATTTCTGCAATGCGGATAATTTTTGAACGTCAACATAAAAAAACTTGAAAATTTGCCAAAAAAATTCGTGAAGTAGCTGAAAAAAACTAGATTTTTCCGATGAGTAAAGTTTTATTCGAAATGGAAAAAAACTGGCGTTGAAATTTGCCCTGATATTTTTTGCAAAAATGAGTGTTGAATTTGCGGGCGAGATTTCGAAAAATTGAAAAAGAAATCTTTGAAATTGCTGGCCGAGAATTTAATGTGGCGAGTCCACTTCAGCTTTCAAAAAGTGCTTTTTTTGAAGATTTGGGATTACCGACGAAAGGAATTAAAAAAATCGAAAAATGGTTTTTTTCGACAGGTCAAAAAGAGCTTGATAAATTGCGAGAATTTAGCCCGATAATTGAGAAAATTGAGCAATTCCGTGAGTTTTCAAAATTAAAAAAATACTTATGTTGATGCCTTACCAAAACTTGCAGACAAGAATAATCGCATTCATAGCACTTTTTGCGCAAGATATAACGACGACCGGGAGGCTTTCTTCAAGCAATCCGAACTTGCAAAATATTCCAATTCGTTCTAGTCTTGGGCGACGAATTCGCGAAGGATTTATTGCGAAAAAAGGAAAAACTTTAGTTTCGGCGGACTATTCGCAGTTTGAATTGCGACTTGCGGCGGTACTCTCTGGTGATCAGGCTTTAATTGAGACTTTTGAAAATGATCTGGATATTCACGCAAAAACGGCGAGCGAAGTTTTTGGTGTTGAAATGAGTAAAATTTCGAAAGAACAGCGGCGAGTTGGTAAAATTATTAATTTTAGCGTGCTTTATGGCGTGGGTGCACATAACCTTTCGAATACGATTGGTGTTGGTTTTGGTGAGGCGAAAAATTACATCGAAGAATATTTTAATGCGCATGAGCCGATTAGAAAATTTATGGATGAAACTTTAGAAAATGCGAAAGAAGTTGGTTATGTTGAAACTTTCTTTGGGCGAAGGCGACCTACACCAGATGTAAATTCGGGTAATTTTATGGTTCGTGAAATGGCTAAACGTGCAGCGCAAAATATGCCAATTCAGGGAACTGAGGCTGATTTAATGAAGCGTGCGATGTTGGCAGTTGATAAAAAAATTACGCAAGCTGGCTTGGGAGAGCAGATTTTACAGATTCATGATTCAATTTTAGTGGAAGTTTTGCCAGAGCATGCCGAAAAAGTTGCGAAAATCTTAAAACGTGAGATGGAGAATGTAGCACCAGAGTTGAAGATTAAGTTGAAAGTTGATGTTTCTATCGGCGATAGTTGGTTGGCGATTTAAATATAGTTTTTTTAGAAGATTAATTTTTTTAAAGTGCTTTTTGGTTATAATTAAGGTATTGAGAATGTTTTTAAAATTTGAGAGATATAAAATGACTAAACATAAAATTTTTGTTTGGTGTGTTTTTTGTTGATTGCGGTTGTGAGTCTTGGTTTTAAATGTAGTGTAAGTGATCAAAAAAATAAAAAATGATATAAATGCAATAAAAAAAGCTATGTTGGTTCGGTTTGTGGTGATGATATGATTAAGAAATACAACGACCTTGGTTGCAATAGTATGAAGGAAAACTATCCAGAAAAAAAGCCAAGGTGATTAGTGAAGAGGTTTTTAAAAAGCTGATAATAAAAAAAGATGTAAATTGTGTGATAATTCGTTTTTTTGGCCAGTATAAATAACCAAGAAGAAACTTATAAAAAGCTTGAAGTTTTTTTGTAAATAAGGGCGAGAACCTAATTCTGAAGATTGAAGGTATTGAAGTCTATAAAAAAATAGCTCCATTAAATTTGAAATTGAATAATGTCTGAGATGTATTTTTAATGATTAAGAAAAAAATATAGGTATTTTTTTGCTTTATTTTTTTCTCTATTTTTTTATATTATTCGCTTTTTTTGAAAAAAATGCTAGTGCAGATATTCTATCGAGCATTATTAGTCGTCAATTTACCGATGCTTGTAAGGGTAGGTGGATTATGGAGAAGAATTTTGATGGGAGTGAATTTAAATTTGAAAAATATAGTGGAAATAATAGTTTCATCACTACGAACTGGATTTCTTCTGATTGGGCTGGAAACAATGTTATTAACTCGGTTTATAATAAAAATGATTTTTAAAGTAAGGAAAATAGAACCTTTTATTTTTAATATAGCAGGAGCTTCTTGTCTTAGCCAAACTAAATCTGGTTCTGTATAACGAATGTTTAGGATTTAGAATGGTGTTGGTGATTCTTGAATGCTTGAAGGTGGTGCGGTTTTTGGATATACCGGGCGGAGTTCGGTTTATAACTTTAGTCTTGGTTCTGGTTAGATTGGGTGAATCGGTATTTTTGAAGTTAAAATCAAAGAGACTGAAATTAAAAAATTACAGGATGGAAAAATTATAAGTTTTGGCGTTAATCAATGTACTACTGGATATCCAGGTTGAAATTATTCGGCAGGACCTGTATTGTTCAGATTTCTGCAGTTGATCCTTGGTTTTACTATCGTTTACTGCCCAAGTAAAAGTTAAAGCCCCTGTAGAATTCAAGATTGAAAAATTAACTAAAACGGCGGTTTTGAATTCGAACCAGTAACACAAATAATTATGCAAATCTCGGTCAAGCTTATACTTGTGAAATGGTGATTAATATTGGGTGCAAGGCCTCAGCAATGATGTGTCTTATTTGCGATTAACTACGATGATGAATGAAGCTGATTTTAAGGTTCAGTTAATGAAAACGGTGCAATAGTTAATTTTAGCCGAAAGTTGATTCGACTGGTCCTGAAAACACACAATTTCGAAGAATTGAGGGGTGATTCGGATTTCATGATATAAACTTCCCAGTTCTACTTTTCTTAGCTCAAACTGAGGGAAGTGAGTCAATCTGTAAAGATTTTTCAACAACCAAAATTAGAAATAGCGGATTGGATTATAGAATTTAAGATATAATAAAATAGCCTTTTGAAAGGCTATTTTTATGTTACTATTTTGCATATTCGATTGCTCGGGTTTCGCGGATTATATTAACTTTAATTACACCAGGATATTGCATTGTACTTTCAATCTTATCAGCAATATCGCGTGCCATTTTAATCGCAGAAAGATCGTCGACAGTTTCGGGTGCTACAATTACACGGATTTCACGCCCGGCTGAAATTGCATAAGCTTTATTAATTCCCTTGAAGCTAGTTGCGACATTTTCGAGTTCACGCATTCGTTCGACAAAATTCTCAGCTGAAGCATTTCGTGTTCCTGGCCGGGAAGCGCTCATTGCGTCGGTGATTTTAACAATAATTGCTTCAACGGTTGTCGCTTCAACATCTTCGTGGTGAGCGGCAATTGCATTCACTACGCGTGGATCCATTCCGTATTTCTCAGCAAGTTCAGCGCCAATTTGGGCATGTTTACCTTCGATTTTGTGTGTGACAGCTTTTCCGATATCATGAAATAATGCGGCAGTTTTTGCAATTTTAATATTTGCGCCAATTTCTTCAGCAATTAAACCTGCAACATTGGCCATCTCGGTTGAGTGTTTGAGAACATTTTGACCATAGCTTGTTCGAAATTTAAGTTCTCCAAGAAGGCGCAACATTTCTCGGGGGAGGCCGGAAAGCCCAACTTCACGCGCTGCATCTTCTCCGGCTCGATTGATTTCTTTGTTAATTTCGCGTTCGGCTTTTTCAACAACTTCTTCGATTCGAGCAGGATTAATTCTTCCATCTTTCATGAGTAGCTCGAGAGAGAGTCTTGCAACTTGGCGACGAACTGGATCGAAACTTGAAAGCACAACCATTCCAGGTGTATCATCAACAAGAATATCAACACCAGTTTCGCGTTGTAAAGCTTGAATGTTTCGACCCTCTTTACCGATAATTCGACCTTTCATTTCGTCATCGGGAAGTTTGAGCGCGGTTACGGTTCTCTCAGCAGTTACTTCGCTTGAAATTCTCTCCATTGCCGAAACTAAAATTGCCTGAGCACGCTCCTCGGCATCTTCGGCAGCATTTTTTTGAAGTTTTGCCACGAGATTTATCATATCTTGTGCCATATTTTTTCAGTAGCTTTCATTACTTTTTCAGCGGCTTCTTTTTGAAAGTTTTGCAATTTTTTTCAAGCTTTTTCAGTCTGTTTTTTGCGAATTTCCAAGATTTCATTTTTCAGCTTTTTCAACTTCTAGCTCGTCGTTTCGAAGTTTTTTTCAGTTCGCGAATCGATCTGGTCGAATTTTCGATCGAGAGATTCTTCACGTTCGGCAAGTCTATCTTCGGTTTTTTTCGAATTTCCTTTCGTCGTTCTGAAGCGTATTCATTGGCATTATCTGTGATTCTTAAAGCCTTTTTCGTTCGCCCGTTCCAATATTTCAGCAGATTTTTTTCGAGCTTCAGCAATGATTTTGTCTGAATTATTTTTTTCGCATTTGCGGTTTTAACTTTTTGATACGCAAAAACTCCACCACCGCCAAAGATGACGCCAAGCGCAGCTATAATTATTTCCATATTATTCCTTTCATCAATAAATATTTTTAAAAAAATCAAAAAGCAATTATTATGCCTAAAACTATTTTTATCATAAAAAAATTTTTAAATTTCAAAATTGCGAAAAATATTTTTTAGTGTATAATTTAATTATGTTTATGTCTTTTTTTAAGTTGGTGGTATGGAAAGGGCTTGGCTTGGCGCGCCGAGAAAATTTTGGATGGAATTGAGCGTTCGATTGACACTTTTTTTCGCTGGGGCTATTGCTAAAAACTTGGTTTGCACCTTTTTCGACAAATTGATGCGCTTGAGTCGCAAATGCTTCGCTTGAAGTTCGAATAAAAAGTTTTTTTCGATAAACTTTTTTTCGAGGTTTATCGGGGCTTTTTACGAACAATAATAATGATAATCGGGGTTTTTTATATCAGTTTTAAAGCGATTTGGGGGGTGATAATGTTGATTTTGTGGCTGATTTTACCAATTTTGCCAATTATTCTCGTTATGATTTTTATAACAGGGTGGACACCAAAAATTATTCCAAAAATACGTGAAGATTTTAAAGAATGGCAAAAAAATACACCAACAAAAGAAGTTAAACCAACAAAAGGAAAAAGGAGTTTATTGCTGTGAGTTTTAACTATAGTCATTTACGTGCTAAAAAATCTCGCTTAATGAACGGTTTGAGACCATTTTTATTCTTGCTTAAACTTTTAAAAATTATTGGGATTTTGAGCGGATTTTCATTAATTCTGATTGATTCAGCTTATGGTTGGTTGATTTTTAAGCCTTTCTGGTCTTATTACGATTGTTATTCATTGGTGGAATGGGGAATTGCACCGTTTGGCGCCAGGATTGGCAACGACAATCGAGGAACAAATGGCAAGCAATATTTTAGGTAAGCTTTCGAAAAATCTAACTAGTGAACAGATTGCGAAGATCGTGCTTGAAAGTTCAGGTGGAAAAATTCATTGTGGCGCGTTTCGGACTTGGAAAAACTACAATCGAGAGTTTAGCTCAGATTCCGCAAAATTCGCCTGAGCAGATCTTTCAAACTGCGCTTCAAATTCAACAAAAAGTTAGAAACGAAAAACTGTTTCTGGCTCGGTTTTTGGCTCTTGCGATTATTCGTAATTTTCCAAATTTCGAAAACTTGCTCGCTCAATTTTTACATTGATTTCGAGGATTTGGAACGAGGAGTTTTATGGCACGATCATATTTTTTTCGTTAATTAATAAGTCGAAAATCCCGATAAAAACTGGTGGAATTGCACGCGATTGGTCGTTTGGTTATACGCCAACTTTGAATCGTTTTGGAACGAATATTACAAGTCAAGTTTCGAATAATATCTTAATGTCTTCTAATTTGGAACAACACAAAGATCTTGTTTTGAAAATGGTTGAGCAATTTAGTGGAAATGGTAAGCAGAATATTGCTCTGATTGGTATTGATGGTGTAGGGAAAACAACTGTTGTAAATTCTTTTGCGGCAAAAATTGCGAATGGTAGCGAGAAAATACCTTCAAATCTGAAATATCGTCAGGTTATTTCACTTGATGCTTCGTCGCTGATTGCGGCAGCACCAGGGCGTGGTGAAATTGAAAATCTTTTGAACTATATATTGAATGAAGCTTATGCTGCTAAAAATATAATTATCTGTCTTGATAATGCGCAGTTATTTTTTGAAGATGGCGTTGGCTCGGTTGATGTTTCGAACTTGCTTCTACCGATTATTCAAGCAGGTGCTTTAAGGATGATTTTAACACTTGATGAACAGAGATTTTTGCAGATTTCGGCTAAAAATCCAGCTCTTGCGCAGGCAATGAATCGACTCCAGGTTAAGCCAGCTAATTATGATGAAACTTTGGCTGTTATGCAGGATAAATTGTTGGTCTTCGAGCATCAAAATGGCGTTTTTTATCAATTTCAGGCTTTGAAAGAAGCTTTCCGATTGAGTGAGAGATATATTTTTGATCTTGAGATGCCAGGGCGAGCTGTTCGGCTACTTGAAATGTCGGCAGGTTTTGCGGATAACAAAATCGTAACGGTGAGTTCGGTTGGACATGCGATCGAGCAAACAATGAATGTAAAAGTTGCGACGGCGGATATTAATGAGGAAAAAGAGACTTTGCTAAATCTTGAAAATCTTCTTCATGCGAGAATGGTTGGTCAAGAGAAGGCAGTTTCAGCTGTGGCCAATGCGTTGAGACGCGCGAGAACTGGCGTTCGAAATCAAAATCGACCAATCGGGACATTTTTGTTTCTTGGGCCGACCGGTGTTGGTAAAACTGAGCTTTCAAAAGCGCTTTCCGAGGTTTATTTTAATGGTGAGAATAATATAGTTCGTCTTGATTTGAATGAATTTGTTAATCTTGATGATGTCTCTAGATTGATTGCTGATGGTGCGCGTGATTCGAGTTCTTTGACCGCACAGATGATGAAAAAGCCTTTTTCTGTGGTTCTCTTGGATGAAATTGAGAAAGCGCACCCAAATGTTTTAACTGCACTTTTGCAGGTTTTGGACGAAGGGATTTTGCGTGATGAAAAAAACCGAGAAGTTTCGTTTCGAGATGCAATTATTATTGCAACATCAAATGCTGGCGCTGAGAGGATTCAAGAATTGATTTCTCGCGGCTATGATTCTTCAAGCGCAGAAGAAGTTATTGTGAACGATTTAATTGCGAGCCACGAATTCCGCCCAGAGTTTTTGAACCGTTTTGATGAAATTGTAGTTTTTGAGCCGCTAACTAAGGAAAAACTTGTTACAGATAATCGACTTGATGGTTGCTGGGGTAAATAAAAACTCTCGCAGGGCAAAAAAATTACAGTTTCGGTTTCTCCAGAAGCTAAGCTTTTGTTGGCAGAAATGGGATATGATCCTAAACTAGGTGCGCGTCCAATGAGACGAGTGATTCAGCGAGTTGTTGAAAATACTATTGCACGAAAAATGCTTTCAGGTGAAGCACAGGCTGGGGCGAATATTGAAATTACTCCAGAAATTGTTCAGGGAATGTAACAAAAAATAAAATCGGCGATTAGATGAATCGTCGATTTTTTAAGTCTAATTTTGGAGGGCCAGGAGGGGCTCGAACCCTCGACACCCTGCTTAAGAGGCAGGTGCTCTAACCGGCTGAGCTACTGGCCCAACACAACAATTATAGCATATTTTTTTTCAAAAATAAAGGGCTTTTAGTGATTTTCTGGCTGGATTTTATAAATAAAGTGTGCACCTGAAATTTTAAGAGCTTTGAGATTTTTAATTTCAAAACCATAACTTATAAATAACAGATCAGTTTTTTTGATGATTTGCTTGAATTTGCGCGAGTTTTAGCATTTTTTTCGATTCTTTCAGAGTGACCAAAAAGTGTAGAAAATAGTAATTTTTTTCGATAGGGAAGACGTGCCAGAAATTTCGAAAATAAATTTGTGTATCTTTTGGAGTTTTTTTATCCTTATTTTTTGAAATTAAAACTAAAAATGGGTTAATTTCAAAACCGATTGATTTTGCACCAAAATTGCTCGCAGTTTTTTTAAAACAACACCATCACCCGATCCAATATCAACCAAAAATGTCGTTTTTTTGAAAGTTTGAGTTTTTTTCGAAAAGTTTAATTAGTTCTTTTTTTGTGAGTTGGAACATAAGGCGCTCCGAAGAAAACTGTCAAAAGAAAAAAACGGCAACAACAGCGCCGAAAAATAAATAAAAAAATAAATAAAAAAATAATTTCCATAAGATTAAATTTGGTACCCCCGGTAGGACTCGAACCTACGGCCAGGAGGGTAGAAACCTCTTACTCTAATCCACTGAGCTACGGGGGCGTACCTGAAACAATTATATCAGTTTTTTTGAAAAAAGTCTATATGTTTATTTTTTTGAAAAGCAAAAACCTCCACGGATGGAGGCTTGTGCTAAAACAAAAAAAGATCAAATGGTGCGGGCGGAGAGAATCGAACTCTCATCACTTGCTTGGAAGGCAGGTATATTAGCCGTTATACGACGCCCGCATAAAGTCATTATAGCAAATAATTTTTTTATAAAAGCAAGACTTTTTTTGAAAAAATATTCCGTTTATGGTAATATAGTAATATGAAATTGAATGATTATGTTGTAAAATCAAATTTGGAAGAAGTTGCGCATTCGAGTGGATACGCAAAAGCTCAATCTGGTGGTAGCATCGGTGCGGCGAGCGCACAGAGTTTTTCGCAACGGCAAAGTATTGATTATCGAAATTCTAAAGTTCGTTCGTATCAAGATTCGCAGCTCGGTCAATTAAGAATGGCGCAAAAAACAAAGATGGAAGATTCAATTTCATCACTTGATCGAATACGAGCAAAAAGAGAAGAGAATATGGGGCGTTTTCAGTCTAATTCAAATCGGCAAAAAAATGCGCTTTCAAGCAATAGGATTGATCGCGAAACAAAAATACGAATGGGTGAAAAATATAATAATGTTAGTCAATCTGGAATGGCAGGCTTTCATTCTGGTGTAGGAAGCCAAAGCACAGGGCGTTGTTCGAAGCTTTTCAACCATCGATTCGACCAAAATTTTTAACGCTTGATTTTTTTGATTTTTTTGTGGTAAAATAAGTAGAGTTGTGGCGGATGTAGCTCAGCTGGTTAGAGCGCTGGTTTGTGGCACCGGAGGCCGTGGGTTCGAACCCCATCATTCGCCCCAAGTGAAATTTGAGCAAGGAGCTCTTTTTTATTTGACTAAAATTTAAAAGTATGATATAATATTAGTATATTTTTTTACCAAGGAGGAATAAAAATGGTTAAATTGAACCTTACAGAAATTAATAATTCGAAAGAGATGCTTGATAGCTTTAAAAATACTTTACATGAGTTTATTGCTCATCACCCATCGTTTTGTGGAAATGTTTTTTCACGCAGTAGTATTAAATTACTTGACGCTATTAGGTTTTCATTAATTCAGGCTGCCGAAGCTCTGCTTGAAGAGGATTACAGAGCGGAAAGTTCTGATGTTGATATTGAGTTGTCGACAATTTTTGAGATCTTAAACAGTGAAAAGCCAAGTGGAATTTCTTGTGTTAAATTCAACTTGAAATTTATCTATTTTCTTGTTAAAGAACTTGAAGATAAAGCAACATTTGATTTTCCTGCTGCAAACTCTATTCTTGTGAATGCGATAAAATATCGTGAATCACACAAAGGCATCCACTAAAAATAACTCCCGATTTTCGGGAGTCTTTTTAATTATGAAAACAAAGTTTCAATCTTTGCGCCGAGTGAGTTTAATCTTTCCGCAAAATCTTCATAACCGCGATTGATATTGTAAACATCTCGCAAGGTGGAAATTCCTGGCGCGGCAAGCATTGCGATTAAAACCACCACACTTGGCCTGAGTGCACTTGGTGCGATAACATCGGCCGATTTCCATTTCGTTGGGCCAGAAATATAAACGCGGTGTGGGTCGACTAATTCAATTTTAGCGTTTAATTTCGAAAGTTCGGTGAAGTAAATTGCACGGTTTTCGTAGCTCCAATCGTGGATTAATGTTCGGCCTTCTGCCATGGTCGCGATCAATCCAAGAAATGGCAGATTATCCATATTAATTCCTGGGAATGGTAAAGCGTGGATTTTATCTTTTGCGGCATGAAGTTTTGATTTTTTAACTGTAATATCCACAAGTCGCGTTTTTTTATTTTTCGAAAGATATTCGGGGCTGATTTCAAAAATTGCACCCATTTGTTCAAGGGTTGCGAGTTCGAGTTCATTGAATTCGATCGGTGCACGTTTAATTGTGATTTCTGAATTTGTGACCAGCGCTACTGCTACAAAAGTTAGTGATTCAATCGGATCTTCGCTGACGAAATATTCGACATCTTGTTCGATCTCTTTCAAGCCGTGAATTTTGAGCGTTGTTGTACCGATTCCTTCGATTTTAATGCCCAGCTTTTCAAGAAAGAAGCATAGATCTTGCACCATATAGTTTGGGCTGGCATTTCGAATCGTGATTTCTTGACCGGAAAGTGCTGCCGCCATAATAATGTTTTCAGTTGTAGTATCACCGCGCTCGGTTAGAAGAATTGGTTTTAAAACTTTTTGTGGATTATTTGAAATTTCATAAAAATCAGTTTTTGCGATAATGTTCGCGCCAAAGTGTTTTAAGCCTGAAAGATGAGGCTCAACCGTTCGTGTACCAAGATTACAGCCACCTGAAAAGGGAATTTTAAAAATTTGAATATTGGTGTAAAAGTGGTCCCTAAAAAAACATCAAAATGCTGCGTGTTCGCTTGGCGGATTCGATATTCATATTTTCAAAAGATAATTCTTTTGGTGGTATAATTTCGAGATCGTTTTCTTGATTTAACCATTTTGTTTTTACGCCAATTGAATTTAAAACTTCAATAATCCTATTAACTTCTTCAATCCGAGCAACATGGCGAAGAGTGGTTCTTCCTTTATTTAAAAGTGATGCGCAAAGTAGTGCAACAGCGGCATTTTTTTGAAGTTTTAACCTCAATAGAGCCAGAAAGTTCGTGCCCTCCATATACGCGAAAAATTGGTTTTTATTTGAATTTACGGATATAATTTCGCTTGAAAGTTCTTCTGAAATTCGTGTAAGCATTTCGAGAGTGATATTTTGTTTACCACTTTCGATACGATTGATTGCGCTTTGTGAAGTTCCAACTTTTTTTCAGCAAGTTCAGACTGGGTTAAGTTTTGGTGGAGGCGAGATTCCTGGATTAATTTTCCGATCTTCTCTAGATAGGCTTGTTCTTCTTTCATAAAAATTATTATACCATTTATGATATAATAAGCGCAAGAGTTATTTCGAAAAAAACTTGATTAGGAGAATTTTTGGATTTTTATGGTATAATATATAAAAAGAGAATTGCACTTTTTAAAAAGCTTTAAGGAGGTTTTATGTTTGATGAGAAGATTTTTGACGTAATTGAGAATGAAGAAAATCGACAGCGCGAAGGTTTGGAGTTGATTCCAAGTGAGAATTATGTTTCGCGCGAAGTTTTAGCAGCGTTAGGATCGGTTTTAACAAATAAATATTCCGAGGGTTATCCGGGTAAAAGATATTATGGCGGACAAGAAAATACAGATGTGATAGAAACTTTAGCAATTGAGCGCGCCAAGGAACTTTTTGGTGCTGATCACGCGAATGTTCAGCCTCACAGTGGTGCGAATGCGAACGAGGCTGTTTATAATGCTTGGCTTGAAGTTGGCGACACGGTTCTTGGAATGGATTTGGCACAAGGTGGACATTTGACGCACGGCTCACCGGTGACACGAAGTGGAAAGATTTATAATTTTATTCGCTATGGTTTGGATGAAAATGGCGAGATTAATTATGCTCAGATTGAAGAATTAGCTGAAAAACACAAACCAAAAATTATCCTTGCGGGCTTTTCAGCGTATCCTGGCGATATTGATTATGCAAAAATTGCAGAAATCGGTAAAAAACACAATGCAATGTTGATGGCGGATGTTGCACATATTGCAGGTTTGATCGCTGGTGGAGTTTCGAAAAATCCGTTTGATTACGGTTTCCATGTATTAACAACAACAACGCACAAGACTTTGCGCGGGCCTCGTGGTGGAATGATTCTTTCGAAAGGAAAAGTTGGAAATCCGCTTAAAAAGCCAGAAAAAACGCTCGAAAATCTACCGACTTTGATCGATCGATCGGTTTTCCCGGGAACTCAAGGTGGGCCACAAATGCATTCAATTGCAGCAAAGGCGGTTTCGTTTTATGAAGCACTTCAACCAGAATTCAAAAATTATGCTGAGCAGGTTGTGAAAAACGCACGAGTTTTGGCAGATGAGCTTTCGAAGAGAGGTTTTAAATTGATTACTGGCGGAACAAAAAATCATCTGATTTTGGCGGATGTTTATTCGAGTTTTGGAATTGATGGAAAAGCTGCTGAGCACGCAATGGATGCAATAGGCTTAACTTTGAACGCAAATTCAATCCCGAATGACACTTTATCGATGTTTACACCGAGCGGAATTCGCCTTGGAACGCCAGCAATCACTTCTCGTGGAATGAAAGAATCTGAAATGTTGAAAATTGCTGAATGGATGAAACTTGCAATCGAAAATCGAGAAAATCCTGAAAAACTTGCTGAAATCAAACGTGAAGTTGCAGATTTTGCGCGTGCCTTTCCTTTGCCAAGTGATGTCTAGTGTGGTAAAATATTGGTAAATATTATGATTGAAAACAATAAAGAAGTAAAATTGATTAGCAAGCAAGCAAGCAAGCAAGCAAGCAAGCAAGCAAGCAAGCAAGCAAGCAAGCAAGCAAGCAAGCTGATGTTTTAAAGTTGGCTAAAAACAGTAAAAATCGCCCAGCGACACTTCGTCGGGCGATTTAAAATTGCTCAAAAATCCACCAAAAGAGAAATTAATAAAAATCAAAAAGCGTGTTAAGAAGTTTGGTGAAGTTTTTACGCCCGAATTTATTGTTAAACAGATGTGTGATTTATGTGAGCCAACAATTTCTCAAGTAGATAAAAAAGTCTTTGAGCCAACTTGCGGAAATGGTAATTTTCTTGTAGAAATTTTGAACCGAAAACTTAATTCGGTTCCAGATTTTTTTATACGAAAATAAAAAAAGCAAAAAGAATACTAGAAGCAAAAAAAGCACAACAAGAAATTTATGATTTTTTTGCTTAATCTTGGCAATATCAAATGTTTATGCGGTGGATATTCAAGAGGACAATGTCGAAGAATCTCGCAAACGCTTAAAAGAAGTCATTTATAAACATATTAAAAAAATATCAAAAAAACTCGTTCTTTTTTTCTTGAATTAATTGATAAGATTCTAGACAGTAATATTATTGTTGGCAATACTTTAACGCAGAAAAAAATGAACTTAAATTCTTTGATCTGAAGCCTAATTTTTGAAGATTTAACTTTCGAAATTTCAGAACATTCACTTCAAGATATTGAAAAAGCTTATTTAAAAACAAAATCAGCAAAATCTTGAAAATTTAACAGATGTAATGAGCCAGATGAGAGCATCGCCATAAAAAGCTAAAAACCCAAGGTAAAAAGCTAAACCCAAATCCAAGAGTAAAGTTAAAAATATTAGTAAAAAGATTAATTAGGGAGCCTAAAGATGAACGACGATAAAAAAACAAATTAAAACATATAAAGAGGTTTTTTTCCGCAAATTTATTCATACACTTTTGCCAGATAGACACCAGAATGATGGTTGGCAAAAAAATTGGCTATACTGAACGAAAAAACGCTGAAGATCGAATTCGTGAGCAAAATGAAACGGCCTCACATAAAGAACGATATAATGTGAATTGGATTCAATCTGCGATAAAAATAAATAACGATTGGTTTAAAGATCACGAATTGCATCGATATTTTCAGCAAAATGGAGTTCGAAAAGATGAAGGACACGGTAGAGAATGGTTTTATTTTAACGGAACACCAGAAAGATCAAAAGAGCTTTTTGATGCTTTTTGCCGAAATGTATTTAGAAATAATGGTGGAAAAGTTGAATATAAATTAAGAGCCGAACAAGAAGAAGCGGTTGCTCAAACTTTAGGATACGCTGCAAATAATCAAACAGTTGATTTCGAGAATCCAAATGAGAAATCGGAATTTCTATGGAATGCCAAACCGCGCTTTGGTAAAACACTAACAACTTATGATTTTATGAAACGCTTTGGAGCGACAAAAACTCTAATCGTAACTAATCGTCCAGCAATTGCTGATTCTTGGTATAATGACTATAAGAAATTTATTGATGGTTATTATTTTATTTCAACGGCAGACTCTATTAAAGAAAAGACATTAACTCGTGAAGAATTTAATCAAATTGAAGGTTTTAGCAAAAAACAAATAACTTTTTTGAGTCTGCAAGATTTGAAAGGTGCAAAAGTTTTTGGTGGAAGCTTTGATAAATTGCAGTGGGTTGCAGATTTAGAGTGGGATTTATTGGTGATTGATGAAGCCCATGAAGCAGTTGATACTGATAAAACAGATAAAGCTTTTGAAAATATTAAACGCAAATTTACACTTCATCTTTCAGGAACGCCATTTAGAGCTTTAGCAGAGGGCAAATTTAGTAGTGAACAAATTTATAACTGGACTTATCTTGATGAACAAAAAACAAAACAGAGTGAGCTTAAAAATGGTCAAGAATCAGGTGATCACACAGATATGCCAGATTTAAGGCTGTTTAATTATAAGATTTCAGATATTACGGCTAAACAGATTGAAGAAGGTATTGATGTAGATGGGGAAAATGTTCCACCAGTTTTTGAATTTAACGATTTTCTAGCAACTAATTCAAAAGGTGAATTTAAGCGTGAAGCTGATATTTTGCGATTTTTAAACACTCTCACCGAGAATGAAGGCTATCCGTTTTCAACTCCAGAACTTCGCGATGAGTTAAAGCATACTTTTTGGTTTGTGGGAAATCGTGTAAATTCGGCAAGGCAATGGAAAAAATGCTTAAAAAACACCCAGTTTTCGAAAATTACAAAATTATTTTAGCGGCTGGTGATGGGCGAAGTTTGGATGATGAAAGTTCTGAAGAAGAAGCTGAAGATTTTAAAAAGAATGAAAAAGCTTTAGCGCGCGTAAAGAAAGCAATTAAGGAACACGACAAAACTATTACACTTTCGGTAGGTCAGCTTACAACAGGTGTGACAGTTAAAGAGTGGTCAGCAGTATTAATGATGAGTGACGTGAAAAAAGAAACTCTTTATACTCAGGCAATATTCCGTGCGCAAAACCCATATAAATATGAAAAGGACGGCAAACTTTATCGTAAAAAGTCGGCTTATGTTTTTGACTTTTCGCCTTATCGCGTACTTGAAATTTATGATAAACTTGCAAATTCTTTAAGTGAAAAAAGTGCAATCGGTAATATTACAGAAAGTGAACGGCAAGAAAATGTAGCAGAACTTCTTTAATTTCTTCCCAGTTCTTTCGCAAGATGAAAATGGTAAAATGGTGGAGCTTGACGCTTCGCAAGTATTAACTTTGCCAGCAGCTAAAATGGCGAGCGATATTGTTCGGCGTGGGTTTATTACAAACTTACTATTTAAAGATATTGGTAATGTGTTTAACCTTCCGAGTGAAATTGTTAAAAAAACTTAATAAAGTGCAAAAATTCAAAAAGAAGATGGTACGGCAAATAAAAAAAGAAAAAAACGTGATGTTTCTGGCAATCGTGAGCGGGATGAACAAAAGCAAAAAAGAATTTCTGTTAATCGTAATATTATTTGGGGACAAAAGGTTTATGGCGAGCCAATTCTGCGAGGCTTTTGAGCGTGCGCAAGAAGATATGGACAGCTTTGAGGAGCAGTTAACGGACGCAATTAACGAAGATATTTTTAAGTAAACCTATTGCTAAATATGTTGAAGTTTATGCACCAAGCAAGAAGGATATTAAAGAGCTTGAAGAAAAAATTGTAGAGAAAATTAAAATTGTAAGTGAAGAATTTAAAAATTCGCCTCAAACAGAAAAAGAAAAAACTAAGGCAATTGCTGAGCTTGCAGAATTTGTTGAAAAAGAACTACCGCGTGACATGATTGATAATCGTGAAGAGCAAGCTTATCAAGATGACGCTAAAACCGAGCTGGATATTATTCGTGAAAAACTCCGAACATTCTCGCGAGCAATTCCAAGCTTTGTGATGGCGGCGAAAGATCCTAAGAATCTTACTATAGATAATCTACAAGATGCAGTTAGTGATGAAGATTTCGAAATGCTATTCAATGAACGCGACAAGCTCCACGCACCAGATCGATTCACTAAAGCTGATTTTATTGAACTACGTGATGGTGGCGATTATGAAGAAAATGGCGAAATTATTCACTTCGATGGCTTTTTTGAAAAATATCGCTTTAATGCGGCAATTCAGGAGTTCGAAAAGAAACGCGAACAGCTTGCCGATTATCTGAATAATACAACGAAAGAAGATATTTTTTTAGCTACATTCCAGCGCAAAAAAAGCAATCAAATTTTTACACCGCGCGAAGTTGTAAATAAAATGCTTAACACTCTTGAAGCTGAAAACCCAGGAATTTTCTCTAACCCAAACCTCACTTTTTGTGATTTATATGTTAAAAGTGGCTTGTTCTTAACCGAAACTGCCAAAAGGCTTAATCGTGGTTTAGCGAATGCAATTCCAGATGAGCGGGCAAGATTAAAGCATATTTTTGAAAACCAGCTCTTTGGTTTTGCGCCAACTCAGATTATTTATGATATTGCAGCTAACTATATTTATGGCGGATTCCCCGAAATCTCTCGCCAAAACCTAAAAAAGCAAGATTTAACCGAGCAGTTCAAGAAAGGAGAGCCGCTAAATATGAAATTTGATGTTGTGATTGGTAATCCGCCGTATCAGGAGGAAACAAAAGACACTAGCGATAAACCAATTTATAACTATTTTATGAGTGAAGCTTATAAGTTTGCAGATAAAGTTTGCTTTATTACGCCTGCGAGATTCTTGTTTAATGCGGGTAAAACACCTAAAAAATGGAACGCTACAATGTTAAATGATAAACATTTAAAGGTGGCTTATTATGAACAAGATTCAAGTAACGTCTTCCCGAATACCGATATTAAAGGTGGTGTAGCTATAACTTATCGTGACACACAGAAGAACTTTGGTAAAATTGGAACATTTACACATTTTGAGGAGCTTAATTCTACACTTCGAAAGGTTTTGAATTCTGAAAAATTTTGTTCGATTGATGAAATTTATTTTGGTCAAGAAAAATTTAATCTTGATGTTTTATATATGAAAAACCCTGAAGCTAAGAATATAGTAGGTTCTGAAGGTAGGGAGAAGCGTTTGACAAGTTCTATTTTTGGACAACTTGAAGATGTGTTCTCTAAAAATCGGAAAAATGAAACTGATTTTAAGATTTTGGGTGTTATTAAAAATAAACGCAAGTGGCGATATATCAATTCTGAATATATCGAAGAACATCCAAATCTTCGAAAATTTAAAGTTATGCTGCCTGGAAGTAATGGAAGTGGTGCTATAGGCGAAGTTCTCTCTACACCCCTTGTCGGGGAACCCCTTGTCGGGCATACACAAACATTTATTAGTTTCGGAGCTTTTGATAACCGTGAGGAGGCTGAAAATTTGCTTAAATATATTAAAACTAAGTTTGCACGCACAATGCTTGGCACTCTAAAAATTACACAAAGTAATAAGAAAGATACTTGGCGTAATGTCCCTCTTCAAAACTTTACTAACAGCTCTGACATCGACTGGTTGCAATCCGTTGCTCAAATCGACCAGCAACTTTACAAAAAATACGGTTTGAGTGAAAAAGAAATTGCGTTTATTGAAGAAAAAGTTCGTGTTATGGAATAAAACAGTAAGCCCACATCTGGGCTTTTGTTTTTAGTACGGTTTGGCTGGTGTGGTATAATAGAAAGATATGAAAAAGATAGCCAATTTGATAAAAAAACATTTTGAAAAGTTTAGTTTATTGGCGATTATGGCGGGTTTTTGGTGCTTTCGCTGAGTACTTTGAGTAAGGCTTCGATCTGGCTCGATGAGGCTTTTTCTGCATATATTATTCGCTTTAATTTTGGTGAGATTTGGCATTATACATCTGTTGATGTTCATCCGCCACTGTATTATTTTGTGCTGAAACTTTGGAGCGGTTTTTTTGGTACAAGTGATTTTGCGCTTCGAAGCCTTTCGGTGTTTTTTGGTGTTATAACTTTGCTCGTGGCATATTTTTTTACTCGGCGAGTTTTTGGCAAGAAAATTGCACTGGTTGCAGCCGGATTTTTGGTAATTTCACCGATGTTGATTCGATATTCACAAGAGGCGCGAATGTACTCAATGGTTGCATTTTTTGGGTGTTATGGCTGTTTGGGCGTTTTATGAAGCGTGGATTATCAAAAACTCGCCAAAACTGCAAAAGCGCTGGCGAATTGTGTATATTTTGGCAGTTTTGCTTGGCATTTGGACGCAATATCTTTCAGCATTGATTCCGCTTTCGTTGTGGATTTTTTTCGCGTGGTTGTTGTGTGGAAAAAAATCAGCCAAAAAAGTGTGGTTTTTGAGCTTTTTGCATTTTCGAAAACCAGCCAGTTTGAGGGATAAAATCCGCGAATTCTTTAGCGAAAAACTGGCTGATCTCGCACGTTGTGATTGGGCTGGCATATTTGCCATGGATTCCAATTTTCTTTGCACAGGCTGCTTATGTTAAAGAGAAGTTTTGGATTCCAGCGCTGGATTTTTTTCGACCATTCCAAATATGATTTCAAACTTTTTCTTATTTTTTTGAACGCGAATGAAACGAACGGCTGGCTTTTCGATTATTTTTGTTTTTTTATTTTTAGGGTTTTGGTGACTTTTTGTTGTTAAAAAAAGTTTAAAAAGCTGATTTCGAAAAGAGTTTTTGGCTAGTTTTTTTGCGGTTTCGATTTTACCTATTGCAATTCTTTATTTTACGAGTCTACCGCCGTTTAGCTCAATTTTTTTGTTGATCGTTATTTATTGATGGCTGAGATCTTTGTTTCGATTTTTCTTGGCACTGGCGGTTTTTGAAATCTATAAGCAAAAAGTAGTTGGAATTTTGCTTGTTGTGATGATAATTTTTCTCGCATATTTTTTGGGATTTTTTTCAGGTGAATTTGAAGCGTGGCGTTTCGAAAAATGATGGAAAAATAACCGAAATTCGTCAAGCTGTCGAGATGGTTAGAAAAGAGGATAAAAATGCGCAAATTGCGGTGAGTGGTTTTTTTGTATTATTCGGCCGCACAGTATTCAAACAATGAAAGTAAGATTTGGTTTTATGGCGAGCCACCAATTTATCATTCAGGGACATGATTCGAGCAGATTATACACCAAAAATTGAGAAAGGTTTTGCGGGTAGGGAACTGTTTAGTAGTTGAAGAATTAGTCAAAAAAATGACGAAAATGTGAAAACGAAAAAGTTGAAATCGAAGGTTATGAATTGGTAAAAAGAAGAAGTTTATCAAGATTCGATAAACCACAAGCCGCTTTTACGGAATTTTTGAAATTTATTAAAAAAATAGTATTCACAAAATCAAAAAAAGTGTGGTATAATTTATTTATATAAGCACCCGTAGCTCAACTGGATAGAGTACCTGGCTTCGAACCAGGCGGTTGTAGGTTCGAATCCTGCCGGGTGTACCACAGTTTTCTCGCTATTAGCGAGTTTTTTTATTTTGGTAATTTTTTGATATAATGAAAAATATGGACGATTTGATTTTTCGAAAACTTAAAAAAATTCAGCAAAATGTTGATTTTTGGCAAAATGACAACAATGAAACTCAGCGGAATTGCGCAATTTTTGTGGTTGTGAAAAGCGTTGAGGATTTTCGAATAGCTTTTGCGATTTTTCGAAGGAGCGAGATTTACCGATTTTTTTATTCTTGGTGGTGGAAGTAATACGATTGTAAAAACGAAAAAAATTCGCGGGCTTAGTGATTAAAAATGAGATTCTGGGCTTTGAGAAAGTTTTTGAAAATGATGAAAAAGTAGAGTTTAAGATTAATTCTGGTGAAAATTGGAACGAGTTTGTGAAGTTTGCAGTTTTTAAAAAAATTTGAGTGGCTGTGAAGCAATGGTAATGATTCCTGGGACGGTTGGTGCGTTGCCAATTCAAAATGTTGGGGCGTATGGGCAGGAAATTGCAGACATTTTGAAAGGTGTTGAGGTTTTTTTGGAATTAAAACAGGTGAAATTAAAAATTTATCAAAAAGCGGAATGTGATTTTTTGTATCGAGATAGTATTTTTAAAAAGGATAAAAAAAGGTGAGTTTTTTTATTTTAGCGATTAATATTGAACTTTCAAAAAAACGCGCCAAAAATTTCCAGAATATAAAAATTTGCGAGAAAAAAATTAAAAAAATTCTGGAAAGAATGAAAAATAATTTAACTGCAAAAGATGTAATGGATGCGGTAGTTGAGATTCGTTCGCAGAAGCTGCCTAATCCTGAAATGGTGGCAAATTCGGGGAGTTTTTTCAAAAATGCGATAATTTCGAAAGAAAAGGCGAGCGAATTACGTAAAAAATACGAAAATGTGCCACTTTTTGAGTTTTGGTGATAAATATAAAATTGCGACTGGTTGGCTGATCGATCAGGCTGGATTGAAAGGTAAGGAAATAGCTGGTTTTCGAATTTATGCGGAAAATGCTTTGGTTTTGACAAATATCTCAGCCGAGAATTATAAGGATTTGGTGGTAGCGCGAGAGGAAATTCAGCGTGTGGTTGAGCAGAAATTTGGTATAAAAATTGAGCAAGAACCGCTTGAAATTTGATAAAATAAAAAAACGACATTCTTCATTTGAATGTCGTTTTTTTAGAATTTAAAAGAATTATTCTTCTGTTTTTTCTTCTTTAGCGTCAGAAGCTTTCTCTTCTTTTACTCCTTCTGTTTCTTCTTCTACGATTTTATAACCGAGGATAGTTCCTTTTGCGAGACTTTCTTTACCAGCTATATCATTCCAGCGAGAGCTATCTAGACCAAGAATTAAGAACCAAACTAGGCTTGCAATTCCAAATGAAAGGATGCCAAAAGGATAAAGGATAGCAAAATAAGGTGATTTGCCAAGTTTTTTACTAATCTCAATAACTGCAAGAACTTCAAAAACAAATGAGATAATTACTCCAACGTAAGGAATGAAAGCTAGAAGGGATTTCCATCCTTCTTGTCCACCGAGTTCGAAGAATATCCATTTGTTATAGAAAGGAATCCAGGCTTTTTTGGCGTCGATTCCGGCTTTTTTGAAAATTAGCATATAGAGAAGAGAGCTAATGGCATATCCTATAATTGTAAGAACTAGTGTAATAACTAGAAATGATAAAATAGACATTCCAAAAAACATATCGGACCCTACATCATGACTATAGCCTCTGTATCCATATGAATAGTCACTATTATAATTATACATTTGAAAATCCTTTCTTTGATTAATTTCTACAATGATTATATATTAAAAAAATTGAAATTTACAAGATTTTTTTGCTTATAATAAGACGTATGAGATTTTTAAATGGTGCAGAACTTCGTGATTTTATTAAAGAACGACAAGCAAAACAAGTGCGAGCTTTACGGCAAAGCTGGCGAGTTTTTCCGAAATTGGTGATTTTTTATTCTTCAAAAAGCCCTGTAACTGAAACTTATATGCGTTTAAAAAGAGAATTATGGTGCGGATATTTTGGTTGAAGTTGAACGACGAGAAGTTGAAATTTCGAAATTGAAAGAAGAAATTCAAAAAGCAAATATTGATGAAGATATTAATGGAATTATTGTTCAATTACCGCTTGAAAATAAAAATGGTGAAAAGCTTTCAAAAAATGAAACTGAAGCAATTTTGAGCGAAATTTCGAAAGAAAAAGATGTCGATGGTTTGAATGGAGGCGATTTTATTCCTGCAACAGCACAAGCGATAAATTGGCTTTTGGCGGGATATAATATTTCACTTAAGAACAAAAAAATTGCTGTTGTTGGGCAAGGTAAACTTGTTGGTGCACCACTTTCAAAAATGTTTGAAGATTCTGGCGTGGATGTTTCGAAATTTGATGAGTTAAATTCAAGCGATATGAAAGAAAAACTTAAAGATTTTGATGTGGTAATTACAGCGGTTGGAAAACCTGGATTGATTACTTCGGAAATGCTAAAAAATAAGGCTGTCGTTGTTGATGCAGGAACGGCAAGTGAAAATGGCAAAATTAAGGGTGATGTAGCGGATTCGGTTCGAGAACTTCGAAAAGATTTGACAATTACGCCAATAAAGGGCGGAGTTGGCCCGATAACTGTGGCGTCTTTGATTGATAATGTGATTGTAGCAGCGAGAAAAGTTGCTGATAAAAAAGGTCAGCAAGATTTATAGAATAAAAAATAGACTCCCAATCGGAAGTCTATTTTTTTAAGTTGAAGCTTAATCGCTTCGTTGAGAAGCGGTCAGCTTAGAATTTTGCAGCTTTTCGGCTTGCGAAGTAGTAACCAAAAGCAGTCACCATTGAAGTTAATCCAAGAATTGTAGAAACTGCGTTTGCACCAGTTTGTGGCAATTCTGCTGGAACATTTGGAGTTGGGTTGTTTGGTGTAGGTGTTGGTGGAGTTTGTTTCTTTGGAACTTCCACTTTTGCACTATCACAACCGTCTTTATCACCAGGAATTGTTGGTGTATCCACACAAGCAGTGTTGATTGCGCTCATTCCTGTTGCTGTTGCTCGTGATTTAATCACAACAGTTTTACTTTCGCCAACTTCTAATGAGTTGATTTTCATTGTAAGAATGTTGTCCTTAATTTCACCATTATCAGCGCTTACAAAAGTAATATTTGCTGGAGCGCGATCTGTTACTACAACATCTTTCAAATTAACATTTCCATTATTCGAAACTGTAATCTCGTAGTTAAAATCAGTTTCTGCTTCGATCTTAGCATTTTTCTGATTATTTACAGTTTTCTTAATGATGATCGATGGTTTTTCTTCTCGTTTAACTTCGAAAGATTTTTCACAGTTAGCATTTGAATTTTCACCGTTCTTAGTGATGATTGTTGAAATAACTGTGTATTTTTCGTTCACATTGTTTGGAACGGTAATTTCGAATTTAGTTCCACCATTTACAACTTTTTCTGCTACGATTTGACCTTTCGAATTTTTGACAACATATTTTGTGCCTGTAAATTCTGTGTCTTTTATTGAATATTTTGTGTCAGTCGCATAAGTGATCTGCTTTTCATCTTTTCGAACAATGTTCAAACTTAAAGCTTCACATTTGTAAACTGGATTTTTAGGAGTTTCACATTTTTTTGTAACTTTTACACTGGCAGTGTCGTTTTTTTGACGATTTTTGGTCACTTGCTTGAGCGATATTAGTTAAAGTGTTGTCTCCACAAACTGGCAAACTATTTTCAGCTGAAACAGTTGCGTCAAATCGAACGAAAGCATCGCCGTTGGGTTGGTATGAACCAATATTGATTCCAGAATTTTGAATGACATTGTCGCTAACTTTCAATCCTTTTGGATTTGATGTGTTGTAGAGCTTTGTTGAGCCTGCAACATAATTCAAACCTTTTGGTAGAATATCGCGAATTACAAGATTCTGAATCCCTGCAGAACCTGTATTTTTAGCATGAATTTGGAATTGAACTGTGTCACCAGATTTTGCGTTTACAGTTTCAACCCAAGTTTTTTTCGCCATTTGTTTTATTTCGAACTGTTTTTTGCAAGATCGATATCTGTTTTCTCTTGCGGTTGGTTAACTTGAGCTTTAACTTTAACGGTTACGTAACCTGCATATTGGAAACATCCAGGAATTTTTCCGTCAAGTTTATCATATCCAAGTTTTGCGCCAGTATTATTTACAATGCTGTCTGGAAGTTTAGTTGTACCCATTCCATTATTTTCGAAAAGGGCAGAACCAGCAACATAAGCCAAGTTGAAATCATTATCACTTGAGAAAGTTGCTTCATCCCAAACTGTGTTAGGTTTTGCATTTGAAGCTGAAATCTGACCTTGAACAGTTACAGTTTTTGCAGTTGTTGTTGGAACGTTAAGTTTCGCAACTACATTTTCGGCAACAAGGTTTAGATTCGAAGCTGCGTTGTTGTGAACGTAAATTCGAACATAGTATTCTTTGCCGTTTTGAACTTTCATGTTATTCGTCCAGTTAGCGTTTGAACCAACTTCACGAATTCCAACGAAGTCTTTTTCATCACCACCAATAACAGGGTTATTTGTGATTGAGTTAAATGTAATATAATCTGCTGGTTTTTCGATAGTAAAGGATGGTCGAGATGGACCCCAAGCCCAAACTAGAGCTGGAGCTACTGCCGCCACCAAAACTGAACCAGAGATTATTGAATGGTTTTTAATAAAATTAATGAGTTTTTTCATTTGGTCCCTCATTTTTCTCCCTTCTAATCTCCACTTATTAGAATTTATTATTAATTCAATATCATAATTCTGTTTGTCAATATTTTATTTTTTTCTTCGCATGCCGAATTGTTAAAACTTAAAAATCGGGTTATTATGAGATATTATGTAAAGCCGGGCGGCTGAAACCGCCCAGCGTAAAATTTGAAAGTTTTAACTTTCGAAAAGTGCTAATCGTCAATCGCAGGCTCAGACATTGAGCTATTTGCAAAGTTAGCAGAACTTGAAGCTTCGGTCTCCCTGATAACTACTTCCATTTGCTCCAGATTCTACTGGTGGAACTGAGCTTGGATTTGTTAATCCGCTATAATTCCGACCATCTGGGGTGGTCACAGACCCATTATCGGTTACTGTTGTAGTGCCGTTGGAATCTGTTATCTTTCCAGCTCCACTCCATTGAGATGGCTCGCTAACACGAGCATCTTGTGATGGAGCGGTTGATCTTGAAGAAGAGTTTTGCGAAGATGGCGCTACATATTTTTCAGGAAGACTCGCTTTTGGAGTTTCTGAACCGTTTGATGAACCATCGTTTTTACCTCCGCCAATTGGAGCTTTTCCTTGGTTTGCAGGATCTAACTCGGGTTTTTTAGGCTCCGATTTGTCCTCACTCGGTTTACTTGGTTCGCTTGGTTTGTTCGGCTCAGAAGGTTTCGAAGGTTCGCTTGGTTTACTCGGTTTACTTGGTTCGCTTGGTCTTTCTGGATCTTTTGGCTTTTGCGGTTTAGGAATTTCGATTTTTTCTTTCGATACACCTGGGATATTGTTATTTTTCATAACAGTATTTCCACAATAAACTAAAACGTTGTAGTGATATTTTTCAGTTGAACCTTCAGGATTCTTAACTTCCAAATATCTTTGTCCAGAAAGATCTTGAGAACTTTGACTAACAACAACTTTATTGTCTTTGTTTAGCCCGGTAGTATAATAGTTACTACCTTCTTCCATGACTTTTGAAGTTATTTTTACTTCTATTTAGAAATGCCTTCACTTGATAAAAAACATCTTGGCCTTCTTTATTGTAATAAAGCTGACCCTTGCGGTTTTCGAGCCATTTCTTTTCGTCAGTATTTTGACTGACGATTCCAAAAGCCATTGCCTTCTCTTTTAATGCCGACACATTGTGTGCCATGTAATCGGTCATTTCTTTTATCGCGACGTCTTTCTCATCTGAAAGAGAATTGTTTGATGAGCCGTTAGCGAATACTTTATATTCTTGGTTCTTCATTTCAGGATTTGGTTTGATTTCATTTGCTGAAACAATGTAATCCATAATTTTTAAACTCTTCTTTCGGAAGAGAGATTGTTTGTGAAATTGTTGTTGAGTTTGGGTTTGACTCAAACCTTCCTTTTTGAAGATAAGAAATTCAAAAAGTGTAACAGCAATTGCGATAACTACAATAGCTGAGGCGAAAAGTAGCGAGATTATTGGCCAAGGGTTTGGTCGAACCCTTTTTAGTTCTTGAGCCTCATCTGCGTCTTCTATTTTTTTATCGTCACTATTTTGAAGTTTTATTAAAATGTCTTTAAGATATGCAATTTCTTCTTCGTCAGTTTCGAAAGTTGAGGCGTTAAACCGAACTTTATTAAACCAATCTATAGATTCTTTATCGTCGCCGATAAGACTTTTTAATTTCCTCTAGTAGTTTTTTTCAATTTTTTTCTGCTTGTTGTGTTCATTATTATTCACCTTCCTTCCTTTAGATTTTTTTATTATTTTGGCCAAAATAATAAGAACACTGAGGCACGATTAATACCTCATAACAACCCTGATTTTTTTAAGCTTCATTGACAGATCCGCTGATTATGATATGTCAACTACTGAAATTATAGCACAAAATTATAAAAAAAGTCAATAAGTATATAATATATATTAAATAAACGCAAGCGCTTTAATTTTTTTGAAAAATAAAGAATAATCGCCTTGAATCAAGGCGATTGTAGGGTTATACTGGAGGCAAATTTTTTGCATGTTTTTTGCCTAATCCATTTTCTGAAACATTTTGCGCTGTATTTTTTGTTTTTTGGATTGCACTTGAAGTTTTCGCTTTGAAATCACTTTCTTGATATTCTTCAACCACAACAGCTTTAAGCTTCGAAAATAGGGAAGGTTTTCCAGATTTTTTGGTTTTTAGAGGTTTTAGGAAATAAGCCAAAACGACTAAAATTGAACCAATAATCCAAAGATACCATTGGGGCAGTGCGTTGAATAGAACTCCAGTGAATACGAGAGTTTTAATGAAAAATCCAGAACTTCGCCAAAAATCGCAGATTTGAATTTTTGAGTCAAGCTTGACAAAAACAATTAGTGTTGCGAAAATCAGAATTGAATAAACAACTCCAAGATTGTCAAGGACGCCAAAAGTAACAGCGTTAAGCGTGCGTAAAACGAATAAAATTAGGTTTGCAATAAGGTTGATCATTTTATTTCAACCCTCTCTTTCATGAAAATTTTCCAGTATGGAAAGGTACTAGAATATTTATATGATAGCACAAAAATTATAAAAAGTCAATATGTAGAGATATAAAAAAATAAAAAGTCCCAAATTAGGACTTTAAATATAATTTCAATTGGTGGGTGATTAGGGACTCGAACCCCAGACCCTCTCGGTGTAAACGAGATGCTCTAGCCAACTGAGCTAATCACCCGAACAATTACTATTTTAGCAGACTTTTTGTGAAGTCAACAACTTTTTTTCATTTTTTTGAAAAAAATATAAAAAGTTATGCTAAGATTGTATAGATAAATATGTATTAAATATGTATGGTTGAAAGGTAAGATAAAAAAAGAATGGATACAAGAAAACCTAACGGGATTGGTAAAAAAATATGAAAAAAATATAAAAAAATAAAAAAAACATGAGGGTGAATATTATAATTTTTTTATGACAGAGCGATGCACAATAACTTGGTTGTAGAGAAATTTGAGTATTTTTATACTGGTTGAAAACTTATTTCCATATCAGATTTGGGATGGCTTTGAAGTTGAGAAACATTTGCTCATAATTCCAAAGAGGTTCACTGAAACAATTAGTGATTTTTTTCACCAGCAGAAAGAGAAGAATATTTTTGAAATTTTATCAAAATATGAAGCCCTAGGTTTTTCAATTTACGCTCGTGCAGCGCAAAAACGTTCGAAAAACTGTTAAACATCAACATACGCATTTGATAATTTTTAAATTATGATCGGCGAGTGAACTTGCTATTTAATATTACGAATAAAAATTCTTTGGTGGCGTAATTTCTCTAAATAGTTTAGTTGATTTTTTTAGCGAAAAAAATGGTAGAATATTTAAAGTTTTATAATAATTTTTTTAATAGAGAGAAAAATATGAAATCAGAAAATATTCGAAATGTAGCAATTATTGCTCACGTTGACCACGGGAAAACTACTTTTGGTAGATGGGCTTTTAAAGCAAAGTAATACATTCCGTGAAAATCAGGCTGAAATGAGTCAAACACTTTTGATGGATTCTGGTGATCAAGAATCGGAGCGTGGAATTACGATTACAGCAAAACAAACTTCGATTTATCACGGGAACTATAAAATTAATATTATTGATACACCGGGGCATGCAGATTTTTCAGGTGAGGTTGAACGTACGCTAAATATGGCCGACGGTGTGATTTTGGTTGTGGATGCTCAAGAGGGTCCAATGCCGCAAACGAAGTTTGTGCTTTCTAAAGCTCTTGAGTTTGGTTTGAAACCGATTGTAGTAGTAAATAAAATTGATAAGCCTGCTCGTAGAATTACAGAGGTGAATGACGAAGTTTCAGATTTATTCTTAGAATTAGCAACAAACGATGATCAGCTTCTATATCCGACATACTATGCGATTGGTCGCGATGGTAAGGCTTGGCCAGAAGTTCCAGAAAATCCAGAGGCAGATGCGAATTTTGAACCGATTTTTGATGCGATTATTAACGAAATTCCAGCACCGAAAGTTGAACTTGACGGTGATTTTCAGTTATTGGTGACTTCGCTAACCTATGATAACTTTTTGGGAAAATATGCGATTGGTAGAATTTCTCGTGGAAAAGTTAAATCTGGTGAGCAAATTTCGCTAATCAAACGAGATGGAACTGTTAAAAAAGCAAAAATTGATAAGCTTTTTGCATATCGGGGTTTAAATCGTGAAGAAATTTCAGAAGCTTTTGCGGGTGATATTGTAGCGATTACAGGTGTTGCTGAAGCTGAAATTGGTGAAACTTTAGCTGATGCAAATAATCCTGAAGCTTTGCCAACGATTGAGGTTGAAAAACCTACACTTTCAATGTATCTTGGCCCAAATACCAGTCCAATGAAAGGTCGTGAGGGTGAATTTACAACTTCTCGTCAGATTGGTGATCGTCTTCGAAAAGAGCTTGAGACAAATGTTTCGCTTCAAGTTGAGGAGAATGGAATCGGATTTATTATCTCTGGTCGCGGTGAACTTCATCTTTCGGTTTTGATTGAAACTTTGCGCCGTGAAGGTTTCGAATTTGAAGTTGGTCGTCCGCAAGTGGTAACAATTCAAGAAGACGGTGTCGAGAAAGAGCCAGTTGAAGAATTGATTATTGAAGTTGCGCCAGAATTTGTTGGTGCAGTTAGTCAAGAAATGGGGGTACGACGAGCTGAAATGCGCGCACAGGAAAACTTACCAACAGGTTCAAATCGTTTAACATATATTATTACAACTCGAGCGATGATTGGTCTTCGAAACTTGATGTTGACCGCTACAAAAGGTACAATTATTATGAATAGTTTGCCACACGGTTATCAAGAAATGGGCGCAAAAATACCTTCAAGCCGAAATGGCGCATTGATCGCTTTCGAAAAAGGAACTTCGACGCCTTACGCTCTCCAAAGTGCAGAGAGCCGTGGTGAGCTTTTTGTTGGCCCGGGAACAGAGGTTTATGCTGGAATGATTGTAGGCTTAAACAATCGTCAAGAAGATCTTGAAATTAACGTTGTGAAAGAAAAACATCTCACGAATATGCGTTCAAAATCTTCTGATGGCGCAGTTCAACTTACGCCATTTACAGATTTAAGCCTTGAGCAATGTATTGATTTTATTGAAGATGATGAATTGCTTGAAGTTACGCCGCAGAATTTGCGACTTAGAAAACGCTATTTGGACTCAAACGAGCGAAAAACGAATGGCAAAAAGTTCGAAATAATCAAATTTGACAATTTTGCTAAATATTTAAAAATCGCCCCAAGGACAGAAGGGCGATTTTTTGTTTTTTCGAAAGCCTTAATTATTTTTCGCGACTTGTTCGAACGTTTACTGAATATGATTCTTCAGATTGATTTACTTGAATAACTTTGAACAAAAATAGTTCCTTTCCATAATCATTTTTTTATTTTTGATATTTTTTTGTTTTTTTGTATGATTATGTCTATATAATAACACATAATAACCAAAAAAAGTCAATAGTTTTTTTGAAAAAAAGTTTGAAAAAAAGTTGAAATTTAAACTTAAACGTGATAAAATAAGAGTAAAATTTGCAAAATAAAAAAAGGAAAACATATGTTTAATAAAAAAACAATTAATGACGTTGATGTGCGTGGAAAAGTAATTTTGCTTCGAGCTGATTACAATGTTCCAATTACCTATACTGAAAGCGGTGAGGCTGAAATTTTGAACGATTTTCGAATTCGTGCCAGTTTACCAACACTTAAAAATTTAATCGAGCGCGGTGCGAAAAAAATTATTATTATTTCTCATATGGGGCGGCCAAATTCGGTAGAGGGAATTGCTGATTTGGATGAATTAGAACATCTTTCGAACGGTGCGCGTAAGTATTCTTTACGTCCAGTTTTTAATCATTTGCGAGATTTTTTACGTGATGAAGGATTGGATTTTCCGATGAATTTTCATACAACACCAATTTTTCCACGAACTCGATATTCAGTTTCAATGAAAGATGCAGACGATGATTATAAGATTGAAATGTTAGAAAATTTGCGATTTTCGAAAGCCGAAAAGAAGAATTTGCCTGAATTCGCCGATGCTTTAGTGCGAGTTACCGGTGCGGATTTATTTGTTCAAGATGGTTTTGGTGTGATTCACCGTGCACACACTTCAACTAGTGAAATTACAAAAAAACTTCCAAGCATAGCAGGACTGTTGCTTGAAAAAGAATATTCGACTATTTCGCAAGCTTTCGAAAATCCGCAGAGGCCTTTTATTGCAGTGATGGGCGGTGCGAAAATTTCAGATAAATTGCCGTTAATTGAGAAATTTATTGAGCGAGCTGATAAGATTATTGTTGCTGGCGCTATGGCGAACACTTTTTTGAAATATTTGAATATTGAAGTTGGAAAAAGTCGAATTGAAGATGGCCAAAATGAGATTATTGAGCAGATTTTTCAATTGGCGGAGCGAAAAGTTGGTTTTGAAAATTTGCGAGATTTTATAATTTTACCAGAAGATGTTTCGGTTGCGAGAGAGTTTTCAGAAACAACTGAGCGGATTGAAAAAGTCTGTTGTGGCGGTTTCGAAAGATGAAATTATCCTTGATTTTTGGCGAAAGGGCAATTCAGCGAATCGAGCGAGAAATTTCGAATGCGAAAATGATTGTCTGGAATGGAACGATCGGTTATGCGGAATTTAACAATTTTGCGAAAGGATCTGAGCGAACTTCGTTGGCGATTTCGAAAGCTACAAAAAACGGCGCAAAATCTATTGTTGGCGGCGGTGATACTTCTGCTTTTGTGCTAAATTGGTTGAATCAAAATTCTGAAATTGCCGATTTTTTTCGTTAATTTCAACTGGTGGTGGTGCCGCTTTGGAGCTAATGAGCGGAGAAATTTTTGCCAGGATTTGAAGTTTTAGAAGATAAAGCATAAGAATTTACAAAAATAAAATAAAATGATAAAATGAAGGTGTTATGAATAAAAAAACTTGTTATCGCAAACTGGAAAATGAACTTGAATATGCAAGAATCGAGCATTTTTTTGCATAAGTTAAGTGAAAAATCCAAATTCATCGCGGGATGGAGATTATTTTAGCTCCGTCAACTTTCACTCTACAATCGTTAAGTTTGCAGGTTAATCACAGACAGTTTAAGCTTGCAGCGCAAAATTTCTATTGGCGCGATCACGGAGCTTTTACTGGTGAAGTTGCGATTTCGCAGTTGCGCGGAATTGTCCAATATGCACTAGTTGGTCATTCTGAGCGGCGAAATATTTTTCACGAAACGGATAAGGATATTCGCGCTAAGGTTGCGGCAGCGATTCGAAATGATATTCGGCCTATCTTGTGTATTGGCGAAACTTCTGACGAGCGAAATCACGGCGAAACTGCTTTAGTTTTGAATGATCAGCTGATTGGTGGACTTGCGAATGTTTCAAGTGAAGATATTTCAAAAGTTATTGTCGCGTACGAGCCGGTTTGGGCGATTGGAACTGGCGTAAATGCCAATCCGGACGATATTCGAAAAGCGGTGAAGGTTATTCGAAATCAAATTAAGCAGCTTTATGGTGCTAAAACTGCAGAAAATATCCAGATTGTTTATGGTGGAAGTGTTCAGCCTGAATTTGCGACGGATTATGCGAAAATTAATGGAATTGATGGTTTATTGATTGGTGGCGCAAGTTTGAATGTCGAAAAAAATTCACCCAGATTGCAGAAAAAGTTTTTTTGAAACGGTAAAAAAATAAAAGGAAAAAAATATGCGAGATATAGATTTTTGAAGAATTAGATAAAGCGGTTGGAAGTTATCTTGAGAATGGTGTTGTGCCAAGCTCTCAGGAGAAAAAAATAACGAGGTTTTTTTCGAAGATCGAAAACCAAATTGAACATTCTCGAGAGCAACAGCGGATAGTTTTTGCACGAAAAGCTCCACAGTCGGCAAGTCAGCTTCATCAAAAATAATGAAAAAAACAAATTCGAAATATTAAAAAAAGTTAGTGAAAAACAAAAATGAGAAGAAAGTCATTTCTGGAAAGCCTAAAGTTCGAATTTTTGATGATTTTTAGTACATTAGTTCCGCCAGAACATCATCGAGATAATTTTGGTGCCCCTTTTTGGTGAAAGAAGATAAAATTGCTTTTCGAAAGTCCAATTTTGGAAACTTATGGTGGAGAGAAGTTGGTCAGAAGTGCGAAAAAAACTTGAAAATTCACCAATTCGAAAAAAAGATTTCACCAAAAAAATGAGAAAAAAATTGGTTGAGGGTTGCGGAAGTTAAAAAAAGAAATTCCTGAGATTAAATCAGATTTGAAGGTTGAAGAAAAACCAGTAGTTTCGAGCCGTGCTGATTTTTATGCAGGAGTTTATCGAATCGGTGAAGATGAAAATAAATTGCGAGTTTTTCATGGAGAACGTGCGGTTGAAGTTCCTGAGCGCCAATCAATGATTTCGAATTTTGCGGATTTGCCAGTAGAAGAGCCGGAGAAAGTTATGCCTGAAATTTCAAGTTCGAAAAGTATTGGTTCGAAGGTGATTGAGCCAATTCATGGCATTGAGGAAATTCAAAAAGAAGAACCAAAAACCTGAAATTGAGCAAGAAGATTCAAAAATTGAAGTTAAAATGAGGTCTAAAAACTCAGTCGGCAGAAGTTGAAGAACTTAAAACTGAGAAAAAAATAAATATCGTTGAAGTTGAGGAAGAAAAATCTGTTAAAGAAGAGAAGTTAGAAGAATCTACTGAAAAGGTAATAATTCAATCAATTGATGAGGCTGAAAAACCGAAAACGCCGTTTGTGCAAAATCCACAGATTGAAAAAAGACCACTTGGAATTAATCAGAGCCAAGATCAGTCAAAAAGTTTCGAATTTCGTTCGCTAAATGCTTCGAATGTTCAAAAAGTAGTGCAAAAACCTGCAATAACAAAAGAGCTTCGTCGGGCAAAAATGTCAGCACCAATTCTTTCAAGTGATGAATATTCTGCGCCAGTTAAACATAGGAAAAAATCTGGTTGGGGTGTTGTTTGGGCAATAATTGCAATTTTACTCCTTGGTGCAGGAGCTGGATATATCGCATATTTATTAGCATTTCAATAAAATTAAGCGGGTTGGTTTAGTGCTGGCCTGTTTATTTTTTTGCGAAAATATGATAAGATGGTGTGTATGAATGCACAAGAAATCCGAAAAGCTTATTTAGAATTTTGTAAAAAAAATGGTCACGAAATTATTGACAGGGCTTCTTTAATCTTGAAAGACGACCCAACAACACTTTTTACTGGTAGTGGAATGCAACCACTTTTGCCGTATCTTTTGGGTAAAAAGCATCCAAAAGGCGTACGTTTAACGGATAGTCAGACTTGTCTGCGCGCGCAAGATATTGACGATGTTGGCGATAATCGTCACACAACTTTTTTCGAAATGCTTGGAAATTGGTCTTTGGGTGATTATTTTAAAGAGCAACAAATTAGGCAGTTTTTTAATTTTCTAACAGATGTAGTTGGTCTTGATGCTTCAAAAATTTATGTTTCGTGCTTTATTGGTAGTGAAAAATATGGAATTCCTCGTGATGACGAATCGGCTGGAATTTGGCGAAAGGTTTTTGCTGAAAAGGGAATTGATGCGAAAATTATTGAGCTTGATACTGCGGAAAATGGTGATAAGCTTGGGCTTCAAGGTGGTCGAATTTTCTTCTATAATGATAAAGAAAACTGGTGGAGTCGTGGTGGCGGTTTGGATTCTACGCCGATTGGTGATCCGTGTGGTCCAGATTCAGAAGTATTTTACGATTTTGGTGAAGAAAATCATGACTCAAGTTTTGGTGAAGCGCATCCTGCAAGTGATAGCGGTCGTTTTATGGAGATCGGAAATCAAGTTTTTATGCAATATCGACGACTTGAAGATGGATCTTTCGAGCCACTTGAAAATAAAAATGTTGACTTTGGTGGTGGTTTAGAGCGGATTGCTGCGGCAAAAATTGACAACCCAGACGTTTTTTTCAGATTAGCTTAATGAAGCCAATTATTGAAAAGCTTGAAGAAATTAGCGGTAAAAATTACAACAAAAATACCGCTTCGATGCGCGTGATTGCGGATCATCTTCGAAGTGCAACATTTTTGGCAGTCGATGGTTGTGTGCCTTCGAATAAGGAACAGGGTTATGTAATGCGCAAGTTTATTCGTCGCGCAATGGCAAAAGCTTTTAATTTAGGTATTGAAGATAATTTTGTTGAGCAAATTATTCCAGTTATTGTTGATATTTACGCCCCAGATTATGCTGAAGTTGCTTCGAAATCCGATGAGATTATTGCTGTTATGGTTAAAGAGGAAAAAGCTTTCGTCGAACGCTTCGAAAAAGGTTTGCACGAGCTTGAAAAGTTTGCAAAAGATGGATTAACTGGTGTTGGGCTATTCAAACTTTATGACACTTTTGGTTTTCCGCTTGAACTTTCAACCGAGGAGGCGATTCGTCGTGAGATTCCGCTTTCGAAAAATTGGCAGGAAGAATTTAATGCTAAAATGAAAGAGCAACGCGAACGCTCGCAGACGGCTTCGAAAGGCAAGTTTAAGGGTGGTCTTGAAGGTCAAACTCTCGAACATCGAAAACTTCATACTGCGACTCACTTGATGAATGCTGAACTTCATAATATGTTTGAAGGACAAATTTCACAAAAAGGTTCGAATATTAATGCTGAGCGATTGCGTTTCGACTTTACTTTTGATAGGAAACTAACCGAAGAAGAGAAAAAACATATTGAAGATGTAGTTAATGAGCAAATTTCGAAAGGTTTAGAGGTTTCTTGGGCGGAATATCCAACCGATTATGCACTAAACGATTTGAAAGCGATTGGTGTTTTTGGCGATAAGTATGGCGAAACGGTAAAAGTTTATACGATGAAAGCTGAAAATGAGGCGCCGTTTAGCGTTGAAATTTGCGGCGGACCACATGTTGATAATACGCGAGAGCTTGCTGAAGGCGGTAAAAAGTTTAAGATTGTGAAAGAACAATCTTCGAGTGCAGGGGTGCGAAGAATTAAAGCTGTTTTGCGATGATTCAAAAAATTAAACGCGGAACTATTGTTGTTGGCTATCCTGGCGTTGGAAAAAGTTCAATAAAGCATAAGGACTTTATAGATTTGGAAAGCTCTGACATTATTTATGTTGATAATTTGGCTTGGAAATATGGCAAAGAAAACGCAAAAGGGCGATTTGATAGAGTTCGAAAAGATAATTTTCTTCAGATTTATTGTAACGAAATTGTAAAAAATTATTCGCCAGATAAAATTATGGCGGTTTGGAACAATAAGAAAGTTATTGATTTTTTTAGCTCAAGAAAAATGCCATTTTTGTGGTCGCTCCAATGAATAATCCTAAAAAAATATAAGTGAGTTTGTTAATCGATACAAAAACGAGGTAATAATGAATCTTGGATTTTTTTGGAGTTGACAGAAAAAGCGGTGTAAAGGGTTCTCTTGAGAGGTTTAATGCTGATAAATTTCGAAAAAAAGTATGACTGCAAGGTTTTTCGAACTGGATAACAAAAACTTTTTTTGAGCGATATTTTTGGAATTAGAAGACATAGAAATAATCTTGTGAAAATTTGCAAAAACCTTAAACGGTTTATAATATAAAACAGTATGTTATTCAAGAATAAACAAAGAGAAGAGCTTAGCGACAATCATATTGTGGCGCTTGATATCGGAACTGAATTCGTTAAAGCACTCGTTGCTGAAATCCACGAAGACGAAATTCGTGTAATTGGTGTTGGGCGCGCAAGGCAGAATGTAGCAGATATGCATTCGGGTGCGATTGCTGACATTGCGAGTGTTGTTGAAAATTGTGAAAAAGCCTTAATTGAGGCTGAAGATCAAGCTGAAATTCAAGCAAAAAAAGCCGTAATTGGAATTGCTGGCGAACTTGTTAAGGGTGCGACAAATACAATAAAGTATCGTCGCCCTCAACCAAATCGACCGCTGGATGAAGCCGAAATGGAATTTATTATCGATAAAATTCAAGAACGCGCTCAACTTAAAGCACAGAGGGAAATTGCTCTTGAAACAGGAAATCAAGAAGCTGAAATTAAGCTAGTTAATTCAGCGATTGTAGGTATTCATATAGATGGATATAAAGTTTCGAATCCGATAGGATTTCAAGGTAAGGATGTCTCAATTCAGATTTATACAGCTTTTGCACCAACAGTTCATATTGGTGCGATTGAGCGTGTTGCAAACGAGCTTGCGTTGGATTTGATTGCTGTCGCTGCTGAACCTTTCGCTGTTGCGAGAAGTGTTGTTGGCTCAGATTCGTCAAGTAGTTTTACTGCAATTTTGGCGGATATTGGAGGTGGAACTACTGATATTGCCGTTGTTAATGATGGTGGTGTTGAGGGGACAAAAATGTTTGGAATTGGTGGTCGAAGCTTTACTAATCAGATTGCAAACGAGCTTTCATTATCGTACAAAAATGCCGAAAAGCTTAAACTTAATCTTTCGAACGAAAAACTTAAATCAAGTATCGCAAAACAAGCAATTGATGCGATTGATAACACTTTGGATGTTTGGATTTCTGGTGTTGAGTTAGCTTTGAGTGATTTTGAAGAATTAGATTATTTGCCAAATAAAATTTTACTTTGTGGTGGTGGTTCAAGTTTGGAATCTTTGGTGGATCGATTGGAAAATGATGACTGGTGGAAGGAATTGCCGTTTAATAAAAAACCAAAAGTAAAACACATTAAGCCTGAGGAGGTTTATGGTGTTATTGATGAGTCTGGAAAAATCAATGACCATACATTTATTACAGCTATGGGGCTTTTACGTGTTGGGTATGACACTTACAGTTCCGATGAAAATGCTAGTGAGAATTTTCGTGATAAATTAAACAGGATTTTGCGAGCTTAAAAGAGGTAGAATATGAACGAAAAAGTTAAAAAAGATGTGATTTATGTTGATGTTGAAGATGATATTACTGATGTAGTAAATAAAATAAAGTCTTCAAAAGAGCGGATTATTGCAATTGTTCCACCAAAAGGGCTTGGGATTTTTCGAAGTGCGGTTAATATTCGCTTGCTTTCTCGAACAGCTCAAAAAGTTGACAAAAAGATTGTTTTCATTACTAATAATCCTGCGCTTAAAACGATGTCGGCTGCAGCTAAAATTCCAGTTTCAAAAAAACACTTCAAGGCAAGCCGGAAATTCCTGAAATTGATATTTTGGAAGTTGATGGTGACGATGTAATTGATGGTGAAAGTTTGCCGATTTCAGAATTTAGTGGCCTAACTGTTGATGAAAAAGAGGCAGAAATTCTTGAAGGAATTGATATTGATGATAATAAGAATTTCAATAAGGCTGAGCCAGAGATTAAAAAGATAAAACTAACAAATCAAAAAAAAGGCGTGAAAGTTCCTGATTTTTTTCAAAAATTTAGGGAAAAAGATTTTTTTATTATTGGTAGTATTGCTATTGTATTTTTTTAGTTTTTTTATTGTTTGAGCGATTTTTCTTTGCACCGGCTGCGGAAGTTATTATTGCTGCGAAAACTTCAACTTCAAATATTAAAGGGGCGGCGGCGATTTCAAATATTGCTGGTGAAAAATCACTTCTTTCAAAAACTGAGACAATTAGTAAAAACCACGAAATTTCTTTTGATGCAACTGGAACTCGTGAAGAAGGTGAGGCTGCTTCTGGAACTTTAACTCTTTCGCAGAGCAGTGATAGTGATCCGGTAACTGTTGCGCAAGGTTCGGCTTTTTCAGTGGGAAAATGTAATTTTACTACGACTTCAACTGCAACAATTCCGGGCGCAAAAGTTAAAGGTGGCTCGATTTCGGCGGGAAGCGTCAGTGTTGGAATTAAAGCAACTGCAATCGGTGAGCAGTGTAATTTAGGGCCGCAAAAGTATATTTCATCAATCGAAGGTGTTTCAGCGAATGGTGGTCAGCTTGCTGGCGGAAGTAAAAAGACCTTGAAGGTTGTTTCACAAGAAGATATCAATAATGCGAAGGCTAAAATAAATTCTAAAAATTCAGATGAGATTAAGAAAGAAATTAAAGCCAAATTTGGTAATGATTACACTGTTTTATTGGATAGTTTTGTTGTGAAAGAGGGTAGTGTTTCGACTTCAACTGCAGTAAATCAAGAAGCCCCAAATGGTAAAGCTACACTTAAATCTTCTTCTTCATATTCAATGACTGCGCTTGAAAAATAAAAAGTATCGAAAAGGTTTTTGGCATCTTTAGCTAAAGAAAAGATTAATAGTGAAAACCAAAAATCTATGACTATGGATTAAAAAAATATTGAATTTTTCGAAATTTAGTGGAAATAATATTGAGCTTTCTTCTAATATTAAAGTTGGCCCAGTTATCGATACTGATGGTATTAAAGATAGAATTAAAGGTAAGAAATCGGGCGAGGTTCGAAGTTTAATTGAGGCAAATGAAGGTGTTGAAAATGTTGAAGTTAAATTTTCGTTTTTCTGGGTGAATACCATTCCTGATAATTCCGAAAAAGTTAAAATTGAATTTAAGGTTGATAGAAAATGAAATCGCTAAAGTTAATGGCGCTTGACGTTGGTACTAAGAGAATTGGTGTTGCTCTAGCGGATTCATCGATAAGAATTGCAATACCTTTTCTTACGATTGAGGTTAAGAATAATTTAGAGTCTGTAGTAAAACAGATTATAGAATTAATTTCGAAAGAAGAAATTAATATTCTTGTGGTCGGATTACCTAGAAACCAAAGTGGTGAAGAAACTTCGCAAAAGTGTTTATACGAAAGAATTTGTGAAAAAGCTTGAATATGCTGTTGATCAGATTGAATTTCAAGATGAAAGTTTGACGAGTATCCAAGCAGAAGATAGATTAAAAAGTTACGGAAAACCATATTCTAAAGGTGATATTGATATGAATGCTGCGTCTATTATATTGCAGGATTATTTGGAGGAAAATTTTTAATGGATGGGATTATTAAGCCACCCACAGTTAAAAAAAGAGGAAAAATATCGAAGATCGTGCAGAAAAAGTGATTGAAAAATCTCTCAACGCGAAGAAGAATTCGAAAAATAAAGAAAAATTAATAACGATAAAAACGCAAGTTTCGAAAAAAATAGCAATTGTTTTTTTGTTATATTTATGTTTTGTGGAATTTCTTTTTTGGGATTTTATTTTTTTAGCTACAATAACGCAATAAGTTTTAAAAACTGGCGACACAAAAAGTTAATTTTATAGTTCAAAAGGGTGAATCTCTTGATATAGTTGCTCAAAATTTAGCTGATAAAAGTTAATTATTTCAAAAAAATTCGTTTATTTTTTTATGCGAGAATGAATAATAAACGAAATATTTTAGCGGGAGATTATCAGCTTTCTTCAAGTTCAACAATTCCTGAGATTTTGGATATTTTGAATAAAGGTCAAGTTTTAGATGATTTTAATGTGACATTTTTACCTGGTGGAACAGTTAAAATGGCGAAAAATTCGCTTTCGAAAGCAGGTTATCTAACAGATGAAATTGATGCGGCTTTTTCAAAAGATTATTCTTCTGAATTTCCTGTTCTCTTTGCAGGAAAGCCAAAAAAAGCTGATTTGGAAGGGTTTTTCTATGGAGAGACGCATAATTTTAAAAAAGGAGCTAAGGTTGAAGATATTCTTCGAAGGTATTTTGCCGACTTTGAAATAAAAGTGAAAGAACTTGATCTTGCAAATAAATTCAAGCAGAAGGGGTTGAATCTTTATGAAGGAATAACACTTTCATCGATTGTTCAAAAAGAGACGCTTAATGATTTTGAAGATCAACAAAAGGTTGCGGGAGTTTTTTATAATCGAATTAATGCTGACATGACGCTTGGATCGGATGTTACATATCAATATATTGCCGATAAAACTGGTGTGGAGCGAAATCCAAACTTAAACAGTCCTTATAATCTTCGAAGGTTTAAAGGTTTAACACCAACCCCGATAGCAACCCCTGGCTTGTCAGCACTAAAGGCAACTGCTTCGCCGGCAGATCATAAATATCTATTCTTTTTGAGTGGTGATGATGATAAAACATACTACGGTAAAACAGATACAGAGCATCAAAAAAATATCGAAAAATATTGTGCGAAAAAGTGCTCAATTTTGTGATTAAGCTTGACAATTTGATTGATATTTGATAAAATCTAAAATGTATATTGATGTAAGAAATGACTAAATATTCTTTACATTAATGCACCTACCAGAAAAATACTTTAAGGCATTCGTTTAACTATAATATTAATAAAAAAAGGTCGACATTATGCTAAGTTTTCGAAAGAAGCGGTGTTGATATGGTAGTGCATCACAGTAATGTGCTTGCGGGAGAAAAAAATTATTTGTAGTAAAAAGTGGGAGTTTCAACTCCCTAAAATAGAAATAATTCAGGATCAAAAAAACGGTTAAATTCTGATTCTAATATTTCGAAAATAATTAATATTTTAAGCCAAAAATCAACAGTTGTCTATTCTTCTATATTTATAGTTGTTGTTATGATTGCTGTTTTTGGTGGAGGGCAATCTGAATCGAGTCGAACGGTCGAATTAAATAATCAGATTGAGTCAAAAGTTTCAGAGAGTTCAAAAAACAGTGATTTAAACTCGAATTACTCGGTTGCAGATAAGGTTACCGAATCTGGCGTGATAGCAAATCTTGCAGAGTCTGCGGATTTAGCGATTGCTCCATCTGCAGCAAGTCTTTCAACATCAACTGCGATTCTACAAGATTCACCGCAAGTTAATACGACTATTGAAAAACCCAAGGTGCTTGAAGTGTTGTCTGAAAAACGAGAAATTGTTAAATATACTACACAATCAGAAGAGTTGATTCAGTCAATTGCTGATAAGTATGGAATTACGGCGCAAACCATCAAATGGGTTAATAAATTGAAGGGTGATAGTGTTAGTGCTGGAAAAGAGTTACGGATATTGCCGGTTGATGGGATTGTATATACTGTAAAATCTGGAGATAGTCTTAAATCTATCGTAGAAAAATATCAGGCAAGTTTAGAACGGGTAGTATCATATAATAAGTTGAAAGATGATGAAGGGCTAAAAGAGGGGGTTGAATTAGTCCTTCCTGGGGGTATTTTACCAGAGGAGGATCGACCAGATTATAATCCTAAATCAAGAATTCCTTCAATTACTTCATCATCAAAGTCGGTAGGTCAGTCTAACGTTACCGTTTCACTTTCTTCAAACTATAATGTGAATGCTGGAAATGCTTATGCCTGGGGGAACTGTACTTGGTATGTCTATAACCGTCGTCCAGATATTGGAAGTTTCTGGGGTAATGCTTCAACCTGGGCAGTGAGTGCTCGGGCAGCTGGATATCGAGTTGATCAAACTCCATCTGTTGGTGCAATTGCGCAGTGGAATGCGTACGCAAACTCTTACATCTGGGGATATGGACATGTTGCAATTGTTGAATCTATAAATTCAGATGGAACAATTACTGTAACAGATATGAACTATGCTGGAAGGTTGAATGTTGTAACAACGAGAACTGTTCCTGCAAGCAGTGTATCGAACTATATTCATTAAAATTAAAAATGAGCAATCTTTTTAAGGGCTGCTCATTTTTAATAGTCTGGATATTTTTTGAAAAATATGTTATAATAGACTTATATGTTTGTAGATACAGCTAAAATTTTTATTCAAGCTGGCCGCGGAGGAAATGGTGCGGTTAGTTTTCGGCGTGAGTTGTATATTGAAAAGGGTGGCCCAGATGGCGGAGATGGTGGTCGTGGTGGAGATGTGATTTTTCGTGCAACAAAAAGATTTGAATACACTTTTGAATTTTCGATATAAGCCTGAGCTTAAAGCTAAAAATGGCGAAAGTGGTTCAAAAAGAAATAAAACAGGAAAATCTGGCGAGCCATTAATTGTTAAAGTTCCGGTTGGAACATTAGTAAAACGAAGTGGTGAAATTTTAGCTGACTTAAAATTTGACGGTGAAGAAGCTGTTGTTGCGCGGGGCGGCGATGGTGGTTTTGGAAATGCTCACTTTAAATCTTCCATTCGACAAACTCCTCGTGTTGCTGAGCTTGGCGAAAACGGTGAAACTTTCGAAGCTGATTTGGAGCTCAAATTGCTTGCTGACGTTGGTTTGGTTGGCTTTCCGAATGCTGGAAAATCTACTTTTTTGAGCGTTGTTTCAAATGCACGACCGGAGATTGCGAATTATGCCTTTACAACTTTAACTCCTAATCTTGGTGTAGCTGAAATTGATGGATCAAATCTCTTGATTGCTGATATTCCAGGGCTTATTGAAGGCGCAAGTGAAGGAAAAGGCTTAGGTGATGCTTTTCTTCGGCATGTTGAGCGAACGAGTGTACTTCTTCATCTGATAGATGTTTATGAGGAAAATCCGGGCGAAAAGTATCAGATTATTCGTGAAGAATTGAAAAAATATCAACCAGAATTATTGGGTCGTCCAGAGATAATCGCACTCACAAAAACGGAAGGTATGGATTCGGAGATAATTAAATATCAGGTTTCAAAAATTCAAGAAAAGGCAGGAGATGTACAGGTTTTTGCGATTTCGTCAAGTGCTCATTTAGGGGTTAAGGATGTTTTGCGGTCACTTCGAAAAGAGGTTGAAGAATTCAGGAAAATCGAAGAAGAAAGTGTTGAAAAATGAATTTGAAGAAGATATTGCCGTAATTTCATTGTCGCAAGATGAAATTAGTAAAGCTTTGGCAGGTTGAATTTAATGAAGAAGAAAATATTTTTAAAGTTTCAGGCGAAAAGATTGAGAAATTTGCTCGCCGAACAAATTTTATGAATATTCATGGCGTAAATCGCTTGCGTGATATCTTGCGAAAAATGGGAATTGATCATGAACTCCGCCGAATGGGTGCGGAAAATTCAAGTATAATTTCAATTTCGGGCAATCAATTTGAGCTAGTCGACCTGAATTGGGAAGATTAAAATATAAATAAAAAAGCACGATCTTAGTCGTGCTGGATGTATGATGGGTAGCCTTTAGGATTTTTTTTCGGATTCTTCTAAGGATTCCAATTTTTTAATGCCTATATGAAACCCTATAAATCTACGCACCTGGTCCTTGTCGAAGATATTTGAGAAAATATCAATTATTTCAAGGGGGTCATACCCTCTATCCATAAGTGATTTGACTAATTCTTCTGCAATGCTATTGATTTCTTTTTCAGCTAAGCTTACGTCATGTAAGGACATATAACCCTTTATCAACCATATCTCTTAGTTTTATTGACTTATAATTAATTATGGTTGCCATTTATTCTTCTCCTATAAACGTGCGCGCCACTCTCAGCGAATGAGTGAGAGTAGTATCTCATGACTATTTTTATTTTTACAATATTTTTAATTAAAAAGTCAAATATATTTGTTATTTTTGTAGTTTTAGAGTAAAATATAAACATGAAGACTTTCTTTTTTTATGATTTAGAGACTAGTGGATTTAGTCCGCAGAATGACCGAATTATGCAATTTGCGGGGCAACGAACAGATAAAAATTTTAATCGAATCGGTGAGCCTGTTAATATTTTAGTTAGATTGAATGATGATGTTTTACCAAGCCCGAGTGCACTAATGGTGACAAAAATTAGCCCACAAAAAACAGTTGAAGAAGGCTATACTGAAGCTGAATTTGCGAAAATGCTTGTTGAAGAATATTTCACACCGGATACGGTTATTATTGGATATAATAATGTTCGATTTGATGACATTCATATTCAGCATCTTTTGTGGCGAAATTTTTATCCACCATATGATTGGCAATGGAAAGAGGGTCGTTCACGTTGGGATTTGTTAGATGTTGTGCGAATGATCCGCGCTCTTCGTCCGGAAGGTATTAATTGGCCGTTTATTGAAAATAAAGAAACTGGCGAGAAATTTACTTCAAACAAGCTCGAACTTTTAACTAAGGAAAATGGGATTTCTCACGAGAATGCTCATGACGCATTAAGTGATGTTGATGGATTAATTGATGTAGCACGATTATTGAAAGAGAAACAACCGCAGATTTTTGACTATCTTTTAAAAATGCGTTCAAAAAATGAAGTTCAAAAAATGATAAATCTTGAAAGCCCTAAGCCATTTGTCTATACATCTGGTCGATTTAGTGTTGAATTTGAAAAAACTACAATTGCATTCCCAATTGTGCCGGCTAAAAATAAAAATGTAATCGTTTGGGATTTGCGATTTTCTCCAAAAGATTTTCTTGATTGGAGCGCTGAACAAATTTTAGAGAATATTACGGCAGATTTCGAAACTCGCTCACAAGCAGATTTTAAGCCGATTGCGGCAAAAATTCTACAATATAACAAATGCCCAGCAGTTGCACCAGTTGGTGTTTTAAATGACGAGAATAAAGAACGCCTAAAAATTGATTTTGGTGAAATTCAGAAAAATTTAGATATTTTGCAAAAAAATCCCCACTTTGCCGAAAATCTTCGAACTGCTTTTGAAAAGAAGAGTGAGGTTTTCCAAGGTAAAAACAGTAAAGACACCCTTTCGCCCGAGGCTCGGCTTTTTGAAGGGTTTGTTTCGAGAAGTGATGATATTAAAATTGAAGCTATTCGAAATTCTTCTACTCGAGAATTAGCGGATTTCCATCCAGATTTTAGCGATGAAAGGTTGAGTGAATTGCTTCTTCATTATAAAGCTCGGAGTTTTCCAAAGAGTTTGAGTTCGCAAGAAAAACAAATCTGGGAAGAATATCGTGCAAAAAACATTCAAAAAATGATGCCGAAATTTATGCAAGAATTTCAAGAAATCACAGCTCGAAAAGATTTGAATTCGAAAGAGGAGTTTATTCTTGAAGAAATCAAACTTTGGCTTGAAAATATTTTACCAGAAACTGATTAATCGATAATCCCAATAAAAATTGTGATAACTCCTAGGATTGCATGGCTTATAGTTACTCCAGTAAGGTTCTTTGTTTTAAGATATTTTTGATGCCATAATAGACCAATTAGAAATGTTAATATGCAGGTTATGAAATCTTTATAGCCTAAATGTGCTAAGCTATATAAAAATCGATGAAGTTAAGATGATTGAAGATTTTCGAAAAATTTATTTGTTGTAAAATACTCGTTAATGCTCCTCTATAAAGAAATTCTTGAATGGGTGAAGATACAAAAAAATATAAAAATAGGTAAAAAGACAGAGTTTCGCTTGGCTGGAATCTTGATATTTTTAAAGCTGGATAAAATAATTCCAATAACTATAAGAATAAGTGTTATCGCTGAAATATCTTGAATTGATTGTGTGGTCTTTTATCGGTTTGATGCCGAGGGAACTGTTATTGAAATCTAATAATCTGAGTAGGATATAAATTAAAATTCCGCCGATAGTTAAAATTATGAATTTATTTTTTTAAAAAAATAATGGATTAATTAGTAATAAAAAAACGGAGTAGTTATGTAGAAAGTGAATATTAGAAATAATATTAATCTGTTACTTTTGTGTGTCATTTCGTTAGTTCTTTAATTTCTGGCAACCATTCACCAGCTAAGATTTTTTATTTTGATTGTCTAATGATATAAGCTTGCGAACTTCTTGCGGTAGGTTATCTTCTGTATGTTTGAAGCCTACCGTCCACTGATATCCTTTGTTGTAGCCTAGCTCCTCGGTAATTTTAGAAGTGGAATTTCTTAAGTGCAAAGGAATAGGGGCATTTGGAGCTTTTTCTGCTAAGTTGTAAGATTGATACATGATTCCGGTAGTTTCGCGTGATTTTTTAGATTTCGCTAAAGCTATTGCAGCGTGGAATAGATTATATCTAGCTTCTGGCATTCCTATTTTTTCAACCGCATCAAAAGCAGAATTCGCCAAACCAAGAGCACCATTCCCAGCTAGCCCAATATCCTCACTTGCAAAAATAATCATTCGGCGGGCGATATATTTTGGATCCTCGCCAGCATTTAACATTTTAGCTAGATAGTATCCAGTAGCATCAACATCACTGGCTCGCATACTTTTTATAAAAGCCGAGATTGCATCATAATGAGAATCGCCATTTTTATCATAGATTAAGGTTGAATTTTCGATTGAATTTTTAATAGCTTCTGGCGTAATGTTATTTTTTTCAAAATTTAAAATTAACTCGAGATTTCCGAGCGCATTTCGAGCATCGCCACTACTTATTCTAGCTAGAATTTTGAGTGCTTCTGGTTCTATTTTTTTGTTTTTTTGGCGAAACTTTTTCAAGCGAATTTTTAATGATTTCTGAAATCTCCTCAGTATTTAAAGGCTTGAGCGATAGAACTCGACTTCTTGAAAGCAGTGGCGTGATAATTTCGAATCCTGGATTCTCGGTTGTTGCACCAATCAAATTTATCAATCCACTTTCAATATGCGGCAAAAAAGCATCTTGCTGCGATTTATTGAAGCGGTGAATTTCATCAACGAAAAAGAATTGTTCGCGTTCCAAGGTTCCAGTTTTGGTGAGCATGTTCGATAACTTTTTCGATATCTTTTTTACCACTAGTGACGGCTGAAATTTCAATAAAATCAGCATTAACTTCATTCGCCAAAAATTCTTGAAAGAGTAGTTTTACCAGTTCCAGCTGGCCCCCAAAAAATCAAACTAATTGGTTCTTTATTTTTAATAATTTTTCGCAGAATTCCGTTTTTTCCGATAAGGTGAGATTGACCAATTACTTCGTCGAGTTTTGTTGGTCTCATTTTTTCTGCAAGTGGAATTCTGTGTTGATTGTCCATTTTAATATTATAACATTTTTAAAATAAAAACCACAAAATACGGTTTCGAAATTTGAAAAAGAGTGAAAATATGGTATTATTTAACTAATAAAATAACTAAAAATGAATTTGAGGAACTATGAAAATTAATACGAAACCGCTCCCAGGGATGATGGAATTATTGCCAGAAGAACAGATTGAATTTGACCGAATTTATGAGGTGATTCGAAAAAAACTACGAAAAAAATTTGGCTTTACTCCGATTGATACGCCGATTATTGAGCGTACTGAAACTCTTCTAGCGAAAGCTGGTGGCGAGACTGAAAAACAGATTTATCGTTTTTGAAAGGTGATAATGATTTGAGCTTACGGTTCGATTTGACTGTTCCGACTGCTCGATTTGTTGCTGAAAATTTTGGCCAATTACAATTTCCATTTAAGCGTTCGCAAATTGGAAAAGTTTATCGTGGCGAGCGAGCTCAGAGAGGGCGTTTCCGTGAGTTTTATCAGTGTGATATTGATGTTATTGGGCGAGATAATTTAAATATTAAATATGATGCCGAAGTTATTGCAGTTATTTATAGTATTTTTCGAGAGTTGAACTTTGGTGATTTTACGCTTCGAATTAATAATAGAAACATTACGAGCGGGTTGATTGACGGTTTGAATTTAAGTGAAAAACAGGCAGAAATTATGGAACTAATCGATCGCGCAGAGAAAAATTACGCCAGGAGAATTTTTATCAACAGCTTGAAGATTTAGATTTAGGCGAAAGTGCGCAGTCTATTAAGGATTTTGTTGAAATTTCCGGCTCGTGTGAAGAAGTTTTAAATAAGCTTCGAAAAATTGCTCAAAATATTAAAAATGATCAGTTCAAAAAGGGGATTGATGAACTTTCGAAAGTTGCTGAAATTCTTAAAAAAATGGGCGTTGAAGAGAAATATTTTTAAACTTGATATGTTGATTGTTCGCGGGCTTGATTATTACACGGGAACTGTTTTTGAAACAAATTTGAACGAGTTTAAAGAGATTGGGTCGGTTTCGAGCGGTGGTCGCTATGAAAATCTTAGTGAATACTATTCGAAAGAAAAACTTCCTGGCGTGGGTGCTTCGATTGGTTTGACGCGATTATTTTGGAGTTTGCGAGATTTGGGATTGCTGAGTTTTTTAAAAAGGTCGAACGCGGAATTCTTGATTATTCCATTTAGCGAAAATGAGCTTGAAAAGTCTTTCAAAATTGCCAATGACCTGCGAGAATCTGGCAAAAATGTAGAAGTTTTGCTTGAAGAATTTAATATGAAAAAAGCTTTCAAATTTGCTAACAAACGAGGTGTAAAATATGTTTTAGTGATTGGTGAGCAAGAAATTAGCAAAAATGTGTTCGAATTTAAAAATATGGATACTGGTGAAAAACTGAATTTAAATGAAATAATTAAAAAAATAATGCTATTGTTTAATTTTTTTCAAAAAAAGTGTGGTATAATGATTTTATACCATTTTGGCGCCTTGGCGGAGTGGTTACGCAGCGGTCTGCAAAACCGTTTACACCGGTTCAAATCCGGTAGGTGCCTCCAGAATATAACAAAAGGAAAGAAGTAATGCAAGAAGAAAATCAGAAGATTGTCGAAATTCGAAAAGGTGAAGAAGATACAAAAAATGTAAATACTCACTCAGTTATTGTCGCTCAGCCAAAACCAAAGAAAAAGTATAGCAAGACTGTGGTAGCTATTCGACAAACGATTATTTGGTTTAATATTTTTACTGCGATGGTTTGTGCGCTCATTAGCTTAGCTAATATCTGGTCCGACAATTATCTTGCTGAAACTATGGGTAAAGCTTGGGCTACATTCTTAGTTCTTGGTGTATTTTCATTTTTTATTATGGTTATTTCGCCACTTTTGGATAAAGACGAAGCTTAATTGTTCTATACGCCTTGACTTTTGCTGTTGAGGCGTGCTAAAATATAAATACGCGCGAGTGGCGGAATTGGTAGACGCGAGGGACTTAAAATCCCTTGACCTAAACAGTCGTGCGGGTTCGATTCCCGCCTTGCGCACCAAATTTTAACAATAGTAGGAGAATAAAATGCCAATTGCAATTATTATAATTGTTGCCGTTCTTAGTTTAATCGGGATTTTTGTTTGGAGTCAATATAACGCTCTTGTTCGCTTGAACGAACGAGTTGAAGAGGCTTGGAGTGATATTGCTGTTCAGCTTAAATATCGAGCTGATTTAATTCCAAACCTTGTAGAAACTGTTAAAGGATATGCAACTCACGAAAAAGAAGTTTTCGAAAATGTAAGCAATGCGAGAGCTGGCTTGCTTAATGCCGGAAACAATGTTGCCGCTGCCGCACAAGCTGAAGGTGAGATGTCTCAAGCTCTTGGACGATTGTTTGCGGTTGCTGAAAACTATCCAGAGTTGAAGGCGAATGAAGGTTTTGTTCAGTTCCAGCAACAACAGCAAGAAATTGAAGACAAAATTCAAGGTGCTCGCCGATTTTATAACGGTGGGGTTAGAGATCTTAATATTAAGATTAAAACTTTCCCAACTAATATTTTTTTGCTAAAAAAACTTGGTTTTTGAAAAAGCGAGATTTCTTCGAGGTAGAAGATCGAAAAACTATCGAATCTGCACCACAAGTAAAATTCTAATTTAATTAGGGTTTGTTAAGGATGTATAGCTCAATTTCTGAAAATAAACGCAATACAGTGATAATTTTTTTCACTATTTATTGCGATTATATCAGGGATTGGGTTATATTTTTTTCGTATATATTGAACGACAGATCTATTTTTTTATTGGACATTTATTTTTACAGTGTTTTATACTTTTTTTCAATATAAAATATCTAAAAAAATTGCCCTAATAATGAATGGTGCAAGATCTATTTCGAAAAAAGATGCGCCGGTGTTTTATTCTGCGGTTGAGTCAATTTCAATAACCGCTGGAATACCTATGCCGAAGCTATATATAATCAATGATCATTCAATGAACGCTTTTGCGGCCGGAACGAGTCCTGAAGATTCTATTATTTGCGTTACAACTGGGTTGCTTGAAAATATGGATAAAGTAGAAATTGAAGGTGTTGTAGCTCATGAAATTTCACATATAAAAAATTATGACATTAGAGTTTCCATGGCGGCAGTAGCACTGACGGCTGCTATCGGTTTTTTGGCGGATGTTATAATGAGGGTTATTTTTTGGAGCGATGACGAGGATAATCAGAATCCAATTTTGATGATTTTAGGTTTATTATTTGTTATGATTTCGCCAATTTTAGCGATGATAGTTCGACTCTCGATTTCTCGTGAGCGTGAATTCCTAGCTGATGCGACTGCGGTTTCGTTAACAAGATATCCTGATGGACTTATACGTGCTCTTGAAAAACTCAAAAATAATCAACCGCTTAAAAAGCAAAATTCAACAACTGCAAGTTTATTTATTTCGAATCCAATGAAAGTAGGGTTCTTTCAGAGGATTTTTTCAACTCATCCACCTATTGAAGAGCGAATTAAAAGATTAAAAGAAAATAGTGCGAGGTTTTAATGGTTAAGAAAAAAATATTAAGCTCTAACGAAAAACAGATTAGTTTGGTATATTTTTGGGTTATCTCAATTCGGATTTATTTTCGAAAAATGTGATAGAGCGATTTCGAAAATTTAAAGCTCGTCGACCGCACAGAAGTTTTAAAATTTCGAAAAGACGAGATTATGTTCGACCGCTAAAAATTGGCGGTTATTGGAATTTAATAGTTGATGTTTTCAGGTTTATGCATCAAAATAAAACCATTTTTCGAAATCTTATTCTTATTTTTGCACTTATGGGAATTCTTTTTTTATTGGATTAATGGATCAGAATTTTTATTTCAAGTCTTCAGGCGGTAGTCGATACGACAAATGATGGAAATTTTGAAGGTTTTTTTGGTGAAATTGGGAAAGCCGGATTAATTATGACTGCGACATTCACTAGTGGCGGGTTGGTTCAGTCACCGAATGAGGTTCAGCAGTTAATTTTTGCGATATTGATACTTTTTTTATTTGGTTGGCGACGGTTCAGATTTGCCGAAATATTTTGAACGGCAATAAAAACTATAATCTCAGGGATGCGCTATATTCTTGTGGTACGCCTATAATTCCAATGATGGTTATTTCTGCGGTTATATTATTCCAGATGATTCCTGTATTTATCGCAACGATTGTTGGAGCTGCTGCTAGAACAACAGGAATATTGTCAAGTGGAGTGGAGCAAATGGTGTTTTTTGCTGCAATGTTACTGTTATTTTCGCTTTCGGCTTCTTGGGTTACAGGATCAATTTTTGCGATGATTATTGTAACGATCCCTGGAACTTATCCGTTTAAAGCTTTAAAAATTGCTGGAGACATGGTTTCGCAGAGGCGATTAGCGATTTTGAAACGAGTTTTGTTCTTGGTTTTTGTTCTGGTTTTGTTATGGTTGGTTATAATTATTCCAATAATAATATTGATGAATTGGTTGATTTCGATTAATGAGTTTTTTTATTAAGATTCCAATTGTACCAATTTCAATGTTATTAATGAGTTGTTTCTCGTGTATTCTAAGTTCCGTTTATGTATATTTATTGTATAGAAGGGTAGTGGATGTCGACCAGCGATAAAAAAAGATATAGTGATTTAGTTCAGCTTTTAAATAAGTATTCTTTCGAATATCACACACTGGATGCGCCTAGCGTTCCAGATGCAGTTTATGATTCACTATTTTCAGAACTAAAAAAAGATCGAGGTAGATAATCCGGAGCTAATTTCGAAAAAAATTCACCAACACAAAGAGTTGGAAATGCTATGATTGGCGGTTTTGAAAAAGTCAAGCATTCTACTCGGATGTTGAGTTTGAATGATGTTTTTAGCCATAAGGATATTTTTGATTGGTTTGATCGAATTAAAAAACTTAATCCAGAAATTGAAGAGGATTTTTTTGCGGATATCAAAATGGATGGATTGGCGTGTTCGCTGATTTTTGAAGATGGTGAATTTGTGCGTGCGGTCACTCGCGGTAATTCATTTATTGGTGAAGATGTTTCAAGTAATGTTCGAACAATTAAAAATATCCCGCTTTTTTTAGGTTCGATCAATGAAGAGTTTAGATTTTTAAAAAAGGGTAGAACTGAGATTCGTGGTGAAATTGTTGTTTTGAAGGATGATTTTTAAAAAAATAAATCGGGCTCGAAAAGAGCAAAGTGAACAGGAGTTTGCTAATCCTCGGAATTTAGCTGCAGGAACAATTCGTCAGCTCGATCCGTCGGTAGTGGCTTCAAGACCGCTGAATTTTCGTGCTTATGATATTATTCGTGAGGATTTACAAGAGATCCCGACAAATGAGTTTGCCTATAAGGCACTAAAAAATCTTGGTTTTTCAGTAAATGAACAGGCTTCACGGGCTAAAAGTATTAAAAAAGTTATTGAATTTATTGAATTCTGGGGGGAGAAGCGAAAAAACCTCCCCTTCAACACTGATGGCCTAGTTGTAAAACTTAACAATCGTGAACAATTTTTAAATCTTGGAATTGTTGGTAAACAGCCTCGCGCGGCTATTGCTTTTAAATATTCGCCAGAGGAGGTTACGGCGGTTATTTCAGATATTGTGATTTCAGTTGGGCGAACTGGCGTTGCAACTCCTGTTGCGGTTTTTTCACCCATTCAACTTGCTGGAACCACTGTTCGACACGCTAGCCTTCATAATGCTGATGAGATTCAGCGTCTTGATGTTCGGATTGGTGATACTGTTGTAGTTTTTAAATCTGGTGATATTATTCCAAAAATTTTGCGAGTTTTACCCGAACTTCGCCCAAAAAATACTAAATCGTTTGACTTTGAAGATAAACTTTCGAAACAATTTCCTGATATTGAATTTTATCGACCGAACGGCGAAGTTGCGTATCGTGCAAAAAGGTTTGAATTCTGACTTAATTTTGAAAAAAATGGTGGCATTTTATGCTTCCAAAGCGGGATTAGACATTGAAAATCTTGGTGAAAAAAATGTTAATTTGCTGGTTGAAAAAGGTTTGATTCAAGATTTGGCGGATATCTATATGCTTAAAAAAGAGGATCTGTTAAAGCTTGAGCGTTTTGCTGAAATATCGGCGAATAATCTTTTGCAAGCGATTGAACTTTCGAAAAATCCAGAACTTTCGAAATTTATTTCTGCTTTAGGAATTCGACATATTGGCAGTGAAACAGCAAATCTTTTGGCGGAAAGGTTTGAAAAATTTGAAAATTTGTGCGATTCGAATCTTGAAGAATTGCTTGAAATTGACGGAATTGGTAAAAAAATCGCGGAAAGTATTTTGGCGTATTTTAATGATGACGAAAATTTACGAATTTTGAAAAAAATGTTTGATCTTGGTGTGAAAGTAAAAAAATTCGAAAAAATAGAGGGTGTTTTTAGTTGGTAAGAGCTTTGTAATTACTGGAACACTAAAAAAACAATGACACGCGAACAGGCTATTGAAAAAATTGAAGCTTTAGGTGGAAAATTTCAAAAAACAATTTCAAAAAATACAGATTTTTTAGTGATTGGTGAAAAAGTTGGTAAAACAAAGATTTCGAAGGCTGAAAAAAACTTGGTGTAAAAAGTTATGAGTGAAGATAATTTTTTTGAAAGAAATAAATGCAAACTAGAATTATTGCGGCTTATCCTTGTTTGGGTAAAACTACTCTTTTCAAAAGTATCTAAAAATCGATTTTTTTAGATATGGAATTTAATGAAAGCAGTAAAAACTAAAAATGATGAGTGAAGTTGAAAGATCTCATTTTTTTGATTTTTGTGTACAGAAAAATTAAAGAAGAATATTATTCAGGGTAATTTTCGAAATTATATTTATTAGTGAGGATGATGAGATTTTGAGGCGACTACTTTCAAAAAAAGATTAGTTTTATACTTATTTTTGCCAAATGCTCTTAATAAAAAGAGTGATGCAGGATTATAAAAAGTCGCGTTATATATCGCTCTGGTGAAAGTTGGTGGAATAATGTTATTGAGCCAGAAATTTGTAGTCTTCGAAAAAGAATTGAATTTTACAAAAAAATAATAAGTTGGTTGAGGTTTATTTAACTAATGAAAATGAATATATTGGTGATAAGGTTGATCTATGGTGATTTTTTTGATTTTTTTATACTATTTTTTTGATATAATTTAGATAGTATGAAAAGATATAATCCGATTGAAATTGAAGAAAAATGGCAAAAGAAATGGGACGAGTCAAAGCTTTATGAAGTGAAGGCGGATTCTTCGAAACAAAAAATGTATATCTCGGGAATGTTTCCATATCCAAGTGGTGCAGGACTTCACACTGGGCATGCGCGAAGTTATACGATTGTTGATTCGATTGCTCGTTTTTATCGACAGCAAGGAAAGAATGTTTTAAACCCAATCGGTTGGGACACTTTTGGCTTACCGGCTGAAAATTATGCGATTAAAACTGGAATTTCGCCTCAAGAAGCCACAAAAACCAATATCGAAAATTTCAAAAAACAGTTTAAGCGACTTGGAATTTCAATTGATTGGTCGCGTGAAATTAATACTTCAAGTCCAGAATATTATAAATGGACGCAGTGGATTTTTCGTGAACTCTACAAAAAAGGTTTAGCTTATCGAAAAGAGAGCTATCAGTGGTGGTGCGATAATGATAAAACAGTTCTTGCGAATGAACAGGTTGAGAATGGTTGCTGTTGGCGTTGTGGTGAAGAGGTTTCGAAAAAACAAATGACACAATGGTTTTTTAAGATTACTGCATATGCTGATGAACTTTTAGCAGATATCGACGAATTAGATTGGCCGGAAAAGATTAAAACAATGCAGCGAAATTGGATTGGAAAATCTGAGGGTGCTGAGATTGAATTTGAAATTGCTGACGGAAATGCAAAAGGTGAAAAAATTAAAGTTTTCACAACTAGACCAGATACTATTTTTGGAGTAACTTTTTTGACAATTGCACCAGAACACTCTTTGCTCGAAAAGCTTTCGAACGATTTAACGCACGAAGAAATTGATAAATATAAAAAAGAGTCGTTGAAAAAATCTGAAATTGAACGTCAAGAAAACAAAGAGAAAACAGGAATTTTTACTGGAAGTCATGCGATTAACCCTGTAAATGGCAAAAGGATTCCAATCTGGGTTAGTGATTATGTTCTTGGTGGATATGGTGAAGGTGCAGTTATGGCGGTACCAGCTCATGATGATCGAGATTATGAATTCGCTAAGAAATTTAATCTTGATATTGTTGAGGTAATTGAAAAGCCTGCAGATATAATTGACGATAATCCTTGCTATCATGGAGAGGGAGTTATGGTTAATTCGGGAGAATTTAATGGCCAAGATTCTGCTAATGTTCGCGAGCAGATTACTGATTGGCTTGAACAGAGCGGAATTGGCTGTGCGAAAACTACATATAAAATGCGCGATTGGTTGATTTCTCGCCAGCGATATTGGGGATGTCCAATTCCAATCGCTTATGATAAAGATGGGAAAGAGCATTTAATTCCAGAAGATCAACTACCGGTATTATTGCCAAAAATTAATGATTTTAAGCCTGACGATTCAGGAAAATCTGCTTTAGCAAAAAGTGAAGAGTTTATGACGGTTGAATTTGGTGGCGAAAAAATGATTCGTGAAACCGACACGATGGATGGTTATGCTTGTTCGAGTTGGTATTTATTACGTTATGCTGATCCAAAAAATTCTGAAATGGCTTGGAATCCTGAGCTTGTGAATTACTGGGCGCCTGTTGATTATTATGTAGGTGGTGATCATGCGGTTGCGCACTTGCTTTATGTTCGCTTCTGGACTCATGTTTTCAGAGATTTAGGTTTGACAAATTTTGCTGAACCTGTTAAAAAACTACTTTATCACGGATATATTAATGCCGAAGATGGTTCAAAGATGAGTAAATCAAAAGGGAATACGATTGATCCGCTCGAAGTTATTGACCAGGGTTATGGCGCTGACTCGCTTCGAACCTACGAAATGTTTATTGCGCCATATGAGATTGATGCCTCTTGGGATCCGCGTGGAATCGCTGGCGTATATCGTTTCTTGAATCGTGTGTGGGTTTTGGTTCAAGAATTTATAGAAAGCGAAAAATCGGAACAAAATCTTTCGAATTTTCCAGAAATTCAAAAAAATCACAGCACAAAGCTATCAAAAAAATCACCGAAGATTTTCATCGCGAGAGTTTGAATACTGCAGTTGCAGCTTTGATGGAGTTTGTCAATGAACTTTATAAGCTCAAACTTGAAGGTTTTTCGAATGATTGGCGATTTGTTTTGGAGGATTTACTAAAAATGCTTACACCATTTGCGCCGCATATTTCTAGCGAACTTTGGATGCAGCTTGGAAATGAAGATTTTATCGAAAAATCTGGTTGGCCAAAATGGAGTGAGGAATTTTTGAAATCGGATGAAATTCAATTTATTGTTCAAGTAAATGGAAAATTGCGCGGAAAAAAATTAAAGTTGCGGTTGAGGCTGAAAAAGATGAAATTCTCGCGCTCGCTAAAAAAATGAAGATAATGTTTCTAAATTTTTTTACAAGATAAAGAAATCGTTAAAGAAATTTTTTTGTGCCAAAATAAATTGATTAATTTCGTGATTAATAGTAATAATAAAATGGAAGTTCCGAGCTTCCATTTTTTATTATTTTTTTGCTGAAAATCAATTTGGTTTGCATCAACTGCAACCCAGCCGTCTTTGTCTACATTCACATCAATTTTAGTATTTTTCGCCAGTTGAAGTTTTTTTGAAATTCTCAATTCGGGCAATTAATTTTGGATTGTCACTATTTTGAAAATAAACATCTCCTTGGATATTGAAATCTGCATCTTTTTGCATTACACCGATTGATGAGTGATTGTTTTTTTCGGAACTATAACTCTCTGGTGTTTGGAAATATTCGTTTACTGAACTTCGAATGGCGTCACCTTGCTGAAGATGGATTACGCCACCCTTTTCGGAGATTTTTTTAAGGTTCGAAAAATCCATTTCGGAGTTATCCAAGCCGTTTTCGCTACTTTTTCTGGAAGATTTCTTGTGAGTGATTTTTCTTGATAATTTTTTTATAGACATCGTGACCAAGCCAACCACCAAGTGCTCCAGCGGTCATTGCTAAAGCACCAAACTGTTTTTAGTTTTTTTCTGCTAATTTTTTTAGTATTTCTTTATCTTGATTTTTGATAATTTTTTTGTTTTGATATTTTTTTCCATAACAACTTTATTATAGCATAAAAAGGAATAAAAAAAGTCAACATATTATACATAAAATGCTTGCTTTATCTTGAATTTTTAAGGTATAATTGAATCTGAAGGAAAATAATAAACCTAAGGAGAAACTTTAAATGGCACAGCCAAAAGAAACAGAGTAGTCCTCGAAAGACTGGTTTGCGACGCAGCCACTTGCGATTGGATTTAGCTCGTCGAGTTAATAAAAAATCACCAGTAAAAGTTTATACAACTAAAAAAACAATCTGGTAAAGCTTTTGAACAAGCAACTCGAAGAAAAATAAAACGCTAGCTGCTTAATTTGCTGGCGTTTTTAATTTTTTTATTTGACAAAAAAACTAATAATATTTAATAATAGGAAAGAACCTTACGAAAAATGGCATCAAATAGACATTTAGGAAGGATTGTTGTTCTTCAAACACTTTACGAATATGAATTTCGCTCGCAGGCACAAGATCTATCTGTTGATTTAGCGGAAATCATTTTTTTCGAAATATGAAACAATACGAAGAAGTGATTGGCGATAAGCAATTCGTTCAAGATTTATTAAACGGGATTATTGAAAAACAGGTTGAACTTGATACAAAGCTTCAACCAATGGCGCCAGAATGGCCAATTTCGCAAATTTCACGAATTGACCGAAATGTTTTGAGAATAGGACTTTATGAATTGTTATATTCTCAAAAAAAACAGTTCCGCCAAAGGTTGCGATTAACGAATCGGTTGAGCTTGCGAAATCGTTTGGTTCCGATAATTCAAGTAAGTTTATAAATGGCGTTTTAGGAACGGCATATAAGCTTTTTGTGGAGGAACAAGATGGCGAACAAGAAGGTTGAGAATTTTCGAAAATATTTTCATAGAACTCGCCTTGCTTCAATTCAGGAGATTGTTCGGGAGCCAACCGCTGGTGGGGTGATTTTTCGACGTAACCAAAAAAATGAAGTAGAAATTTTGCTGATCCAAGATTCAAAAGATCGCTGGACAATTCCGAAAGGTCATATTGAAGAAGGTGAAACAGCGCAAGAAACAGCTCGTCGTGAAATTGGTGAAGAAGCTGGATTGCACGATGTTAAGATTATTGGCTGGCTTGGAAAGATTAATTTTCGCTATCGCCGAATTGATAAGCTTGTTTTAATGACAACGCAAGTTTTTTTGGTTAAAGCACTTGGCGACACTAATGCTATTCAAAAAGAAGATTGGATGAATGGAATTCGGTGGTTTAGTTTTGCGGACGCTTTGGATGAAATTGAATATGAAGATATAGGGAAGCTCATTTTGCTTGCAATGAAAAAAATTAGACAGGAGAATTTATAATGAGCGGAATTTTACTAACACCATATCACGACTGGGCAAAAGAAAAGCTCGGTTATGATTTTGATAATATTGATCTGTTGGTTACAGCTTTAACTCACCGCAGTTATTTGAATGAACATAAAAAATCAGCTAATGAGCATAATGAGCGGCTTGAATTTTTGGGTGATGCAGTTTTAGAGCTTGTTACAACTGATTTTCTTTTTTCGAATTATGATAAGCCAGAAGGAATTTTAACAGCTTGGCGTTCAGCACTTGTGCGAACGGAAAGTATCGGTGCAGCTGGTGAGCGGCTTGGTTATGAAAAATTAATTCGAATGAGCCGTGGCGAGAAGCAAGGTTCGGCGCGCGCCCGTCAGCAAATTTTGGCTAATGCCTTCGAAGCTACAACTGGGGCGATTTACCTTGATAAGGGCTATGAAGCTGCAAAAAAATACATTACAGATAATATTTTAAGCACTTTACCGCAAATTTTAGAGGAAGAATCTTGGCGTGATCCAAAGAGTTATTTGCAGGAAATTTCACAAGCCCAAGATGGATTTACGCCAATCTATAAGGTTTTGAATGAAGACGGTCCAGATCACGATAAAAATTTTTCACATTAGGTGTTTTTTTGTTGGTGATAAAAATGGGCGAAGGTGAAGGTCCAAGTAAACAAATTGCCCAACAAGAAGCTGCTCGTGAGGCAATTCGGAAATATAAAAAAATAATGAAAAGATATGATTTATGAATAATTTCGAAAGTAATTTTGGTAAAAATGAATTTCTTAATACAAGGGAGATATTCAAAGAATCGGAGCCAAAAAGTTATTTCAACATTTACTCCAGAAAATGCAAATGAAGCAAAGCTTGAATTCCTTGAAAATAATAATCTTTCTCATCCAAATAATGAATATGAAAAAAATTAAATAGTAGTGAAATTAAAAAAATCTTTACCAAAAATATTTCGAATGCAATTTTAGCAGTTGAAAATGATAATTCACTTGGTGAGATTGAACGAGAAATGTATAATACTCAACTTGAAACGAGAATTAAAACTGTTAAAATGCTTGAAGCGGCTTATAATTTTTCGAAAAGCTGAAAGCTTAGCAGATAAAGCAAAAAGCCCAAGAAGAATTTATGAAAAACAATATTGAAGTTTATGGTGAGCCAGACTTTGAAACATTTAATTCTTTACTTTCAGATAAAATTGTAAAAATTGACGCTTTAAAGCTTGATGAAAAAGGTGAAAAAATCCGTTCAGAGTTTTATGAACTAATTGAGAAGGATGAAAATTTAAGTCAAGACATAAAAAGATTTAAGCCGAGCGATGAAGTTTTTCACAATTTTGGTGAGATTATCAAAGACTTATATTCAAAACAATTAGAACTTATTCCGAAAAAAGATGATGATAGATATTCAGCGGATGAGATTTTTGATGTTTTCGAAAATATTTTGAAAGATTTCGAAGATGATGGATTTTCGGAATTTAATGTTGAATGGAAAGATTCTGGTGCTATTGCAGTTTCAGCAAAAGACAAGAAAATTTTTATTCCTAAAAATCGAAAGCCAGTTTCAAAAAAAGAGCTTGAAGGTTTGGTTGTTCATGAAATTGGAACACACTATATGCGTGCTCAAATGGGTGAGGCTTATGACAATCAAGCCTTGAGAACTGGGCTTGATGGATATATGAATACTGAAGAAGGAATTGCTCGTGCTATGGAAATGGCTGTAAAAGGTGATTATCAAGAAGCGGGTGTTCAGCATTATTTGACGGCAGGTTTTGCTTATTTTAATAATATGAGCTTTCGTAAAGCTTTCGAAGCTAATTGGAGAATGGGCATTTTAGATGGAAAAAATAATTTTTCGGAAGAGAATATTTCTAAAAAAACGTCAAATTGCCTATCGAAATACGCAGAGGATTTTTTTCGTGGAACTAATGAATTGCCTTGGTTTAAAGATTTAAGTTATTTTAACGGCGGTCAAGAAATTTGGAAATATATTGAAGAGAATATTAATTCACCGACATTGATTGATGATTTTTTGCTTGGCGGGAAGAATAATCTACATAATTTAGACCAGCAAAGGCAGATCTATGAACTTAAAGTTGGTAAGAAATAATTTGACAAAAATTACATAACGTGGTAAAATTTAGATAATTTTAAATAATAAATTCGGCGAGGAGTGATTCTTTTATGGAAGAAAAAAAGTGATTTTTTTGGAACTTTTGAAGATGTGACTTTTACTGATGTTTCAGGAGAAAAATCCCGGAAGTTAAAACTATCGCTAAAAATTGATACAGGAGCTTTTTCAGGAGTCATTCATGCTGAAAAATATTTTTCGAAAAAGATGGTATTTTTAGGTTTTGATTTATTTGGTGATGAAAAACTTCATTTTGAAACGCGATATTTTTAGGGTTTCGAAATGTTCGAAAACACTCACGGTGGTGTGAAAAAAAGCGTTTTTTTGGTGAAATTTGGAATTTTTGATTGAAGGTAAAAGATTTGAAGCATTATTTGGGCTAGATAATCGTTCAAAAAATGAAATTTGAAATGCTGATTGGTCGCGTTTTTTTGATTAAAAAAATGATGTCTTGGTTGATTCGTGCCGAAAAAAATTAATCTCGATGAAGAATGGAAACAGATGGGAGAAAAACAATAATGAGAATTGCAATTTTATCAAACGGTCCAGGAAATTATTCAACAAAACGCTTGCGAGAAGAGGCAGAAAGTCGCGGTCATGAAGTTGAGGTTATTGCTTATGGAAAATGTTATGTTTCGATTGATGAAAAAAATCCAAAAGTGATGTATGATGGCGAAAATATTGGCAAATTTGATGCATTTATTCCGCGAATTGCAAGCCATATGACCGAATATGGAACGTCTGTTGTTCGCCAACTTGAGGCAGCGTATCCACGAGCATTTTTTATGAATCGTTCGATTGCAATTATGCGTGCGCGAGATAAGTTACGTTCAACCCAAATTATGGCAAAATATGGGGTTTCAATTCCTAAAACAGTTTTTTCTCGAAATTCAAATGATATTGATGATTTGCTGGAAGAAATTGGTGGAACGCCTGCGATTATTAAGCTCGCTCGAGGAACGCACGGCAATGGGGTTGTTTTAGCTGAAACTAAAAAGGCTGCAAAATCAGTGCTTCAAGCGTTTTATTTGACGAATTCTGATGGAACTAACGTACTTCTTCAAGAATTTATTAAAGAATCGGCAGGAACGGATATTCGTGCTTTTGTGGTTGGTTCGCAAGTAGTAGCAAGTATGAAACGTCAAAGTTTGGATGATGATTTTCGTTCAAATTTGCATAAAGGTGGTTTAGGTGAGCCGATCAAACTTACACCAGAAGAAAAACGAATGGCTGTTCGTGCAGCAAAGGCGATGGGATTGACGATCGCTGGCGTAGATTTGATGCGTTCAGCACGTGGTCCGCTTGTTTTAGAAGTCAATGCAAGCCCAGGTTTTGGAATTGAGAAAGTGACATATCGCGATGTTGCGGGCAAAATCATCGATTATATCGAGCGAAATGCAAAACGCGGCAATAAAAAAGATAAAATTGGAGCATAAAAATTAAAAAAAGCGCAATTCATTTTGCGCTTTTTAAAGTTGATTTTGACTTCAAACTTATCATAATTTTTTTAAATATTTCGATATTTTTTTGAACTCAATATTATCGTTGGCGGATATTTCTTTAAGGTTTTCTTTGGTTTTTGGCTTCATTCTCGTTCGAAAATTCTAAAGTTGCAGAATTATTTACGATTTTTTTGCAAAACTTTAGTTTTTAAGTGAAGTTAATTCCTCTCTATGAATCCCTTCTATTGTAGGGTTAATTATAAAAACCAAAATAATGAGAGAATTAGAGTAATAATAACCATTACGCCAATGTATTCACCACCATATCTTTGCCAGTCAAGTTTGATTTCTGCCCATTTTTCTTTTCGAAGCCATATTATTCACCTCCAAATGTACGTCTAAGACTTTTATTATAATATAATATTTTTACAAAAAAGTCAATATTTTAATAAAAGTCCTTGCATTTATTTTTATTTTTTGGTAAAATAATAAAGCTATAAAAGTTAATAAAAGGGAAATAATCTAAATGCTAGCAATCAGATTACAGCGATTAGGTCGTAAAGGTTATCCTGTTTATCGCGTAGCGGTTCAGGAAGCGCATCGGCATCCGTCGAGTGGGCGCGTAGTTAGCTATGTTGGTTCATATAACCCACATACGAAAGAAGCCAAGATTGAAAAAGAATTGGCTGAAAAATATCTTTATAACGGCGCTCAGCCAACTCCACGAGTTGTAAAACTTTTGGAAGATGCAGGAATTAAAATGCCAAAATGGGTTAAAAAACCTGCACAAAAAACTCGTGCGATTAAAAATGTTGAAAAACTTCGCCGTAACCAACCAAAAGAAGAAGTTTCAGAAGAAGCTTAATTCTAAAAAATCACTTTTCATTTTGAAAGGTGATTTTTTAAAAAAAAGAAAAAAGTCAATCATAGGACTGACTTAATTATCTATTGATATTGATAGTAGTACTATCGCCACTTTTTGTCAAGCGTATAATCTATCTCTAGGTTGTTAAGAATATCTATATATTCTTTTAGTTGATTATTATTGACGGTAAATGAATCACCCTTTTTTTATAATTTCATCTTTTATATTAATATCATTAATTGTTCTTGAATCTATTACTAAAGCTTTATAGGTATAGAATATAAAAGAAATAATAAGCAATATAAACAATAGGGATGGTTTACTGCCTTGTTTATTGTTTTGCATAAATGTACCTCCAAATATAGAATATATAAATAATAACAATTTTAATTTATTTTTGTCAATTTTTTTACTGAAATGTTAGAACTTTCTCTTTCGATAAAAGAAAAGTCAGCAAATATTTGCTGACTTATTTGTTAGAGCGATCAATCTTGACGGTAGTTTTGTCACCATCTTTAGATGTTGTATAATTAAGATTTAAGTCTTCTAAAACATTTATATAGTCAGATAAATCTTTATTATCTATCGAAAACTCATCCCCTTTTTGATAATTTCTTCTTTAATTTTTATCTTTAGGCTTCATATTAAGATATAATGCAGAGCCTAATAGGGTAACCGAGAATAATGATAGTATCACAAAGAGCCCTAAACACCCTCCAAACATACTATGATCACTGTTATTTTTACTCATAAAAAGTACCTCCAAAATAGAATATATAAATAATAACACTTTTTGATTTATTTTTGTCAATTATTTGATAAAAAAATTTGAAAAATTTGATAAAAATATAAACATAAGAATAATCTAAAAGGAAAAGTAGTGGAAAATTATTTCGAAAAAATCAACCGGCGGCGAATTGGTCAAAATATTGAAGATGTTAGTGAGTTTTATGAAGCGATTGAGCGTGCAAATTTAACTAAAAAACTATCTCCAGAACGCCCTTATGTCTATTTTACAATGGAAGTTTATGATAAAAGCAATGGTATTAAAGGTGGCGGTGGGCTTGGCGTTTTAGCGGCAGATACGCGAAGGGTGGCTGAAAAGCTTGAAATCCCATTTGTTTGCGTAACGCCGTTTTATCGAAGAGAGCTTCATCAGTCAATCCATAATCTTGACCAACGGGAAGAATTTATTTCAGTAAATCCCGAGGAGTTTGGCTTTGAATATCTTGATGATGTTGAAATTTACACCGAAAACATGCCGCCAGCACGCTTGAATATTTTTCAAAAAAATCTTGGTTCAACGCGATTTTTTTGACAATGGGCGAAAAGTAATTTTTGGCGAACTTTATGCTGGAGATGGTTCTGGCGATCACAGGCTTTATCAAGAAGTTTCGCTTGGTTTTGGTGGTTATAAAGCGCTAAAAATGGTTGGTTTGAAGCCGTCGGTAATTCAACTTAACGAAACTGCTACAATTTTTGCAGCTGTCGCTCGGCTTGATGAATTGGTTCGAAACGGAATGAACCTCTATGAAGCGATTGTTTACGTTCGAAAACACACACTTTACACAAATCACACTTTAGTTCAAGCGGCAGAAAGTGAATTTTCTTTTGACCAATTTAGCCGAATTGTAATGCCAAATATTGAATCTTCGGCTCTAAAAACTTGGATTTCAGGATTATTTAGAGAAGAACGATTAAAGCTCTCAACACTTACGATTGAGCTCGCTGAAGCAAAAAATGGTGTCTCGCGGCTTCACGCAAATGTTGCAGATTATCATGATATCAATGGTGATAAAATTAAATTTAAAGCCGTAACAAATGGAATTGATTTACCAACTTGGGTTTTGCCTGAGATTTTAGGGGATTTTCGAAAAAAAGAGATTTTTGATAAATTCGATTTACCGACAGAAAACTATAAAGAAAATTTGGTAAGAATTTCGGCGAAGGATATTCGAGATTTTCGAAGACTTGGTCGAAGAAAATTGAACGAGATTTTGAAACACAGAAAAGATCAATATGGTAAGATTGTTCAAATTCCAGAAGATGCGATGCTCTTTGATTTTAAGCGGCGATTCGTATCTTATAAGCGCCCTTGGATGCCTTTCGAAAATATGGAAGAATTGCGCAGAATTTTGCGTGAAAACAATGCGCATTATATTCTGGCAGGAAAAGTTCATCAGGGCGATACTGAAATGCGTGCAACTTTAAATTCGGTGCTTTCGAAAATTGAATCTGATGATTTTTTGCGCGAGCGAGTTCATTTTATTCAAGATTATGATGAAGAATTAGGCTTGGCTTTAGCAGTTGGTTCGGATGTGGCAATTAATGTGCCAATTGTTGGGCTTGAGGCTTGTGGAACTTCGTTTATGAAGGATCTGGCAAATTTAAAACTTTTGATCTCTACGAATGATGGTGGTGTTGCGGATATTTCGCCTACACCTTGTTTAGAGGTTAGCGGTGCAAATTATAGTGATGAATTAAGGTCTTTGTATCTTCAAATGAATCGTGCTGGGCAGATTTTTAAAGATGATTATCTTTTAGAAAAACAAGTTCAAAAACAACTTCAAGGATATATTCCAGTAGTTTCAGGCTCCCGAATGATGAAAGATTATTTACGACTGATTTTTGGAAAATAGTAATTTTAAAACCCGCAAATTGGCGGGTTTTTTAACGATAATTATTCCTTGTATGTACTTCTAAGTAAAATATACTTCAGAAAGAGTGGATCGTTTTTGCTAACGCGCAAGATTCTTTCAGCTGAAATTTCTGAATTATCTTCTACTCGAGTTGCGAGATCTGAAGATTTCAGCGGGTGTTTTCCAGAAAAACCAATAGGCTTAGTAATTATGATACGGTTTTCTGGCAAAATTTCTTTAATTTCAGCGATAGTTATACAAGCGTTTCCGTTTGATTTTTTACTATACAAAACTTGAACAATTTCGTTCTTCTCCAATTTCATAGATCAACCTTTCTAATTTATCGTGCAGAATATAAGCCGCCAATGATTTTTGTAGCCTTTTTACGTTTAAATTCTTTTGCGTGTTTTTCTGCGGAACTGAATCTTTCTGTATAAAGGCTTGTTTCTTTTTGTGATAAATGTCGAACTAATTCTTTTGGAATTAAAATTCGATGCTCCTTATGCTTAATATCCGGCTGTAGATTCTTCAAATTAAATTCATCATCGTGGAATTTTAGCCAAATTTGACGATTTTGTTCATCTCCTTTTTGAGAAAGATTAGCTTATTGAAAGCCACTCGGTTATGACTTCGAAAGCCGGTGATTCTGCCAATTAGGATTCCGTCGATACTTGCATATTGCGGATCAACATATTCGGGCCGTGTAATCACGACTAATTGATTCTTATGAAACATTACAATGTACCTCCAATTTAAAGCCTTTCGGCTATAGGATTTTACTATAATAACATAAAAAGATATAAAAAGTCAAATTAAAAAGCCCTCGAAAAATTTTCGAGGGTAAATGGGCAGCAGTTTCTATCTCTCTTCAGCTGAGTCCCAATGTGGAACTCTATTTAAGGAAGATGAAGTTGTTTTTTTGCTGCGATTGTTGTGGCCAAACTTTTATTTGGTCACCAGTTAATGTGCGCACTGTATTTTTCTGCCATACAATGTTCCTCCTTTTTTAAGTCCATGGACTGATTTTTTTATAATATCATTGTTTTTTTGAAAAAGTCAATAGATTTTTATGAAAATTGGCAAAAAGTTTCGAAAAATGTGCTAAAATAATAGTTAATTATGGCTACAATGAAAGAACTACGCGAAGAGCGATTAAGAAAATTAGAAGAAATTAAAAATCTCGGCTTAAATCCGTATCCGGCTAAAACTGAACGCACTGCAATGGCAGGTGAGATTGTGAATAATTTCGAAAAAATGGAAGGTCAAGAAGTTAAAATTGCTGGGCGAATTGCTGGAATTCGTAAATTTGGTAAGTTGGCATTTATTGTTTTACGTGATTTTTTTCAGGTAAGATTCAGCTTTTTTTATTACTGCGCAAAATTTGGCAGAAACTTCTGCGGAAAATAATTTGATTGGTTTAAAAAATTTGAATTTATTGGATACTGGCGATTTTGTCCAGGCGAATGGAAAAGTGATTCGTTCGAAAACTGGCGAAATATCGATTGAGACTTGTGAACTGAAATTGCTTTCGAAATCTCTTCGACCAATGCCAACTGAGCAAGACGGATTTACGAATAAGGAAGAACGTTTTTCGCCGGCGCTATATTGATATGAATGTGAATTTAGATGTACGTGATCGTTTCGTGCGTCGTTCGAAATTTTGGCAAGCTACACGCGACTTTTTGAATAATCGTGGATTTTTAGAAATTAATATTCCAGTGCTTGAGCACACTACCGGTGGAGCGGATGCTAATCCGTTCGTGACACATATGGATGCACTGGATAACGCTCAATTTTATTTGCGAATCAGCCATGAATTACCTTTGAAGCGATTATTAGGTGCTGGCTTTGAAAAAGTGTATGATCTTGGCCCACGTTTTCGAAACGAGAATTATTCAGATGAACATTTGCCTGAGCACGTCGCAATGGAATGGTATGCAGCTTATTGGGATTGGCGCGACGGTTTGAAATTTCAAGAAGAAATGTTTAAATATGTTTTGCAAGAAACTTTCGGAACTTTACAATTTAAGCTTGGTAATTTTAATGTTGATCTTTCAAAAAAGTGGGAAGAGTGGGATTACGCTGAAACAATTGAAAAGCGTTATGGATTAAATCCTTACACTTGTTCGCTTGATGAAGTTAAAAATGCACTAAAAGCAAATGGTTTAGAAGTTGAACAAACTGAAAACAAAGCTCGCGGAATCGATAAGCTTTGGAAAAATATTAGAAAAGATGTCGCAGGGCCAATTTGGCTGGTCAATACGCCAACTTTCATTTCGCCACTCGCGAAGACTCACACTGATAAACCAGAGATGACTCAGCGTGCACAAGTGGTGATTGCGGGGTCGGAATTATGTAATCTGTTTAGCGAATTGAATGACCCAATTGATCAGTTAAACCGATTTGTTGAACAGCAAAAAATGCGTGATGATGGCGACGATGAGGCGATGATGCTTGATATTGATTATATTGAAATGCTTGAATATGGAATGCCACCGGCTTGTGGGATGGGTTATTCCGAGCGTGTTTTCTGGATTTTTGAAGGAGTTACTGCGCGTGAAGGTGTGCCTTTCCCGCAATTAAAACATGAAATCTCAGAAATTACGAAAGATATTTACCCAGAGTTAAGTCTCTAGTATATTGACTTTTTTTCAATAAATATGTTAAAATAATGTACGGATTAAGCTTTTAAAAGTTCAAATTCGTACATTTTATTTTTCGAAAGCTAAAAACTCTTTTGAAATTTGCTTTTTAGCGCTGAGTCTATAAAAAATTATGGATTCGGTGCTGAAAAGCAAAAAAATGGAAAAAAAGGAGGTCATAATGATGGCTAATATTGAAATCTTTAATCTTACACAGCATACAATTAATATTGTAGATAAAGACAATGTGGCTATATTAAAAAATTGTATCAGAATGTTATAGTCCTAAAATAGAGATTGAGATCTTCAGCAATGGAGCACTTGGAGGGGTTCCAATGTCGAAGGTTGAATCTATTGAAATAAGAGATTTACCGCCCTTCAAGGTTGGTGTACTCTATATTGTAGATTTTGGTATTGCGTATGCCGCAAGAGCTGAAGGCTGGATAATTTCTGATTTATTGATGGTTGGTGAACCTGCATACGGTGAAGATGGTAGTCTTATCGGATATCGTAGTTTGAGCTTTTTTGAATAATTTTTGGCTTTCGAAAAATCATTAAACCTCGCAAAAATGTGGGGTTTTCTTTTTTGAAAAAAACTTTTAAAAAAGTGTTGACATTGTGAAAAAAATTAGGTAAAATGGTAGAGCGTTAAACGAATGAGATGTATAAGCAGAGTTTAACTGAAACTTTAACAATTTAATTGTGCAAATTTATCGTCAGTCTATTTTTATAGATTATCAATTTGATAATTCTTTTTTTATGGAGAGTTTGATCCTGGCTCAGGATTAACGCTGGCGGCGTGCCTAACACATGCAAGTCGAGCGGCAGCGAGTTTTACACTGAATTCTGGAAGCTTCTGGTTGAAAGAGAAGATACTATTCAAGAATTTTGTGTAAAATGTCGGCGAGCGGCGGACGGCTGAGTAACGCGTGGGAACGTACCCCAAAGTGAGGGATAACGCATCGAAAGGTGTGCTAATACCGCATATGGTCTTCGGATTAAAGCCTTCGGGCGCTTTGGGAACGGCCTGCGTAAGATTAGATAGTTGGTGGGGTAATGGCCTACCAAGTCAACGATCTTTAACTGGTTTGAGAGGATGATCAGTCAGACTGGAACTGAGACACGGTCCAGACTCCTACGGGAGGCAGCAGTGAGGAATCTTCCACAATGGGCGAAAGCCTGATGGAGCAACGCCGCGTGCAGGATGAAGGCCTTCGGGTTGTAAACTGCTTTTATAAGTGAGGAATATGACAGTAACTTATGAATAAGGATCGGCTAACTACGTGCCAGCAGCCGCGGTCATACGTAGGATCCGAGCGTTATCCGGAGTGACTGGGCGTAAAGAGTTGCGTAGGTGGTTTAATAAGCGAATAGTGAAATCTGGTGGCTCAACCATTCAGACTATTATTCGAACTGTTAAACTCGAGAGCAGAAGAGGTAGCTGGAATTTCTAGTGTAGGAGTGAAATCCGTAGATATTAGAAGGAACACCGATGGCGTAGGCAGGCTACTGGGCTGTTTCTGACACTGAGGCACGAAAGCGTGGGGAGCGAACCGGATTAGATACCCGGGTAGTCCACGCCGTAAACGATGGATACTAGCTGTTTGGGGTATCGACCCCCTGAGTAGCGAAGCTAACGCGTTAAGTATCCCGCCTGTGGAGTACGATCGCAAGATTAAAACATAAAAGGAATTGACGGGGACCCGCACAAGCGGTGGATCATGTTCTTTAATTCGATGATAACCGATAAACCTTACCAGGTCTTGACATCCTTGGAATCTTTCAGAAATGAGAGAGTGCTTTTTTTAAGAGCCAAGTGACAGGTGATGCATGGCCGTCGTCAGCTCGTGTCGTGAGATGTTTGGTTAAGTCCATCAACGAGCGCAACCCTTGTCAGTAGTTGTATTTTTCTACTGAGACTGCCCCGGCAACGGGGAGGAAGGAGGGGATGACGTCAGGTCAGTATTTCCCTTACGTCCTGGGCTAGAAACGTGATACAATGGCTAGTACAATGCGCAGCGAAGCCGCGAGGTGAAGCAAATCGCATCAAAGCTAGTCCCAGTTCGGATTGTAGGCTGAAACTCGCCTGCATGAAGTCGGAATCGCTAGTAATCGCAGATCAGCATGCTGCGGTGAATACGTTCCCGGGTCTTGTACACACCGCCCGTCAAACCATGAAAGTCACTAACACCCGAAGTCCGATTCGTCGGCCTAAGGTGGGAGGGATGATTGGGGTTAAGTCGTAACAAGGTATCCGTACCGGAAGGTGCGGATGGATTACCTCCTTTCTAGGGAGAGTTATGCCAAAGGTTCGAGAAATCAACCTTTGAAGCTAGGTCGGTCTTTTTCGAAAGTTTCTGTAAATTTTACTTTCGAATTTAGCCTGTAAAGGCAAGACTAAAATTTACCACAGAGTGAGATAAATTGCACAATTAAATTGTTAAATAGGAATAGCTTTCAAAAAGAGGGCTATTTTTTATTCTAATGATATTTTTTTGTAATGAGAATTTAAGATTTTTTTAAAAAAACCTCTTGCTTTTTCATCCAAAAATAATATATAATAATAACTGTTCTTTAATAAAATGACTTGGGGATATAGCTCAGTTGGCTAGAGCACCTGCTTTGCAAGCAGGGGGTCCAGGGTTCGAGTCCCTGTATCTCCACCAAAGAAAGCTTTTGAACCTTTCGAAATCTTCCTTTGGCTATAAGTCAAAATGGGCGATTAGCTCAGCTGGTTAGAGCGCGTCACTGATAATGACGAGGTCGGAGGTTCAAGTCCCTCATCGCCCACCATAGAACTCCCAAAGGGGAGTATTTTATTTTCAAAAAAGTTTAAAAAAACTCTTGCATTCATTTAAAAAATAATATATAATGGTAATCACTTGCGAACGTTCATCCTGAACCTCTGGCGACAAGAATGTTAATAATCAGTAGAAAAAGTATTTTATAGGAAAATAAATAAAATTGCGAAAAACTATTGACAAAAAATATTCAAAAATATATAATAGTAAAGCGTTTAAGATCAGGATAGTGGGTTCGAATCTTTCGAAAGTTAGAACTTATGATTTTGCTCTTAAAATGGGAGCGAGAAATTTAACAATTTGGTGATGTAAAAGAAGATAAGAATTTTAAGATTGACGGCAAGTATTGGTTATTACCAATTACTAGTTAAGTCAATGCATAAAAAGGTACTCAAGGGCACACAATGGATGCCTAGACGTATATTACCGATGAAGGACGTGGAAGACTGCGATAAGCTTCGGGTAGCTGTCAACAAGCTTTGATCCGGAGATCTCCGAATGGGGAAACCCAGCACGAGTCATGTCGTGTTGCTCTCAACTGAATACATAGGTTGTGTAGTGGGAACCACCTGAACTGAAACATCTTAGTAGGGTGAGGAAGAGAAAATAAATAATGATTCTGGGAGTAGTGGCGAGCGAAACTGGAAGAGCCCAAACCTTTTAAGTTTCTACTTTTGTAGATAAGCTGATAGGCGAATACTTAATAAGGGGTTGTGAAATAACATAAGACCAAGTCAGAATACTTAATTTTATTGAGTAGTCTGACTTGCGATAAAAGGCTATCAACTTTTAGTAAGGTAAGAAAATTGCGTGGTTAGCAGAATAGTTTGAATGACTAGCCAAGAGCGTGAAAGCCGTGTACGCGAAAACGACGCAGACCTTATATATGTCATTTCGAGTAGGTCGGGGCACGAGAAACCCTGATTGAATCCGGCTGGACCACCAGCCAAGGCTAAATATAATATACGATCGATAGTGAACTAGTACAGCGATGGAAAGGTGAAAAGAACCCCGGGAGGGGAGTGAAATAGAACCTGAAATTGTGTGCCTACAAGGAGTCGGAGCAGTGCTTGCACTGTGACGGCGTGCTTTTTGTAGAACGATCCAGCGAGTTAATTTCATGCGCCAGGTTAAGTCAAGTGACGGAGCCACAGTGAAAGCGAGCCTGAATAGGGCGATAAGTGTATGGGATTAGACCCGAAACCGGGTGACCTAACCATGAGCAGGTTGAAGCTGCGGTAACACGCAGTGAAGGACCGAACCAGTTTGCGCAGTAAAGCATTTGGATGACTTGTGGTTAGCGGTGAAATGCCAATCGAACTCGGAGATAGCTGGTTCTCCTCGAAATAGCTTTAGGGCTAGCGTCATGTAATATAGCCAACGGGGGTAGAGCTCTGTAAACGACTGGGGCGGGCAACTGTACCCACCGTTAACAAACTACGAATACCGTTGGTGGTACCATGGCAGTTAGAACATCGGGGCTAAGCTCGGTGCTCAAAAGGGAAACAGCCCAGACCATCATCTAAGGTCCCTAAATTAACACTAAGTGGGAAACAAGGTGAAATTTCTTAAACAGCGAGGATGTTGGCTTAGAAGCAGCCATTCATTTAAAGAGTGCGTAACAGCTCACTCGTCAAGAGATTTTGCGTGGAAAATGTAACGGGGCTAAAGTGTTATACCGAAGATATGGATTTCGTTATTCCTACGGGTTTAACGGAGTGGTAGAGGAGCGTTCCTATCGGCGGTGAAGCTCAATCGTAAGGTTGGGTGGAGCGTTAGGAAGTGAGAATGCTGGAATGAGTAACCATAAGAAAGGTGAGAATCCTTTCGGCCGTAAGAGCGAGGTTTCCAGGGCTACTGTAATAATCCCTGGGTTAGTCGGGCCTAAGCCGAGGCGTAGCAGCGTAGGCGATGGACATCAGGTTAATATTCCTGAACCGGTTATAATTTGTATACTGTGTACGGTAAATTAGTCGAAGCGGATTATTGGTATATATCCGTCCAACTTAGCGGGAACGCAAAAGGAGTGAAAGTTAATCTACGGATTAACGATTTTGATGAAAGTACTGGCTAGAAAAGCAGATATACGCGTGGTTATAGCCGCCCGTACCGCAAACCAACACAGGTGCTCGAGTCGAGTAGACTCAGGCTTACGAGAGACCCTTCGCTAAGGAACTCGGCAAAACAGCGACCGTAACTTCGGGATAAGGTCTGCCTCCGCATCATTCGATGCGAGTCGTGTTTCAAGCAATTAGGTTAAGATTAATGGTATATATGAGTATCTTAAACTTCTTTACCGAGATAGAACAAGTCAAATGGCTTAGCTTGGAACGTGGCAAACTCGTATCAAACGATGCGGAGGCCGCAGCAAAAGAGCCCACGGAACTGTTTACCAAAAACACAGGTCTCTGCGAACACGAAAGTGGATGTATAGGGGCTGACTCCTGCCCAGTGCTGGAAGGTTAAGGGGAGTGCTTTACGGTGCGAACTGAAGCCCCAGTGAACGGCGGCGGTAACTATAACCGTCCTAAGGTAGCGAAATTCCTTGTCAGGTAAGTTCTGACCCGCACGAATGGAGTAATCATGTGGGCACTGTCTCGGCGAAGGACTCGGTGAAAGTGCATTGGCGGTAAAGATGCCGTCTGTCCATGCCAGGACGAGAAGACCCCATGGAGCTTTACTACAGCTTTACATTGACACGGGTTACATTATGTGTAGCATAGGTGGGAGGCTATGAAGCAGATACGCCAGTATTTGTGGAGCCACAGGTGAAATACCACCCTTAATGTAGTCTTTGTCTTACCGTTGCCGTTATCCGGCAATGGGACCGTGTATGGTGGGTAGTTTAACTGGGGCGGTTGCCTCCTAAAGAGTAGCGGAGGCGTTCAAAGGTTGGCTAGCTTCGGATGGAAATCGAAGTGATAGTGCATGCGCAAAAGCCAGCTTGACTGCGAGAATTACAATTCGACCAGAGTGGAAACACGGAGCAAGTGACCCGCTGTAAGAACATTGTTCATTGAATGTGGGATCGACAGCGCACACGGATAAAAGTTACCCTGGGGATAACAGGCTTATCGCGCCCAATAGTTCACATAGACGGCGCGGTTTGGCACCTCGATGTCGGCTCATCACATCCTGGAGGGGGAGCACCTTCCAAGGGTTCGGCTGTTCGCCGATTAAAGTGGTACGCGAGCTGGGTTCAGAACGTCGTGAGACAGTTCGGTTTATATCCGGCATGGACGTAAGGATTCTTGAGGAGATTTGTCTCTAGTACGAGAGGACCGAGATGAACGAACCTCTGGTGTATCGATTGTGGCCACCTGCCGCAGTGTCGAGTAGCTATGTTCGGTTAAGATAAGCGCTGAAAGCATATTAAGCGCGAAACTGACTCCAAGATTAGGAATCCCATGAGGACACAGAAAGATGATCTGTTTGATAGGCGCAAGGTATAAACCCGGTAACGGGCTAGCCGAAGCGTACTAATAGTCCAATCGCCTTTTTATGTCCATATTCACTAAAATAATCTTGTATTATTGGCGTGAATGTGGTAGACTTAACTAGTGTTTGGTGATTATCAAAGATAATCGCTAGTCAATCTAAAATCTTGGCATTACCAAATGATACCAAGGACATCGAAATGAGGTTTTGGCTCACCGCTTAGGAATTTGTGGCGAGTTGAAGCGCAAAACCTTATTTCGGTGCCCATGGCGCTGGGGAAACACCTGTTCTCATTCCGAACACAGAAGTTAAGCCCAGTAGCGGCGAGCATACTGCGAAAGCGGGAAAATAGCACGGTGCCGAATTATAAAAAACTCCTCCTAACCGGTGGAGTTTTTTCGTAGTTTGGGAATCTTGAAAATAAAAGGTTAGCTATGATATAATATAATATATGGAACAGGAGGAAAAAATAAAAACAACCAAAAAATTCGAAGAGCTTTTGCCGAGTGATTTTGTTCATCTTCATACGCACACATATCATTCATTATTAGATGGATTAACAAAGATTGATGCGCTGGTTGATAATGTTAAAGCTAGTGGTATGGAAGCAGTTGCAATAACTGATCATGGGACGATGTCTGGCGCGATTGAATTTTTTAAAGAGGCAACTTCAAAAGGAGTTAAGCCTATTTTAGGGATTGAAGCTTATGTTGCAGCACGAACCCGATTCGATAGAGATCCGGCACATGATAAGCCTCGTTATCACTTAATTTTACTAGCTAAGAATCAGATTGGTTGGCAGAATTTATGCTCACTCACAACTAAGGCTTGGGTTGAGGGGCAATATTATAAGCCACGGATAGATCATGATATTATGGCGGAACATTCAGAGGGAGTTGTTTGTTTGAGTGGTTGTGCTGGTTCGGAGATTTCGGAAGCAATTCGTGCGGGTGATTTCGAAAAGGCAAAAGAGCTTGCAGGCTGGTATAAGTCGGTTTATGGCGAAGATTTTTATTTGGAGCTTCAAGACCATGGTCATCCAGATTGCCCAAATCATTGGGAAGTTCAAAAAGAAATTAATGATGGTTTATTTAAGCTTCATGAAGAACTGAATATACCGATGGTTGTTACTTGCGATTCACATTATTTGACACACGAAAATCAAGATGCTCACGAGATTTTACTTTGTGTCGGCACGGGTTCGTATTTAAATGACGAAAAACGAATGAGCTTAAAAGAGTTTGATCTTTTTGTGACTGATCCTAAAGATATTATTGAGCGTTGGGGAAAAATTGACCCAGAAATTATTTTAAATACAAAACGTGTCGCTGAAAAAGTTAATTTTGAGTTTGAATTTGGTAAGATTCTGATTCCAAAATTTCCGCTTCCAGATGGTGAAGATAGTGAAAAAGGTTTTTTGGATAAGCTGGTTTTTCGAGGTTTGGGCGAGCGGTATGCTGAAATTCCCGTTGATGAAGTTAAGAATATGACAATTACTGAGATTCGTGAAAAGCTTTCGAAAGAAGTTTTGGATCGAGTTGATATGGAGCTTGGTGTTCTTGACGGGATGGGTTATAATGGTTATTTTTTGATAGTTCAAGATTTCATTAACTGGGGTAAGTCTCAGGGGATTGTTTTTGGTCCTGGGCGAGGTTCTGCGGCAGGCTCAATTATTGCTTATGCTTTACATATCACAGATCTTGATCCGCTTGAATATGATCTGCTTTTCGAAAGGTTTTTGAATCCTGATCGTATCTCGATGCCAGATATTGATGTTGATATTCAAGATACTCGTCGAAATGAGGTGATTCAATATTGTACTGATAAATATGGAATGGATCGTGTTGCTAATATTGCAACTTTTGGTAAAATGATGGCGAAAAACGCCGTGCGTGACGTGGCGCGAGTTTTGGAGGTTCCATATTCTGAGGCGGATCGTTTAGCTAAATTAGTACCAGATCCAAACCAAGGACGCCACACGCCACTTCGAATTTCATTAGAAAACGATCAGGATTTGAAGCATGAATATGAAACTAATCCAACTGCTAAAACGGTTTATGATTTTGCTATGCAGCTTGAAGGTACCATTCGAAATCATGGTGTTCATGCTTGCGGGGTTGTAATTGCACCAGATGATTTAGTAAAATACCTCCCACTTGAAATGGCGCAAAAAGGTGTTGTTGCGACACAAGTTCCAATGGGGCAGGTTGAAGATCTTGGCCTTCTGAAAATGGACTTTTTAGGTCTAAAAAACCTTTCGATTATTTCTACTGCACAAAAAATCATTAAACGAACTTATGGTGTTGATGTTGATCTCTCAAAGCTTGGCTTGGATGATAAAAAGGCTTATGAATTATTAGCACGTGGTGATTCAACTGGTGTTTTTCAGCTTGAATCTGCCGGTATGAAGCGGTATTTGCGAGAGCTTAAACCTTCAAAATTTGAGGATATTATTGCTATGGTGGCGCTTTATCGACCGGGACCGATGAGCGAAATTCCAAAATTTATCGCTCGAAAACACGGCGAAGAGCCTGTGACTTATTATGAAGACCATATGGAGAATGCACTTAAAAATACATATGGAATTTTGGTTTATCAGGAGCAATTCATGCAGATTTCGAAAGAAGTTTGCGGATTTACCGGAGGTCAGGCGGACACGCTTCGAAAGGCTGTAGGTAAGAAAAAAATCGACTTGATGAAGAAAATGAAGGGTGAATTTATTGAGGGGGCTGTTAAACATTCGAATGCAGACCGTGGAAAAGTTGAAGCTTTCTGGGATCATTTGGAAGAATTCGCTAACTATTGTTTTAATAAGTCGCACGCTGCGTGTTATGCTTTGATTGCTTATTGGACAGCGTATATTAAGGCGCATTATCCAGATGCTTTTATGGCTGCTTTGATGACCGCGGACTCTGACGATACTGACCGTTTAGCGATTGAGATTGCGGAATGTCGTTCAATGGGGATTCAGGTTCTTGGGCCAGATGTAAATGAATCATTTAAAGATTTTGCTATCGTTCCACACGAGAAGAAAATTCGCTTTGGCCTTTTGGCAGTTAAGGCGGTTGGCTCTGGTGCTGTTGATGCAGTTTTAAATGCGCGAAAATCTGGTGGAAAATTTACTACAATTTTAGACTTTGCAAAACGCGTTAATGCTCGGCAATTTAATAAAAAAGCGTGGGATTCACTAATTATGACAGGGGCTTTTGATCAGTTTGGTACTCGTTCCGACTTACTATTTAATCTTGAACGTATTCAGGAGCATGGTTCGAAATCTCAAAAAGAGGCACTTTCTGGCCAAACTGATCTTTTTGGTTTTGCCGGTGCTGATGATATGCGGGTTGAATCGACGATTGAGCTCATGAATGCGCCGAAACAACACACAGATAAAGAGCGGCTGACTTGGGAGCGTGAGCTTTTAGGGCTTTATGTTTCTGCGCACCCGCTGGATAAGTATATTAAATATTTCGAAGAGCAAACTCAGCCGCTTTCACAAGTTCAGCCAAATACTGATGGGCAAAAAGTTACGATTGGTGGAATTGTGATAGATGTACGAACGATTCTTACAAAAACTGGTACAAAAATGGCATTTGTAAAAATGGAAGACAAAACTTCCGAAGGTGAAGTGATTATTTTCCCAAATCTTTTTTCGGAAATTAATGAAATGTTGAAAATTGATACTGTTTTGAAGATTGAGGGAAAAATTTCTGCACGAGATCGGGAAGGAAATTTGAAGTCTGATGCACAAGTTATTGCAGAGACGGTCTCGATTATTACAGATGAAGAGCTTGAAAGTTACGAATCTACTGGAAGGAGGGCTGAAGGGTTAAAGGCGAGAAAAGTTCCGCAAACGAAAACTGTTTCACAAAAAGTTTCGAACGGTCAAAAGCGTGCATTTTTGCAAAAAAATAATAGTTCTATAGTTCCGAATGTGTCCGGAAAGACCGTCTTAAAACCAACGATATCTGTTAAAAATTATCAAGCAGAGAAGCTTCAACGAGTTTTTGTACATATTAAAAATCCAAGCGATCACGAATCTCTTCTTTCGGTAAAGAGGATTTGTGGAAAATTCCCTGGAATAAGCGAGGTAATTTTAGTTCTGGGCGACACTGAAAAATCTGCAATTCGAATGCCGTTTAAGGTTGAGCCTAACTCTGATCTTCTGAAAGGATTGGTTGGTTTACTTGGTGAAGAATGTGTGGTTCTGAAAGAATAATAAAATAAAATCTCCAGTTATTAACTGGAGATTTTTTAGGTTTCGAAATTATTTTTCGAATGGATGAGCGAGCTTAAGCTCTGGATGAGCCTCTGCGATTCGCATTAATTCGTTATATTTTGCGACTCGATCTGTTCGAGAAAGTGAACCGGTCTTGATCTGTCCACAGCCTAAGCCAACAGCTAAGTGTGAAATGGTTACATCTTCGGTTTCGCCTGAGCGGTGACTCATTACTGTGTTATAGCCATTGTTTTGAGCTAATTTTACAGCATTGATAGTTTCTGTTAAAGATCCAATCTGATTTGGTTTGATTAAAATTGCATTTGCAACACCCAAATCAATTGATTTTTGAAGAAGTTTTGAGTTTGTTACCATCAAGTCGTCGCCGACAAGTTGAATTTTTCTACCAAGTTTTTCGGTTAGAACTTTCCAGCCTCCCCAATCGTTTTCAGCTAGGCCGTCTTCGATTGAAACAAATGGATATTTTTGAAGTTAGATTTTTCGTAAAATTCGATCATTTCTTCACTTGAAAGAATTGCGTCATTTGCTTTTAGATCGTATTTTTCTTCTTTGTAGAATTCGCTTGAAGCTGGATCTGAGGCGAAAGCGATATCTTTGCCAAGTTCATATCCAGCGTCTTGAATGGCTTGTGAAATTAATTGAAGTGGCTCTTCGTTTCCATTTTGAACTTTTGAGCATAACCGCCTTCGTCACCAACAGTTGTTGGGTATTTTTTTGATTTAAGAACTTTCGCAAGCGCGTGGAAAGTTTCAGCGCCCATTTGAACAGCTTCGAAAAATAGTTTTCGCACCAACTGGCATGATCATATATTCTTGGATATCAGTTGCCCAGTCAGCGTGAGCACCACCATTCATTACATTCATCATTGGGAGTGGAAGGTTTGGTGTTGAGTCTGTTTTTTCAGCGATATATTGCCAGAGTTCAATACCTTTTGCATTAGCTACGGCTTTTGCGGCTGCAAGTGAAACCGCCAAAATTGCGTTTGCACCAAAGTTTGACTTATTTTCTGTGCCGTCAAGTTCAAGCATGATTCGGTCAATTTCTTCTTGGTTTTCGGCATTTTTTCCAGTCAAAGCTTCTTTAATTTGGTTATTAACAGATGAAACTGCTTTAGTTACAGCTTTTCCGCCAAAAGCTGAACCGCCATCACGAAGTTCAAGTGCTTCGCCCGATCCTGTTGAAGCTCCGCTTGGAACTGCTGCTCGTCCAAGAGCTCCATTTTCTAAAATTACATCTGCTTCAACTGTTGGGTTGCCGCGAGAGTCTAAAATTTGTCGTCCTTTGATATCTTTAATTATGTATTCCATAGTTCCATTTTAGCACCATAAAAAATCTTTCGCAAGGGCTTTTTTCGAAAATATAATTTGCCAAGAATTGTTCGCTTATGTTATAATATAGTTGATATGAAGATTTCAAGAAGGAAAGAAAAATTTACTAGTTTTCTTTTAAAAATCTTGCAATGACACTAACGGTTGTTGGTGTGGTTTCGGTTTTGGTGTTTTTTAACTCAAGGTTGGCGGCTTGATGAGAAATTTGAAGTAGAGCAAACTGGTTTGGTACAGTTTAATTCTTCGATTTCAAACTCAATTGCGGAAATTGATAAAAAGAAATTGCCAGAAGGAACTCCCACAAAAATACTTGCAAAAACCAGGAGTTCATAAATTTTCAATTTGGAAAGAAGGTTATCAAACTTGGTGGCGCCAAGAGAATGTTAAGGTTGGTGAAATTTTTGTGGCTTAATTATGCACGGTTAGTTCCAAAAAATGACAGAAAAAAAGCTTTTTGAATATTTCGAATTTAAAAATGCGCATGTCTCACCAGACAAAAAGAAGATTTTCGCGATTACTGAAGATACTTCCGGCGAGGTTATTTTTTGGCTGATCGACATTTCTTCTTCTGAGCCAAAAATTTCGAAAGTCGATTTTAGCTCGAACATTTTTGTGCGAAATTCAGAAAATGCAAATTTTTGTAGGGAAAAGTAATTTTTTATAAAAATTGCTGAAAATCTCAAGATTTCGAAAAATTTCAAACGATAACAAAAAAGCATTTGTAAGTTTTAAAAATGGCGATAAAACTGAATGGTTAGTTTTAAACTTTGAAAGCCCATCTGAATCTTTAAATTTGATGCAAAAATTCCACATTGATTTTTCTAAAATTACACCTTCGAATGATGATTTAACAAAACTTGTCGGAATTTCTGGAACAGATTTACGAGAAATTAACCTTTTGAATAGTACGATTTCGTCCGCAATTTTGAGTAATATTGTTGATTTTGAGCTTTACGACAAAGAGAATATTGCTTATATTCAAAAGAAAATAGCGAATGGTGATTTTTTAGTTGGGATTCGAAAAAGGTGATAAAAAAATATTGAAATTACGAAAAAAATTTAAAAACGCAGCCAAAAAAATTGCTATTGGACGATATTATCGCGAGAGTTATGTCTATGTTGGAGAGAGTTCGAAAATTAATATTTATAAATCTGCTAGTTGGACAGAGAAGATGCGACTTTCAAAAACATTGGATTTAAAATTTTCACCAGATCAGTTAAAGCTTAACGGTGAATCACGAATTTTAGTTGCAAAAAGCGGCAAGAATATCTATTCTTATGATATTGAAACTCGGAATAACTACGATTTTTTGGCTTCGAGTAATGCGGAAATTAACTGGTTTGACGATTTTATAATCGGTGATTTTGAAGGTGAAAAGCTTTCAATTTATGATTTTGATGGAATGAATAAGCATATCTTATCGAGTGGAATTTTTAGCCTTCCTTTCACGCTTTCGAGTGATAGTAGATATATTTACAGCTTTGTTAAAAATGAATCTGGCGGATTTTCGATAAATCGTCTAAATATGACAACTGAAAATTAGAATTACACTTTTCGAAAGCTTGAAAAAATAAGAATTATATGGTAGAATATAGACATTATAGTTCTTTTTAGGAGGTATCGAAAATGGCAGATTCAGATATGAAGAAGATTATTGGTGGTGAAAATTACGATTCATTTTGTCGGAAAGCTGATAATAATATGCACAGGACGAGTAAAGGAAAGCCAAGTAGCGGTGAGTATTTCTTTGTTCAGATTCAATTAGAGAATCTTCAGTCAATTAATATTGTCCCTAATTTTATAGAGAAGTTTGATGGATATTGTAGATTTTCTGGTTGGACTTCAATTGATGGTCACTATATTTCTGTGAGTGGCCGGTATGATAACCTTTTTGCTAATAGTTATATTGAATCTATGGGTGAATATTAGTAACGCTCCTTAGAAATGCCCGTAACTGGGTGTTTTTTTCTTGTATTTTTTGTGAAAAATATTGGTAAAATCGTAAGTATTATGAATAAAAAAATCATCTCGACTTTATTGTTTTTTTCACCAACTGTGATGCTGATTACTTTTATTTTTTTGAAAGTGTTTCGGCGGCTTTTTGCGATTTTTTTAAATATAAATCAAGCAAGATTAGAACTTTAATCATTTTGCTTTTAATTAGTTTGGCGGGTTTTCAAGCTGCGGAATTTATGGTGTGTGGAACAGAGCATTTCTCTGGTGTTGATTGGGCTCGATTTGGTTATTTAGCGATAACACTTTTGCCGCCACTCGGTCTTCATTTAGTGCACGAAATTTCGGGTAAAAAAATCCGGTATTTTAGTTAAATTATCATATACGACTTGTGTGGTTTTTTTCGACATATTTCGTGTTTGTGAGTGGAAGTGTTTTTGCGGGTGAAAACACTTGTCGAGCGAATTATTCGGTTTTCAATACTCCAAATGGAGTTGCGACATTTTTGTATACGCTGTATTATTATGGCTGGCTTTTTATTACTGTGTTTTTATGCTGGAATTGGATTTCAAAGATGTTAAAAGAAAATCATCGCGGAATTTTGCGCACAATTTTGTCTCGTTCGAAAAAACTTAACGGAATATTAAATCAGGAAAATTTACGAAAAATCTCGGCCTTAAAGTGGTTGATGTGCGGATATATTGCTTTTATTTTGCCAACAACAGTTGTGAATATATTGAACCCTGCAACTATTGAGGGAATCCCTTCGATAATGTGTGGTTTTGCGGTTTTGATGGCGATAACCTTAATTGGTTTTGTCGCTCCTCGCACGCTTGAATTAAAGAAAAAGTAGGTTTGAAATTTGCCAAAAATAAAGTTATGGTAAAAATAAATATTAATATGAAAAAATCTTATTCTTGTTATTAATCCTCGATCGAGTGGTTTTGAGTTGATTCGAGAAAAGATTTTACCTTTTTTGGATAAAGCCCATTTCGAAAAAGGCAGTTTTAAAACTTTTGAAATTCAGCCAACTTCACCAATGGAGAATGCAGAAGAGTTAGCAAGGGGCCTTAAAAATGGTGATATTATTTTGGTTGCAGGCGGAGATGGAACAGCTCATATTGCAGCGAACGCTGCGGCGATATCTGGGCGAAAAAAGCTAAAAATTAAATTTACGGGCTTTGGAAATTTTAATGATTATGCGCACAGTTTTTTTCGAAAAATAGCGGAAAAAGCAGCAATTGAGGCTTTCGAAACGCTAAAAAGTTCAAGCGGAAATTCGTCCAATTGAGTTGAAAATTAATGGTAAGTTTTTTCGATACGCGCCACTTTATGCAACGATTGGTTTAACTGCGGAAATGGCTGAGATTTTTGAAGGGCGGCGAATTCGAAAAGTTTTGAAAAAGGTACATAATCGAAATATTCGTTTAATCTTTTCGCTTTTAGCGGCAACAAGATTTTTATTTTAAAAATTGTCGAAAAACATATTTTGAAGATTTCTGAAATTAGCACAGATAAAGAAGAATTTTCAAAAAAACCTGATAGGATTACAGATGTAGTTTTTATGAATGGGCCGCGAATGGCACGAATTATGCGAAGTTCAATCAATAAGAAAGATAGCGAAAATTTTGGTTTTGGCGTTCTAGATTCAGCGAGACTTTTTTTCGAAATTCACCATTTTTTTGATTAAAAGGCGCTTTTGGTAAAATTCCGTTAAAACGTGCAAAATCGGCAAAAATTATTTTTCAAAAACCGCAAAAATATTACAATTCAGGTTGAAGGTGAAGTTTGTAAAATTAAGAAAGTTGAAATGATTGAAGCTAAATTGAGTGATAAAAAAATTGAGATTTTATAGAGGTATAATGAACGAAATTGAATTGACGAAAAGATTAATTGAGATTGAAAGCGTTTCAGGAAATGAGTTGGAAATTTTGAAATTTTTGGCGGATTTTTTGCGTGATAATTCGGCAGAAGTTTGGCAAAACGAGGATTTTACTGCAGGATTATTCCGGGTTCGAAAATCGAAAAGCGTTTCGAAAATTCGGCGTGCGGTAATTTTAACGGGTCATATCGACACTGTTTCGGCTGGGGATTTAAAGAGCTGGAAAGACTCACCTTGGCGAGCTATTGAAACAGATGATAAAATTATCGGTTTGGGAGCGAGCGATATGAAAGGCGGAATTGGTGCACAAATTGTTGCTGGGTTAGAATTTGTGCGAGGCGACAATTTTGAAAGTGATTTTGATCTTTGGATTGTGGCGGTTTCGAATGAGGAAGTTGATGGGCGTGGTAGTCGAAATTTTGTAAAATGGCTAAATTCTCGTGTTGATTTTGAATATGAAAAAGTATTAGGAATTATTGCGGAACCGACAAATTGTGAAAATATTGAGATTGGTCATCGCGGAAATCGTTTCGTGCGTTTGAAATTTGCTGGCGAAAGCGGTCATGCTTCACAGCAGGGTAATTTTGTAAAGTCGGCTCTTTCGAGAAGTTTTAATTTTGTGAATAATATCGACAGAATTTTTACTGACTGGGGGTTGAAATATTCGAACAATTTTTTAGGACGTCCAAGTTTAGTTCCAACTGCTTTGAAATCTGGTGATGATAAAAGTCCGAATAAAACGGCGTCATCTGCTGAATTAATCTTGGATATTCGAACGACGCCCGAGCTTGATCTTGATTTTTAAAAAAAGAATTTGATAATTTTGGCGAGTGAGTATGATTTTTTTCTTGGGGGTATCACAGTAATCCAGTGCCTTCAAGTTTTGTATCTGAAAGTTCAAAAATTGTTGAAGATATTTTGAATATTTCGAATCTTTCGAAGGATGCAGTCTTAGTTAGCCCTGGGGCTACAGATCAGGGTGAGTTTGTGAATGGTTTGAAAAATGCTCAATTTGTTGTTTTTGGACCGGGTGAATGGAGTGAAGCACATCATCAGAACGAATTTATCTATAAAGAAAAAAACTTTCAAAATATAAAAAAACTGGATTATTGAATTTTTTAAAGAAAAATTTAAGAAAAACTCTTGACTCGGTTATTGTTTTTTTGATAAAAATAGTAACATACGCGGGTTTAGCTCAGTTGTTAGAGCGCTTCCTTGCCATGGAAGAGGCCAGGAGTTAGAGTCTCCCTAACCCGCACCAAGATTTTTTTGCTGACAAACTACTACAAGGCTTAGCTTGCAGTAGTTTTTTTAATATTCAAGGGCACCTACTGCAAAGGGTGCTCCTTTTGTTGTTTCAATTGAGGCGTTGCCCATATAGTAAAGTCTTAATTGAAATAACAAAAGAAAGGGATTTTATGGCAGTAGATGCACATAATATCTATTCCGACAATGCCACAACAAAGGCAAAATTGGCTGAAATTAAAGGTTAAATCATCGAAGCTGTTATAAAAGGAATAGTTTCAACTAAAATTAAAAAAAATACTTTTGGAATTGGAAACCCAAGCACTGGATCAGTAACTTACGACCGCTTGAAAAAAACGCTGTTTCGAAAGAATATGGCACAGCACGAGTTGTAGGAAAAAGCGAATCTATAAAAAAAGCATTTTTTTACCTTGACAAAACATTCAGGGGGTATAATAAAAATATGAAAAAACATAAACATTATCAAGGATTTACAATTATTGAAGTCGTATTAGTTTTAGCTATCGCTGGACTAATCTTTTTAATGGTATTTTTAGCTTTACCAGCACTTCAACGATCACAAAGGGATACGCAGCGAAAGAATGATATGGCACGGTTAAAGGCGGCTTATCAGCAGTATCGAGCGAACAATAAGGGTAGAAGACTTGGAAGTGTCTATAATGCCGAATTTATGGATAAACTTCCAAACTGGGAGAAATTTTTAAACGAATATCTTCGAAAAGACGGCGATATTTTTAGGGATCCTTCTGGTAAAGATTATTTCCTACAAGCGGGTTTATGGAATTTTGTACGAGGAGATGAACCTGGAACTGGTGTTATAACTTTCAACGACCGTATGGCTTGTGATTATGAATCGCCTAGAATAGAGGAACGAAATAAATCTGGAACTGGTGAAATCATTAGAATTCGGCTCGAAACTGGCGGTGTTTATTGTCTCGACCTTATCGAATAGTATAAAATTAAAAACCCTCAATCTGAGGGTTTATTCTTTTGAAAGTTGAGCTTTTATTCCTCTTTGATGCGAATTACTTCAATTGTATTTTCTTCAAGAAATTCAACGCTAAATTTTCGCTTTTTAGAATACTGAAAACTATCGAAAATATCAAAACCGGTAACTTTTTTATTGCCGAAAGATTTTCTAATTTGTGATAATTCTTCAAAAAAACTTCTTTTTCGAATTGGCAATTTTTTTCATCCTCAACCAAAACTGTTCCTGTGCGATTTGGTCCATCAACTGCGAATTTTAAGTCTCGCATAAGTTTGTCGCTGTCGCCTTCATAAAGAAGTTCATCACCAGCAGAAGTACAAAAAACAAAATTATAAAAAGCCATAAAAAGCCCTTCTTTCTAATGTGCTACTCAAACGAGCGCTTTAATATTATACAACTTTTTCTAATAAAAATCAATAGCAAAAAGAAAACCTCGCGAGAATTCGCAAGGTTATGACGGTCAGAGTTTTTTGACTTCTGTGCTTTCGCCGCTGCGGCAAAAAATTTCGAAATCTTTTTGCTCTGGTGAGTTTTGCTGAATTTGATAGTAATACGCCATATCGTTGATGTTTTGAGTTTCGAAAGTATCGAAAATTTCTTCCATCAGCACCATTTCGTTACTAAAAATTCTACCGCCAGCCGTTATTTTAAGGGAATCTTTTCTATCAAGGAGCGTTTCGAGATTTTTCACGATTTGCTCCGCAGATCTACCTTCAATCTTAACGGGTTGAATTTTGGTGAGTTCAACCGAAAGTTGTTTGTCACTTACGGTTTTATCGACCACTTTCACAAAAATGCTACTCATATGAGCCTCCATAAGCTACAAATTTCGGTGAACCGAGAAGCTTATTAATAAGATTTTTATAATAAGTTTTTTTCAAAATGCAAGCTTGAGCGAAATGGTTTTTAGGCTTGAATTATGATATTATGGTTGGGATATTATTAGGGAGATTATTTTATGATTTATATAGTTAGAATGAAATCGGCAGACGATGACTCAGCTTATGCTAACGCATATAATAGTTTAGAAGAATCAAAAAGGCTGTTCGTAAAATAAAAGAAAGTATTCGTGATCCAGGAAATATTACTAGATGGTTTCATGGTTATAATAGTTATACTCTAACTGTAGATAACGTTGAAATTTGCACTGTAGATATTTTTAAGTCTTAATAAAAAAGATGTTGAATTTCATTTAACTAAATGCGTTGATGGTGAATGGGTGGACACTCGAAGATTCTCAAGTCGAGAAAATGCTGTAAATTTTGTTCATCACATACTAGATGTTAATAATTATCAAGTGGAAGCTGGTGGAGACGCAAATGGAGTTTGGGATTTTCAAGATGAAGCGGGTGTAAAAGTTCAATATCGCGTATTTTTGGCTATTTATAAAAGACACCAAAAAACCATTAAAACAAATGAATATTCTGAAATTTTGGGTGTGAACCCTGATGCTACAGATGAAGAAGTCAAGAAAGCATATCGCCAAAAATCAAAAATTCATCATCCTGATAGGGGCGGAAATATGCAGGATTTTTTAAAAATTCAAGAAGCGTATGAAAATCTTATAAATAGCCTCGGTGGAGCTAATAAAGAAACTTTTTCTCGAGAATTGTCTGAGCTTTGTGCTTGTGTTGAATTTGACCAAGGTCATGTTGAGTCTGGACAAGAATTTAATCACTCGCAAAGACAAAGTGCTTATAGGATTATAGACGGTATTGTTAAATTTATTTATGATACCAGTCATGTTCTGTATGATTTCACTTTTAAGGCTATTTACTGGTAATAATCCTTTTATAGCAATGGAAAGTACTTTTTTTGCATCTATATTTTTTGCAGCAGTAGAGACTGTTCGCGAGGCTACTGGTATAGACATATTTAATGCCGTAAAAGGTAGGCCTCTTAAAAAGTAAAAAGCCGCTCTTTGCGACTTTAAGGTTTAGAGAATTTTATTTTTCAAAAACGGGGGAATTTCGAGTTCATCTTTTAAGAAATCTCTTCCAAAAGGTTTTTTACCAATTTTATCGCTGAACAATTCTTCTGGGGTTGAAAGATCTTCTTCAATCCGATGCGGAATTTCTCCTCCGTATAATATTTTTACGACTTTGAAATTCTCATCAACCCATAAGCAGATCCTTTTAAGAGCTTTTCTTGAAATAAATCGGTTCGGCTCTTCACCTTCAAGATAGACAATCTCTGCTGAACCACGAACCTCAACTAATTCTTTATCTAAATCATATGCTGAGTTGGGCTTTATGTGAATAACTTTGTTTCCGCTAGCTTCGAGCCTAAGTTGTGTTCCGGTATTTATCGCCTGAATTAGCGCTTCCTGCAAGAATGAATCTTTATTCATTTTAATCCTCCTGAAAAGTTCTAAGCAAAAGCTTGAATGCCTTAATTATATCAGAAAAAGTAAGTTTTGTCAATAAAAAGCTTTTGAAAAACCCTTGAAAGGTGCGATTTTTTTTGATATAATTGTAAGGTATTGGGATGTCGCCAAGTGGTAAGGCAGCGGGTTCTGGTCCCGCCATTCGGGGGTTCGAATCCCTCCATCCCAGCCAAATTAAGGACACGAGTTAGGTGTATAGACTGACTCGTGTTTTTCATAATTTCTCCTTTCTTGGAAAATACAAAAGAGCCGACACATCAGCAGTGGTGTCGGCTCTTTTGTTGTTTCGATTGAGGCGTATCTGTTCGGCAGGTTTCATAGAGACAAGAAAAACTCTATTATCAAATTAACACCTTAAAAATTCGTTAATTATATCAAATCAATCTAAGATTTCGAAAGTGGTTTAAAAATAGTAAAGAATTAAGAAAAAAACTGACGAATAGATTTTAAACCCTCAATGTAGAGATATTAAATAATCTAGAATTATTATTACCGGATAAAATATTAAAGAGCAGGTGTAGTTAATAAAAAAACAAAATAAAGATATTATTTAAGGGATAACGTATATATATTATATGGTAGTATTTTTATACCTCAAAAATACTACCATAAGAAGGAATTTATGGAAGGGAGGAATTAGATTTAGACTATATAAAAAGTTTTAGAGTTAAGTAAAAAATGATACACTATCTTCATGAATAATATATAATTCTTTTAAAGACCTGTTTGAGAATTTTTTAATTATCGAAGTGCTAGATAGCTATTTGCCAGATAAGACTGATCTCATCTTAACTCACGAAATGGCAGCAGCAGCTCCTAAATTCCTTGAAGACTACAAACAAGGTGAATTCAAAGAATCTGGAAGTGGCTACTATGTAAATGGTCGCGTGATCCACGATGCCTTTGTGTTCGACAAGAAGAAATCAGCTGTGTATTTAGCGTACTTCTGTTATTTTTTTGTTTAACTTAATTTAGTCCCACTTCCAACTAAAAAGTCTTTCAAAAAATGTTAGTGAATTTCGCGGAAGAACTGCTTCTTTATTTGGGGCTTCTTCTTTCGAGGAGGCTTTAGCTTTTGCTGGATCTGGTGAAATCTGTTCGGCGAAAATGAGAAGTCGCTTTTCTGCTGTTCCAAGGGGAACGCAAGTGATTAAAGTAAGCATCGGCTTATCTGTCCCAATTTGAACTCGATTAACTTGATTTGGCATTACAACTTCAGTTCGGGTGACATTATAAGTGTAGCGAGTTCCATTATAGTTCGCATAGATTACATCGCCTTGTTTAAGTTTGTCAAGTTGTGCAAAAATGAATTTATAATCGCCTGTATCAAACAAATCATTGCTCGAATGTCCACTTAAAACTGTATTTCCATTTTGGCCGGGAACAGCATTTGCACCCGGAATTGAAAAATGTGCAACACCTTTTGCCATCGCTCTTAATTGCGAAGCATTGTCGTTTCCAACTCCATAAATAACCGGAGCATCAACATTAATTTTTGGGATAATTAGCTTTGATTCTTGGCCTACGGAGTTTGAAGAATTTGGACTGTAAATAGTTTGGCTTGCATTCGAATTCCCTGGAGCAACATAAGCTTCGACCGACGCAAAAATTAAACGATTATATTGCAAAAACAAGAAAAGGGATACAACAATAATTGTTGATAAAATTGGCATAAAATGTCGTGATTTTCGAATTTTTTGAGTTTGCTCATGTGCTTTTGTGACAATATCTTTTCGTAATTTTGCCAAGACTCGATCTCTTTTTTGCTCCTCAGTTAATTCTTCAATGACCTCGGGCTGAATATTGGTCATTTGTTTTTTTTGCTGCTCAATTGCCGCGGAGTAATATGTTTCGTAATATTTCTGGTAATAATTCTGCCATGCTGCATGATAGCGCTTCCATTGTTCACTTGGTTGATTGTTTGGTGGAGTGTGGGAATTTCGAATGGCTTGTTGAGGTCGATAATTCATTGCACCGGATTGATTTTCAACCCTACGCACAATATTTTGCTTATTTTGAAGTGGTTGAATAGCTTTATGACGCATCTTAAAATCGTCGGTTTCTTGACCGACGCCAGAATTAAAATCTGCTCTTGGCTGAATTTGAACTGGTTTCGAAATTTCACTAATCGATGATTTTATGATTTCTTCGCGGTAGTTTTCATCATTTTTTTGTACACTTTGATTTTTGAAAAGTTCTGCTAAATTAACTTTTTCGGGCTGAACTTTTTTTTGATTTTTTTGAATTTCTGCAATTTGCTCAGCATTGGTTTTTTGGTAGATTTGCTGAATTTTTTGCCTTCGAAAATCAATTGCCGCCCTATTTCTGTCGTTTGAAGGGGTGTTTTGCGATTGTCTTTGAGGAATGGTTAATCCGTTATTTTGGCTTTTTTTATTATTATCGTTCATTTCTCTTGATTTTTCCTTATTCTTAGTATACAATAGATAGTGAGCTATGTAAATAGCCAAAAGCACAATCGTTTGCCGCGATGGTGGAATTGGTAGACACGCTAGACTCAAAATCTGGTGAGCACTACGCTCGTGCCGGTTCAAATCCGGCTCGCGGTACCACAGAAGAATGACTGAGCAACGAACAGTCATTCTTTTTTATTTAAAGAATAGACCCATGGTTTAACGACAGTCGTGGGTCTTTTTGCTGTTCCAATTGAGGCGATTCCATGTAAATCACCTCTGAGGATTAGCAAAACCTTCAAATGTGAAACTTAACAATTTGGTAACTATAAATTAAAAATAAACTGAGAACGAAAACCGCAAAAATAGTAAAGATTAAAGATTGTGAGCCAATAGTTTAATGAACAGTGAAATAAGTTTTCATTAGCTCTGTCGGGCTGATAGGTCGCCCACCCTTACTATCGGCCTAGCTGAGCTAATGAAGAAAAGATTTTTATGAATAAAATTAACGAAACCGAGTTTGAACAAGAGCTTGAAAAAATCAAGAACTCTAAAATTGAACTCAAACCAACGAAACAAAAAAACAAGGAGAAAATAAAATGAAAAATATTAAGAAATTTAACTGGAAAAAAATTAATCGAAACAACTAAAACAATTGTAATTTACACAGCCGTTATTGCTGGTTTAGCTTTCTACTTTGGCATGAAACAAGGCGAAGCTAACACAAAAGTAAATAACGATAAATTAGTTGAGATTATTCGAAATTTAGACCAAAACAAGTAAGCTCAAATATGGCGAATTCGCCACAATTAAAACTAACTCTCGAAGCTACAATAAATTGTCGTGAAGATTGGAGAAGATAGATTGATTGACAAGTTGATTGATGGGATTAATCAAAATTCGTTTTTGCAAAATGGTAACGTGATTGATATTTAGGAATTTCGCCCGTTTTGGGCGATTTTTCTTGATTTTTTTCGAAAAAAAGAGCATAATAGAATTGTTCAAGATTACAATTAAGGACGCCGTTTTTTTTGGTGTATTTCACCGTAAATACGAGTCGGTATTTCGAAGGTGAAACCTTTAATTGTAGTCTTGAACACGCTAACAATTTAATACCGACTCGTATTTATTTGGTCGGGATAGGAGAAATGAAATGTCGAAAAAAGAATCAAAGATTGATGCACAGCGAGTAGCTATTGGAATAGCTTCTGGTGTAGGTATTTTGGCTTGCTTTCTACCATGGGCGTCATTGCCTATTGTTGGAAGTATCAGTGGAGCAAAAGGTGATGGTTGGATTTATGCTGGAATACTATTAGTGCCTATCTTGATTGCATTTTTGGGAGATAAAACAAAAGCTCTTGATAAAAAGTCAAAAGTTGCTTCTGGATTAATTGGAACTTTTGTTGCAGTAATGGGATTCTACATGATTTCAAATTTTAATGAAAAAATAGAAAGCACATCAAAAGCTATGGGAAATAATCCTTTTAGTCAATTGGCAACTTCATCAGCACATATTGAGTTTGGGATTTATTTATTGGTTATTGCTTCAGTCGCCCTTGTGATTTGCGCTTTCATTAGTGGTTTGTTTAATAATAAAACAAAAGAAAATAAGGCAAAAGAAGAAGTTGAGGAATTAAAAAAGGAGCAATAATAGTTTGTATTTTGCTAAAAATCTGTAATTCTGCTATAATATAGCTATGCAAACCCGTTGAATTTTTCGGCGGGTTTTTTTCTTTTCGGAGATTCAACAGAAAGGAATATATGGCAATCAATACATTTTTTTAAAAAAATTAACGGAATGCCAATTCAAAAAAAATATTGAAAGAATATAAAGTAGATTATAATTTACTTCGCCATAATTCTTCTCGCACAACTGAAACTTATATTCACAACTTGCAAAATTCATTACCAGAGACTTATGCAAGGCTCAAAAAACAAGGAATTTACAACAAGTATTCGATTTACTGGATATATCAAGATCAATTTGAAAAACAGAGGTAGTATGAAAAATAGACATAATCTTTTCAAAAAGTATTGACAAATCTGCTTCTTTTTGCTATAATTGAGTTAGGTTTGGAAAGGATAAGACTTTCCGAAAGTTGATTGAAAAACAATTTTTATCTGTCGTTGAGATTAAAAATTTGTTCAGTCAATACTTCAAGTTGGTATCGCGGTACCAAAAAAGAAGCAGCTACTTGATGAGTAGCTGCTTCTTTTAGTTTGTATAAGGATTAGACCTAAGGGATCAGACAGTCGTGGGTCTTTTTGCTGTTCCAATTGAGGCGATTCCATGTAAATCACCTCTGAGGATTAGCAAAACCTTCAAATGTGAAACTCAACAATTTGGTAACTATAAATTAAAAATAAACTGAGAACGAAAACCGCAAAAATAGTAAAGATTAAAGATTGTGAGCCAATAGTTTAATGAACAGTGAAATAAGTTTTCATTAGCTCTGTCGGGCTGATAGGTCGCCCACCCTTACTATCGGCCTAGCTGAGCTAATGAAGAAAAGATTTTTATGAATAAAATTAACGAAACCGAGTTTGAACAAGAGCTTGAAAAAAATCAAGAACTCTAAAAATTGAACTCAAACCAACGAAACAAAAAAACAAGGAGAAAATAATATTTTCATTGATATCTATAGCTACAGTATTGATATTCATGATGTTATTGAAAAAGCTAAAAAAACATATCTCAATAAAAAGAATAACGATAAAATAGATAGTTTAATCGTTGTAAGCGGTGATAAATTCCATAAAAATTAAATAAAAGTAAAAAGAACGGCAGCGATGCCCGAACCAAAAATCGGGCGCATTACCGTTCTTTTTATACTTCAATAATATCATAAGTTGTCTAAAAAATCAAGGATATTGAACAACCTCGATAAGAAATTTGAGATTAAGAAAGTATCGAGCCCGCGTTCGGTAGAGGATCAATTAAGAAAAAGCACGTAAGCAAGGAGCTTTTTGGCGTAATTCTTGATATAGATGATGAAAAAAATACAATTTTGAAGATTTAGCTGCGGAAATAAAGAGAAGGCAAAAGCAGTTTAAGATTGAAGAAATATACAAGATATTAAATAACGAGATTATAGACTAAAAATAGACCAGCTCGCCGAGTCCTATGCAGGACACGACCGCTGGTCTATTTATTTTTTTGTAAGCCTTACTATTTAAATAGTATCATATTTAAGCTAAAAAAAGTCAATATTCTTTTTAGAGATAGCTTCATTAATGATAATAAAAGTAAAAAGAACGGTTGCTTAGACCTCGACCAAAAACGAGGGGCTACACCGTTCTTTTATACTTCAATAATATCATAAGTTGTCTAAAAAAATCAAGGATATTGAACAACCTCAATAAGAAATCTTGAATTCTATATAATACTTGGTGATAAAATTATTAAGAAATAATAAAAAGAGGCATCGCCCTAGTGCTATCCAGCACAAGAGTATGCCTCTTAATATTTTCATTATACCGCATTTTGACTAAAAAGTCAATATTATCTAATTATTTTGTATAGCTCGACTATTTGCTAGTAATATTAATTTGTAATAGTAAATTTAAAGAGGAAATATGGCAGAAAAAGTTAAGAAAACAGCACTGGAGCTGAAAACTGAAATTTCGAAGTCCGTGGGAGAAAATGAGGAGCGAAAAATTAGGTTTGTAGCATCGAGTGTGAACGAAGACCGCCATTACGAGAAAGTGGACGTTGCGAGCCTTCGCCTACCTTTAAAACAAGGTGGTGAGATCCGAGCTGGAGCGATTCCGACAGAAGGAGTGAATGATTTGGTGGATATTCCATTAATCCTAAACCATTCTGGTGATGTTCGGGATACAATCGGTTCAGTGCGTAGTGCTTTCTACGAAAATGGTGAGCTGATTTTTGAAGCAGGTATCTCAAAACTAAATAAAGGATAGCTTTTCTATAGGCTGTTTTTTTATTATTTTATTTTCGAAAAACCTTGAAAAAAATGTTAGAAATGAAGTAAAATATACATAAGCTAAATAGGGAAGAGAATGAGAGACGAGATTATTATAAATGGGAAAAAGTACGATGCAATTACGGGTAAACTTTTGAGTGTACCAAAAAATAATCGTAAAGATATTAGAAATGATATTTCGAAAATTCATAATAATCTACAGAGATCAAGCACCTTGAACCGCAAATATGTTTCTGTTCCGAAGCGGCAAAAATATTTCTCTTCACCAAGAGGAGATGATTAGCCAATTTAAGCGTCGTCATGATTACCAAGAGGCAATTTTGCGTGCGTGCGAATCAAAAGCGACTCGCGAAGATGAATTTTTAATCTCGCGTTTTTCAAGTGATCATAAAGTGATTTCCCCAATTTCGAAAAATCAGATTGAAGAAGTAGAGAAAATCGCTCCTTTTGAAGAACATCCACTTGCAAAAAAAGCAAATGAAGAATTACGCGCAAAAAAAGCACAAAAATATGAAATTTCAAATCGAGAAGTGAAGGCTTTTGCAATTAGTCAGGCGATTGAAAAATCTCGTCAAGAGAGCAAAAAAGCTAAAGAATCTAAGCAAAAAGGATTTTTTGCAAATAAAAAATTTTTAAGTTTCTCGCTTAGTTTTGCTGTAGCTATCTTTGGTGTAGGTTATTTAACTTATACTAATTTGCCTGAAATTTCGAGTTGGATTTCGGAAATTCAATCTGGAATGACGGTTGAAACGCCATCATATATTGCGGACGGATATTCACCAAAAGGCTTGGCTTATTTTGATGGAAAAAATGTGAATTTCGAATATAAAAAGAATAATTCTAACTATAAAATTCAACAAACACAAAGTGATTGGGATAGCTCGGCACTTTTACAGAATTATGTCAATCAAAAGTGGAGTGAAGATTATTCGACGACCCTATAGTAATGGTTTAACAATCTATTCAAATCATCGTGGTGAATCTGTTTGGGTGAATAACGGAAAGCTTTACAAAGTTGAGGCTTCGGATAAAATTTCGGATGATGAAATTCGAAAAATTGCGACAAGCTTAAACGCATAAAAGGTGGCTTTGGCCGCTTTTTATTTTGGTGGTTTTAGGTTGAGAAAAAAAACAAATTGAAGTATAATATATAACTATGAAAGCAAGAACTCGTTTTGCGCCGAGTCCAACTGGATATATTCATGTTGGAAATGTTCGAAGTGCGCTATATCCATATTTAATCGCCAAACAAACTGGCGGAGATTTTATTTTGCGAATTGAAGACACCGATCAAGCTCGATTTGTTGAAGGTGCTGAAGATTTAATTCTTGACACCCTCAAATGGCTCAGCTTAGACTGGAATGAGGGTCCAATTTATGGTGAAAAAGGCCAAGAAAGTGGCGATTTTGGTCCTTATCATCAGACCAATCGTCGTGAAATTTATCTCGATTGGGCGAGGAAATTAATCGAAAAAGGTTTGGCATATGCCGATCCGTACTCGCCAGAGGAAGTTGAGGAATTTCGAAATAAGGCTAAAGCTGAAAAACGGGCTTTTTTATATCGTGAACATCGCCCAAAAAATCTACCAGAGTGGAAAATTGGGATGCCCCTACGCTTCAAAACGCCAGAAATTAAACGCTACACTTGGCATGATGCGGTGATGGGTGAACTTTCAGCTGGTCCAGAAGCTTTGGACGATTTTATTTTAATTAAGGCAGATGGTTTACCGACTTACAATTTTGCGCATATTGTTGATGATTTCGAAATGAAGGTTACACATGTGATTCGTGGTTCGGAATATGTTGCGAGCACACCGAAATATCTTTCACTATATGAAGCGCTCGAGATTGAGCCACCGATTTTAGCACATTTGCCGCATATTTTAGCTCCAGAAGGAAATAAAAAACTCGGTAAAAGGGATGGGGCGAAAAGTGTTAGTGAATATCGTTCTGATGGAATTTTACCTGAAGCAATGTTAAATTTCTTAGCTCAACTTGGCTGGAATGACGGCACTGAGCAAGAAATTTTCACTAAAGAGGAATTGATTGAAAAATTCTCTCTTGATCGTGTCCAGAAGTCTGGTGCAAGATTCGACGAGCAGCGACTTTTGTGGCTTAATGGTCAGTGGATTCGACGAATTTCATTAGACGATCTGTTTGAACGTGTTCAAGATTTTTGGGGTAAAAACGCACAGAACGCCAGCGAAGAATATAAAAAGAGGTTCTAAGTTTGGTTTTTTTGACCGCTTAAAAAAACACTTAAAGATTTACCGCTCGCTAGTGAATATTTCTTTGCGGAACAAAAGTCTGATCTTGAAATGATTTCGAAAAATAAGCAACTTAAAAAACTTGAAAAATCACAAATTTTGGAACTTTTGAGTTTGGGAATAACTAAATTCGAAATGCTCGAAAACTGGAGTGATGACGAAATTCAAAATGTATTAAATCAACTGTTAGAAGAAACTGGTCAAAAAGCCAGGAATTCTTTTTCCAGATTATTCGAATTTCGCTAACTTGGGCGCCATTTTTCGCCAGCTTTGAATCAAACTTTGCGTGCGATTGGTAAAAATGAAAGCTTGAAACGATTAAAAAAATCGCTTTCCGAAATTGAAAAAAATGAAAAAATAAACTCCGTTTTGTACGGAGTTATTTTTATATTTTCAAAAAAATAATTTTAGCGATTTCCTGTGGTTTTTTTCCATTGGTGAAAGATGACCACTATTCTTCAAGATATAGAAATCCGATTCAGGAAAAAAAGCATCTGGAACTTTTTCTTTATTGAATTCTTTTTACGGTCGAATCTTCTTCGCCAATAATTGCAATTTTAATGTAATTTTTTATTTTCAAAAAAACTTTCTTATCGAGTGCAATTGGAATTGTTATTTTTTTGCGCTAGGAGTTTTTTTGAAAGAATTTTGGCAAAAAAACATATTTTGATAAATATTTTTTTATTAGCTTCTCGTGACCAAGTTTTTTTGAAGTATGGCGGCTTTTAAAAAGGTGAAAATATTGATAAATTCGAAAAAAATCATCAGAAAAATTAGACTTGCGTAAAGCTTTCATTCCGGCTAGAAAAAGAATTACTTGGTTCGAAAACAGGGTTGATAATTATGGTTGGAATTTTTTTCGAAATTTTAGCGTCGCTCACAAAAATATGAGCTAAAGGAATGACCAACAATTAAGTCAATTTCACCAAATTCTTCAAGTTTCGAAATTAATTTTTTGATAGAATTTCTGAAAATCTTGAATATTTTTGAAAAGTGTTAAGTGAGCTTTTTTTCCGTGGGCTGGAAGTTCGCAAATGATAATTGAATATTTTTTTGAAAGCTCAAAAGCGAGTGGAGTTAAGCTGAAATAATTTCCACCAAATCCGTGAAAAAGTACGGCAATTTGCTTATTTGGTGTAAGATCTTGATATGTTGAAATTTTATTTTTACCGATTTTTTTATGAAATTATGTTGAAGATTTTTTTCGCCAAGTTTTTTTAGATCCATTTTAATATTATAACATTTTTGCGTCAATTTTCGCAAAATAGATTTTGGAAAAAAGTAAAATTGTGATATAATTAAGAAAGCATAAGAATTTTTAGATAAAAAAAGAAAGGTAGAAATAGTGAATCCGCTACGATTGGTGATGGTGCGGCACGGGCAAAGTGAGGCGAATATTGTTCAACATGCTCAAAAGCTTGGCCAAAAAATTGATTTAGAATCGAAAGTTGAATCGCGCGCGGATTGGCGGCAGCGGCTTTCTCCAGAGGGGCGAAATCAAGCTGAACGCGCGCGGCGAGAGCTTTCGAAAATTTATGGTGGACTAGATTTTTTTGATTCGAAATATTCCTCGCCTTTTATTCGTGCAAGAGAGACGGCGGCCATTTTGAGCGGTGAAAATCGTCATTTTTGGAAGATTGATGATTTGGTTTCCGAGAGAAATTGGGGTGTCTTTGGTCGAGTGAGTATGGATGAGCGCGCCGAACATTTCTCGCTTACGATGAAATATCTCTATAATGATCCATTTTTTATGCGGTTTGATGGTGGCGAGAGCATTTTTGATGTCTATTTGCGTTTTCGAACTTTTTCTGAACGTCTCAAAAGGGAAGATGGGAATCAGAATGTATTGATTGTATCGCATAAGCAATTAATTCAATCAGCTTGTTATTTGATTGAGGGTTTTTTGCCGGAGCAATGGAATGATACAACGCGGCGACATATTTATGATGTGCCTAATTTAGGTGGAATTGAATATTCGAGGGTTAATCCAATGGATGCTAGCGATGTTCGTGAGGATTTTGCTTGGCGAAGGATCTTAAATCTTGGCGAAGCGGACGGAAGATATGGAAATTGGGAAGAATTTGATGTTCGAAGAGATTTTTCAAACGAGGAGTTATTGTTTCAAATTTCAGAAAATAAACCTTTTTTAAAATAATACTTGACAAAGCTTGAGCGGTTTGTTATTATACTTAATATAGTTGGTGTGTTATCAAGGGCGATATTTGTTTTTTTCTCCCTAAATAACACTTATAAATAAAAAAATAAATAACAAAAAAACCGCCCAGGGTGGGCACATATCAACACGGCAAATCACTACTTGAAAAAAAGTGGTGATTTTTATATTATAATGAATAAGATTATGTTTAAAAAAAGGAATTCAGACAAAACTTGAAAAAAATATGTTCGAGAGTATTTCGAAACACATCCAAATATTAAATTGATTACAGTTGCGGGATCTGTTGGAAAAAAACTAGTACAAAACTTGCGATTGCGACGCTTTTTGAGCCAGAAGTATCGCGTTCGTCTTCATGAAGGAAATCACAACACGCATTTAAGCGCGCCACTTGCGATTTTTGGGGATAAATTTCCCTGAAATCCGCGCAATTTTTGGCAGTGGCATAAAGTTTTTAGTGCTGCAAGAAATAGAATTAAGTCGCCAAGTAGTGATGAGCCAGAAATTATTATTCAAGAGCTTGGAACTGATCATCCTGGGGATATTAAGCAATTTGGTAAATATCTTGCACCGAATATTGCGGTTATTACATCTATCACGCCTGAACATATGGAGTTTTTTGGCAGTCTTGAAGCTGTAGCACAAGAAGAGTTGAGTGCGGCAAGTTTTGCGGGAATGGCGATTTTGAATCAAGATGATATTGACGGTAATTTCTTGAAAGTTGTTCCAAATTCTAATATTTCGACTTATAGCTCGGTTGGTGGTGCGAATTATAATTTTGTCGCCGAGGATTTTTCGCTATTAAACGGTTTTGATGGCAAAATTCAAACGCCGGAATATGGCGAAATCCCTGTTCGTGTGAAGGTTTTTGGTGAGCATTCTTTGCGACCAATTACTGGTGCTGTAGCGGTTGCGGTTAAGCTTGGATTGAGCCCACAGGAAATTGTTAATGGAATTTCAAGTTTGAAGCCTGTTCCTGGACGAATGAATTTTATGCGCGGAGTTGAAGATTCGGTGCTTATTGATGACACTTATAATTCTAGTCCAGCGGCTTTGGAGGCGGCAATTCAAACTCTTTATGCACTTTCTGCACCTTCGAAAATTGCGATTATTGGCAGTATGAACGAACTTGGTGAATCTTCAGCTTTTGAGCATCAAAAAATTGGTGGAATGCTAGACGGAATTTCACTTTCTTGGGTGATTACTGTTGGGGAGCAGGCTAATCGTTTTCTTGCGCCAGCCGCACGATTAAGGGGGTGTCAAGTTTATGAAGCGAAAAATGCAATTGATGCCGGAGCTTTTGTGCGTAGTATTATGGAAAAAGGAGCTTTGGTACTTTTAAAGGGCTCACAGGGTGAAGTTTATCTTGAGGAAACTGTGAAAATGTTGCTTCGAAATGGAGAAGATGAGAAAATGCTGGTTCGCCAAGATGAAAAATGGAAGAAGATTAAAGATGAATTTTTCAGTAGTTTTTCGGAAATTGCCGAAGACGAGGTTTAAAAATGAAAGAAATTTTACCGATCGTTGATGAGCACGACAAAAATAATTGATGAAGTTGATAAAGCAAATTTTGATAAAACAACCGGACGGATTTATCGAACTGTGTCTTTGATTTTTATTTGATAAATTTGGAAATTTCTTAATTCAGCGCCGAGCATTTTCGAAAGCAACTTTTGCTGGAAAATGGCAATTTTCGGCTGCTGCCGGACATGTTAAAATCGGTGAAAGTTATTTGGATGCGGTCCATCGAGAAACTATCGAAGAAATTGGACTAAGTTTAGAAAAATAAAAAAACTTTTGTGAGGTTGAAAAAGTTTTTATTCATACGAAAAGAAAAATAAGCGGCGTTTTATGAAATTTTTTGTGGCAAAAGTTGATTTTAATCTTAAAAATTTAGCAATTTTGCGAGATGAAGTTGCAGAAATAAAACTGGTGAATTTTGATGAATTTCGAAAAATGATCAAAGAATCACCAGATGATTTTATAGATTCACCAGAATTTGCGCTAGAAATTCTCGAAAAAGCAAAGAGAATCACACAAAAATAAGCTATTCGCAGGCTATTTTGTAAAGCGCAATTCCAGTTGCGACAGAAACATTGAAACTTTCTTTTTGACCAAACATTGGGATTTCAAGAGTTCTATCGCAAAGATTAACTAATTCTTCAGATATTCCTTCAACTTCTTCACCAAGAAGTAGTGCAATTTTAGCATTTTCAGGTGCGGAAAAATCTTTTAGAAAAATCGATTTTGTGCTTTGTTCGAGCGCAAGAATTTCAAAATTTTGAAGCTTGAGATTTTTGATTGTTTCGAAAATATTGTTGGAAATTTCACACTCGACAATTTCTTCCGCCCCTAGTGCTGTTTTGTGAATTTGTGAATTTATTTTTTGCGCAAGATGTGGTAGACGACCAGTTTTTTGAAAATCTTCATTTGGTAAAAGCGGAAAAGGTGAATATCCGCTAAAAATAATTTTTGAAACACCAAAACCTTCGCTCGTTCGCAAGATTGCGCCAATGTTGTGGGTTGAGCGAATATTATGTGCCAGAATTATAATTTCACGATTTTGTTCGCGGTTTTGATTTTTTTGAGAGAATTTGGATTTTTTTCATTCTTTTCATTTTAGCAGATTTCGAAAAATAAAAAAAGAGCCCTGAAGGCTCGAATTCTAACGCTTGTTATTTATGGCGTTAAGTTTTGATAATGTGCGACCGAGGATTTCATAGGTGTATTTTGCAAGTTCCGGTGAAACTCCATCGGTATTTATTTCGAAATTATACTCGTCTTCGAGAGGCACTTTTTTGAAAATTACCAACGATGAGTTTTTATTGTCAGTTTCCAGTTCTTCAACTTGAACAAAAGCGGAATATTCTGAAAATCTGCCAATTTCTGCGCGAAAAGAGTTTTTTAATTCTTAGAGAAATGTTCCAGCGGTTTTTTTGAACGGGACATTTATCTCTTTTTTTCTACTTCTGGGCAACTTTCAAAAAAATAGCTTGCTCGATTGTTTCTTTAAGGCGCATTTTGCTCACCTCTATTCTAAAAATTTCGCTTGAAGCGATGAGGATATTTTATCATTTTTGATTGAAAAAAGAAAGTGCTTGTGATAAAATTGAGTTAATGGAAGAGAATAAAGTTCAATTAATGCGTCGTCAGAAGGAAGAAGAAGCAACCGAGCAACGGGCTTCAATTCTGGGTTTGACATATCTTGATACACGGGAATTTGAAAATATTTTTCCATTGGCACGGGGTCTTTTTACAAATGAACAGATGTATCGTGCTTTTTTAGCGCCGCTTCAGATTGGTGATGTGGATGAAAATAAGCCATGGCGAGTTTTGATTACGAGTCAAACGCCGCGTTCAGTGATTCAAAAGCTTTCAAAAAAATATCAAGACGAAGGAAAAACACTTGAACTTTTCTTGATTTCTGAAATTGCGTGGAAAAATATTATGCGTCGCTATGACCCGCCGAAAAAGGTTATTTATGATGATATTGAAATTGCGGGCGAGGGTGATAGTGCAACTCTGGATAAAGTTAGTCAGACTTTGGCAACGGTTGCGTCTGATGAGGTTTTTGATTATCTGATTGATCAAGCGGATCGGCTTGGAGCGAGCGACATTCATATCGAGAATCAGCGACAGTCGATTAGAGTTCGAATGCGTGTTGATGGTGCGCTTCACCCTGTGGCGGAGCTTGGGCGCGATCGTTATCGTGTGATTATGGGTGAGCTTTCTTCGCGAGCGGGAGTTTCAAGTGCTTCGAAAACTTCACAATCCGGACACATGCAAAAAGATATTTATCGTGATGGAACTTCGCACCTTTTGAACTTACGTGTTGAAACTGTTCCGACGATGTATGGAATGGATGCTGTGATGCGTTTGTTTAACTTTGATGAGAGTATGCTGCAGCTTGATTTGCTTGGAATTGCGCCAAAAGAGCGTGCCGAGATTGATGAGATTATTTCACATCCGCGTGGAATGGTTTTAATGGTTGGTCCAACTGGTTCAGGTAAATCAACCACGCTCTATTCGATGTTGAATGCTTTAAACACTCTCGATCGTAAGATTATTACACTTGAAGACCCGATTGAATATGGAATTGGTGGAATTTCGCAAATTCCGATCGATACAACGCACGGTGCGAGCTTTGCGGATGGCTTGCGTTCGGTTTTGCGTCTTGACCCAGATGTAGTGATGGTTGGTGAGATTCGCGATAATGATACAGCGCGAACAGCGATTCAGGCTTCGATTACGGGGCATTTGGTGCTTTCGAGCTTTCACGCAAATTCAACTAGTGCGGCCTTTTCGCGTATGATTGATATGATTGGAATGAACCCAATTTTTTCAAGTGCAATTCGGCTTTTGATTGCTCAGCGACTTGTTCGAAAACTTGATCAAAATGCGCAAGAATATATTCCAGATGAAGCTACTAAAAAATGGGTTCGAAATGTTTTGGAGGGTGTTCCGGCTGAGAAACTTCCGCAAGATATTTCAGGTGATTTTAAACTTTGGAAGCCAGTCGTTTCAGAGGATAGCCCTTTTGGCTATAAGGGGCGAATTGTGGTGATGGAAATGATGGTCGTGAATGATAATATTGCGGCATTTTTGCGCGGCGAAAGAGGAGTGATTTCAACTGAAGCGATTGAGGCTCAGGCTCGCGAAGACGGCTTGTTAACTCTTTTGCAACAGGGTGTGATCTCGGCTCTTCGAGGTGATACGACTATTGAGGAAGTAAATCGCGTAATTTAGCTCTTCACAAAAGCTAAAAAGTGTGATATAATAAACCTTGATTATAGATATTAAATTTAAAAGTGAGTGGAAAATATGAGTTTTGAGTTAATCAAAAAAGTTAATGACACGCAGAAGAAAGATGCCGTTCTTGATGTTAAAAGCGGTGACACTGTTCGTGTTCATCAAAAAATTAAAGAAGGTAATAAAGAGCGAATTCAGATTTTCGAAGGTGTAGTCATCCGAACTGACCGCAAAAAATCGCACACTTCGCGAATTACTGTTCGAAAAATTGCCAGCGGTGTTGGTGTGGAAAAATCTTTCCTTCTTCATAGCCCGTTACTTGAAAAGATTGAAATTGTTCGCCGTTCGAAAGTTCGCCGAAACTACCTTTCATTCTTACGAAACCGAAGCGGTAAAAGTGCTCGACTTAAACAAGTTACATTTGATCGTGAAGCTGTAAATACTTTGCCAGAAGCCTCAAAAGCTGAAGAAAAAGTTGAATCTACGAAAGAAGCTTAATCGTTTAAAAAAATGAATGCTCTATAAAGGGCATTCTTTTTTTACCTTGACAAAACATTCAGGGGGGGGGGTATAATAAAAAATATGAAAAAACATAAACTTTATAAAGGATTTACAATTATTGAAGTAGTATTAGTTTTTAGCAATTGCTGGACTAATCTTTTTAATGGTATTTTTGGCTTTACCAGCACTCCAACGATCGCAAAGAGATACACAGCGAAAGAATGATATAGGGCGGTTAAAGGCGGCTTATCAGCAGTATAAGGCAAACAATAAGGGCGGAATTCCTTTTAATGATAATTATGTCGCAAAGTGGAATAATTTTATGAATAACTATATGCGCTCTCATGGTGAAGAATTTAAGGATCCAACCGGATCAGATTATCATTTTGCAGAAGGAGCCTGGGGATTTACTGGAGGGGAAGCTGGTGACGGTTTACTCTCAATAAATCCAATTAACAAATGTGGAGATGGTACTGAAGGAAGAGTTCATCATCAAACTGGACCCGGTGATGTTGCCGTTCACTTTAAACTTGAATCCGGAGGAGCTTATTGTATCGATATGAACGAATAAAATTTCGATAATCAAAATAACAAAACAGCTTTTTAGCGGAGCTGTTTTTTTGGTTAGAAGATATTTTTTTGAAAGTTTTTGCGGTTAAATTATAATAAATATGGTTATGTTTTTTTATGGATTTTTTTAAAAGCGTTTATGGTAAAAATAGATATAGGAAAAATTAATAAAAAGGAGACGAAATGTCTAAAAAAATTGCAATTAACGGATTTGGGCGAATTGGTCGCAATGCCTTTAAGCTTGCTTTTGAGCGAGACGATATTGAAGTTGTCGCGATTAACGATTTAACGGATACAAAAACTTTAGCTCATCTTTTAAAACACGATTCAACTTATGGAACTTATCATTATGATGTTTCTTATGATGAAAATTCGATTTTTGTTGATGGAAAACAAATTCGCGTTTTGGCAGAAAAAGATCCTGCTCTTTTGCCATGGGGTGAATTTGGTGTTGATGTTGTAATTGAAGCAACTGGTCTTTTTGTTCAACCAGATAAAGCTCGTGCACACATTAATGCTGGTGCAAAAAAAGTAGTGATTTCTGCGCCTGCGAAAGGTGAAGGTGCGAAATTTATCGTTCTCGGTGTAAATGAACATGAATTGACACGCGAAGATGATATTATTTCAAACGCAAGCTGTACGACAAACTGTATTGCGCCTGTTATGGCGATTCTTGAACGTGAATTTGGAATTGAAAAGTCGCTGATGACAACTGTTCATTCATATACTGCTAGCCAGCGAATTTTAGACGCGCCTGCGAAAGATTTGCGCGAGGCTCGCTCGGCGGCTGAAAATATTGTTCCAACCACAACTGGTGCGGCGATTGCTACGGCAAAAGTTATTCCTTCGCTTATTGGAAAATTCGACGGGCTTTTCGGTTCGTGTTCCAACGGCAGTTGTTTCTTTGAGTGATATTACAGCTGTTTTGAAACGGGATGCTACAAAAGAGGAAATTAACGAAGTTTTCAAGCGTGCTGCCAATGATCCATTTTATCAAGGAATTTTAACTGTAACGGAAGAACCGCTTGTTTCGACTGATTTTAAGGGAAATTCACACAGCACAATTGTTGATCTTGAATTGACTAATGTTGTTGGTGGAAATTTAGTAAAAGTTGTAGCTTGGTATGATAACGAATGGGGTTATTCAAACCGATTGGTTGAAATTACGGCAGATGTAGCTGCGAATATTTAAGGAATTTAAAATGAAGATTTTTATTGGCGCGGATCATAGAGGTTTCTATCTTAAAGAAAAAGTTTTCGAATATTTAAAAAAAGCCGGATATAATATTGAAGATATCGGCGGATTTGAATACGACCCAAATGATGACTTTCCGGAATTTGCACGCGTGGCGGTTTCGAAAATTCGCGCCAATGAAAAAGATGACCCGCGGGCGATTTTGATTTGTGGCGGAGCACAGGGGATGGGGATGGCAGCAAACCGATATAAAGGTATTCGTGCCTCTGTCGTCTGGGATTCTGAAGAAGCGAAATGGACTCGAAACGATAACGATAGTAATGTGATTTGCTTGCCGGCCCGCGTTTTTGATAAAGACGAAGCTGAGAAAGAGTGGAAAGAAACGATTGATGTTTGGCTCAAGACTCCATTCGCGGCAGCTCCACGATTTATAAGAAGAAATAAACAGATTGATGAGGTATAGATGTCGATAATAGCACCAGCAATTTTAGCAACAACTCCAGAAGAGTATAAATCTCAGGTTGAAGCGATTTTTCCGTTTGCCGAAAGGGTTCATATCGATATAACTGATGGTGAGTTTGCGCCAAATTTAACTTTGCCAGAAACGCAAATTTGGTGGCCACAAGAGTGGAAAGTTGATATTCATATGATGGTTGCGCGACCAAGCGAGCATATTGAAACGATTATTAAAGCTTAATCCAAATATGGTGATTTTTCATGCTGAGGTTGAAGAGGATCTGGTGCCAATTCTCGAAAGGCTTAAAAATGAGACGATGATTAAGCCAGCGGTTGCGCTTCTTCGTTCAACTGTTCCGGAAACTGTAGCACCAGCGATTCAAGCGGCTGAGCATGTTCTTGTTTTTAGCGGAAATCTAGGTGAAATGGGTGGCCGTGCAAGTATGATGCAACTTGAAAAAATCCGCTTAATCAAACAAATCAACAACAATGTTGAGATTGGTTGGGATGGCGGCGCTAATTTTTCGAATGTATTTAACTTAACCCAATCTGGTGTTGATGTTGTAAATGTTGGTTCGGGAATTATGCAGTCGCAAAATCCTGAACAATCTTATCGTCAAATGGAAGCTGAAATCAACCGAAAAGGAGCAATTTAGAGGTGAATATCCCAAAAATTCTTTCGATTGGTGCTGCAACGCAAGATGTTTTTTTGGATAATTCGCCTGAATTTAGATTGATTTCAATGGCGAAAGATCAAGATGTGGTTGAATTTGATCTTGGTTCAAAAATTGATGTTCGAAATATTGAGATTTCGAGCGGTGGTGGAGCAACAAATGCTGCGACAACTTTTGCACGCCAAGGTTTAAGCTCAGGTTTTATGGGTGTGATTGGCAGTGACATTTCTGGTGAACAAGTTTTAAAAATGCTTGATGAGGAATCGATCGACACTTCACGTGTAGAGTTTTCGAAAAGATATAACACAGATTATTCAACAATCTTGCTTGCACCTAACGGTGAACGAACAATTTTAACTTATCGTGGGGCTTCAGGCCATATTTATGCGGATAATTTCGAATTAAAATATGGTGAATTTGATTGGGTTTATGTTTCGAATTTAGCTGGAAGGTTTGACTCGCTTGCGAAAATCTTTAAAGAATCCACAAAAAAAGGTGCAAAAATTGCTTGGAATCCTGGAAAAAATGAATTGCTAGAGGCTGAAAAAGTTCGAACTTTATTGCGAGATGTTGAGATTTTGATTGTAAATAAAGAAGAGGCGAGCTTAATATTTGAAGGAGTCTCAGCGGAAGAATTGGTTAGGAATGGTTCAAAATTTGTGCAGGTGATGATTTTAACAGATGGACCTGATGGTGTTTGGGCGATTTCTGGAGATAAAATGATTCGCGCAGGAATGTATGAAGATGTGCCTTCAGTTGATCGAACTGGTGCTGGCGATGCTTTTGGTTCGGGTTTTGTGAGTCAATGGGCTCAAGGTGCGAACCTTCAACAGAGCGTTTTGTTTGCGAGTGCAAATTCAACGGCGGTAATTCAACATTTGGGTGCGAAAAAAGGAATTTTGTATAAAAATGCAAAACTTCATTCGATGCTAATGCAGGAGATTCAATTATGAGAAGTTATAAACTCTCGAAATTACTAGGATTGAGTGGTGCTTATGCGAGAAAAATTCGAATTTGGTGTTTCAAAAATTGAAGCAAAAAAAGCCGGAACTAAAAAAAGTGTTTCAGCGCAAATTATGGCAGAATTATATCGAAAATCGCACGAAATTGAGCGCGAATTGGGATTTTTCTGGCGATAATATTTTTGATGATTGAAGCGTTTTTTTAGCGTTAAAAAAACCAGTTGAAGAATGAGGATTTCTGGCAAAAAAATTTGGTAATGCGGTATTTTTTTGTGAAGACGGTGTGGTTTCGGTAAATAAAAAAAGATGTTGAAAATAACCAAAAAGAAAGAAATGTGGCAAATCATTCGAGAGATTTTTTTCGAAAAAGAATTAAAAACAAATTCTTGAGAAGTACCAGCAGGAATTTTCGAAATATTCAGTAAAAGCAAATAGAAGAAAAAAATTATTTTTAAAAAGGAGAAAAATGAGATATCAGATTTGTGTTTCAGGAGCAGCAACAGGTGATAGTGTTTTTGGCTTCGCGAGATTTAGCTTTTAGGCTTGGGCAAGAAATTGTTCGGCAGGGGAAAATTCTAACAACGGGTGCGACGGTTGGTTTACCACATCATGCGGCTTTGGGTGCGGTTAGTGTACCAAATCGAACTGGTTTGAGTATTGGGTTTTCGCCAGCATCGAGTTTTTCGGCAGCATGTAAATACTTATAAATTACCGTTTAAGCCTTTTTGATTATATTAATTTTACGGGAATGAGTTATGTTGGGCGCGATACACACTTGGTGCTTTCGAGCGATGCAGTGATTACAGTTGGTGGTCGAATGGGTTCTCTCCATGAACTTGCGACAGCTTTGGAATCTCGCAAAGTTTGTGGTATTTTGCTTGGAAGTACGGCACTTGCTGATTATGTTCCAACACTTCTTCAAAATGTTGAAGCGCCGGGAACGAAAGATATAATCTACGACAATAACCCAGAACGGCTCGTTCGAAAAGTGATTGCAAGACTTGATGAGAAAAATGCAGATTTTATTGCACCACGAGATGATGGACACCTTTCGGAAAAGCGTGCCGGAAACGGATAAAACTAACCGCTCAATTTGGGCGGTTTTTTAGCTTGACTTTTGTGGGGGTGCTATAATCAAGGTATGAAAAAAAGCATAAACTTTATGAAGGATTTACAATTATTGAAGTTGTTTTGGTGCTCGCAGTTGCCGGATTAATATTTTTTTAATGGTATTTCTTGCGTTGCCGGATTTGCAACGCTCGCGGAGAAATGAGCAAAGAAAAAGAGATATGGGCGAGATTGCTGGAGCTATACAAAATTATCGCTCAGCTAATAAAGGAAGGATGCCGGAATCTTTTGAAAATATCAAACCATATATCAGGCATGATATGCGAGACCCTGATGGTGATGAATATAATATAGATATTTCTAATGGAGTCTATGGCTTTACGAATAAAGAAGATGAAAAAAACATAAAGCTAAGTTTGCTTTCTACATTAAAACTTGGGATGGTAAAACTCAAGTTCGTGTACATTTGGAGGCGAGATGTGCTGAAGAAGAAGGCTATGTTTATCAGGATGCGAAAGGTGGAAATGCGGCCGTTACTTTTAGATTAGAATCTGGAGATGGTAGTACTACAGACGGTGGTCATTATTATTGCCTGGATATTTAACTTTTTTTGTATTTTCTTTAAAAATATTATAAAATATAAGAATGATATCGCGCAAATTTAAGCTTCATTCAAAATATCAACCAACTGGCGATCAACCGACTGCGATTGCTCAGCTTGTTGATGGGCTTAAAAAAGGCGAGCATGAACAAACTTTGCTGGGTGTGACTGGAAGTGGAAAAACTTTCACGATGGCGAATATTATTCAAGCCACTCAAAAACCAACCTTGATTCTGGCACACAATAAAACTCTTGCGGCACAACTTTATAGCGAATTTAAAAAGTTTTTCCCTGAAAACGAAGTTCATTATTTTGTGAGCTATTTTGATTATTATCAGCCAGAGGCTTATATTGCAAGCACAGACACATATATCGAGAAAGATTCGCGAATTAATGAAGAAATCGAAAAACTTCGCCACGCTGCAACCGAGGCGCTTTTAACTCGAAGTGATACGATTATTGTTTCGAGTGTGAGTTGTATTTATGGTATTGGATCACCGGCGAGCTATATGCAAATGGCGCTACATATCAAACCCGGAATGCGATATAACCGAGATAAGTTTTTGCGGCATTTGAAAGATATTCAGTATGAACGAAACGATGTTGATTTTTCTCGTGGAACTTTTCGAGTTCGTGGTGATACGGTTGATATTTTTACTGCTGGTTCAGATTTGGCAGTGCGAGTAGAATTTTTTGGTGATGAAATTGATAGGTTGATATTAATGAATCCGCTCACGGGCGAAATTCTTGAAAAGCCGCAGTTTTTTGATATTTTCCCAAATTCACACTATGCGACACCAAAAGAAATTGTCGAGCATGCAATTCCACAGATTGAAAAAGAATTTTATGCACGACATGAATATTTTGTAAAAAATCAGAAGTTTTTGGAAGCACAACGATTAGCTCAGCGCACAAAATATGATCTTGAAATGCTTCGAGAAACTGGTTTTGTTAAGGGTATCGAAAACTATACGCGCTATCTGACTGAGCGTTCGGCTGGCGAGCAACCCGCAACTTTGCTGGATTATTTTCCGGATGATTTTTTGCTTTTAGTTGATGAGTCGCATATGACTTTACCGCAAGTTCGTGGAATGTTTAATGGTGATCGTGCGCGAAAAACGGTGCTGGTTGATAATGGTTTTCGACTTCCATCTGCTCTTGATAATCGCCCGCTAACTTTCGAAGAATTTTATAAACATATTAATCAGGCGATTTATGTTTCGGCGACTCCAGGTGAATTTGAGCTTGAACATTCACCAAAGCCAGCTCAGCAGGTTATTCGCCCAACAGGACTATTGGATCCCGAAATTGAAGTTCGAAAAATTGACGGCCAAGTTGATGATTTGATGGAAGAGATTCGAAAACGAATTTTGAAAAAACAGCGCGTTTTGGTGACGACTTTAACTAAGCGAATGGCGGAAGATCTTAGCGGATTCTTAGAGGAAAACGGCGTAAAAACGGCATATATTCACAGTGAAATTGATACTTTGGAGCGCGGTGATATTTTGCGTGATTTGCGTGAAGGAACTTATGATGTTCTTGTTGGAATTAATCTTTTGCGTGAAGGATTGGATCTGCCAGAGGTTTCACTGGTTGCAATTATGGATGCTGATAAAGAAGGTTTTTTGCGTTCAGAGAGTGCGCTAATTCAAACGATCGGGCGAGCGGCTAGACACGAAGAGGGAAAAGTTATTATGTATGCTGATAAAATAACTCGTTCAATGAAACTTGCAATTGATGAAACGAACCGACGACGAGAAATTCAAAAAGAATATAATTTTAAAAATGGAATTATACCAAAAAGTGTGGCGAGCGAGATTGGTGAAGGCTTGCGCGCGATTATTCCGCAAAAAGATAAGAAACCGAAATTAGATTTAAGGAAAATTCCGCGTGAAGAATGGAATAACTTGATTAAAGATTTAACAAAACCAAATGAATCTTGCAAGCGCAAATTTGCTTTTTGAAGAAGCTGCGGATTTGCGAGATCAGATTGCGGAGATTCGAAAAAGATGGTGTAAAAAAATAACCCTTTTGGGTTATTTTTTTGAGTTGTATTTTAATGTCGTCGACTTCCTGCAAAGGTCTTTACGTGTCGCCACATATTATCTTGTGCATCAATAGTAACAAATATTATTAATGTGATAAGCAATAATGTATTTAATATAAGTAGAATTTGAAAAAAATAGTTCTTTTTGGAATTTTGTTTAAAAAAATTTCATTAATAGCCTTGTCCTTAATTTTAATATTAAAAATAAGCAGTTTAAAATCTTGCTTAGGACTTTTAGGAGTGATCAATTTCTTGGGGATACGTTAATTTGATTACCAAAGAGATAATGATGGACAGTATTAACCTGAACGGTCCTTCCTTGATTATAATTCCATCCAGATTTGATATTGAATTCCCACCTTTGCGGTGTTCCTCCAACTCCTACATGAACTTGATAAGGTTTACCTTGGGTATCGTAATACCAAGTTCTATTACTTCCTGAACCACGGAGTTCTGCCCAGCCTGAGCGTCCACCTTGAACTTCTACCCACATACCTACGATAGGTCGTCCGTTTCCATCAAACACATTACCACCAGCCGCATAAACTGGCTGTGCCGTAATAAGGCTAGTTGCAGCTACTGAAGTAGCTACTACTACACCACCAAATAAAAACTTTTTGAACTTCATAAGAAATTCCTCCTTTGAAATGTGCTATGTTTTCAAAATATGAAAACATAAATATTATAACATACGCAAAAACCAAAAAAACAATATTTTTTTATGCTTATTTTTCAACACTTTAAAAAAATATTTAAAAAAAGTGATATACTTGTTGATATGGAAAGAATATCAAAAGACGAAGTTAAGCATTTGGCGGAGCTTTCGAGTATTTCGCTAAGTGAAGAAGAAATTTCGAATCTTCAAACTGATTTGGGAAATATTGTTGAATATATCGAGCAATTAGGTAAATTAAATACTGACGGTGTTGAGCCGACATATTCGGTTTCAAAAAATCAAAATGTTTGGCGCGAGGATGAAATTAATGATTATGGTGTTAAGCGAGATGAACTTTTGAAGCTTGCTGGTGAAAATGTTGAAGATAATCAGGTGAAAGTTCCAAAGGTTTTTATAGGAGAATTATGACGAATATTTTTGAAATTAGAGAGCAGATTTTGAGCGGAAAGAAAACCACTGTTGAATTTGTTAAAGAAGCGATTTCGAAAAGCCAAAGAAATTGAAAAAAATTTAACGCTTTTACGAGTTTAACTGAAGAGCGAGCTTTAGCACGTGCTCAAGAAATTGATGAGAAAATTTCGAAAGGCGAAAAAGTTGGTGAATTAGCTGGTGTTCCTTTTGTTACAAAGGATAATTTTTTAGTTTTTGGTTCACCTTCGACAGCCTCAAGTAAAATGTTGGAGAATTTCAAAACTCCAATTCAAGCGACTGCGGTTGAAAAACTTGAAGAAGCGGGTGCGATTTGTATTGGGAAATCGAATTTGGACGCTTTTGCACATGGTGGCTCAACGGAAAACTCAGCTTTTGGTGCAACAAAAAATTCAGTTGATGAAGCTCGTGTTGCGGGTGGATCATCTGGTGGTTCGGCGGTGATTACGGCACTCGATGTTGTGCCTTTTGCACTAGGAACAGACACTGGCGGTTCAATTCGTCAGCCTGCCAGCTTTAACGGTGTTTATGGTGTAAAGCCAACTTATGGAACGGTTTCGCGATTTGGCGTTGTTGCGATGGCATCTTCGACAGATACGATCGGTGTTTTTGCGAAAACTGCTAAAGAGAGTGAACTTGTAATGCGTGTTATGGCAGGGCTTGATTCTCGCGATGCGATGACTTTACCAGATTTTTGGCAAGAAGAATCTGCGCCTAAAAAAGCTAAAATTGGTGTTGTTAAAGAGTTCTTGGGTGAAGGTGTTGATCCTGAGGTTCGAAAAACTACTGAGGAATATATTGAAAAAATGCGAAAAGCTGGCCATGAAATTATGGAAGTTTCTTTGCCTATGAGTAAATATTCTTTGGCGATTTATTATATTGTTGTGCCGGCAGAGGTATCTTCGAATTTAGCGCGATATGATGGAATTCGTTATGGATTACGTTCGAAAAATGCAAAAAACTTGGGTGAGGTTTTCGGAAAGTCTCGCGATGAAGGTTTTGAAGCGGAAAATAAACGCCGAATCATGATTGGTTCATATGTGCTTTCGAGTGGATTTTATGATGCGTATTATCTAAAAGCCCAAAAAGCGCGAACTTTATTAATTGATGAGTTTAATAAACTGTTCGAAGAAGTTGATTTTTGGTTGGCCCAGTTGCTCCAACTCCAGCTTTTTAAAATTGGTGAAAATGCACATGATCCAGTAAAAATGTATCTTGCGGATATTCTGAGTGTGCCGGCATCACTTGCGGGATTACCTGCAGTTTCGGTTCCGGCTGGAAAAACAAAAGAGGGGTTACCTGTTGGTGTTCAAATTATTGGAAAAATGGAGTCGGATGCGAAAATTTTAGCTTTGGCTGATGATTTGGAGGAGAGCTGATGGATTTGGTAATTCTTTCAGTTTCTATTCTAATTTGTGCTGCACTTTTGTTTTTCTTTATTGGGATTACAAAAACGGAGAAAATTCAACTTGATAAATTAAAATTTCAAGGTGATTGGTTAAAGATTGAGAATTCGATTAAAAAAAGATGAGCCGGCGACTTGGCATTTGGCATTAATTAATGCTGATAAATTGGTTGATACTGCGATGCGAGAATTGCGAATTTCTGGACAGACAATGGGTGAGCGATTGAAGAATTCGAAAGATAAATTTTCGAGTCCGAATTCGATTTGGCACGCACATAAACTTCGAAATGTGATCGCACACGAAAACGACGCAGAGATTAATTTTGACCAAACGCGCCGTGCAATGAATAGTTTTAAACAGGCTTTGAAGGATTTAGGAGCAATTTAATGGAAGATATTTTAAAAAAATACGAAATGACGATCGGCATTGAATGTCATGTTCAGCTAAAAACGAAAACCAAACTTTTTAGTGGTAGCGATAATGATGCGCGTGAAAAATCACCAAACGAGGCAACTTCGCCGATTGATTTCGGTTTGCCTGGAATGTTACCAGTTTTAAATAAAGAAGCAGTTCGTTTGGCTGTTCGTGCGGGAAAAGCATTAAATGCGAAAATCGCTAATGTTAGCCGATTTGATCGAAAGCATTACTTTTATCCAGATCTACCAAAAGGTTATCAGACTTCGCAGCTTTATCAGCCAATTATTGGCGAGGGCGAGATTATTGCTCCGCTTTCGAATGGTAAAAATGTGAAAGTTCGAATTGAACATGCTCATTTAGAGGAAGATGCCGGAAAATTAACACATTTTAGTGATCATTCTTTGGTTGATTTAAATCGCGCTGGAACACCTTTGATTGAAATTGTTTCAATGCCAGATATTCATTCAGCTGAAGAAGCGCGAGCTTACGCTGAAGAATTGCATAAGCGAATGGTTTTTGCAGATGTGACAAATGGTGATTTATATCAAGGAAATATGCGTTTTGATGTAAATATTTCGGCACGAAAATTTGGTGAAGAGAAACTTGGAACACGAACTGAAATTAAAAACTTAAATAGTTTTCGAAGTGTGGAGCGTGCAGCTCAGTACGAATTTGAACGTCAAGTTAAGTTGCTCGAAAAGGGTGAAAAAATTAAGCAGGAGACACGTGGCTGGCTTGATGATGAACAGAAAACCTTCTCTCAACGCAGCAAAGAAGAAGCTCAAGATTATCGCTATATGCCAGATCCAGACATTCCACCAATTGTTTTGAGTGATGAAGAGATTCTGAAAATGCAGGCACAATTCCCAATTATGCCAGATTATTTCCGTGAAAAATTTAGTGTTTTCGGGCTGGATAGTTCTGTGGTTGAATACGCTTTGAGTGATTATCGAATCGCTGAACTACTCCTTGCAACTTGGGGCGATGGTCCTTGGGAGAAACCTCAAAGTGAAATTTATAATTCAGCAGAAATAAAGGAATACACTCTTGAAGAACATAAAGAAAATATGAAGCGAATCTTTAATTGGTTTGCTTCAACGCCAAGCGAAGAGCTTGACATGGATAAAATTTATAAAGGTTACGTTGGTCCTCGTCGATTGACTCTATTAGCTCATCTAGTTCATGATAAGAAAGTAAGCTCTAATGGTGGTCATCAAATTTTCTTAGCAATGCTTAATGATGAAAATCTAGGGCTTATGCCAGAAAAGATTGCAGAAAAAATGAACCTACTTCAAGTATCGGATGAGGGTGCTATTGCGAAAATTGTTGATGAAGTTTTGGCTGATCCGGCTTCGGCAAAAAGCTGTTGCGGATATTAAAGCTGGAAATGACAAGGCGATTGGTTTCTTGGTTGGCCAAATTATGAAAAAATCGCAAGGAAAAGCTAATCCAGCTTTGGCGCAAAAATTGATTCGCGAAAGGTTATAAAATGCAAAATAGCGTAGAATTTCAAGCTGAACTTAACGGTGATAAAAATATTTTTAGGAAGCTTAGTTTTTTTGAAAATGATGGAATTTCATTTTATGAGAATTTTTGCGCTAACTCGTCCGCTGGAGTTAAAACTTCCGGCTGGCGAGATTTTTGGCGATTAATTTTGTTGATGTGGAAAAAGAAATTTATCAGCCAAGTATTTGGCGGATCTTTTTTTCTTGAAGGAGTTGGCTTTTGGTAAACCAAAGAATTGGAATCAAGATTCTTGCCGAGTTGAGGTTGAGATGAATGATGGAAGTTTGTATTATTTTACGATTAAAGAGATTTCTGCAATAAATATTCGAACAAGAGTTAATCGGCTTTGTTTCAGGTTATTTTCAATAAAATACTTGACATAAGAATTATTTTTGTGGTAAAATACAATCAGATTTGAATAAAAATCAAAATAAAAAAATTAAAAAAACAAAAAAATAATAAAAAGGAGAAAAATGAGTTCAGCTGCAGAGATCTTGGTTGTATTTCTTTCGGTGGCTCTTGCAATTTTCATCACACTTGGAATTATCACTTTTGTATTGGTAATTCGCGTAACTCGCCAGATTGGTGATGTGGCTGAAAAGATGCAAAAATATTACCGCAAGTATTGATGGAATTGCCCAAAATGTTGCTCAGGTGACTTCGCCAATAATTATTGGGAAAAACAATATTTGACATATTTAATAAATTTAAAAAAATAAAAAGGAGAAGAAATAAATGAGTAAAAAAATTTGGATTAGGTTTGGCGATTGGTGCTTTGGTTGGTGCAGTTGCTGGAGTTTTAACGGCTCCGAAAAGTGGTGAAGAAACTCGAAAAGAGTTAAAAGAGAAAGCAAAAAAAGTTGCTGATGTTGCTGCTGAGAAAGCTGACGAAGTTGCTAAAAAAATACCGAAGAAGTTGTAAAAGATGTAAAAGCGTAATGTTGGTGAGTTTGCGAACGAGGCAAAAAGTTCAAACAGAAGCTAAGGTTGAAGAAGTTAAAATCGAGGCTGGAAAAATTCAAAAACGCGCACTGAATACTCTTGAAGGCGCTAAAAAAGGTTTCGAAAAGAAAGTTTAAGAGAATAATAAAAATCGCTCAATAAACGAGCGATTTTTGATTTAAGTTAATCAACTAAAAATAAAGCTGTTTTTACCTTTTTTCAGTAGTCCTGCTTGAGAAATTTCAATATCTTCTAGAACTTTAACTCCATTGAATGATATTGAATTTGCGGCAATTAGCCTTTTTGCTTCACCTTTACTTTTTTTGAAAGTTTGATTCAACTAGTATCTCGGAGATGGTCTTATTTTTTTGAAATTGTAGGAATCTCGGTTTTGAGAACTTTAATTTCTTCTGGTTTTAGGGTTTCTATTTTTTTCCCACCAAAGAGAACTTCCGTTGCTGAAACTACACTATTTGCAACTTTTTTGCCGTGAACAATTTCGACAACATTTTTTGCAAGAGCTTTTTGAGCGATTCGCAAATGTTGATTTTCTAAATGTTGTCGTTCGATGTTTTTCAATTTCATCTTTCGAAAAGTGTTGTAAGAATTTTTAAATATTCAAAAACGCTCTGATCGTCAGAGTTCAGCAAGAATTGGTATAATTTGAATGGAGAAGTTTTTGATGCGTCTAGCCAAAGTGCCCCACCTTCGGATTTTCCAAATTTTCGCCCTGTTGATCGGTTGATGAGAAGTGGTGCAGTCATTGCAAAAGCTTCAACGCCTTCTTTTTTGCGAATTAAATTTACACCCGAAAGAAGGTTTCCCCATTGGTCACTACCGCCGATTTGAAGTGAAACACCTTTATTTTTATATAGATGCCAAAAGTCATAGCCCTGGAGAAGTGTATAGGTAAATTCAGCAAAACTTAAACCACTACCGTTATCGATTCGGCTTTTGAAGAACTCGCGGCTGGTTAAATCGGCCATATTAAAATTTTTGCCAATATCGCGCAAAAAAGGAATTAATTCAATTTTTGAAAGCCAATCAGCATTATTTACAACTTCAAAATCTTGCCCAGCGAATAATTTTGAAACTTGTGTTTTAAGCGCTTCGGTATTTTGTATAACTTTTTCAGCTGAAAGAAGATCGCGCTCTTCAGTATCGCGCATGTCACCTATCATTCCAGTTCCACCACCAACAAGCAAAACTACTTTATGCCCGTGATCAAGAAAACGGCGAACCATCATGTAAACACTTAGATGTCCAATATGAAGACTATCGGCAGAAGGGTCAGCGCCAAGATAGATTGTACGTTTTTTACCATCTAAAATTTCTGGATCTTGAAAAGTGGTTTGATTCCAAAAACCACGCCATTTTAACTCTTCTGATAACTTCATTTTTTCTCCTGTTATTATAATTATATATTTTTATTTTAACACAAAAAGGTATTTTTTTCCATAATAGCAGTTTTTGAAAAAAATCTTGAAAAGCATAAGCTATTGCGGTATAATTGAATGTGATATGGATAGAAGAAATAAGCTTAGAAAAGAGAGTGAATCTGTAAAAAAAAGGTCATCTCCGAGAAAATCCGGTCTGGTTAAAAAGCGGAATAACCTCAGTTTATACACAAATTTAGCGCACAGGCTAAAAGAGAAAAAAGATTTGAAAGCACGTGAGCGAGCTGAATATCTTGCAAGTTTGCCTAAAAATCCGGTGAAGAGATTTTTTTATAGACTCCATCCAAAACGAGTGTTAAAATACTGGTTTAGCAAGCGTGGCTTGTTTATGGCACTAAAAATTATGGCAGTTTCAATCATCTTTACCGGAATAGCAATCGCGGCAGCTTTTGCGTATGTTTCGAAAGATTTGAATCAAATTAAGCCAGAAGAACTTGCAAAAAGAGTTCAAACGACAGTTTCAAAATATTACGATCGAAACGGTGAACTATTATGGGAAGATAAGGGCTCGGGTGATTATAAATTAGTTGTTGAAAATTCTGAGATTTCGGATTACATTAAGAAGGCGACGGTGGCAATTGAAGATCGTGACTTTTATAAACATAAAGGTGTTGATTTGACCGCGATTATGCGTGCTTTTGTAAATAACTTTAAGGGTGGGGCAACTCAAGGTGGTTCGACTTTGACTCAGCAGTTAATTAAGCAAGTTTATTTTTCGAATGAATCCAGTGAGCGTGGACTTAGCGGAATTCCGCGAAAAATTAAAGAGATGATTCTTGCAGTTCAGGTTGAGCAGATGTATAATAAAGATCAGATTCTTTCGCTTTACTTAAATGAATCGCCGTATGGTGGTCGCCGAAATGGTGTTGAATCTGGTGCAAGAACGTATTTTGGTAAGAGTGCAAAAGATTTAACTTTAGCTGAGGCAGCATTGTTAGCTTCTATCCCAAACAACCCAGCTGTTTATAATCCTTATAATATTGACTATAATAAGAGCTTGATCGAGCGACAGCATAAAGTTTTAAACGATATGGTTTCTTGTGGTTTTATTACCGAAAAAGAGGCTAAAGAAGCTAAAGAGTTTGATATTCTTGCAACAATTAAACCCGAAAAAGATCAATATGCAAACATTAAAGCGCCGCATTTTGTTCAAGAAGTTAAGAAAAAACTTGAACAAAAATTAGGTGTTAAGGTTGTTGGTGCTGGTGGTTTAACAATTAAAACAACTGTTGACTTGAAGGCCCAGAAGATTGCAGAGGATGCAGTTAATGCTGGTGCGCAAACTCTTTATATTGGTGGTGCTGATAATATTGCTATGACATCTGTTGATGTTGCAACAGGCCAAGTGATTGCTCAAGTTGGCTCGATTAATTATAATAAGCCAGGATATGGTCAAACTAATGCGGCAACCTCACCACTTGATCCGGGTTCAAGTATTAAGCCAGTGGTTGATTATGCTGCATTATTCAATAAAAAAGACACGGTTTATACTCCTGGAACAATCTTGAAAGATGAAAATATCGATGCGCAATATTGTAACGGAACTTACGGATCCTGTCAGCTTCGAAATGCTTCGAAACAGTTTTATGGAAGTGTTCCAATTCGGTTTAGTCTTGGAAATTCGCTAAATATTGCAGCAGTTAAGGCTCTAAGTATTGTTGGTGTTGAAGATGGTGTAAGTGTTGCTCAGCAGCTTGGAGATAAATCTTATTGTAAAAATAGTAATGCAGGGCTTTCGGCTGCTATTGGTGGTGGATGTTCGGTTCATCAAGATGAACATACGAACGCTTATGCTTCAATTGCTCGTGGCGGAGTTTATAAGGAATTAACGTATTTTTACAGAGGTTAAGAATTCCTCTAACCAAAAAGATTTTTTGAATGGAAAGATGAGTCTAAAACAGGTTATCGATACTCAGGCTGCATATGAACTGACAGATATCTTGTCAGACGCTAGCGCTCGAACAACGACATTTGGTGGGCAGAGTAGGAGCTATGGGTTCTCAGTTCCTGGTGTTTGGACAGCTTCAAAAACTGGAACAACCGACAACGGAAAAGGTGCGGCAAAAGATTCTTGGATGATGAGCTATTCTCCTGTTGTGGCAGCTGGAGTTTGGAGTGGAAATCACGATGGTCGAGCTTTGCGCTCAGCTGACAACAGTTCGGTTCGTCGAGTGATTAACGAATATATGAGCGGCGTTCATAAGCAGGTTTATGCTACAAATGGAAAATGGAAAGCTGGTGATAAAATCGAAAAACCTGCTGGAATTCGAAATTGTACAATTAACGGTCGAAATGATATTTGTCCATCTTGGTGGGATAATAGTAAAACTGGTTCAGTAACAAAAGAAATTGAGTTTGATAATGTTTCTAAGAAAAAGGCAACTCAATGTACTCCTGAATCAACCCGTGTTAAATTAACAGTTTTCGAAACGACAGACCCAGTTTCTAAAAAGAAAACAATTACTGCTCCTGATGGTTATAATGTCAATGAGGATGATGATACCCATAAATGTTCTGACTCTCAACCGTCTGTTTCTGGAGTTTCATATTCGCGACATTCTAACTCAAACACATATCGAATAAATGTAAACATTTCAAAAGGAAGTTTTGATATTAATTCGGTTGTAATTAAAGTTGACGGATCTACAATTAGTACTGCTCTTCCTTCTGGAAATACGATTTCAACAGACTACACATTTAGCAAGGCTGGTCAGAATATAACAGTTGAGGTTGGCGATTCTGGTGGATACAAGGTTTCGAAAAGTTATACTGGTCCCTCTTCAATAAATTCAGAAAATTCATCTTCAGCTTCAAAGTTAAAATAAAACTACCCAATCAAGGGTAGTTTTATTATCGACGATTTTGCATTGCGTTAATGATTGCTTGGATGAAATCACCGATTCCACCAGGAATATTTACGAAAAAGTTGAGAATCCAGATGAGAAGGAGAATTAAAACGGTTGCACCAATAACGCTTCCAAATCCGAAGGCAATCCCGCGAAAAAAGTTTACTTTGTAGATTGTCCAGCGGTTTGGGTAAATATCGTTAAAAACCTCTTCGAGAAGTGCAATTTGTGCTCCGCGTGTATTGTCATTGGAGATTTTCTTCTGAGCTTTTTTTAGAATTTTTGTTCATTGATAAATATTTTAACATAAAATCTTTTTAAAACGCAAGCTTTTTGATTTTAGAAGGAAAAAAAGTGATAAAATGGTTGTAAAAGGAGTTAAGAATGCGTGAAGAATTAGTAAAAGTTGAGGGTAAGATTTCGAAAAATGCTTTCGAAAATCTTAAAAAATGGCTCTTGAATAAAAAATATCAAAGTTTTCACGAAGAAATTTTGAGTTTGATTAATAATGAAAATTGGCAAGAATTGGAAGATTCGTTTTTTAAAGTTTTGGAATTTGGTACTGCAGGCAGAAGGGGGAAGGTTGGCGTTGGCTCAAATAGAATTAATTTGATAACAATTTCGGAAAGTGCGCAAGCTTTGGCTGATTATTTGAAAGAGTTGAGAATTAAGAATGGAAGTGTTGTGATTGGTTGGGATGTTCGAAATTCATCTTCTGAGCTTTCGAAAAGATGTGCTGAAATTTTAGCCGCGAATAATATTAGGGTATTTTATTTTGATTCTCCACGATCAACTCCTGAACTTTCTTTTACTGTTAGAAATCTTAAAGCTTCGGCTGGAATTGTGATTTCAGCAAGTCACAATCCGCCAGAGGATAACGGGATTAAGATTTATTGGAATGACGGCGCTCAGGTTTCTTCTCCGCATGATAAAAATTTAATGAAAATTGCTCAAAATGTTGGCGATTTTACTGTTGGTAATTTTTCTGATTTTGTAAAAAATGGAAATATTGAGATTTTGGGTAAAAAAAATGACCAAAAATTATATCGAAGTAAATACGAAACTGTCGCTTTTCGAAAAGAGCGAAACGTTAAGATTATTTTTTTCGCCAATTCATGGAACGGGAAGTACAAATTTACTTGAAACATTAAAAATGCTGGATTTAAAAAAATATTGAAGTAGTTAAAGAACAAATGGAATTTGATGGCAGTTTTTTTCAACTTTGATCGACCGAAAACCAAAACCCAGAAAATTTTTTTCAGCAAATAGGATGGCGATTTTTAAAAATTAAAAAGATTTGCGAGCTGATATTGCGTTAACAACAGATCCAGATGCTGATCGAATTTGCGTGATGAGTTTTGAGAAAAATGGTGAAGTTCGAGTTTTTCAGGAAATCAGACTGCAATTTTTAGTTGCGGATTATATTCTTTCGAAAAATCAAAAATCAAAGAATAAATATGCGGAGCTTTTATTTTTGGGCGAAGGGATTTTATCTGTAAAAAGTTTTGTTACAACGGATATGCTGAATGTTCTTGCTGAAAAAGTATGGTGTGAAAATTTATGATGATTTGATGGTAGGGTTTAAATTTATAGGTAAAAATACTTCAAAAAGAAAGTTTGGGCGAGAGATTTTTGGCTGGATTTGAAGAAAGTCTAGGTGGTTTAATTGGAGATCAAACTCGAGACAAAGATGCTGCGACGATTGGGTTGATAATATCTGAATTGGCAGCGGAATTGAAGCTAAAAATCAAACTTTGGGTGAAAAACTCGATCAAATTTATGCTAAAAATGGCTATTTTGTTGAAAAAACTGAATCTGTCGAATTTGTGGGTGCTGAAGGTTTTGAAAAGATGCAAGAAATTATGCGAAAAATTAGAAGTGGAGATATTGATTTTGGAGCTTCAAAAAAATGCGAGATTTTCAAAATTTGATTGAGAATGATTTTGTTAAAAATTCAACGAAGAGTTTTGAAATGTTGGAAGGTGGAGATGCGGTTAGTTTTGAATTTGGTGAAAAAACGAAAAGAATTACTGTTAGACCAAGTGGAACTGAACCAAAAGATGAAAAATTTACACGCAGTGGCTTTTTGAAAAAGCTGAAGAGCAAGCCAGAATCGAGCAAATTTTAGAAGAATTTAAGGAGAAAAATTTTTATGAGTGTAAAACGACTTTTTTGAACAATTTGAACCCGAGAATTATCGGATTTGGGTTGAATTAGATAGGGCAAAAAGATGGGTATTTTCTACAACAACAGAGGTTGTTGGTGTTTTGAAGAGATCTGATTTTATTACTCTTCATGCCAAGGAATTGGAAATTCACAAAATTATTTTTTAATGGTAGACAACTAAAATTTGAAATTAATGGTGATGAATTGAAGATTTTTTTCACCAAAAGAATCAAAGTTTGAGATTGGTAAAAAAATATCGTTTCGAATTTATGCTTCGGGTAAAATTACTCCCGCAATGCATGGACTTTACCCCTGTTATTATAAAGAAAATGGTGAAAAAAAGGAACTTTTTGCAACGCAATTTGAAAGTCATCATGCGCGCGAAGTTTTTTTCCGTGTATTGATGAGCCAGAAGCAAAAGCTACTTTTGAGCTAAATATTCGAACGCGAACAGATTGGACGGTTCTTGCTAATACAAAAATAAAAGAAGAAACCGAGGTTGGCGACTTTAAAACTCTAACTTTCGAAAAAACTCCAAAAATGAGCACATATTTGTTGGCTTTTGTTGTGGGTGATCTTCAAAAGAAGACTGCTTTTCACTAAATCTGGCGTAGAAGTTTCAGTTTGGGCGACAAGAGCGCAAAAATCTGAATTACTATCTTTTCCACTTAATTTTGCGGTACGTGCTTTGGAATTTTATGAAGAATATTTTGGACAAAAATTTCCGCTTTCAAAATGTGATCATATTGCTTTGCCGGATTTTTCGAGTGGTGCAATGGAGAATTGGGGTTTGATAACCTATCGCGAAACAGCTTTGCTTGCGGGAGAAAAATCTTCGATATCTTCAAAAAAATACGTGGCGTTGGTGATTGCACACGAACTTTCGCATCAGTGGTTTGGGAATTTAGTCACAATGAAATGGTGGGATGAACTTTGGTTGAATGAATCTTTTGCGACAATGATGGAGTATCTTGCAACTGATGTTTTGGAGCCAGAATGGAAAATATGGGAAGAATTTGCCGTAAATGAGGCGATAGTTAGTTTGCAACGAGATGCGATTGATGGCGTTCAATCTGTTCATGTTCCAGTTCATCATCCAGATGAAATTGGCACAATTTTTGATGGTGCGATAGTTTATGCTAAGGGTGCACGATTAATGAATATGCTTCGAAAAATATGTTGGTGATGAGGCTTTTCGAAAAGGTTTGCAGAAATATTTTGAAAAATTCAAATATCAAAATACAATTGGGCAAAATTTATGGGATTGTTTGAGTGAAGCATCTGGCAAAAACATCGCTGATTTTATGAATCCTTGGATTCTTCGAAGTGGCTATCCGAGCGTTTTTGGTTGAGGATTTGGGTGATAAATCAAAACTTTCGCAAAAGCAATTTTTTTATAGGCGAAGGAGAAAATTCTGGAAAAAAATGGCCGATTTTACTTGGATCGAATCAAAAGAATTTGCCTGAAGTCATGGATAGTGAAGAATTTGAATTTGAAAAAGATCCGAATTTCATACAATTAAATAAAGAAAATGTTGCGCATTTTATTTCTAACTATGATGAAAAATTATTCGAAAAGCTTTTGGAAAAAGTTCGAAATGGTGAATTGGATACGGTTTCAAGGCTTCAAATTTTACAAGAGCGATCATTGCTATCTCGTGGTGGTGAAATTTCGAGTGTTGATCTTTTGAAGACTCTTCAAAAATTATGAAAATGAGCATTCTTTGAATGTTTGGGATATGATTAGTGTTTTGATTGGTGAATTAAAAATTTTTATTGATGAACAGTCGGAAGTTTCAAAAAAAATGAAGAAATTTGTTGAGAATTTGGCAAAAAATGAATTCGAAAAACTCGGATTTTCAAAAAAAAGTGGCGAGAGTGAAGATGATACGCAAAAGCGCAGCTCAATTTTTGGCGCATATGATTTATGCTGAAAATCAAGAGGCAATCAGTGGTGCGTTGAATATTTTTTTAATAATTCGAAAAAAATCCAGAAAACATAGATTCTGAAATTCGAAGCTTGATCTTGACGGCTAAAATTCGTTTTGAAGAATCACCGGAGCTAATTCGGAAAATGCTTGAAGATTATAAAAATACTTCAAATGTTGATTATCGAGACGATATTATGGTTGCTTTAACTTCAACACAAAATCCTGAAACTGGTAAAAAATTACTTGAAAAAATGCTTGAAGGTGATATAATTCGTACACAGGATATTTTGAGCTGGTATGTTCATTTGCTTCGAAACTCGAAAACTCGTGAACTAACTTGGCAGTGGTTGCGAGAAAATTGGAGCATTATTGAAGAGAAATTCGATGGAGATAAGAGTTATAATGATTTTCCGCGATATTCGGGTGCGATTTTAAGAACTAAAAAATCGCTTCATGAATTTAAGGAATTTTTCGAACCGCTTAAAAATGACTCAAGTTTGACTCGTGCAATCGAGATGGGTGAAAGGGAAATTTCTGGGAGAATTGAATTAATTGCGCGTGATAAAAAGTGATTGAAGATTTCTTGATGAAAAGCTAAGCAAAAAAACCGGCCAATTAGCGGTCGGTTTTTATTTGATTTGTTAGGAAAAATCTTTCAAAATTCATCATATTTTCTGGCGTGATATCTTCTGGGTTTTTATCTATTATTGCATTTAGATTTGTATAAATTTTGTTTTGATTTAGATTTGTGCCAATTAGAACAAGCTCCGTTTTTTTGGCTTTTCGGTCTTCCCATTCTTCGGATGAAATTTCAACTGTTTTACCAACAATTTGAACTATAAATTTTTGTTCGTAGCCTTTCATTCCAAAATAGCAAATCCCTTTCATTCGAAAAAGATTTTTCTGGTAAATGGTCAAGAAAAATTGATAAAACTCGCAGGACTTAACGCTTTTTTTCAGTTTCGAAAGATAAAGAATTGAATTTACTATGAATGTGATTTTTCGTGATCGTGAGAATGCTTCTTTTCGATTTTGAGCTGTTTTTCTTCCGAATTTTTCTCCCAAGAAAAGATTAATTTTGGGTCGATTTGCGAATTATGACTTTCAATTATTGGTGATTGAGAGTTTAATTCTCGAACGAATTTTCGTATTTGCTGAATTTGATTTTTTTGAAACAAGGTCGGTTTTATTTAAAACAATAATATCGCTCGACTTGAGACATTTTTGAAATGAGTTGGAAAATCTTGATTTGATTTTTCGAAATTTTGAGCATCGAGGATATAAATATTTCCGCCAAAATAGGAATATTGATTGCCTGTGTAGCGCAAAGTTTGGAGTAAATCATAAGGTTCAGCAATTCCACTGGCTTCAATTATAATTGCATCGAGTTTCGAATTTTTTTATTTGCGAGCTTTTTGAGTGGTTCACTGAGGCCGTTATCACCGATCATACAGCAAATACAACCGTTACTGAGTTCAATTTTTTTGCTCTTTAAGGTTTCCTGAAATCAATTGACTGTCAATATTTATTTTTTTCCAAAAATCATTTACGATTGCGCCAATTTTTAGATTTGGGCTTGATTTCAAGAGATGATTTAAGAGTGTGGTTTTGCCCGAACCTAAAAAGCCAGAAATCATAATTACTGGGATTTTTTTCTTTTTCGGTTTTTTTCTTGAATTTCAGTTTTCGAAAAATCATCAAAAATATCTTTTGAAAATTTAGGCAAATCAAAAATTTCGTCGTTCATACAACTAGTTTAGCAAATTTCGAAAATCTCCGCAATCTTGCTAAAAAAATGGAAAAATATGTTATAATTTGAAAGTTGCATTTTGCAAAAAGAAATTTTAGAAAGATGAGGTGGAATCTTATGAAGATTTCAAAAATTGTGGTGATGAAAAACTTGGACACCGGTGAGAAAAAGGAAATTAAATTAGACACGAAGGAAATTCGTGAATTTAATTTTTCCGAAAAAGGACTATATTATCAATAAGGTATTTATTGATAATCTGTGGATAAAAAAATTATACTTCTTGTGTGGCTTTTTAATCTTGAGTGTTTTATTGATACTTGCAAAAAATAGTCAGAGCTATAGGCTTCTGTATATATTAATGTTTGCGAGCTTAAACACAATAACGTTCACTGTTAATTTTCCCATCGTTAGACTATACTTCTTTGATGAGGAAAGTCTCAATATTAAAAAAAAGCTGATAACTGGCTGGGTATGGATTTATGCTAAAAAAGCTGAGTCGCACAAGAACTGTATGGAAGCGGAGAAAAGAGTTCGTAGCTTTGTAAAGAAAGCTTTCAAAGAGATAAATAGATTCGCAATTAGATTTTATTTATCTCATGTGATTATTGCTTTAACTTTGTTATGCATATTAGTGATTTTAATAATTGAAAACCAGTCAGTAGATAAAAGCTCACTTATTTTTATTGTAGGGGCATGGATCCTTACAGAGTTTTATCTCTGGGCGGTTCGCTGTTTTATTAGAGCAAAAGCAAGAATGCTCTATAACGTCGCTCCAAGAGTTGATAATGATAATGCATTAGAATTTTCGTTAAGTGGTAGATATACCATTGAAGAATAGATCAAGCTCGCTATCAAAGATTACAAGTTTTTAGTTAATTAAAAAAACAGCCCCGTAATTGCGGGGTTTTACTTTTTGAAAAAAAATAGTATAATGTTTATTGACTCGCAAATCGCGAAGAACTTTTAGAAAGAGGTGTTTTTATGAAAAAAACTGAAAAATACTTTGGTCGGAGAGTTCCAGTTTTTGAAAGTGTCGAGGAGCTGGAAATGTCGTTGAAAGAATCGCAAAAGGTTATCTTTAAGATTCTTGTAGTTTTTTGCAATAATTTTTGTCAATTTTAACTCAGGCCTTAATCGAAATAATTTATGGCTGGGGTGGAGCAGCTCACGCAATTATTATGATAATGATTCGATTTTTTATTCTTTTGCCCTGCATTGGAAATGAAATAAATATTGTTTCTCCAAGTATTGACAATACAGTTGCAATAATTTTTTTATGAGAAATGTTAAGGAAAATCGCCAAAAATTCATAATTTATCCAAAAGGGCGTTTGCCAGCAATTGCTATTCTTAATGTTAAGATTGATGAGCTTCGATATTTTTAAAAGCTTTTTGGGATTATAAAAAAATCATGAAATGAAGGATGTTAGTGCTTCGTCTTCTGCAAAAAAAGCGGAGTATTCAATTTTTTTATTGGATCGAGCTGGTTGGCAAAAAGAAGAAATAATTCGAGGAATGAATTTAAAAGCTTGACAGGGCGTTTATCTACTTGGTGACGTTATTAGCGACTATTGAGCGCTGCATGTAAGTCTGTTTTTTTGACTATAATGGTTTCATTTATACCTGTTTTTATTGGACTTAATCAGGGTTAACCATTATGATGAATTGAATGAAAAATGGTCATTGGAACCTGATTGTGAGATAAGTAAAAGTTCTTTGAAAAATGGAGAAGCTGTTATTTATGGGAAGGTCCGGCGCGAATATTGGGATATTATGATTTTTTTCGAAAAACTCGTAGCACGATGATTCTTTTCATTTGAAGAAAAAGTTAAAATTGAAAAATAATAGTTTTTCAGTTCAAATTATGGGTGAGGAGCAAAAATCTCTTTTGATTAAATTTTTAAACTCTTGTGAAGCGCAAGGGTTTTTTTATTGACAAAAAAATAAAAAAAGTGTATAATATAGAATATCTTTACATTTTGGAGGTTAAAAAAATGTCGAAAGAAGTTCTTTATAAAAAAAGAAAAGTGGAGAAGGTGTTTGTAGTGAAGCTGAGACTAAGGGGGCTTTAGAATTTGCGGTTTTGGATGTTCTTCAGACAATTAGCTCTTGCTCTTATAATCGTTTTTTTGCCAGGCACTATCTTTTTGCAGATAAAATAGTTGAGCTTGGAAATTTTTTTAAAGGATGATGAAAAGCTATCAGAAAAAAATAGAAAAAAATTTTTGGATTTTTTTGAAGAAATTCAATATAATTTTTTTAAAGATGGTGTGGATGAGTCACTTTTGAGTTTTTCTGAAAAAGGAGCAGTTGCAGCCGCAGGAAATATGCAAAGACTAATTAATCTGGAGGAAAATCTTGGCTTCGAAGAGTCTATGATAATTTTGGAGGCTTTCCGAAGGATGTTATATGAAATTCAGATCGATCATCGATTCTGTAAACATTCAAGCCAATACTGCAGTGATTTTTTATTTAGTGTTGATCGCGCGATAGTTAATATCTATACTGCCGAGATGGCAATCTGTAGAAAAATACGATATTTTTCGAAGAAGACTTTTTGCGTATTATTTCGAGAGATTTCAATGATAGCGATACTCGTTTTAATGAAATTATGACTTGTTGTGGCGAAGATATTCGCTACGGTATGTCTCGAATTTTTGCGACGAAAACGAAAAATCACAAAACTTACAGCCGATCAAAAAGAGAATCTTTATCGAGCTTATGTTTTTTTCTAAACGGTTTGGGATTCAAATTTTCTGTGATTGAAAGATTTCGACTTTCACTTTTCTTGGTTTAATTTTTGAGCCTTCGGGCTCTTTTTTTAATTTGACTTTTTATGAAATTTGGTAAGATATAAATACTAAAATATTACTTGTTCGAAACATACCGACCTTAAAAATAGTTTTCGAACGCTTTAAATTAAGGAGAAAAATGACTGATAATTTTAACGAGAAGCAGGCTCGAAAGCGCGCTAATCTGCAAAAAAAAGCACAAGATTTACAGAAAAATCGTGCAAAAATATGTAGGAAATAATAAGAAAGAAAATGCCGAGCGAACTGCAAAAATTGCACAAAAGGCAAAAAACTTTTCGAAACAAACTCGTTCTCAAAAAACTGATGCAAAAAAGGTGAGTTTACCAACAACGACACGACGAGGTGCAGTTGTGCGTGCACAACGAATGATTTCAAATGATATCAATATGCGTGCAACTCAGCATATTGTAAATATTCCGGTGAATAAGTCGCTTTTTAACGGTTTTAATGGCGAACAATTAACAGCTTCAACGTTGAAAAAACTTCGTCCAGAAAAAGATAGTGTGCGAGTGATTCCTCTTGGTGGTTTGGGTGAATTTGGAATTGGTAAAAATATGTTCGCAATTGAATATATGAACGAAATTCTTGTGATTGATATGGGTTCAATTTTTCCGAATGAAGATTATCCGGGTGTGAACTTTATGACTCCGGATATCACGTATTTGAAAGATAATATACATAAAGTTAAGGCTATTGCGTTTACGCACGCTCACCTTGATCATATCGGTGCAGTTCGTCAACTTTTGCCAGAATTTGGAAATAATATCCCAATTTATGCAACTGATTTTACGATTGGTATGATTAAGCGTCAAATGGAAGAGGCTGTTGTTGAAGTTTCGCCAAATTATCAAATTATTGATCCGTTTAAGCACGAACAGATTCGAATTTCTGAGCACATGACGCTTGAATTTGTGCATGTTCTTCACTCGATTCCGGGATGTGTAGCGATGGTTGTTCGTACACCAAATGGAAACATTGTACATATGGGTGACTGGCGTTTCGAAAATGATCCAGTTGATACTCAATTCGATCTTCCACGTCTTGCTGAGATTGCGCAGAAAGAAGGTGTTCATTTATTGATGAACGAAAGTACGAATATTGATACGCCAGGAACTCACCCACATAGCGAATATTCAATTGGTGAAAGTGTCGGCGAGGTTATGACAGCATATCCGCACGCGCGTTTGATTTTTTCGTGTTTTTCAAGCCAGATTTATCGATTGCAATTGATTCTTGATGAAGCAGTGAAACATGATCGAAAAGTTGCGTTTGCTGGATTTTCGATGATTAATGCTATTGAGATTGCGCTTCGGAGTCGAAAAATTAAAGTTCCGAAAGATGTGATTGTTAAGATGGAAGATATAGTAAAACTTGATGATTCGAAAGTTACGATTGTCTGCACGGGCTCGCAGGGTGAGCTAAATGCGGTTCTAAACCGAATGGCAACTGGTGCGCACCGGTTTGTTAAAATTAAAGCAACTGATGTTGTGGTGTTTTCGTCAAGTCCTATTCCCGGAAATGAGCCACGCGTTGCTTCAACGGTTGATGGACTTTTACGTGAAGGTGCGGGTGTGATTCAGCATGGTCGGGGGCATTATCATGGAATTGGCCCTCTTCACCTTTCAGGACATGCATATTACGACGATCATGTTCGATTGGTTGAAACGATTCGTCCAAAGAATTATCTTCCAGTTCACGGTGAGTTTTATATGCTTCAACATAACGCCGAAATGGCTCAAAAAGTCCTTGGCTTGAAGCGAGATGAAATTCTTGTTGCGGATAGTGGCGATATTATAGAGCTTACAAAGGAACGAAAGATTAAAAAAGGTGGTCGTGTTCATGTTGGTTCGATTCTTTATGATAATACGGGAAATACTGTTCACGACGCGGTTGTGAAAGATCGTTTGCATATTTCGACAGAAGGAATCTTTATTATCGTATTAACTATAAGCAAGAAAACAGGTCGGTTATTGAAGACTCCAGATGTAATTTCTCGCGGATTTGTATATCTTAAAGATAGTGAAGAATTGATCGGTAAGATTCGGCACTATTTGCGAATTAAAACTGATCGTGAAGTTGAAAGAAAGGTCGAAATATCAGATATGAAGCAAGAAATTAAAGATGATATTTCACATCTACTATTTGACTCAACTGGCCACACACCAATTGTTATTCCAGTAGTAAATAAAGTTTAATCTGTTTCAAAAATCGCTCAAATTTGGGCGATTTTTCATTGACATAAGCTCTTTAGTGTGGTAATATTTATTTAAGCTTGTGTTAATTCACTAAATCTTCATAAAAAAATAGAAAGATAAAAGGTGAATAAATTGAAGAAGTTCTTTTCTAAAACGATCGTTGGTATTTCTCTAATTCTAGGGATTTTTGTAGGTTTTGTAGCTTTTGGGTCTTCGGATGTTAAAGCTGATACACGCTCTATTTCGTTTGTTCTTGGGGATAGTCTTTCAGAAGGAAACCCAGTTGAAGCATCGCGTATTATAGTGGCTGGCGGAACGGATAGTGTTAATGGTAGAAATCAATCCGTACCGTATCAAAAAGCAAGGTCTTTTATAGTTCAAACCGGCAGAAGATATCAGGTTACTGTTACTGTTTCTTGGAAACAATGGGGCTGGCTTCCGAGAAGGATGGAGAATAGCTATTCTGTCTACGTGCCTCACGGAGCTAGAAATGTTTTGATACAATAAAAAATAAAGAGTTAACACAATAACACAAGCTCTTTTTCTATAAGGAGTGATCATGAAAAAGAATGAAAAAAACTAAAATGAAATTTTTTTTCGCCCACCGTGATTGGTATATTCTACACTTTTATTTTAACTATAATTATTGGAATCATCTCTGTAATAAACTTGGTATTTGTGTGGTTTTTTTATAATAATTATCTTGAAAAATTTCGATCACCAAAACGATATTATTTTTTTAATAAGCACGGAGAAATTGAATCTTTGAAAAAAATCGAATTAAACAGCTGGAAAATAGGTAGTTTTATATTTTGAAAATCGCTCAAATTTGGGCGATTTTTATTGACATAAGTATTTTTTTGAGTAAAATTAAAATATGAAAAAAATTTAAGTAAATCAAACAAAGATATTAAAAAAATAACATTATTCTTGTAATTATTTGTGTTAACTTTTTAGCAACTCTATTTTTTAAGCTATATAATCTGGCGTAACTCAATTCAACTATTTAAATTAAATCAAACGGTTATAGATACTAATTTATATCAAAGTAATGAAATTAATTGTATTAAAGGTTTGAAAAGTTTGTGACAAAAAAATTTTTATGAAAACTGGAAGAGAGATAAATCTTTCTGAAAAATTGAAAATGATAGCAAAAAAATGCTAAAATTATATAATGAATCTAAATTCTTCATTAGAGCTTGTTAAAGGTGTCGGCGAGAAAAACATTTGAAAAAAATTCGAAAATGCTAATTTGCGAACTATTGGCGATATTCTGGAGTTTTTTCCTCGAAAATATGAAGATTTCGCAAGCTTAACTGATTTGAGTGAAATTAAGCCGGGGAAGGTTTTATTTAAAGAGCGCGCTGAGAAAATTTCGATGCGTCGGGTTCGCCGCGGAATGACGATAACTGAGGCGATTTTGACTGACGGAAAAGAGAAAATTAAAGCGATTTGGTTTAATCAGCCGTATCGCGTAAAGCAGCTTCAAGATGAAGAGGATTTTTTTCTTTTCAGGAAAAATTTGAGTTTAATTATAATCGATATCAAATCACCAATCCTAGTGTGATGAAGCGCGAAGAATTGCCAAAAAATCAAAATTTCTCGGGAGAAGATGGTGAAATTGTGCCAATTTATCGTCAGAAAAATGGCTTGAAAACAGAAGTTATTCGTAAAACTTTGGCGGAACTAAAACCTTTGATGAGGATTTTGCCTGAAACTTTGCCAGAAATTGTCGTTCAAAAAAAGAGAAGATGATTTCGCGCGCGCAGGCGATCGAGTGGGTTCATTTTCCACAAACTGCTAAGCAGTTTGATTTAGCTCTTGATCGATTGGCTTTTGAAGAGATTTTTGAGCTAATTTTAGCTTCAAGATTGAATAAAATTGAAAATGAACAGTTGAAAAGTTATAAAATTGAGCCAAAAATTCAAGATGTGAAGAATTTTATCGAGAAGTTACCGTTTGAATTAACACCTTCGCAACGCTTTACTTCTTGGGAAATTATGCAAAATATGGCACAAAACCAACCAATGAACAGGCTTTTTGCAAGGTGATGTTGGTTCAGGAAAAACTACAGTGGCAGCAATTTCGGCTTTGAATGCCGTAAAGAATGGGTATCAAGTTGCGGTTTTTGCGCCGACTGAAATTTTGGCTCAACAACTTGCGGATAATTTTTCGAAAACTTTGTTATGGGCGGATATTTCGGTTGGGTTTCTTTCAGGAAAAGTAAAAGGGAACGCACGAAAAACACTTTACGAAAACTTAAAAAAAGGTAATCTAGATATTTTGGTTGGGACGAGTGCAATAATTCAAGAAAAAGTTGAATTTTTGAATCTTGGCTTGGTTATTATTGATGAGCAGCATCGCTTTGGTGTAGTACAGCGACAGAAAATTCTTGAAAAATCGCATCAAAAAATGCCACACTTACTAGCGATGACTGCGACGCCGATTCCGCGATCTTTACAACTTACACTTTTTGGAGATTTGAGTATTTCGATTTTGAAAGAAAAACCAAAAGGTCGAAAACCGGTTCAGACCGAGATTGTTTCACCAGCTTCTCGTGCGCCAATGAATTTGAAAATTAAAACTGAAATTTCGAATGGTCGGCAAGCTTTCGTGATTGTTCCTGCAATTTCAGAGAGTTCGAATGATGAAATTAAAAGTGTTGAAACCGAATTTAAGCGATTGAAACGCGATTTTAAAGAATTTCGAATTTTACAACTTCACGGCAAAATGAAGCCCGAAGAAAAAGAGAAAGTTATGGCGGATTTTTTGGCAAAAAAAGCTGATATTCTGCTTTCAACAACTGTGATTGAGGTTGGTGTGGATATACCAAACGCGAGTGTGATTATGATTGAAAATGCGGATCGTTTTGGGTTAAGTCAGCTTCATCAGCTTCGTGGTCGTGTTGGTCGTGGTGGTGGAGATGCATTTTGCTATCTTATAATGAGTTCAAATGCGAAACCGCCACAAAGGCTTCAAGAGATTTCAAAAACAGACGATGGTTTTTGTTTTGGCTGAAAAAAAGATTTGGAGCTTCGTGGGGCTGGTGAAATTTATGGTAAGGCACAAAGTGGCGAAATTAATTTGGAATTTGCAAGTATTGGTGACACGAAAATGATTTCGCGTGCGCAATTGGCAGTTGATTTTTTGTTTGAAAATCAAAAAGAATGGCAAGAGTATTTAAGTAGGAAGCCAAAATCACTTGAAAAATATCAAAGATTGACTTTGTTAAATTAAAAATCTTGACGAAAAAAATAAAGTATGTTAAAAATTGAAAAGTAGTCGGCCAGCGGGTCGGCATTTTTTTCATAAAAAGAAATTATTTCGAAAGGATAAAATGGAAGATTTGAATATTAAACAGATGATGTTAGCAGCAAAAACTATTGCAGCTGAAAAAAACTTGCCAGAAGAAAAAGTTTTTGGAAGTAATAGAAATGGCGATTGCAGCGGCTTGGCGTCGTGAAAATGGAAATCGTGATCAAAAATGTTCGTGCAGAACTTAACACTGAAACTGGCGAAGCAGAAGTTTTTTTGTTCAATATGAAGTTGTTGACAGTGAAGAGGCTTACAATATAAATAACGAGATTTCGCTTGAAGATGCTAAAAATATTGATCAAAAATGCTGAAATTGGTGAAATTGTTGAAGAGAAATTTCCAGTTGAAACTTTTGGTCGTGTTGCGGCTCAAACTGCAAAAACAAGTTGTTCTTCAGCGACTTCGCGAGGCTGAGCGAGAAATTATTCTTGAAGAATTTGAAGATAAAGTTGGCACAATTGTGAGCGGTTCGGTTTCAAAAATTGATCAGCGATTCGTTCGAATTGATCTTGGAAAAGCGAGTGGAATCATGCCTCTTCGTGAACAAATTAACGGCGAATATTTCAGTGTTGGTCAGCGAATTAAAGTTTTAATTAAAGAAATTGAACGTGAAGGCCGCGCACCGGAGTTGATTCTTTCACGTTCGGATGCTAAATTTGTTGAAATTTTATTCGAACAAGAAGTTCCAGAACTTGAAACTGGAATGGTTGAAATTGTAGCGATTGCGCGCGAAGCTGGACGCCGCACAAAAATGGCCGTTCGTTCAGTGATGAATGGTGTTGACCCGGTTGGAACTTTTGTCGGTAGTCGTGGAGTTCGTGTTCAATCTGTAATGAATGAAATAGGCGAACGTGAAAAAATCGATATTGTAACTTGGAGTGAAAATCCGAGCGAATTTATTCGTGAAGCTTTAAATCCGGCGGAAGTTATCGAGGTTCAGATTAAAGAAACTGCTGAAAATGAACGCAAACGAGCAACTGTGCTTGTAAGCGAAGACCAGCAAAGTGTTGCTATTGGGCGAGCTGGGCAAAATGTGCGTCTTGCAAGTCGATTGACGGGTTATGAGCTTGATATCGAACTTGCGAAAGCTGTTGAAAAAGAAACCTCGTGGAAATGTTGAAGATGGACTTTTTAGTGCTTTTAAGCGAAGCGACAGAAAGTGAAGTTGTCAAAAATCTTGATGGTGATGAGAGTGATCGAGAAAAATTCGGCGGAGAAGAGCAGTAAAATTTTGAAAGCTGGCAGAACTTGACTGCTGGCTTTTTATATGATATAATTAAGGTATTAGTTATATATAACTAAGTACTTAAAAAGGAGGACATTTTTTATGTCAAATAAAATCGAAAAATATGAAGATTGTAATCCCCGCGGCCGGAAATGGAACTCGTGGATATCCAGCAACTACGGCTTTTTTTCGAAAGAGCTGATTCCGCTACCGTTTGATGGTTTTTGCAAAATATCATCTGTATTCAGATTGAAAAACTGTTAGAGATTGGTGTTTTGGCGGAAAAATATCGCGATTGTGATTAGCCCTGAAAAAAACGATATTCGGAAGGTTTTTGAAATTAAGCAAGAGCTTGCAGATTCACTTCGAAAAAAGGGAAAAGCTAAATTTGCTGAAAAAATTGAGCAGGTTGGGCTTCTTTCGCCAAAGAATTTCATTTTACAAAATTGCGTGGCTTATGGAAATCAAGCACCACTTTCGACGCCGGAAGTTATTGAGTTTATCGGTGAAGATGATTTCTGGTATGTTTTTGCCTGATGATATTTTTGCGATTAAAAATGGTAAAAAGAATGAATTTTTACAAATGTTCGAAACTTATCAGAAGTTTGATGGAAGTATTATGGCGGCAAAAGAAGTTCTCGATGATACTGAATTTGATAAATATGGTATTGTGGCAGGTATGATTGTATCGCGTGAAAAAAAGGTTCTAGCGGAAATTTGATCGTTGATGTTGAGCGGATTGATGAAAAAAACCTGGTGTTGAAAAATGCGAAAAAGTAATCTTGCAAGTGTTTGCGCGTGGATTTTCAAAAAAATAACTATCTTGAGTCGTTGGCGTGGAATTTGGCTGAATGGCAGAAAAATCCCAATGGTGAATTAATGCTTCAATTAGCAATTCAGCACTCTATTGATAATGGTGAAAAATTCTATGCTGTTCAAATTAGAGATGGTTGGTATTGTGATAGTGGGAATAATTTTGATTATTCACTATCTGTACCGGCAATGATGTTGGCGCAAGATAAATCTGGCGAATATCTTGAGGAACTTCGTCGGATTGTGAAGTTTTTCGAAAAATAACCTCCAAAAAAGCACTCGTGTGAGTGCTTTTAAATTTGTTTAAATTCCTTCATGTTGAAGTAGCCAACTTTTGCGATTTTGACCGCCGTTATATCCGCCAAAATCCATATCTTTTGTAAGAACTCGATGGCACGGGATAATTATAGAGAGTTTATTCGCATTTAAAGCGTTACCAACTGCACGGATTGCGTTCGGATTCTCGATTTTTTCGGCAATTTCAGAATAAGTCGAAGTTGCACCGGCGGGAATATTTTGAAGTTCCTCCCAAACCTGTTTTTGAAAATCAGTCCCAACGAGTTCGATTGATGTTCGAAAACTTGCGAAGGGATGCCTGAAATAATCTTCAAGCTCGACGCGAATTTGTTTGATTGGCAGATTTTCACCCTCGATAATTTCTTCCGTTTCAAAAAAATCTTTAATTTGAGCTAAATCTTTTTCGAAATTTTCGTTATCTTGAAATTCCAAAAAAACCAGAGCATCTTCGTGCGCGATTGCTGTCATTTCACCGAGCGGCGTTTGGATTTTAGAAAATTTTAGTTCGTGCATTTTTAATAAAAATAATTATATAAAATAAGTTTAAAAAAAGTCAAATAAAAGTTTAAAAATTTAGCACTCTTATTGCACGAGTGCTAAATATGTGATAAAATATAAATATGATACCGGAAGATTTTCAAGAAATTATTTCGCGAATGAGTGAGGATTCGCAAAAAAGCCTTGAACGGGCAGATTTTTTCTCGCAGGAATTTAAAACTGGCTATATTGGAATTGAACATATTTTGTTGGGGATTTTGGAAAATCGTGAATCTTCAGCGTCGATTTTGGCATATGAATATAATTTGAAATTTGATGATTTGTATGATTTTTATGCCGAAAATCCGCCAATTCGCCAAGATTCGTCGGAGTTATCTGATCCCGATATGCGAGCCTTAACAGATCGGGCATTTTTCTCGATCAAGCTGGCTGGAATGATTTCGAAAGATAGCGAACAAATAGGAACTAAAAATTTATTGTTTGCAATTTTAAAACAGAGAGATCTTAAATTTCAGGTTGCTATTCGAAAAATTGGAGCCGATATTGAAGGTTTAAACGGTGCTTTGGATGAAACTTTTTCGAATGAAGAAATTCAAAAAGAGATTGAAGAAAACCGTAAAAAACGATCTTTTGGAAGATATAAAGAAACTACATCAGGTCGAGATATAGCACTTTTGAGAAAATTTGCCGAAGATTTAACTGAGAAAGCAAAAAATAACGAACTTGATCCCGTCGTTGGGCGTGAAATTGAAGTTCAACGTTTGATTACGATTTTTATTGCGAAGAACTAAAATCAAACCCAGTTTTGATTGGTGATGCAGGTGTTGGAAAAAAACTGCCGTGGTTGAACTTCTTGCCCAAAAAATTGTAAAAGAAGAGGTTCCAGTACAACTAACTGGAAAAAAGATTTTCGAAATTGATTTGGCTGGAATGCTTGCTGGCACGAAATTTCGAGGTCAGTTTGAGGAGCGGTTAAAAAATGTAATAAAAGCTCTCGAAAAACATCAAAATATCATTGCATTTATTGATGAAATTCACCTTTTGGCAGGAACTGGTTCTGCGGAAGGCGCGATGGATGCGGCTAATATTCTAAAAACCGGCACTTGCTCGCGGAAGGATTAAGTTAATTGGTGCAACGACTTTCGAAGAATTTAAAAAGACGATTGAGAAAGATTCTGCATTAAATCGTCGTTTTCAATCTGTTAAGGTTGATGAGCCGAGCGTAAAGGAAACTGTTGAGATTTTGAAGGGGTTGCGCGAAAGTTATGAAAAATATCATGGAATTGAAGTCTCTGATGAGGTTTTGGGTGAAGTTGCCGATATGAGCGCGCGGTATATTTTTGACCGACGAATGCCAGATAAAGCAATTGATATTTTGGATGAGGCAGGTGCTATTTTGGCTAGTGAGAAATCTGTGAAACCGAATAAAAATTTTGGGAATTTCGAACGAGATTGAAAAATTAGGGCGAAAAAAACAACTTCGAGCAGCTGAAAGTGAAGATTTTGAAGGTGCGGCTTTATATAAAACGCGGATTTCACAGCTTCGAAAAAAACTCGCTGAAGAAGAATTGAAATTGAGAAAAACTAAAAAGATGGTTTTAACCAGCAACTATGTGGCACGAGCAATTTCACTCAAAACTAATATTCCAGCGCAAAAAATCACAAAAAGTCAAGCAAAATCATTACAGAATCTTGAAAAAAATCTTTCAAAAATCATTGGTCAAAGTGAGGCAATTGAGAAAAATTTCGAAAGCAATTCGGCGCAATAAATCTGGAATTTCAGATGAAAATCGCCCAATTGGCTCATTCATTTTTCTTGGTCCAACTGGTGTTGGTAAAACAGAGCTTTCTCGGCAACTTGCGAATGAGGTTTTTGGCGGTTCGAAATCTTTAATTAAAATTGATATGAGTGAGTTTGGCGAAAAACATAAAACTTCGCAGCTTTTTGGGTGCGCCGGCTGGTTATGTTGGCTATGGTGAAGGCGGAACTTTGACCGAAAAAAAGTTCGTCGCCAGCCTTATGTGGTTGTGCTTTTTGACGAAATTGAAAAGGCTCATCCCGATACTTTTAATTTGCTTTTACAGCTTTTGGAAGATGGAGAATTAACGGATTCGGAAGGGCGAAAAGTTTCATTCAAAAATACGGTTGTTATTTTAACGAGCAATCTTGGTGCGAGCGAAATGATGAGCGAAAAAACGCTTGGTTTTGGTATTGAAAATTCTTCAAAAAAGAATCATACTGAAAATGAGAAAATTGCACGCAAGGCTATTTCAAAAATATTGAAACCGGAACTCTTAAACCGTTTTGATGGAATTATCACTTTTAAACAACTTTCTAAAGATGAAATCGGTAAGATTTTTGACATTCTTTTGGCAGATTTAAATAATCGATTGCTTCGAAAAGGCTTAAATTTGAAGGTTCGAAAATCGGCAAAAGATTTTATTATTGAAAAGGGCTATGATAATAAAAATGGAGTAAGACCACTTCGGAGAACAATTGAAGATTTATTGGAAGACAAACTTGCAGATGAGATTTTAATTAATGATCCACCAAAGGGAACGCAATTTGTGGCAAGTTTGGAAAATGGTGAAATTGTTGTTAAGGTTTCTAAAGATTAAGGAGGATTATGGAAGAAGCGAAAAATTATTTAGTGCCAACAGTAATTGAAGAGACTAATCGAGGTGAACGCGCGTTTGATATTTATTCAAGGCTTTTGAATGAGCGAGTGATTTTTTTGGGCGAAGAGGTTAATTCGCACACGGCAAATGTGATTGTAGCACAACTTTTACATTTGGCGTATGAAAATCCTGATGAGGATATTAAACTTTATATCAATAGCCCTGGTGGAAGCGTTTATGATGGGTTAGCGATTTATGATACAATGAATTTTATTAAGCCAGACGTACAGACAATCGGGATTGGTTTACAGGCTTCAATGGGGGCATTTTTGCTTTCAGCCGGCGCAAAAGGTAAGCGAGCAATTTTACCAAATGCACGAGTGATGATTCATCAGCCTTCAAGCGGAACGCGGGGTAAAATTACAGATCAAGAAATTGACTTGAAGGAAGGCTTGCTTTTAAAAGAAAAGCTTGCTCAGATTTTAGCGGAAAACAGTGGTCAAAAACTTGAAAAACTCAAAAATGATATGGAGCGAGATTATTGGATGAGCGCTGAAGAAGCTGTTAAATATGGTTTGGTTGATAAAATAATAAAGTAAGAAAAATAGCCTTGCGAACAAGACTATTAGTAATTATATCCGTCTATTGGAGTTACTCTTTCTCCGATGGCGGATGTTTTTAATGATTTTAGGCGTTTAAATTCGGTTTTTGAAACTGGCACCGGCCAAATTTCTTCCGAATTTTTCTCGCCTTCAGGAATTCTTAATGCTAGAACATAGTAATGATTAGTTGGCAAGAGTTGATTTTTATCAGAATTATAATCTGTTTTGGTGCGAGAATATCCAATCACTTCAATAAACATAAAGCGTGAATTCCTACCTTGAACTTGCCAGGATTTTGCCCTTATTTCACTTCCTTCTGTATTTGTTATTTTGATTACAGGATTGATTCGAAGCTTTGATGAGATTGAGAAATAAGCTTTGTTAACTTGATTACCATTTTTGTCGACAAAAGTTATTCCTTTCGCCTCGATCGGCTCTGCGAAATAATCGTCTCGAACGGTTTGAAAGTTTTTTTCCATTTTTCTTTCGAAAACTGGTTGCTTCTTTCGAAATATTTTTTGAGATTTTCGTTCATTTTTGAAACTTTTGCTAATTTTGGCAAATTTTCTTGCGCTAAAACAGGTTTTAGATTTCCGACAAGAATAAATATTGAGGCGATAAAAAATACAGAAATAGCGAAGATTTTCTTCATTTTAGACTCCTTCTAACGCACTAAAATCACTAAAATAGTAAAATTAAAGGTGCGTAAATAAAATTTAATACCCATATAATAGTATAAAAAAACAATAAAAAATCAAGGTCTTGACCTTTTTGTTGAAAAAGGTGTAAAATATACAAGCATTGGGCAAAAAATATTTTTTTGGAGGTGGTTTGTATGACCGCAAAAGATTTATTTGAACAAGTTCGAAAAAAACTGTTACTCATCACGAAAAAGCCAGAAAGTAAATCCATTGGCGAAAATGAAAACAGAGCACTTTTAGCCGGTGAAGAAGCGAAGCTACAGCAATTGAATTACGCTTCGCAAATTAACCATTAATCTTTAGCCGCTATTTTTAGCGGTTTTTATTGATTTTTTGAAAAAAATATGTTAAAATTGACATTAAGAAGTAGTGTGTTTGCGGAGAATTTTACTTCGAAATTGATGGCAAAATTTCGAAAGTCGCAGGCGGAGAATCTTCGGGCCGATTCTAATAACACTTTAAATGCGAGGAGAAAAAAATGGCAAAAAAAGCACTTTTAATGCTGCAGGGCGTGCGTTTTTCGAAAAGAAGACGTCGTTCTTGAAACACCAGATTTGATCGCTCACCAGAAGGAATCTTGGAAAGATTTTATTGATAATGGTTTGAGTGAGATTTTCGAAGAAATTAACCCAATTGATGATTATACTGGTCAGAAATTAGCTTTGCGATTTAAAGCTATAAATTTCAAGATCCAAAAACAACAAAGGATTTTGCAAAAGAGAATAATCTGACTTTCGAAGCTCCACTTCACGTTCAAGTTGAACTTACAAACAAAGTGACTGGCGAAGTAAAGGAACAGGAAATTTACCTCGGTGATTATCCTTGGATGACAAATCAAGGAACTTTCATTATTAATGGAACTGAGCGTGTGATTGTTTCTCAGTTGATTCGTTCTGAAGGTGTTTATTTTAACGCTGAATCTGGAAATGATGGGAAAAAATATTACGGTGCAAAATTAATCCCTGTTCGCGGTGCTTGGTTGGAATTTGAAACTGACAATAAAGGTGTAATTTATGTAAAAATTGATCGTCGCCGAAAACTACCAGTGACAACTTTCTTGCGTGCACTTGGTCGAATTACAAATGCTGAAATGCGAGATATTTTTGCCGATGTTGATAATGGTGAGATTAAATATATTGATGCAACTCTTGAAAAAGATCAATCAGTTAGCCCTTCAACTGCTTTGATTGAAGTTTATCGACGCCTTCGCCCAGGCGATTTGGCAACTATTGAAAATGCCCGAAATATGATAGAGCGAATGTTCTTCGACTTTAAGCGATTTGATTACGGTCGTGTTGGTCGATATAAAATTAACAAACGCTTAAATCTTGAAACTCCAAATACAACAGAAAATCGTTCTTTCCAAATGGAAGATCTTTTCGAAATTATTAAAGAAGTTATTCGTCTAAATAATTCTCAAGGTGAAGTTGACGATATCGATAGTTTGGACAATCGCCGAGTGAAATTGGTTGGTGAGCTTGTCGCTCGACAGTTCCGCGTAGGTATGCTTCGAATGCAACGAAACGCAATGGATCGAATGTCAATGACAGATATTGAAACTGTAACTCCTGGTCAGCTAGTGAATGCTCGCCCGGTTGTTGCTGCTGTTCGTGAATTTTTTGCTGGATCTCAGCTTGCTCAGGTTATGGATGAAACTAATCCACTTTCGGAACTTTCACACAAACGTCGTTTGAGCTCGATGGGACCTGGTGGTGTTACTCGAGATCGTGCTGGTCTTGAAGTTCGTGACAGCCACCCAACCCACTACGGACGAATTTGTCTTGTGGAAACGCCAGAAGGTGGAAACGTTGGTCTTGTGACAAACCTTGCAACATTTGCCCGAATTAACGAATATGGATTTATTGAAGCTCCATATTTGCGTGTTGTTAATGGAAAAGTCACGGATGAAGTTGTTTATCTTGATGCTGATCATGAAATGCGCGAAATTATCGCCGACGCAGGTTCGAAATTGAACGAAGATGGAAGTTTTGTTGAATCTCAGGTTTCTGCACGAAAGAATCTAATTCCTTCACAGGTGAGCTCAAGCGAAGTTACATTTATGGATGCTGTTCACCGACAAGTTCTTGGTGCGGCTGCGTCTTTGATTCCATTCGCTGAGCGTGACCGAATCGACCGTGCCTTGACCGGTTCAGCCATGCAGAAACAGGCCGTTCCACTTCTTTGGAACGAAGCGCCAACCGTTGGAACTGGTGTTGAGGCTGATATTGCTCGAAATTTGAGTCAAATTGTTATTGCGGAAGATGATGGTGAGGTTGTTCGAGCAGATTCTGTTGCTGTTGAGGTCGAATATAAGAGCGGCATTGTAAAGTATGAATTGAAACATTTCGAAAAAACTGCTGATGATCGCTGTTATAATCAAAAAGTTGTAGTTTCTCGTGGTCAAAAAGTTAAAAAAGGTGACATTTTGATTGAGGGTGCAAGCATTAAAGATGGTGAAATTGCACTTGGTCGAGATCTTCGTGTAGCGTTTATGTCTTGGGGTGGATTTAATATGGACGACGCTGTGATCATTTCTGACCGTTTGGTTAAAAACAGATATGCTCACAAATATTAATATTAAAGATTATACAGTTGAAGTTCGCGAGACGAAGCTTGGCCCAGAAGTTGTGACACGTGATATCCCAAATGCGAGCGAATATAGTCTTCGACATCTGGATGAAAACGGAATTGTACAGATTGGTTCAGAGGTTAAACCTGGTGACGTTTTGGTTGGGAAAATTACTCCAAAAGGTGAACAAGAGCTTTCAAGCGAAGAGCGACTTTTGCGTGCAATCTTTGGTGAAAAAGCAAAAGATGTTCGCGACACTTCTCAACGAATGAAGAATACCGGTTCGGGAAAAGTTATTGGTGTAAAAATCTTTTCGAAAGAAAATGGCCACGAAATGCGAACTGGCGTACTCCAACAAATTCAGATCTTCGTTGCTGAGGCTCGTAAGATTATGGTTGGTGACAAGATGGCTGGACGACACGGAAATAAAGGTGTTGTTGCGAAAATTCTGCCAGAAGCTGATATGCCATTTATGGAAGATGGAACTCCAATTGATGTAATTCTTTCGCCACTTGGTGTGCCTTCACGTATGAATCTTGGTCAGCTTTTCGAAGTTCATCTTGGAATGGCTGCAAAAACTCAGGGTTACCGAGTTGCAACTCCTTCATATGACGGTGTTGATGCTGAAACTTTGAGTGACGAACTTGAAGCGGCTGGTATTGCTCGGGATGGAAAAGTTCAATTGTTTGATGGTCAAACTGGCGAACCGTTTGAACAACGCACAACTGTTGGATTTATGCATATGATCAAACTCCATCACTTGGTTGCAGACAAGATTCATGCGCGATCGACTGGTCCATACACAATGGTTACTCAACAGCCTTTGGGTGGTAAGGCTCAAAAACGGTGGTCAGCGATTCGGAGAGATGGAAGTTTGGGCACTTGAAGCCTATGGTGCCGCAAATATGCTCCAAGAAATGCTAACGATTAAGTCTGACGATGTTGTTGGTCGTTCGAAAGCTTATGAAAGTATTATTAAGCATAATGAAATTGTTGGTCCAAAGTTGCCAGAATCATTCAACGTGCTCGTGAAAGAACTTCAAGGTCTTGGTTTGCGAGTTGATCTACTCGATCAGCACGCTTCAAGTATTGATGCGGATGAAATCTTAGCGGAACGCAATAAAAGATGCTGAAAGCTCAACCTTCGAAGATGAAGATTTTCGAAACTGTTCGAGATGAATCTGACGGTGAATTTGAAGACGATATGAATATTCAAGATATTGATGAAATTGAAGAAATTAAGGAGGAAGCGTAAATGGCGAAAGTGGTGAATTCAAACCAAATTGCTGATTTTGACGCAGTTCGCCTCGCTGTTGCTAGCCCAGAAGATATTTTGGGCTGGTCTTACGGCGAAGTGACAAAGCCAGAAACAATCAACTACCGAACGCAAAAACCTGAGCGTGATGGTTTGTTTTGTGAAAAAATCTTTGGACCAACTAAAGATATTAACCCTTATGACAACAAGCTAAAAGGTGTTCGCTCACGTGAAGCTGCTGTTGATAAAAATGGCGAGTTAGTAACAAAATCGATTGTTCGTCGTGAACGAATGGGCCACATTGCGCTAGCAGCACCAGTTGCGCACATTTGGTTTATGCGTGGTGCTCCAAGTGCGATGAGCTTACTTCTAGGAATGACTGTTAAGAATATTGAACGTGTAGTTTATTTTGCGAGCTATGTAATTCTTAATGTTGACGAAGAGAAACGTGATCAAATGCTTGCAGATCTTGACGCTGAAGATAAAGCTGCACGAATGGCTATTAAAATTCGCTATGAAAAAGCTGCTGAAGAGAAATCGGCCGATATTAAAGCTTTAGCTGAAGCTCAAAGTAAAGAAATCGAAGAATTGAACTCGGTCTATACAACAAAACATAATCAGCTTGATAGTTTTGTAAAAGGTTCACTAATGAGTGAAACTGATTTTCGAAACCTTCCAGAAGAGTATGAAGAGATTATCGAAGTTGGAATGGGCGGTGAAGCAATTAAGACTTTACTTGACGAAATCAATATTGACGAACTTATTGAAAAACTAAAAGAGGAAGCTGAAAAAGCTAAAGGTCAGCGAGAGAAGAAAATTCTTAAACGGTTGAAAATTATCGAAGGAATGAAAGCTGCTGGAATCAAACCAGGAAGTTTGTGTTTGACAGTTCTTCCTGTAATTCCGCCAGATTTGCGCCCAATGGTTCAACTGACGGGTGGTCGATTTGCTACTTCAGACCTAAACGATTTGTATCGACGAGTAATTAACCGAAATAACCGTTTAAAGAAATTGATTGAACTTAATGCGCCAATGGTAATTAAGCGAAATGAAATGCGAATGCTTCAGGAAGCGGTTGATTCGTTAATTGATAATAATGCATCTCGAAGTGGTCGTTCGGTTAATACGACTGGCGGTCGCCGAAAGCTTAAATCTTTGAGCGATATGCTTAAGGGTAAGCAGGGACGATTCCGTCAAAACTTGCTTGGAAAACGAGTTGACTACTCTGGTCGTTCTGTGATCGTCGTTGGTCCAACTTTGAAGGCTCACCAATGTGGTTTGCCAACTCAAATGGCACTTGAACTCTTTAAACCATTTGTAATTTCTTGGTTGATTGAAAAAGAATACGCACACAATATTCGCTCAGCAACCCGTTTAATTGAGGCCCGTGAAGCTGAAGTTTGGGATGCTTTGGATGCTGTTGTTGAAGGAAAGTATATTCTTTTGAACCGTGCTCCATCATTGCACCGACTTTCCATTCAGGCCTTCCAGCCAAAACTTGTTGAAGGTAAAGCAATTCAGCTTCACCCACTTGTAGCAAACGGATTTAACGCCGACTATGATGGTGACCAGATGGCTGTTCACTTACCGCTTTCCGATGCTGCTCAAGCTGAAGCTCGTGACTTAATGAGTATTTCTCATAACCTCTTGAAACCTGCAGATGGTCAACCAGTTCTTTCTGTTGACCAGGATGTTGTTTACGGAAACTACTATATTACTTATAATAAACAATCTGAAATAAGCAAGAAACCACGACCATTCGCTAATGTTTTCGAAGCTGAAATGGCTTATGACAAGGGTGAGATTGCGCTTCAAACTCCAATTCGAGTATTTGTAAAAGGTGAAATTCGAAACACAACTCTTGGGCGAATTTTCTTTAACGAGTTGTTGCCGGAAGATTATCCATTTGATAATAATCCGCAAACTAAGAAACAAATTAACAAAATTTTGGCCGATATGTTTGCGCATTATGGTGCTGAAATGACTGTTAAAATTGCCGACAAGATTAAAGGTTTGTCGTTCCGATTTGTTACAAAATCTGGTTTGTCGATCGGTAAAGAGGATTATACGGTGTATGAAAGCAAAAAAATCCCTGAAATCATCGCGAGCGGTGACGCTAAGACAACTTTAATTCAAGAACAATACGACCAAGGTCTTTTGACTGATCAAGAACGATATAACTTGATCATTGACAACTGGCATAAAGTTATTGACGAGGTTTCTGATGAGATTTCTGAACGTGTTGCGAATGAGGGTGCTGACTCTCCTGTTGGATTAATGGCAGTTTCTGGTTCTCGCGGTAATGCAACAAATATTCGTCTTGCTTCTGGTTTGACTGGAATTATGGTGGATGCAACTAACCGTGAAATTGAGCTCCCAATCCGTTCAAATTATACTCACGGAATGAGCTCGCTTGAAGCCTTTGTGGCAACTCGTGGTGCGCGCCAAGGTTTGATCTCAACAGCGCTTAAGACCGCCGATTCTGGATACTTGACTCGTCGTCTTGTTGATGTTGCTCAGGATGTTTTCTCGGTATCAGATAATACAAGCGAGGTTGATCCTGGATTTGCGATTTATCGTTCAGAAAGTGAAGAAACTATGATTTCCTTCGGAGATCGTTTGTATGGTCGATTTACAGCCGAAGTTGTTCCTGGTTATATCGAAGCAGATCAACTAATCACTAGAGAAATTGCTGATGCGATTGAAAAAGATGAAGCGATTAAAGAGGTTAAAATTCAAAGCGTACTTTCAACTCCTGATCTTGCTGGAATTCCGCAAAAATCTTATGGAATTGATATGGCGACAGGTCTTCTTGTTGCTCCTGCTGAACCAGTTGGTGTGATTGCTGCTCAATCTGTTGGTGAGCCAGGAACTCAGCTAACTTTGAATACATTCCACAGCTCAGGTGTTGCCGGCTCTGGTGCAATTTCTCAAGGTTTGCCTCGTGTTGAAGAGCTTCTCGAAGCACGATCACCAAAGGGTCAAGCTTATATGGCTGAAATATCGGGTATTGTTGATATTTGGGAAGATGGAAATATGAATATTGTTCAGATTACTCCTCAGGATACTGAAGAAAATGATTCTGTACATGCTATTCGATACGAAATTCCAAATATTGCAGCTCTTGTTGTTTCGAAAAATGACGTTGTTCGCGCGGGTGATCGCTTAACGGCTGGTTCGTTAAATCTTCGTGATTTGATGGAATTGAAGGGTGTTGAAGAGACTCAGCGTTACATTATGAATGAGATTTTGCGAATTTATGCAGCTCAGGGCCAAGATATTGCTTCAAAACACCTTGAGATCATCGTTCGACAAATGTTTAGCCGAGTTCAAATTGAAAATGCTGGAGATTCTTCATTCATTATTGGTGATGTTGTCTCGAAAGCTGCTGTTGTCGAGGAAAATAAAATCCTTAAAGCAGAAGGTAAAAAACCAGCTGAATTCAAACAGCAACTTCTTGGAATTACGAAAGTTTCGATCTTTAGTGATAGCTTCTTATCGGCAGCTTCGTTCCAGAACACTACAAGCGTTTTGATCAATGCTGCAACTTCTGGTCGAATTGATAAACTTCACGGATTGAAAAGAAAATGTGATTATCGGACGCAAGATTCCTGTTGGAACTGGCGCTCGAATTCACCAGGAAGATTCTGAAACTGTTGAAGAAGCGGATTTTTGAAACTGAAACTAACGATTCGTCGGTTGAAGAATAAAAAAACTTTAAAAACACTGCCAAATTTGGGTGGTGTTTTTAAATTTGATATTTTATAAAGCTGTAATATTATTAAATGGCAATAAGAATATAGATTTTATAATTGATAAATTGATTTAACCTTTAAAGAATGTTATAATTATTAACATAAACGAAATAGGAGAAAAATGAATTCTAATGAAATTGAGCAAAAAAAGGTCTTAAATCTCTTCGAAATTACGGGATTATTTTTGCGGTTCTAGCAGTTGCTTTGATAGTATCAGGGTCATTTTTAATCGCAAAACCATTTAATGAGTTTTCGAAAAGGCTATCTTGGAAACAAACTGAAGGTGAAATCTTTGGTTTCGAAAAGGTGTTGACTGATCAAAAAATAAGCGAGCAAAATTTTATAGCCATTGTGGATTTTTCGTTTGGCAAGGATAATTTTATTGAAGTAAAAAGCGATCCGCAAAAAGAGCTTCCGGTAATAAATAATAAAGTTAAGGTTTTTTATGACGAAAAAGATCCGCAAGGTGCAGTTATAGGTGAATACTCCTTCGTGAAACTCATTCCATTTTTGGTATTATTGATTCTTGGTGTAATTAGCGCAGTTCTTTCGTTTATTTCTTTTCGAAAGATGAAAGATTTAAAAAAGCAAAAAAATGAAGCGCAAAATCAGACTAACAATTCGGCGTTTATTCAGAATTTCACACATAATAACAAGGTTCAAAAATAATGCGAATACTTTTTACAGACGGAAGTGCATCACCAAATCCCGGAGCTGGCGGTTTTGCTATTATTGAAAATGGAAAACCTATTGCACTTGGTGCGGAAAATCCAAGCACAAATATTCGAATGGAGGGTTTGGCGTTAAAAAGCTTTTCGAAATTTTGGATGGTGAAGAGGCAGAAATTTTTGACCGATAGTGAATTTTGGGTTAATGTTTTTGACAAAATGGGCTCCAGCTTGGCATAAAAAAATGGCTGGAAAAAAAGAAAACTGGTGAAATTAAAAATCTTGATATTGTAAAGCCTCTTTTTGAGCTTTATAAAAATTCAAACGTAGAGCTAAAATGGCTGAAGGGTCATGCCGGGCATGAATTTAATGAAATGGCTGACGAATGGGCAAATCGGGCAAGAAACGGTGAAACGCTCTAACGCTTGATTTTTTGAAAAGACTGTGGTAAAATATAATTTCCGCTCAAAAGTGGAAATTAAAAATTGGAGGAATATTTTTATGAAGAAAGCCTTTGCGAACGCAAAAGAGCCGTTATTTGTTTCCTTGTACTTTATCGTAGTTTACAGTGTATCGTTATATTTAACGATTTTTGACGCACTGGAATTTTTGGCGTGTTCTTTTTTAGTATTATTATGGTAACATTAGTAATTACTACTAAAAAGGATTGATGAAAAAGACACCTGAACGCGTTCGAAGATAATTTTTTTAAGCCAGATAGACTGGCTTTTTTTCTTTTTGGGTGTTTTTACTTTACAGTTTTTTTAAAAAAATATGATAAAATTATTAACGAAGTGCTGTTTTTGTGCTGGTTTTTAAAAACAACAAAATTAGCATGAAAAAGCAATAAAATAATAAATTTAAGAGGAATCAAATGAATAAAAATACTCCATTGGAAAATTTCCGGAATGTCGGTATTATTGCGCATATTGATGCCGGTAAAACTACAACAACAGAAGGTATTCTTTACCGAACTGGTTTGACACACAAAATCGGTGTTGTTCGTGGTGAAGGCGATGGCGCAACAACTGACTGGATGGCTCAAGAAAAAAAGAGCGAGGTATTACAATTACTTCTGCTGCTGTGACTTGTTTCTGGAAAGATCACAAAATTAACATTATTGACACCCCAGGACATATCGACTTTACTGCTGAAGTGGAGCGTTCGCTTCGTGTGCTTGACGGTGCTGTGACTGTTTTTGATGGCAAAATGGGTGTGGAAGCTCAGTCTGAAACTGTTTGGCGACAAGCTGACAAATACGGTGTGCCACGCGTTTGTTTTATTAACAAAATTAACCAAACTGGTGGTGATTTCTATAAATCAATTAAATCAATCCATGATCGTCTAAGTAAGCAAGCTTTCCCAATTCACTTGCCAATTGGTTTCGAACAAGAAATCAATGGTGTTGTTGACTTGATTGATATGAAAGCTTACACTTACGACAACTATGCAGATCATGAGCTAAAAGTTGGCGAAATCCCAGCTGATATGCTTGAAAAAGCTAAAAATGCGCGTTCATTGCTTGTTGAAAATGCGGTTGAAGCTGACGATGAACTAATGATGCGATTTTTTGAAGAAGGCGAGGAATCAATTACAATTCCTGAACTTAAAGCTGCGCTTCGAAAACGAGTTCTTGCTGGTGACTTCTTCTTGGTGACTGGTGGTGATGGCCGTGGTGTGATTGTTGAAAAAGTTCTTGACTTGATTAATGACTATCTTCCAAGTCCACTTGATGTTTCTTCGATTAAGGGAACGGATGCGAAAACTGGTGAAGCTATTGAACGAAAACCGTCGGTAGATGAACCTACTTCAGCGCTTGCATTTAAGATTGCGACTGACCCATTTGTTGGAAAACTTGTATTCGTGCGTGTATATAGCGGTAAAATTACTGCCGGTTCGTATGTTCTTAATACAATGACTGGCAAAAAAGAACGAATTGGACGAATCGTTCGAATGCATGCCGATAAACGTGAAGAAATTTCAGAAGTTGCTGCTGGTGATATTGCTGCAGTTGTTGGTTTGAAGGATGTTACAACTGGTGCAACTCTTTGTGATTTGAACCACGGTGTAATTCTTGAAGGTATCGAATTTGCTGAACCACCAGTTTCAATTGCGGTTGAGCCAAAAACTAAAGCCGACCAAGAAAAAATGGGAATCGCTCTTCAACGACTTGCTGAAGAAGACCCAACTTTCCGAGTTCACACAGATGAAGAAACTGGTCAAACAATTATGTCAGGAATGGGTGAGCTTCACCTTGACATCTTGATCGACCGAATGAAGCGTGAATTTAACGTTGAAGCTAATGTTGGTGAGCCACAAGTTGCCTTCCGTGAAACTATTCGTGGAACTGCTGAAGCTCAAGGTAAACACGCAAAACAGTCTGGTGGTCGTGGTCAATATGGTGATGTTTGGATTCGCTTTGAACCAAATGAACCAGGAAAAGGTTTTGAATTCTTTGATGAAATTAAAGGTGGTGTTGTGCCACAAGAATACCGCAAACCAGTTGAACAAGGTGTGCTTGAAACACTTGAAGGTGGTGTGATTGCTGGTTACCCAGTAGTTGACGTTAAAGCTATACTTTACGATGGTTCTTACCACGATGTCGACTCAAGCGAATTGGCCTTTAAATTGGCTGGTGCACTTTCAACTCGTGAAGGTATTAAGAAAGCAAATCCTGTTCTTCTTGAACCTGTGATGAAAGTTGAAATTACAACTCCTGAAGAATTCATGGGTGATGTGATTGGAGACTTGAACTCACGCCGTGGTCGAATCGACTCAATGGATGATTTGATGGGCGGAACAAAACTTATTCGAGGTTTTGTACCTCTTGCAAATATGTTTGGTTACACTTCTGATCTACGCTCAATGAGTAAAGGTCGTGCAGCTTCAACAATGGAGCTTGCGCAATACGAAGAAGTTCCACCTAACGTTGCACAAGAAATTATCGAAAAGCGCAACGCTAAATAATAATTTCGAAAACTTAAAAACTACCTCTTTAGGGAGGTGGTTTTTTTATTTTATGGAATAATAGTGTTTATAAAAAAATAGTTATCTCTAGAGAGAATATTTTATAAAAAAATGTGATATAATATGAAATATAATATAGTTAAATAAAGAGGAACGAAAATGGCAAGTAAAGAAAATGCAGAGCGTAAGGAGCTTCACCGTAAAATTTGGGCGATTGCAGACGATGTCCGTGGAGCTGTAGATGGTTGGGATTTTAAACAATACATTTTAGGAATCCTTTTCTATCGCTTTATTTCAGAGCATATGGCTGATTATTTTGACCGCGCTGAGCATGATGCTGGGGATTTAGAATTCCGTTATGCTGAATTGAGTGACCAAGAAGCTGAGCGAGATTTTAAACCAGGAACAGTTGAGGATAAGGGATTTTTTATTCTTCCGAGTCAGTTATTTGAAAATGTGGTCAAGAATGCTTCACAGAATGAAAATTTAAACGAGGACTTAGCCAATATTTTCCAAGCTATTGAGAAGTCAGCGATTGGATTCAAGTCTGAGGATGATATCAAAGGTTTGTTTGATAATTTGGATACACGAAGCAATATCATTGGTGGGACTGTTCCAGAAAAAAATAAACGACTTTCTGATATTCTAAATGGTATCAATAGCATTAACTTTGGTAACTTTGAAGAAAATGACATCGATGCCTTTGGGGATGCTTATGAGTTCTTGATTTCAAACTATGCAAGTAATGCAGGAAAAAGTGGGGGTGAATTTTTCACACCACAGACAGTCTCTAAACTGTTAGCGCGACTAGTCATGGTTGGTAAGGATAAGATTAACAAGGTTTATGACCCAACATGTGGTTCAGGCTCTCTCCTTCTTCAAATGAAAAAACAATATGAAGACCATATTCTAGAAGATGGTTTCTTTGGACAAGAAATCAATATGACCAACTATAACTTGGCTCGTATGAATATGTTCTTGCACAATATCAACTACAATAACTTTGATATTAAGCGAGGAGATACCCTTTTAAATCCTCAGCATCTAGAAGAAAAGCCCTTTGATGCTATCGTTTCTAACCCTCCGTATTCTGTCAAATGGGTGGGAGATGGAGACCCAACTCTGATAAATGATGACCGCTTTGCGCCAGCAGGGAAACTAGCTCCTAAGTCAAAAGCTGATTTTGCCTTTATCATGCATAGCCTCAACCACCTGTCTAATAAAGGTCGGGCAGCCATTGTTTGTTTCCCGGGTATTTTCTATCGTGGAGGTGCTGAAAAGACCATTCGTCAGTATCTGGTAGATAACAACTTTGTTGAAGCGGTTATTTCTTTGCCTGATAATCTCTTCTTTGGAACTTCTATCGCGACTACAATTTTAGTGTTGGCGAAGAATAAAGTTGAAAATAAAACATTCTTTATTGATGCGAGTAAAGAATTTAAGAAAGAAACCAATAACAATATCTTGACGGATGACAATATTGATCATATCGTTGAATTATTTACTAATTATCAAAGCGTTGACTATAAAGCAGCTCTTGTCGATAATGAAGTAATTGGTTCAGAACAGGACTATAATCTTTCAGTCTCTACATATGTCGAACAAGAAGACACACGTGAGAAGATTGATATTGATGTGCTTAATAAAGAAATCGCTGAGACTGTTGCTAAGATTGACCACTTACGTGCAGAGATAGATAAGATTGTAGAGGAGCTAGGAGGTAAATGATGAATATCTTAGAAGAAATCCAGAACTGCCCCGTTGAGTGGAAAGAGTTGGGGGAAGTGTGTGAAATTGAAACAGGTAAATTAAATGCAAATGAGTCTGTTGAAGATGGAAAGTATCCTTTTTTTACAACTGCAAAAGAAATAAGTCGTATAAATTCTTTTCGGTGGGATACAGAGGCTCTATTGATTGCAGGAAATGCGAATGTCGGAGATGTTAAGTATTATTCGGGAAAATTTGAAGCATATCAAAGAACATATGTTTTGACAAATTTTTCAAATAATGTAAAAGCGAGATTTTTGTTACACATTATCAAACAGGGACTCAAATCTTATTTAGAGAATAATACAAATAAGGCGGCCATGTCTTATATTGTTATTTCAACTTTAAAATCTTTTCCGATTCCTATCCCACCCCTAGAAATTCAAGAAAAAATCGTGGAAACACTTGACAAAATGACGGAGTATGCTACAGAATTGACCTCAGAATTGACCTCAGAATTGACCTCACGTAAAAAAACAATATTCTTTTTATAGAGATAAACTCTTATCATTTGAGGACGAGGTTTATCAGGTAGAGTGGAAGATGTTGGGCGAGGTGTGTGAAATTATCAGAGGAAATGGGTTACAGAAAAAAGATTTCGTGCATGAAGGCGTACCTTGTATTCATTATGGACAAATATATACATATTACAGTAGTTATGTATATAAAACAAAAATCATTTATTTCTTTTTCTTTATCTGAAAAAAATTGAAAAAAAGCACAAACTGGCGATATTATTGTAGCAACAACTAGTGAAAAATATAGAAGATGTTGGGAAATCTGTTATTTGGTTGGGAGATGGTGAAGTATGTATTGGGGGTCACTCATGTATAATGAAAACAAAAAGAAAATTCAAAGTATATAAACTATTGCATGAGGTCCATCTTTTTTTCAAAAAAACAGAAAGAGAAACAAGTTGTTGGTACTAAAGTTATAGAGCTTTTACCCCAAGAATTTATCAAAAATTAAAATTCCAATTCCTCCATTAAAAATTCAAGAAGAAATCGTGCAAATTTTAGATAACTTTGACAGGGTCTGTAACGACTTAAATATTGGTCTACCTAAGGAGATTGAATTACGTCAAAAACAATATGAATATTGGCGAGAGCAGCTATTAAACTTTAATAAATAAAACGTTAATCATAAGTAAAAGGAAATAATAATGGTTGATCATTCAAAAACACATGAAGCGATTGCGGAAACAAATGAAGGGATTCTCTTGGCTGAATATCAACCAGAGTATCGCACAGATAGAGAATATCAGTCAGAGGCTGACCTAGAAAGTCAGCTAATTTCTGATTTAGTGAATAATCTTAATTATGAACGCTTGAATATTCACACACCTGAAGAACTTTTGGCAAATGCTAAAACTCAGATTGAAAAGCTCAATAAGGTAACTTTTACAGATGCCGAATGGAGTCGTTTTGTAAATGAATATTTGGATTGCCCTAATGAAGGAGTAGTTGAGAAAACCCGAAAAATTCAAGAAAATCATATTTATGACTTTGTTTTTGATAATGGGCGTTTTCAAAATATTAGTATTATTGATAAGAAAAAAATATTCACAACAATACTATGCAGGTTGTTAACCAGGTAACCCAAGTGGGTAGTCATACTAACCGTTATGATGTCACGATTTTGGTTAACGGCCTTCCTTTAGTTCAGATTGAATTAAAAAGGCGTGGGGTTAACTTGCAGGAAGCTTTTAATCAGATTCATCGTTATAGTAAAGAGAGTTTTAACGGTGAGAATTCTTTATATAGGTACATTCAGATTTTTGTAATTTCAAATGGAACTTATACGCGCTACTTTGCGAATACGACGGCTCAAAATAAAAACCATTATGAGTTTACTTGTGAATGGGCAGATCGCAAGAATAAAACAATTCATGATCTTGAGGATTTTACGATTACATTCTTGAGCAAGCGCGTTCTTTTGGAAGTCTTGACCAAGTACTGTGTCTTTGATGCTGATAATACTTTGCTTGTCATGCGTCCATATCAGATAGCAGCAACTGAGAGTATTTTGCGAAAGATTCATTCCACAAATGAAATGAAGAATTTCGGTACAATCAATGCTTGTGGTTATATCTGGCATACGACGGGTTCTGGGAAAACTTTGACTAGCTTTAAAGCTGCTCGTTTGGCGACAGAGTTGGATTATATTGATAAAGTCTTTTTTGTGGTAGATAGAAAAGATTTGGACTATCAAACTATGAAGGAATATCAAAAATTCCAACCAAATTCAGTGAATGGTAGTAGTAGTACGAGAGAGCTTCAACGAAATATTGAAAAAAAGGATGATCGAATTGTTGTTACAACTATTCAAAAACTAAATAAGTTTATAACAGCAAATCCAAACCATAAAATTTATAGTAAAAAATGCGTTTTGATTTTTGATGAGTGTCATCGTTCTCAGTTTGGAGATGCGAAAAAACGTATCAAAAAAAGGCTTTCAAGCAATATGCGTTGTTTGGATTTACAGGAACGCCAATTTTTATAGAAAATAGCTTAAGGGGTGATAAAACAACTAGGGATGTTTTTGGTGAACAACTTCATACATATGTTATTACAGACGCAATTCGAGATAAAAAAAGTATTGAAGTTTAAAGTTGATTATAATTATGTTAAGCCTGAAATTAATAAATATAGAGAAGCGGAAAGGGCTGTTGGTCGAGAGGTTGACGAAAAGAAGCTTAAAAAGATAGAGAAAGAACTCCTTTCACATCCAGAACGAATAACGACGATAGTAGAGTATTTGCTTAAAGTGTATGATACAAAAACACACCGAAATCAATACTATACACACAAACAGAAACAAATGGCTGGATTTAACGCTATGCTGGCGGTGCAAAGTATTGAAGCTGCAAAACTATATTATAAAGAGATCCAGAGGCAACAAATAGAATTACCAGAGGATAAGCGTTTGAAGATTGCAACTATCTTTAGTTTTGCACCAAACGAAGAGCAATCGGCATATGGCGAAATTCAAGATGAGGAGATGAATCTTAGAAATGCAGCATTGCCTAGATCTTCTAAAGAATTTCTTTCTGAGGCGATTGAAGATTACAATCAAATGTTTAAAACTAACTTCTCAACTGAAGGCGGGGAGTTTCAAAATTACTATCGTGATTTGTCTAAACGAGTTAAATCTAAAGAAGTGGACCTTTTGATTGTAGTGGGTATGTTTTTGACAGGATTTGACGCTCCAACAATGAATACCTTATTTGTAGATAAAGACTTACGATACCACGGTTTAATTCAGGCCTTTTCAAGAACTAACCGTATTTTAAATAAAGCAAAACCTTTTGGAAATATTGTTTGTTTTCGCGATTTAGAAAAAGCAACTCAGGAAGCTATAAAAATCTTTGGTGATAATAACAAAATTGATATTATCTTAGAAAAAAAGCTTTTAGCGAATATATGGATGGATTTATTGATCAGACAACTGGTAATAAAACTAAAGGTTATACAGAAGTCTGTCAAGAAATTCTGGAAAGATTCCCTAATCCACAAGAAATTGAAACAGAACATGATAAAAAAGAATTTGTTAAGTTATTTGGTGAGTTTCTGAAGCTTGATAACGTTCTTCGAAATTATGATGAGTTTCAGGAAATCGAAAAGCCTATCTCGGAAGGTTATCTCCAAGATTTAAGAAGTTCTTACGTGGAAATTCGAGATGAATTCTTAAACCTTAAAAACTATGAAAGAACGAAAGACCTAGGTGTTGACCTTTCAGATATTGAATTTGAGATTGAACTCTTAAAAAAACGGATGAAATTAATCTAGACTATATCCTTGCTTTAATTGTCGAAAAATCGAAGAACTCTGAGTCTAAAGAAGTAATGAAAGCTGAAGTTAGCCGTGTCATTCGCTCAAGTATTGATATTCGTGCTAAGGAAGAGTTGGTGATTGGCTTTATTAATGATACTGATTTAGCGAGTCTGAAAGATCATGATGAGATTATTAATGCATTTTATGCTTATGGTAAAGAACGTAAAGCAGTCGCCATTCGTGAATTAGCAGAGTCTGAAAATCTTGTAAAAGATTATCAGTTATTCATTGATCGATCTATTCAACGTGGTTATGCTGAGAATAGTGGAGCTGATTTGGATTCGATTATTCCACCGACTTCTCGTAGACGAGGAGCTCGTGAACGTAAGAAACAGGAAGTTTTATTTAAGATTCAGAAGATAGTTGAAACATATAAAGGTATTTAATAAAGTGTGTTTTTTTTGAGTTAAAACCAATCGAAAGAAAAGCCGGCGGGTGCTTAAAAATTAGCTAAAGTAAAAGTTTAAAACCAGCTTTTGAGTAGCGAAAAAGAGCTATCGGGCTGGTTTTTAAAATTGGTTTTTTTGTGTTAAAATAGAGGATATATGAAAAGCCTTGTAGAGATTTCAAAAGAAGAATGTCAAAACTATTGCCAAGATAAAAACATTGACTGGTTGCAAAGTGTAGAATTTGCTGAAATGCGCAAGAAACGTGGCGCAGAATGCTATTTTGTGGCGTTAAAAAATAATGAAAATATTGAAGTTGCTGGGTTGATTTCTAGCAAAAATAAGCGTTTTGATTTGGTAATGGCTGAGCAAAATGGCGTTTCACAAGCAGATTTTGTGGATTTTTTGGTGAAGAGCGAAGAATTTGTGCGTGAGCGTGGAGCGATTTCGTATCGGATTTTACCAAAAGTGGTGCGTACTTTTCGCAATGATAAGCTTGAAATTATCGAAAGTAATGATCTTGATTGGCTGAATAAACCGCTATTAAAATCTGGTTTTAAATATTATTCTGGTTTTAAACACGAGTTTGATATGGATGTAAACATGCATGTTTATTTGAAAGATCTAACGGAGTTAAACGAAGATGACGTGGCTTCAACCTATAACCAAACTACCCGCCGAAATTTGCGTGCGGCAATGAAAAAAGGCGTGAATATTCGCAAAGTTGAAGAGAGTGAATTTGCAGATTTTGTGGCGATCTTAAAAAGTTCAAACCAAAAGAATGGTGTTGACACGCGAGATGAAGAATATTATCACAATTTAAAAACTTGTTTTGGTGAGCAAGCACATTTTATGGGCGTGGAATTTGAAGGAAAATTAATTTCTGCTGGCGTGTTTATTTTTTCGAAAAATGAAGTTGTTTATTTTGAAGGCGGAACTCTTCAAGAATATCACAAAATTCCAGCTTCTACATTTTTGCAAGATTATATGATTAAAGAGGCAATTCGTGCGGGAGCTTCAAAATATAATTTTTTTATGGTATTACAGCAGAACCAAAGGCAAGTTTGTTGCGCTTTAAGGCTGGTTTTCGTGGTGTGGCGGTTGAATATGCTGGTGAATATCGCAAAAGATATTTGTTGCGCACAATTTTGAGCAAAATCTTTCAAAAATAGTTTGACAATTCTTGATTTAGGCAGTAAAATAAAGATACGAGGATTTTCCTTAGTAAATTTAAAGGCAGGTCTAAAAACTATGGCTGGAAGACTGTTAAAAATTGAAGAGATTGAACGAAATTATGCGAAAGTAGTTTCTCTTTCAGATAAAAGTATAGAGATTAGTGAATTGATGAATTTAGCTTATTCTGATCGAAGTGAAGCTTTGAACGATGTTTGCGATCGGTGGGATGATTACAAAGAAGCTAAAAGTAATCTTTTGAAAGCTAAAAGACAGTTTCGGAAAGGTAAAATTGACGGTGATGAGTATCAATGGTTTGTTGATGAATTTAATTATCGTAAGCGTCGTTCGAAAAGAGCTTCAAAAAGATATAAAGAAGCTAACAATGAGATTCGTGAATTGCGACAAGGAAAGGAAGAGATTAAGCGGTTGCTGCGTGCAAGAATAAACTGACCTAAAATGCCTAAAATTTAAATCGCTCAGAAATGGGCGATTTTCTATTGACTAAAATACGATTATGTGTTACAATATAAATTGTCTTAGGTTAGAACTTTGACTAAAAATATTCAAGGAGGTTGGCGTCTATGTCAACAGAAGTTTTACAAAGAAAAGGTGGCGTTCGTGTTTTAACTATTAATCCCGAAGATGGAACTTTTGAAGCATTATTTGATGAATTTGATGCTGTGATAGATGAAGCGATGAACTGGCAAGAAGTTTTAAAAGTTCATAAAAGAGCTAGATCTTTACGAGGATCAAAAATTTCTCGGGATTTTTTGAAAGGTAAAACACGAAAAGGACTAAAAAAAGCCCTTCAAGAAATTGAAAGTTGTTCTGTAAAAGAAGAATTGAAATCTTATGAATATCAACTAGCTGACGCGCTAAACTGCCGACGTGAATTGATTGATGAAATTTTCAAAACTGAAAAATATTTGAGGAATATTTCATCTGGTCAATATGAAGAGATTTATAAGAAATTGAAAGATCTGGAAACAATTCAAGAAGTGCTAAATTATGCAGACAAGGAAGTAATTCCGGGAATCCAAAAAGTAATTAAAGCCTTATCTATCGCTGAAAATGATGATCGTCGTCGGATGCGAAAGGTTCAAAATTCTAATCGTCAAGACAGAAAGCATGGTCTTAGGATTAAAAAGCGTCCCGACCAAGCATATAAAAGAAATCGCGACATTGCGCGCGCTAAAAAGAATGCGACAAGGATTGCGTTCGGATAAAATTTAACCGCTCAGATTGGGCGGTTTTTCTTTACGCTTGCGGTTTTTTATGATAAAATAGTAAGAACTAAAAGGAGGTTTGAATTTTGGACGATTTTAAATATTTGCCAGAAAATGCTCATTATTTTGATTCAGCGTGTCAGTCTTTGCGCCCGCAATCGGTTTTTGGATGCTTTTAAATAATTACTATTTGAATTTTTAACTCTTGTGGCGAGCGCGTAAAATACACTTGGGGCAGAAAAAGTTGACGAAAAGGTTGAAGAAACTCGCGAGGCGGTTTTGGATTTATTAAAGCTAAAAGAAAAAGATTATTTTGTGAGCTTTACACTTAACACAACCTATGGTTTAAATTTGTTGCTTTCGCAGCTTGAATTGCCAGTTTCGAAAGTGATAACTAGCGAGATTGAACATAATTCGGTTTTTCTTTCAACGATTGAATTCGCTAAAAAACATCAAATTGAACGAATTGTGCTTGAGCGCGAAGAAGATGGTTCAATTTCACTCGAGAATGATTTTTTCGAAAGCTTTGGTTGTAGTTAATGCGGCTTCGAACATTGATGGGCGACGACTCGAAAATATCAAAAAACTAGTTAAGAAAATTAAAAAACAAGGCGGATTTGTGATTGTCGATGCGGCACAAGCACTAGGTTTAAGCTATGAATTGCTTCAAAAAGTTCCAGCGGATGCAATTGTTTCGAGCGCGCACAAGATGTATTCGGCAAGCCTTGGAATTATGGTTGTTCGAAAAGATTTTGCGAAATTCGTAAAAACTTCTTTTGTTGGTGGCGGAATGGTTTCGGGTGTTTCGAAAGAATATTATGAAGTATTAGACGGCGAACATATTTATACGCTTTTCGAACCAGGGCTTCAAGCTTGGGGTGAAATTATTGCCTTAAAAACAGCAATTGATTGGCTAAAAAAGCAAAAGAAAACTTCACAAATTGATAAGTTTGCGGATGAAATTTTTGAGTTTTTGAAGACGCAAAAAGGCGTGCATGTAATTAATAAAAAATCAGCGCCAGTTATTAGCTTTTATCACGATGAGCTTGACTCGCACTTAATTGCGCAAGCTTTGAGCGATGAAGGAATTATGGTGCGAAGTGGTTATTTTTGTGCGCATTATTATTTGAAAGAAGTTCGAAAATTGCCACATCTGGTACGAATTTCAATCGGCTTGCATAATACTGAAGCCGATGTTGTAAAATTGAAAGAAGTTTTAGAGAGGATTTTTAGCTAATGGTTTGTATTGCTGCATTTATAATTTTACTAATCATTTGGTTATTTACACCCGCTTTGAAGCTTTTCGGCTTTTAAAAACAAGCGAAATCAATTAATCAAATGTTTAAAAAAATCAATGCATTGCTTTTTCGCGAAGAGTAACTTTGCGTGCCTGTGATTCGAATTTTTAAAGATGAAATTAAAAATTCAATTCTTCGAAAAATTAATTATAAAGCACAAAAAAATGGGTAAAACCAGTCTCTTGGGCGATTGAAGCAGTGGCTGGCTTGATTGTTTTAATTACTGTTTGGTCAGTTTTAACGGTGATTAAATCGACTTTAGCGCTATTTGTTTTTGGAACTTGCGATATTCAACGGCCAGCTTCTTGTGCGTTAAATTCAACTGAGGCTTGTTCAATTGATGGCGGAAATACGGAAGGCCCAATAGTTTCATGGTTTACTGATTGGGGACAAATCTTTAATGCTATGCCCGCGAAGTTTCGAAGTTGGAATGCGCAAGATTATGTTGTGAAGAATTCAACTTATCGTGGTGAATTTTCAAATGAAGTTTCGAAAGATGCAAGTGTAGCGGTTGATATTTTTGACCCTGGTTGTATTGTTTGTCGACGTTCATTTATAAATCAAAAAAATAGTGGTTTCTTTAAGACGCATAAAATATATCTTTTGCCGTATCCAATTCCTGGAAAATTTAAGAATTCTGATTTTATAGCTAAGTATATCGAAGCTGTGCGAGGTATTCAACCTGAAAATGGCAAGAAGATTTCAGCTGAGTGGATGATTGTTGAGAAGATCTTTATTGAAAAGGACGAAAAAGGAATTTTGTTCCAAGAGAAATTTAATGGCGAAAACCAAACTGCGACAACAGCTGAAGAGACTGAAAAGATTCTACAGGGTTGGCTAAAAAATGCGGGATATTCTAATTCTCAAATTGAAGAAATTTCGAAAAAGGCAAAAAGTGAAGAAATTTCGAACCGTATTAAAGAAAACTTGCGAATTGTGAATGATGAGATTAAAACGAAAAGTATTCCAACTTTGATTTATGAAAATCAGCGACATGAAGGCCTTTATAAAGCTTCAAAATAATTTTTCACAAAAAAACTCTTTACAAAAATATTATAAATTAGGTATAATTATAGGTAGCGTCGCGTCGTGTGTTTTGCTAAAACAGTGACTCGTGCGACGCGCATAATATTATTAATAAAAGGAGAAATTCTAAAAATGGCAGAATTTGACCGCTCAAAGCCACACGTAAACGTTGGTACTATGGGACACGTTGACCACGGTAAAACAACTCTTACTGCGGCTATCACAGCAGTTCTTGCAAAAACGACTTCCATCAGAAGTTAACAAACCAATTGCGTACGACCAAATCGACAACGCACCAGAAGAAAAAGCTCGTGGTATTACGATTGCTTCTTCTCACCAAGAATACGAATCAAAGAACCGACACTATGCTCACGTTGACATGCCTGGACACGCAGACTATGTTAAAAACATGATCACTGGTGCTGCTCAGGTTGATGGTGCTGTTCTTGTGATTGCAGCTACAGATGGTCCTATGCCACAAACTCGTGAACACGTTCTTTTGGCAAAACAAGTTGGTGTGCCTAAGATTGTTGTTTTCTTGAACAAAATGGATATGGCCGACGAAGAACTTGTTGAATTGATTGAAATGGATGTTCGTGAACTTCTTTCGGCTAACGGATTTGATGGTGACAACGCTCCAATCATCAAAGGTTCAGCTCTTAAAGCTCTTGAAGGTGATGAAAAATACGAAGACGCTATTATGGAATTGGTTGATGCTATGGACTCATACATCGAAGAACCAGTTCGCGATATGGACAAACCATTCTTGATGCCTATCGAAGATGTTTTCTCAATCAAAGGTCGTGGTACAGTTGCTACTGGACGAATTGAACAAGGTGTTGTTAAACTTAACGATGAAGTTGAAATCGTTGGCTTGAAAGATTCACAAAAAAACTGTTGTTACTGGTATCGAAGCCTTCAAAAAAATCTCTTGACCAAGGTCAAGCAGGTGACAACGCTGGTCTTCTTCTTCGTGGTATTGACCGAGATCAAATTGAACGTGGACAAGTTATTGCTGCTCCTGGCACAATTACTCCACATACAGAATTTGAAGCTGAAGTTTATATCTTGAAGAAAGATGAAGGTGGACGACATACTCCATTCTCAAAGGGATACAAGCCACAATTCTACTTCCGAACAACTGACGTTACTGGTGAAGTTGAACTTCCAGCTGACAAAGAAATGGTTATGCCTGGTGACAATGTAACTTTCAAGGTTAAATTACAAGCACCTATCGCCATGGAACAAGGTTTGAACTTTGCTATCCGTGAAGGTGGACGAACTGTTGGTGCTGGTGTTGTTACAAACATCATTAAATAGTTCTACTTTTCTAAAAACACTCCGAATAAGGAGTGTTTTTATTTTGTCTAAAAAATTGCTAATTTAAAGTGGCTATACTATAGTATATGATATGAATTACTATGAGCTTTCGCAAGAAGAATTAATAAAAAGTTAAAATTGAATAAGAACAGTATTGTTTTTGCTTGACAATATGAAGAAGGACTATTGATTTTTTTATATGTATGAAATCTCATGTTGGTTTTTATGAGGATACCTAATCCGTCATGCAACAAGCGAATATTGTTAATATTTGTGATATTGATAGCTCTATTTTTTTAAAGTAAGGAATATTATGAGTTTATTACGTCTATTTCGCCAATTGTATTGGTTTAAAAGTATGAATTTCAGTTAAATTAATTGATGAAAAGTTTTTTGAGAATAAAGTATTAAAATAAATAGCCTTTTTGTATGAGGCTATTTATTGTTGTGTCTGTTTGAAGCGATAAAGAGTTGTATTACGGAGATCAATATAATAACTGAACATACGAACCAAAATTGGCTAATATTTGGCAGATTGAATTCGAAAAATTCTCGTAGAACGGGTGCGCTGAAAATTACGCCGGTGAAAATTAGAGTTCCAATGATATAGAGAGTTCTTCGAATTTTGTTATTTTTGGAAGCTTTTGAACCAAGAAAAATTTCGCTTAAGATTGTTGCAAAAACGCCAAACCATGCGGTTGAGATTACTACTGTAGAAAGAATTCCATGCATTATTATTTTATCAATCAATTCTCCGCCAGCATGAATATATAAACCTGTATAGATAAACGAAATTGCTAAACCACTCAAAATTGCGATCGGTGTGATTGAATATAAAGTGTCTCGCCAGAAATTTTTAGGGTTGATTTTTTCTCTAGGAATTGGCGGGAAGAGAGTTGTCAAGATTGTTGGAAGCGTCACGAGAATGAAATTCATATAGGTGATATGGCGTGGAAGGAATGGATAATTAATCCCAGCGAGCATTGTTGTAAAGAGAATTGTTACACCGAGGATAATTTTGTGAAAGAAAAGTATAGCAATCATTTCAATTGAAAGCATTATTCGGTTTCCAATTTTAACACCGTTTGGTAGTGATGTGAATGAATTATCCATCAAGACTAGATCTGCAACTCGCCTTGTAGCTGGTGCTCCATCAAACATTGAAATCCCTAAATCTGATTTTTTGATTGCTAATGCATCATTTACACCATCGCCAATCATTCCAGTGTAAAATTTATTTTTTTGAAAAACGCCAATAATTTTTCTCTTTTGCTCCGGTAAAACTCGCGCAAAGATTGTATTTTTCGATAACTGCTTTTTCGAATTCTTCTTTCGAAAGTTTGGCGAGTTCTGCTCCAGTAATAAACTTTTCAGCATTTTTTACGCCAGCTTCAGAAGCAATAAAGCTGACCGTTTTTGGATTGTCGCCAGAAATTACACGAATCGAAACTCCGCGCTCTTGTAAAAAGTTAACTGTTTCTTGGACATTTGGCCGAAGTGCATTTTTAAGCGTAATTATAGCAATTGGTGAAAGTCTTTCGTTTTCTAAAAGATTTTTAATTTTGCCCGATTTCTCAAATTTAGCAAGTAGAAGAACGCGAAGACCTTTTGAAGCAAGCACGTCGATATCTTTCGAAAGTTTATTGAATTCAGATTTATTTGCAAGATTTTTCAAGATAAATTCTGGAGCGCCAAAGACAATTGATTCTTCGGTAGATTTATTTTTTTGAAAAAGTCATTCCTGAGAGTTTTCGTGAGCTTGAAAAAGCCATATAATCTGTTATTTTGATATTTTTGCTTTCTTTAAATTCGTTCAAAATTGCTTTTGCCGTGGCATTTTTATCAGTAGATTTGGAGTTTAATGCATTTAAAATTTCGCCAATTTCAACTTTAGAAAAATTAGAGTTTAAAATTTCGCAAGAGTTAAATTTAATTTCGGGCGAGGTTAAAGTTCCAGTTTTTATCGGTTGCAAGAACTTCAAGAAGCGCCATATCTTCGATAGCTGAGATTTTTTTGTGGCAAAAACTTTTGCTTGAAGTAATTTTAGTGATCCATAAGCGAAGAAAAGCGAGCTGGCGAGAAGTAGGCCTTCCGGAACAACAACAACCGCAGCCGAAGTTATTGTTTTGAGGATTGTTGTTGGATCTTCATGAAAAAAGAAGAAATAAACTACGCAAATAACTATTGCAAGCACTAATGCGAACCAACTTAATCTTGAAATAAGCTTGGAGATTTTTTGTTGAATTGGTGTGAGTTTTGGTTTGTAATTTTTGAGTTTTGAGGTCATTTGACCAGCTTCGGTGTTTGCTCCAACTGCTAAAACTTCGGCTTCAGCGTCGCCAGAAACTACGATTGTGCTAGATAAGATTTTATCGCCAATAGTTTTCGAAATTGCATCACTCTCGCCAGTTAAAATTGACTCATTAACTTCAAAAGAGCTTGATTTTGTGATTTTTGCATCAGCCGGGATTTCGTCACCAGCTTTGAGGGCTATTTTATTGCCAACTTTAAGTTCAGTGAAGAGGATTTCAACTAAATTGCCATCACGAAAAACTCTTGCTCGTGGTGCGCTCATCAATTCTATTTTTCGAAGGGTTAAGTATGCGCGGATTTCTTGAATACTTCCAATTAAAGAATTAACGAGAATTACGAAAGAAATAAACCAAGCATCACGAAATTCACCAACGAGTAAAAAGCCCTCCTGCCAAGATAAAGATTGCAATTGATATTGGAGAAATAAAGTTTCGAAAAAAATAATCGTTTGGAGATGCTTCATATAAATATTATAACACAAAACACAAAAAAATAGCCCGAACGTTGCAAAACCAAGAGGGTTCACATCTCCGGACTATTAGGTAAAAATTAAAGGCGGTTCACATCTCCGGACTATTTCGGGGATAATATATCCCTTAGTAGTTAGAAGATCGAAACCTTAATTCATTATAATGCAATGCGCGAATAAAATCAACAGAAAAAAATCGAAAAAGCTCCCGCTTGCGCGTGCAAAAAGGACTGTGCTATAATGAAAATATTATGAAATCTTTTTAAAAAGTATCTTAATAATTTTTAAAAAAACAACTTAGTACTTTTTCTAAAAAAAGTATCTTTCGAAAAAAACTCAGCAAAAAATCAAAGAAAATCTACAAATTGGCAAAAAAATCGTTCAAAGCAAAGCTTTTTTTGTTGGATTTTCGGCGATTTGTGTTTATCTTTTAGGAGTTTTTCTGACAAAATATGTTTTGAATTTACAGTTTGGTGGCTGGGAGAAGGCTGAAACTTTTTCTTTCTGAGAATAAAGAAATTGCAGCTTTTTAGCACTACTGTAACGATTCTATTGAGTTTTTTATTTGTGGGTGTTTTTTTCGAAATTGGCGAATTGCAATGGGGGTTTTATATTCGTTAGCAACAATAATAATGTATATTAATACCGAGAAAATGGCTTCAAGAAATACGCCTTTTTTACCTGAGGATCTAGCAATGTCGAGCGAGGCTAATGGTTTAGCTTCAATGATTAATTTCAGCCGATTTTCGAATATGATTTTTACGGTTGTTGTTATTATGATAATTACGATTGTTGCGAATAAAATTTCAAAAAAATCTGGAATTTTTAAGCTTTCGAAAAAAACAGAAGCTTGTGATTTTTATTCCGCAGATTGTTTTAGTTTTTTTGGATGTGTTAATTTGTTGAATTCATACACATTAGAGGTCCGAAATTTGAGTGGAAAGGGAACTTTTATTAAAGTTGAAAAGCTTAAAAACTTCAGTTGATTTAACAAACCAAGCGTATAACTACCAGATTAATGGATATATTTTAGGAACGATTTCAAACCTTCAAGCGAAAACTCAAAAAGAGCCAGAAGGATATTCGAAAGAAGCCGTTCAAAAGATTGTTAAAAAATATCAGGCTATCGCCGAAGAGAGAAATAAAGATCGCAATAAATTAAATAATGAGAAGGTTAACGTTGTTTATGTGATGAGTGAGAGTTTTATTGACCCTGCGCTCGCGAAACATATTTACGATTATGGCAACAAAGAACCAATTCCATATACAAAAAAGATTTTAAAGTCGAAAAGTTCGGGCTGGGCAGCTTCAAGTGAATATGGTGGCGGAACTGCGAATGTGGAATTTGAAGCTTTAACGGGATTAAGCAACTTTTTCTTAAACTCAATACCTTACTCCTCGATCGTTCCAGGAAACAAAGAAACACCGTCGGTTGTTAAGAATTTCAACGAAAATGGCTACAAAACGATTGCGATGCATCCATATAATCGAAATATGTATCGCCGCGAAACTGTTTATCCAAATCTTGGTTTTCAAGAATATAAAAGTGCCGAGAATTTTAAAAATAATTCAAAAATTGATAATTCGAAATATATTTCTGACGAATCCGCTTTTAATGAGGTGATAACAGAGCTGAAAAGTAGCTCGAAGCCTGAATTTGTTCATCTTGTAACTATGCAAAATCATATGCCATATGAGGAGGACGCGTATAATAAAAAGAATTTTACGGTTCAAGCAAAAAATGGAGGAAATCAAGAAAATTCAAAAATGGTTCAAGCTTATCTTGAGGGGATTTCGCGTTCTGATAATGCAATGAAGAAGTTTATTTCTGAAATTGAGAAACTTAATGAGAAAAACGATTGTTGTATTTTTGGGGCGATCACTGGCCAGGAATTTATGGTGAAATGTTCGAAAAAGAATTGAATAAAAATGATATCCGTCGCACGCCGCTTTTCGTTTATTCAAATTTCGAAAAAGATAAAGAAGATTTGAAAAACTTCGAGCTTGATATATAATCAAAATTTGGTGCTAAATTCGGTCAATTCGAAACTTTCGCCGTTTCAATATTTGTTAGGAGATTTACGAGAAAAATATCCAGCTCTAACCAAGCAATTTGTGAAAATGGATGAAAAAAAGTGAAATTTTTGAAAGATTACGAAATGATTGAGTACGATATTTTTGAGCGGAAAAAAATATAGTCGTGGCAATTTTTATAAAATTAAAGATTAAAAATTAAAAACCCTTGTGTAGTCAGGGGTTTATTTTTTTAGGTGGGATATTCGATTTGTTGGTTAGATATATTTAAGGGAAATTTCTAATTTAAGTGAAAGTGCTTGAAATTTTGAAACTTTTTATGATAAAAATTTTAAAAAGTTGCCAGAGACAGTAGCCGCCTCGCGTTAGCTAGGCTTAATCCGCTACCGAGGAGAATACTTTTTCTATTAATCTGCCAACGAGTTTTGAAGGGAGGCTTTCAAAACGCTAGAATCTTAACAATCAGGTCGAAGAATATTAACCAAAAAAGGAGTTTTTATGGCATTATCACGCGATAAAAAGAACCAATTGGTTGCTGAATTAAGCGCCGCTCTAAAAAGACGCAAAAAAATGACAGCTTTTTGCTGAATATAAAGGTTTGACAGTTGCCGATCTTCAACAACTTCGAAAAAGAAGCTCGCGAAGCTGGCGTTCAAATCAAAGTTGTTAAAAACCGCCTAGTGCGAGTTGCAATGCAAGAAGTTGAAGCTCTAAAAGAATCTGACACTTCTGTGCTAAAAGGCCAACTTGTTTATGCAATCTCAAGCGAAGACGAGATTGCTGCAGCACAAGTTTTGGGTAAATTTGCAAAAACTCACCCAGAAATGAAACTTGTTGGCGCGTTTGCTGACAATGGCGACGTAATAGATACTGCAACTGTTACGACACTTTCAGAACTTCCAAGCAAAGATCAACTTATCGGTCAAATTGTGGACACACTTCTTTCGCCAATCAACGCGATTGCCGGTGGTCTTACAAACGAAGATTTGGAATTTCGAAAAGCAACCAATTAATTTTAGAATATTAAACATTTAATTTTAAAGGAGTCAAAAATGGCTGACATTAAAAAAATTGGCTGAAGAATTGGTAAAATTGACTATTCTTGAAGCTAACGAATTGAAAGAACACCTCAAAGAGGAATACGGAATTGAACCAGCTGCTGTTGCTGTTGCCGCTACTGCCGGTGCTGCTGACGCTGCTGACGAAAAAACAGAATTTACAGTTACTTTGAAAGACGCTGGTGCTCAAAAAAAGTTGCTGTTATTAAAAGCAGTTAAAGAAATCACAGGTCTTGGACTTGGTGAAGCTAAAGTTATCGTTGATGGTGCTCCAGCACCAGTTAAAAGAAAAAAAGTTTCGAAAGATGAAGCTGAAGAAGCTAAAAAGAAACTTGAAGAAGCTGGCGCAACTGTTGAGCTTGCTTAATTTAAATATAAAACTAATCGACTTGATTTAAGATTTTTTAAAAAGATCGCCCGAATTAGAGCGATCTTTTAGTTTGTGCTGATTTTTTTATCTGATTAGTGTTATTTTTTTGAATGCTTGAGGTTATCCAGCAGTTTCTGTATCTATGCAATAACCCCAACCACCACCATAAGCATCAGTTTGTACACTTTCAAGTTCAACAGTTACAGCCATAGATTTTTTAGGTACAGAACCTCCATATTTTAGATAGTATCCACCCTTATTGCCAGGAGTGCAAACAACACCCAACACGATGTTCCAATTCCCAGCAGGATGATAAGCGGACCCAAGTTTACTATATTCTACAATTGTTTCTGTTTTCGAATTAAAGAACGCAAAATCATCAATATGTCCAGGAGGGCGGTCATTTAATAGATTACTTTTATTCCAATATGGTTTAAGTTTTGTCCATGCGTTATTACCATCATTAAAAGGTCTTCGGCCTTTATTGTGTGACTGAAATTCGATAATTGCAGCAAGTAAATTTCTAGCATCGTTTTTTCTTTGTGTGTCTCGTTGTGAGCGTTGAAGTGCGGGGAGCGCCAAGAATACCATCAAAAATATCAATCCAGCAACTGCTAAAACTAATACAACTTCAATGATTGTAAATCCTCTATAATCCTTATGTTTTTTCATAACACCAATTATATCACCCCCCCCCCTAATAATTGCAATATTTTAATTTAAGCAAAAGCATGGTATAATTATATTATTATGGAGATTTTTGGAATTATTAAAAGTTCTTGCCGTGAGCTTTATTGAGGGAATAACAGAATGGCTACCAGTTTCAAGTACTGGACATATGCTTTTGTTTGATGAATTTTTTTAAGTTGAATTTTTTTCGAATGAATTTAAGAGTGTTTTTTTATGGTAGTAATCCAGCTTGGGGCAATTATGGCGGTTGTGGTTACATATTGGTCGCGACTAAACCCTTTTTGAAAAAGCATAAGAATGCTCGTGAAAAAAACAATACTATTGAACTGTGGAAGAAAATTTTAATTGCTGCAATCCCTGCGGGTGTTTTTGGGAATTTTTGTTGAATAATTTTATTGATAAATATTTTGAAAATATGTGGGTAATTTCTGCAACTTTGGCAATTTATGGAATTTTTATTTATTTTAATTGAAAAAAATATCGAAAAAAATATAACAGTAATCCAAGGATTGAAAAACTAGAAGATATGAAATATTCTGATGCTGTAAAGATTGGAGCTTATCAGGTTTTAGCTTTAATTCCTGGAACTTCTCGAAGTGGATCAACGATTATCGGAGGTTTGTTGACTGGAGTTTCGAGAAAAAAATTGCGGTTGAGTTTTTCGTTCTTTGTGGGTATTCCAATAATGTTAGGTTCAAGTGGTTTAAAGCTAATTAAGTATGGATTTAAATATTCTGCGAGTGAGATTTTTTTACCTCTCGGTAGCGTTGATCGCGACATTTATCGTTTCAATGTTTGTCATTAAGAAGTTACTTGAATATCTAAAAAATAACGATTTTCAAGCTTTTGGGTGGTATAGAATTTGCTTGTCTGTTGTGATAATTTTATATTTTTTGATAAAATAGTTTTTTTACTTTAAATAGGAAGGAAAGTGTGGTAAAATATTAGTTATGAACTGGAAAACAATAGTTAAATCGATGAAAAAAATAAAAGATATGCAAAAAGCGTGTCTTTGGGGTTATTGGCCTTTTTGGTTATTTTTTTAGGTTTTTGGCTCATGTGCCAATCCCTCTTGCAAGTGCAGGAAATTTAAAAGAAGTTGTTGAATCTGCGATAAAAAGTACAGATTTGGGTGGATTTATCAATTTATTGACTGGTGGTGCTCTGACAAGTTTTTCAATTATGCTTGTTGGTTTAAGTCCATTTATTACAGCTTCGATTATTACGCAGCTAATGACTAAAGCGATACCTTCGCTTGAAGAGTTGAATAATGATGGTGAATCTGGACGTCGAAAAATTAACCAGTGGACGCGAATTTTGACAGTACCTTTGGCGATTATTCAATCAATTGCATATATTTTCATTCTTCAAACATCAGTTCTTCAATCAAATTCGACAAGTTTTAGTGGAATGACACTTTCGAACTGGATTGTTGCGGTTGCAGCGATGGTAACTGGTTCTGTTCTATTGATGTGGATTGGTGAAATTATTACTGAAAAAGGTGTTGGAAATGGTATTTCGCTTGTGATTTTTGCAGGTATTATTTCGCAGCTTCCAACAACTTTAGCAACACTTATTTCCTCAATAACAGATACAAAAGACGGTGCTCTTAGTGTTTTTGGTTGGTTCACGCTTCCAGTTAACAGAATTACATTTATCGTAGCTTTAATTCTATTAGTTATTAGTATTATTCTTCTCTATGTGTTAGTTAAAATTAATGAAGCTCAGCGAGTTATTACAATCAATTATGCAAAACGAGTTCATGGAAATTCTTCATATGGTGGAATTAAGAGTATCTTGCCAGTTAAATTAATTGTTGCAGGTGTTATTCCGGTTATCTTTGCGGTTTCATTTTTAAGCCTACCAGCGTTTATTGGTCAGGTTATGAAAAATGCAAAAGTTAACATTTCTTTGGCAGATAATCTTATTAAATGGTTTTCAGCACCAAACCAAGGAACTTTTACAGGCTCTTCTCTTGAATCATTTATTTATCCTGCGGTCTATTTCGTACTGATTGTAATGTTTACATATTTCTACACTTCGATCGTGTTTAATGCAAATGAAATCGCTGATAATCTTCAAAAGCAAGGTGGATTTATTGAAGGAGTGCGTCCTGGTGTTTCGACTGCTGAATATTTGAAGAAAGTTGTTAACCGTTTGAATCTTTTCGGGGCGATCGCTCTCGGTTTGATCGCATTGCTTCCATTTGTTGCGGATTATCTTCTTTATAATCTTGCTTCGATTCAGAACAGTAATCTTTCGATTGGTGGAACTGGAATTTTGATTATTGTTACTGTTGCACTTGAAACTATTCGCCAGATTAATTCTCGCGCCCTGATGGTTACCTACGACGATTATAAATAGGGTATCTTCATGAAGGTGAAAAATACTCGCAAGAAATCTCGAAAAATAATATTAGCTATACTCTTGATCTGTTGGATTGGCTTAATAATTTACACTGGTTTTTATATCTATAATAATTTTCTACATCCTAAAAATATTAATAGTATCGAAAATCACGGAGTGGTTGCTAGTCATGAGGTTGATGAAACTGAAGTTACAGATAATAATAAGAATAGCTATCAAGTTCCAAACCCGTCTTTCCCAAGATTCTTATCAATACCTAACTTAAAGATTTCGAATTCTCGTGTTGTTCAGCTTGGATTGGTTAAAAATACTAATCAACTTGATTCACCGATATCAATATACGATGTCGGATGGTATGTGAAAAGCTCTTTACCTGGAAGTGGAAAAGGTGCTTTGCTAATTGATGGTCATAACGGAGGACCGACAAAAGGTGGAATTTTTGAAAATCTCGGAAAACTTTCTAAAGGTTCAGATATTATAATTGAAAGAGGTGATGGTCAAAAAATAACCTATGAAGTTCGCGACAATAGAGAGATGAGTGTTAATGAAATAAACGATGAAAATAACCCTTTAGGTATGAGGACAATGCTGGACTCGATAGATCCATTGAAAGAAGGGCTTAATATAATAACATGTGTTGGTGACTGGGATTATTCAAAGAATACCTTCAATAAGCGTGTTATGCTTCGTGCAGTTCGAAAGGCTTAAAATTGACAAAAATGTTAAAATGTACTACTATAAATAAGTAGTACATTTTTAATTTGGGGGTGAAAAATATGCCAAAAAAATCGAGTTGCATTTTTTTGATATAGACGGAACAATCAGAAATAAGTCTTTGACGGAATCTCTTTTTGAAATTTTAGTAAGAGACTATAAATATCGCGGAAAAGATTTTAATAAGTATTTCGAATTGCAGAGTGAAATTTCTAGTCTTAGGAAAGCTTATAAATCTTCTGAAGATAGAGCGGATGATTTATTCGGTGAATATTGCCAAAAAGTTGTTAAATTTGCAATGTTTGCACTTAAAAATTACACTATCGAAGAAGTTCGTGAGATTGGTCGTCGAGTTGCAGTTGAATATCGAGACCATCAGGACTATGTATTTTCGAAAGAGCTTATAAAGTTTTTGCGACAAGAAGGTTTCGAATTAGTTGCAATTTCTGGCTCACCGAAATTTTTAGTTGATGCTTTCGTAAAAGAATATGGCTTTTCAAAAGGAATTGGCCAGGATTATGTAAAGGATGAAAAGACTGGAATATTCAAAGAGACTTCGATTAGAACTTTCCAAGATAAACATATCTTTATAGAAGAACTTTTGCGAGATCATAGTTCTGGAGATTTTAATCGTGACAATTTTTATATTGTTGCAGTTGGTGATACTGAATGTGATTTTTCAATGATGGAATATGCAGATAAAGCTTTTATTATTAATCCTTCGATAAGATTCTTTTTCGAAAAATTGTTGAATTTTTTTAAAATTGGAAAAATTAAAGCAATATTCGGATTTTTGGTAAATATACAATTGTTACCGAAAGAAAGAGACGGACTATAATTCAGTATATCAGAACATTCCCTATAAAATCTGATGAATATCATGTTGATACTTGGTCTCCTTTAATATTGAAAGATAGTGATATTGCAAAGACTCTTAAAGATAGCGTATAGTTATCAGACTTATACACAAGCGTCCAGAGTGTGGGCGCTTTTAATTTTAATAAAATTAATAAAACTATTGACTTTTATAATGTAATGATGTAGAATGGTATAGATTTATGGCTCAAAAGGAAGTAATAAAATTGGAAGGACGAATCGTGGAGGCTTGCCGAACACGCAGTTTAAAGTTGAGCTTCAAAATGGGCATACAATCATCGCTCATATTAGTGGAAAAATGCGAAAGCATTATATTCGATTAGTTCCGGGCGATAAGGTTGAAGTAGAGTTGACCCCTTACGATCTTACAAAGGGGAGAATCAGCTTCCGCCTAAGAGATTAGCAAGTTCGAAATAGAAAAGCCATTTTTCTAGGGCTTATTATTTCTATGGGGATTTGCAGATAATATAAACCTAACGGATAAGGAGTTTTTACACACTTATGAAAGTTCGTGCAAGTGTTAAAAAAATCAGTCCAGATGACATTTTAGTTCGCCGAAAAGGTCGACTTCGTGTTATCAATAAGAAAAAACCTAAGAATAAGCAAAGGCAGGGTTAAGTATGGCTCGAATCGCAGGGGTAACAATCCCAGCAGAAAAGCAAGTTTGGATCGCTCTTACTTACATTTATGGTATTGGCGAAACAACTTCGCGAACCATCCTTGCGGCGGCTAAAATTGAGCCGACCACTCGGGTGAAAGATCTCACCGAGGCTGAAGAACAGAAGCTACGTGAAATTATTGATAATAATTACACTGTAGAAGGTGATCTGCAACGCCTCGTGGCAAATAATATTAAACGTCTAAAAGACATTAACAACTATAAAGGTATGCGACACAAAGCAGGTCTGCCTGTAAACGGTCAGCGCACACGAACGAACGCACGAACTCGAAAGGGTCGCGCAATCGCCGTTGGTGGAGCACAGCCAAAAGCAGCAAGTAAGACTTGATTTAAGAAAGGGATAGAATTATGGCAGAAAAAGTTAGTCGTAAAAAACAGCGCCGATCTGTTCCATCAGGTCAAATGCATATCCAAGCTACTTTTAACAACACAATCATTACTTTTACAGACAAAAAAGGTAATGCTTTAGCAGCAGCAAGTGCTGGTGCATGTGGCTTCCGCGGAAGTAAAAAAGGTACAGCTTATGCAGCGCAGGTTGCAACTGAGAAAGCAGCCGAAAATGCACAGACTCTATATGGTCTAAAATCAGTAGATGTTTTCGTTAAAGGTGTTGGACTTGGTCGCGACTCAGCGATCCGATCACTTTCGAACGCAAATATTACTGTTGAAAGTATTAAAGATGTGACGGGTGTTCCACACGGTGGTGTTCGTCCAAAGAAAGCAAGGAGGGCTTAATTTATGGCACGAGATAGGTCTCCGATTGTTAAACAATCACGCCGAGAAGGCTATGCCCTTCATCGAAAAGCTGCCAAAAATTATGGCACGAAAAAGCGGAATTCCTGGTCAACACTCTGGTTCTCGACAAGGAAAACCAAGCTTGTATGCAATTCAATTGCGCGAAAAACAAAAAGTTCGACGACTTTACGGACTTCTTGAAAAACAATTCGCACGATTAATGAAAGAGGCATCGCGACGTGAAGGTCTTGCAGGCGAAAACCTTTTGCAACTTTTGGAGCTTCGCTTGGATAATGCTATTTATCGAGCAGGTTTTTGCAACTTCACGCCGACAAGCTCGCCAATTGGTGAGTCACGGACATTTCTTGTTGAACGGTCGACGAGTTGATATTCCTTCAATTCGTTTGAAAGCTGGTGACGAGATTGTTGTTCGACCAAAAAGCCAAAAATCTGGCTATTTCACAAATCTTGAAAATGTTGTTGCCGATGCTGCTCCAGCCCCACTTAGCTGGTTGAAAAGCTGATAGCAATAAGATGACGGTTTCTGTTTCTGGGCTTCCTAAACGAGAAGAAGCAGAAGCTGGAATCAATGAACAGCTAATCGTTGAATACTACTCACGATAAAAGGTAAGGAGCTAAAAGTTTATATGTCAAAATTAATTCACAATCCAGCGCTTGCTGAAATTCAGGACTTAAGCGATAATGTTGCAACTTTTGTTGTAAAGCCGCTTGAGCCTGGTTATGGCAATACGCTCGGAAACAGCTTGCGCCGAGTGCTTCTTTCGAGCATTAATGGTGCGGCAATAGTTGCTTTTAAGATTGACGGAGTTAGCCACGAATTTACATCTATTGAAGGTGTTAAAGAGGATGTGGTTGATATCATGTTGAATCTTAAATATTAAATTCAAGGCTCATACTGATTCGCCTGTTGAACTTCGATTGGAAAAAACTGGCGCTGGAATTATTACCGCAAAAGATATTAAGGCAAATGCTGAAATGGAAGTGGTAAATCCAGACCAAATTATCGCAACTATTGATGATGATAAAACTAAATTTGCAATGGATATTGTTGTAGAATCTGGCCACGGTTATAAAACTATCGAAGAGGCCAGCGAAGACCGAATTCATAGCGATATGATTGCGGTTGATGCAATCTTCACACCTGTTTTGCGAGTTCGATATAAAGTTGATAATACTCGTGTTGGTCAAGTTTCAAACCTTGATCGATTGGACTTAACTATCGAAACTGATGGTTCGCTTTCTCCACGAGAAGCTTTCGAACAAGCGTCTGCAATTTTAGCAAATCAATATACAGCTCTTGCTGGATCAACAACAATTGAAGCAGCTCCAGCTCTTGGTGAAGAAGCTAAGGATGAAGCGAGCGAGCTTCACACATCAATCGAAGATTTAAACTTGACAGCTCGGACAACAAATGCGCTTGTTAATAACGACATTCGCACCGTTCACGACTTAGTAAACCTTACCGAACAAGATTTGCGTGAACTTAAAGGCTTTGGAAGCAAAGCTTTGGATGAAGTAAAAGATAAAATAGCGGAGTTAAATTTATAATATGCACCGACATGGATATAAAGGGCGAAAATTTGGTCGTGAACGTGACCAGCGCCGTGCGCTCCTCAAAGGCTTAGCGACTTCGTTAGTCATTCATGGCAAAATTGAAACAACTTTGCCAAAAGCCAAAGAGACTTTGCGCTACACAGAAAAGCTTATCACTAAAGCTAAAAAAGGTGATTTGCATAACCGCCGTCAGATTATGGCCAAACTTGGAAATATTGATGCGGCAAACAAATTGGTAGACGTTATTGCTCCACAACTTTCAAATCGAAATAGTGGTCACTTGCGAGTTGAACGAACTCGAATTCGTCGCGGTGATGCAGCAGAAATGGCTACAATTGAATTTGTTGATGAAATTAAACACGAAAGTGAGGATAAGTAAATGGCTGTAAATGCAAAAACTTATTCACAAAAACCAACTGAAGTTGAGCGAAAATGGATCTTAATTGATGCAGCAGAATCAGCTACTCTTGGTCGGCTTAGCGCCAAAATTGTAACTTTCTTGACAGGTAAAAACAAACCTACATATACACCACATACAGACGGTGGCGACTATGTAATTGTTATTAATGCTGAAAAAGTTAAAGTTACAGGAAATAAAGAAGAAGCTAAAATGTATTACCGACACAGTGGTTTTCCTGGCGGTTTGAGTGAAGCTTCTCTAAAAGAATTGCGCGAAAAGAACGCTGCAATGATTATTGAAAAAGCTGTTTACGGAATGCTTCCAAAAAATAAACTTCAAGCAGATCGAATGAAACGTTTGAAAGTTTATGTTGGTGCAGAACATAATCACGCTGCTCAAAAACCAGAGAAAGTTGAGGTTAAATAATTATGGCTGAAGCTAAATATTTTTACGGTCTTGGACGACGCAAAGCTGCAACAGCTCGTGCTCGACTTTACGCTGGAAAAGGTAACCTAACTATTAATGATAAGCCTGCAGTTGAGTATTTGGATGGAAACAAATCAATGCTTGCTGAAATTACAGATCCACTTGCATTAGTTGGAAAACAAGCTGAATATGACATTACAGTTAAAGTTAATGGTGGTGGTTTGGCTGGTCAAGTTGATGCAATTAAACTTGCGATTTCGAAAGCTCTAACAGTTGCTCATGCGGACTTGCGACCAGTTCTAAAGAAAGCTGAATTCCTAAAACGCGACCCTCGCGAAAAGGAACGCAAAAAATACGGTTTGCGATCTGCTCGAAAACGAGAACAGTTCTCGAAACGTTAATACTTCAAAAACAATCGTTCGAATTATTCGGGCGGTTGTTTTTTATTGTAAACTATCTTGATAGTATATTCTTAATACCTTGATTTTTAAATATAAAAGGTATAGAATTAATAATGAACTTACAGAATGAACTGATTTAATCTATATTAATGCAAGGAGATAAATGCATAAAATACAATCAGAATTAGAATTTGAGCAAGAATAAAAATGGCACTGGAAACATTGCATACCAAGCTGTAAAATAAATTAAAAAGACTAGCTTTTTATGAATAGGGAAATAGCCGTTTTAATATCGTACTACCAATAAATGGCCTGCAAATTATCCAGAATGAATTGAAAGCAACAAACTTTTTTTAACCCTGTAAGTATTGAAGAGATTAGCCGTAATGATTATAGTTTAAATATTCCACAATATGTTGATGCTTTCGAAGATGATGAAGCAAAAACTGCTTATAGAAATTATAGAAGAAGTGAAAAGAAATCGATATGGACATTAAAGAAGCCTAGGATGAAATTCTTGTATCAATGAAGAACCTTATTAATATTACACTAGAAGCGCAAAAAAAGAGCTAGAGGAATTTATTAAAATTATTGAAAGATAAAAAAATCTGGAAATTAAAATTCGCACTCTGATTAAAAAGGGTGCGAATTTGCTGTTTAGATAAAATATGGAGCCCCGATTGGGGTTCCATATAGAAAAAAATAAATGCCTTGTTTACTTAGTCGATTGACTAAATGAGAATATGCTATCGGCTATGCAGTCATACTTATTATAGATATAGATGATGGAAGCCCCTTATATATTAAATCTCTTTTTCTGTTTTTATATTCCCAAAGATACCCTCTAGCATGTTTCTGCTTACCTTTTAAAGCTTTATAAATACATGTTGAGCTTACGCTAGTTTTTCTTTGAGCTTGAGTCGATGCGAATACTGTTTTCAGTTAAATATTTTTCGCCTTTTTCATATTCCTTAAATCTACTCTTAAAAACCTCTTGGATCTTTTTATCTTTTTCTATGTGCTTTATTAATAATTGAGAATTGGCATCGGGCAAATCTGGGTTATAGAGAATTAAGTAAGCATCTTTTGCCCCAGTTACAAACAACCCAAATTGAATTTGGTACATTACGCGATTATCTATGCGCTCGTAGCAGGCAGAATGATGCTTTTTACCAAATGCTTTATGTTCAATAATCGTTTTAATCTTTTCATTATCGTCGTATATAACTCCATCCGGAGAAAAGCCTGCAGCTTTATGGATTAGGGATTCTACAAATCCAACTGTTTCTACTTTGAGATTCTTTGCTTTAGCAAATTCAGCAATACCAATAGGCTCCAATTCACGTCCTCTCCGCATAATATCATTCGTGTAACCTTTTTCCTCTATACCTTTTTCGATAGCGAAACTAACTGAATGGTTTTTCAAATAATATGCTGTAGTTCCAGTTACTTTTCCTCTCCGCATTTTAAACCAGTCGTCAGACGTTTGTCGAACGTTTTTTATCTTATATAGATCATCGGTTTTCTGGCTTGGTTCTACTATACGATCTTTCATATAATTCACTACTTCTTGACTCACCTTGATATCTTCTTGTTTTAACGCTGAAGCTAGATAAAGAGAACTCATACTACGACATCTTGATAAAGCTACATATGTTTGCCCATTGGTGAAAGCGCCTTTTGTCAGATCCACTTTAACTGCATCGTATGTCTGGCCTTGTGATTTATGAATTGTAATTGCGTAGGCTAATTTAATTGGATATTGAGAGAATGTAGCAACAACGTCTTTCTTAAGCGACTTTGTGGAAGCGTCATAGCTATATTGGTACTTTCCCATACTGCTTTATCTATCCAGTGGCTAACACCATTTATTTTAACTTTTATTCCATTATCGGTTAATTGAGAGATGACTCCTAGCGTACCATTAACCCAACGAGATTTCTTTCTTTTATCGTTACTAGAATTTTCAGTGCGGTCGTTCTTTATCATCATTACATGTGCACCAACTTTAAGGCGTAAATTAAGATCTGTTGGCATACTTGCTTGTTTTATATCTCCAGTCACCTCTCCGGTATAGATGAACTCTTTTGTTGGTAATGCGTCAAGTTTTTTGCGATTAATACTATCAGCTGTTGCATTGTCACCAGTTAATGTGATATATTTTTCATCTTTTGGAGGAAGAATACAGCAGCTATTTATATCTTCGAGTACTGCTTTACTTGTTTTACCTAGCCGTATATCATTAAGAATATTGATAAAGACAGGGTCTTTTTGTCTAAATACATGTTGTAGTTCAATTATTTTGAAAGGATGATTGCGTATTTCGTCTATACCAAAGAAATAGGTTGTCGTGTATCTATCTTCCATGTACCTACTAATTTGTCCATTTGGGACTACTGGGGGCAATTGATAAAGATCTCCGAATACTATTATTTGACATCCGCCAAATGGTTCTTGATTGTTTCTTGCATATTTCAATTTAGCATCAATCATATCCATAATATCTACACTAACCATAGAGATTTCATCAATTACTAACACTTGGAGACTGTTTAGAATTTCTCGTTTCTTATACCCCATATCTGAAACTTTAGAAAAATTATCTGGATTTTGGACACCTAAATCCATACCAAATAAAGAGTGTATCGTCTGTCCGCCAATGTTAAGTGCTGCAACACCGGTAGGGGCTACAACGGCAACCTGTTTTTGAGTATGTTTTACAAAGTATTGTAGTAATACAGATTTACCAGTTCCAGCTTTGCCCGTAATAAATAGATTTTCCTGTGTTTCGTTCATTAGATCATATACATATTTCTGTTCTGAACCGAGTGTAATATTGTCTATCTCGGTAACCTCACTTTTGAATCCGGTTGTTTTCTTATATTTTTGTTCAAAACCGAGTGTAATATTGTCTATCTTGGTAACCTCACTTTTTAATCCAATCGTTTCTTTTGTGACTGGTTTAGGCTGATCATAGTTAGGGGTACTTGTTTCTGGTGTTGTATATGTGTTTGTCCCAATAGTATTAGAGCGTGAACTTGAACTATATGATGATTTATAAGTAGAAGACCTGTTCTCACCATTCGATGAGTTAATAATTTCTGCTATTTTTTTTATAATCCAGATTATTGTGATTGAAATTACGATAAACCAAAAAACCTCAGCACCGTCAGAACTATTATAGGTAGTGTTTGCCTTGGTTTTTGTTGTCGAAAGTATTTGTAGAGTAAAGTTCATATATAAATTATAGTATTTTTTTAAATTAAATAATCAACTCGATTACTATGCCTGGTTGAAACTATGTGAAGGTCTGATTTATAATTTTATTATATGATATTTTTTTAATTCAATATAATTATCAGTATGTCTGCCGGGACTAAATCGAACGTTTTTTTAACCTTATTATTATATACTATGCTTAGAAAAAAAGTATCTGCCGCCAAGCTTTATTGGAGACATATATCTTTTTGTAGTTCATATTCCTTGATAATATATCTACGAACAATTAAACAGCGGAAGGAGGAATAAAGTGGATGGTAATTATAATTCTCTCATTATTTAATTCATTCTTGGAAGGCGAAAGCTGGAATGAAACCTTACTTGCTGAAGATTCGAGAGATTTTTTTGCGGAATCTGGCGACTGGTGTGCTAATTGAAAGCGTGATGAGCTGGTTTTTGAAACGAGCTAAACCTACAGCAAGTTATTTGGTTGGTCGAGGTGTGAATGCTGGGATTTATAGCGACTTTAAGCCTGATGATTTGATTGAATATTCGGCAATTATCGACGGGCACACCACGGCTGGTTGTTCATATTTGAACAATAAAAGAATGACTTGGCAAGAATGGCAGAAAAACCCTGATATGATTCCACCACGCCATTTTGGCTGCCGTGCAACTTTGGTGCGGGTGGTTGAAGGCGGCGATGAAAGCGAAAATCCGGTGGACAAGAAACTTTTGGAGAGAAAAGATGATTTTGTAAAAACTCCAAAGAGTGAGTTGACAGCCCGTGGTGAATTAGAAAAGGATGAAACTAAAAAAGCAGGATTAGCCAGAATCCGCAACGAAGAATTTGTTTTGCCAAATAAAACTAAAATTCCGCCACAATTAGCCTTGAGCGGAACGAACCCAAATTACACTAGAGCTCGAGAATATCAAATAAACTGCCAGCGATGCGTTCCGACTTATGAAATGCGAAGAAGGGGTTATGATGTTGAGGCTTTTAGGAAATTTACGAGGTTCGGTAAAGTTGGGAAATGATCAGAAAATTCTAGAATTATGGGTGCTTCCGATAAAGACTTTATCAAAAAAACTATGTAGAATTTTTCTTCAAGAAAAGAGTTGAAATACTCTGATGGCTCAAAGGATAATTTGAATAGGATTATTGAAAATATTGAACCTAATAGTCGCTATCAAATAGCTTGGCATTGGAAAGGTAAGAATAGTGGCCATACATCAGTGTTAGAAAAAAACATCTAAAAGGTGTCTTTATTGTTGATCCACAGACTGGAAAAAAATATAAAAGCAAAAAGAGTATCTGGGAAGAGATCTATTCACAAAAGTAAGGCTTTTTAAGAATTGATAATCGCAAAATTAATGAAGATATGCTAAAAATTGATTATGAAAGGCAGAAGATGATTGAAAAAAATTCTAGAAGAAATAAAAAAATGAATTCAATAATGCCAGTGCTAAATATCTTGGTGAATTTGAGGGTAAATATTGTATTTCACTTTTTTTATAAAAAAATGAAGAGTGGGGTGGATATAATACTTTTTTATAGATTATATGATGAAAAACCGGATTGCTTGTTGAAGAGATCGATGCCGAACCGCAGCTCGATGACGATGATAACCCACGGCTTGAAATGCTAAATAACACATTTGACGCTTTTTGGTATCGAAAAAGAATAATTCATAAAATAAACTCTTTACAACCCCAATTAAAACTGCTATAATAAAAAAACATAATATACGGCTCGCTAAGGCCGTATTTTTCTTTTAGCCATTTTTTTCAAAAAGAAACTCGCTACGACTTGAGCGAGCTTATATTTAAGGAGAAATATATGCACATTTTTATAAATAGAGATTTGGAGATTCGGCTAAGTGAAGATTCGAGCCAATATAAGCAGTTTTGGAAACAGATTTGTAAGTTCGGCGAATATGTGAACCCAAACGGCAACGGAAAGATGATCCTAGACAAGAAATTTGCAGATGAAATGGTTGGAAATTTCAAAAAGTGGAAAAATATGGTGTTGTGCCAGTTCCGCTTGGCCATCCAAAAAGACAGCATTGAGTTGGCGGAGTTGAACCGAGGCGAAGTTGGCCGCTTGGTCGCAGCTTTGAGAGTTGGTTTTTAATTGTGGCGAATTCGCCATATTTAAACCTATCGAATTAGATATCTTTGGATTTACTTGTTTAAATTTAAATTTCGAATAGTCTCAACTAATTTATCGTTATTTACTTTTTGTATTAGCTTCACCTTATTTTTATGCCGAAGTAGAAAGTTAAACCTGCAATTACAGAAGTGTAAAAGTACAATTGTTTTAGGTGTTTCAAATAATTCTTGTAGTTAAATTTCTTAATGTTTTTTTCATTTTATTTTTCTCCTTTTTTTGTATTTTTGGTTTGAGTTTTACTTTCTAGTTCTTGATTTTTTCAAACTCCTTTTTCAAACTCGGTTTCATTAGCGTTTTTGTGTAATTTGATCCTTTTTAGTGAGCGGTTTGAACTGAAGTATGGTCGGGTGGATTCTCTCTAATCTTCAGCTCAAATCACCCACTAAAAGTTACATTTTGAAGTTTCCTAATCTAATTGCTTAAGCTCTAAATTATTATTGATTAGCCTACTTTCAAAAGGGAAGACTTCTGTTAAATAATTGCCGGATTGTTAAAGCATGTATTTTTTATACGGTTTTATTAATCCTCGGAGGTGATTTATACTTATGTAGAAATTACCTTGATCTGGATAATAAAAAGCCGCATCTCTATGCATTAACAGAGTGCGGTTTTTTTGATTTTCATAGACTGCCAATAAATAAAGAATTTCTTGGAGCCACGATCGGGGCTTGAACCCGAGACCTCATCCTTACCATGGATGCGCTCTACCAACTGAGCTATCGCGGCGAATAAATGAATTATATCATATAAATTATATCAATGTCAATATGAGTATTTAGTGATCAAATCGAGGCCCCTATTGACAAAATAATTGTTTTAATATATAATAATTATGTATATTTTATCTAAAAAAATAATTCTTATGGAGGGCTATGAAAACAGTAACGATAATGAAATATCGAATTGGAAATAAATATTTCTTTAAGGTTTTTAGATAAATTTGACATTAAAGATGCGGTTGAGCGTCTAGACGCGATGATTGAAATATCCAAACAATTAGAAAAAGAAAACAAAGACTACGAACAGCTTTTGGATTAAGGAAACAGTTCTGTTTTTAAAAAAATACTCGATCTAGGTTATTTATTTTTTTGTTTTATTGGAGTCTTTTGTTGTTTTTGCTGTTTTTTTAGAAAAATTCTTTTTTTAGGGATTCGCCAAGAGTCCAAACAATAGCATTCGATAGAAAAAAACAACTAAAGACAATAGTGTGATAAGTAAAATTGTTCGACTAATTGAATTTTTCGAAAATATTTAAAAAGCTTGCAGCCGCAAAACCAAAAAAATGCTGCGAAAAAGATAGAATCTCTGTAGTAAGATTCGCTCATTATTTAGACTTAAAGCTTTTTTTGTGAATTTTTAGAAAATCATTCATAATTAGAATTATAACATATTTATTCAGATAAGTCAATATTGATAATTAAAAGTCTTGCTTTTTTTATGAAATCCTATGATAAAATATAACAGAACGTAAATAATAAATTTAAGAGAGATTATGGCTAAAAAAAGAATACGAAACGAAAAGATTATCGGTCTTGTAAGCGAAATTACTGGCGACCGAATTTACTATACTCGCAAAAAAATACGCAGAACACACCTGAAAAAAACTTTCTTTGCGAAAATACAATCCGAAGACAAGAAAACATGAAGTTTTCACAGAGACTAAAAAAATCTCTTGGTCGAAACGAAGTTAAACCACGAAAAGGTTAATAAAAATGCGCTCAAAGAGGGCGCTTTTTATATTGGCTTTTTATAAGAATATAATTGTTGACAGGGGTGGTAATTTTATCTTGAAAAAAATAATTTATGTGTTAAAAATATTTTTAGTAATATAAAAATTGTTTGAGAATTCGTTCGAAGTTATCTTAAAGTTTCGAAAGAAGTTACAAACGCAAAATAAGGAGAAAAAATGGCAGAACAAGGCCTATCGATTCGTATTCGTCTAAAAAGCATACGATCACAAAGTTATCGACCAAAGCGCAAAACAAATTGTTGACACAGCAATTCGAACTGGTGCAACAGTTGCGGGACCAGTACCTCTACCAACACGACGAAGCACTTTCACAGTTGTAAAAAGCCCACACGTTTATAAAATGGGTGGTGAAGCTTACGAAATGCGTGTTCACAAGCGTTTGATCGATATTAGCAACGCAACACCAAAAACAATCGATTCTTTTGCAAAATCTCAGCCTTCCAGCTGGCGTTGATGCAGAAATTAAAATGTAATACTTTCGAAAATCGCTCTTTGGAGCGATTTTTACTTGACTTTTTGGTTGTAAAGTTGTATAATGTAGTTATCGCTTTTAGGAGGTGAGTACATTGATACAAAAAATTATTGTAATTCTAATTTGTACGATAATTATGCTGGCAAGAAGTATTGGAAGAGAAAAAAATTAATAGAAAAAAATGATGATTTTTTTCTTTCTTCGGTTATTGTTTTTGAGCTCGATTTTATTAATAATTAAACAGCTCGCAAAACCAAGAAGTTGTATTTTTTTCTTTTTTTGGATGTTGTCGGTGACGAATTGGCGGAGTTTAAATTTATTCTACTGCTTTCGAAACTGATTTTTCGAAATAATTATTTCGGTAATTCTACTGAATAAAAATTTCGGGCGAGGCAAAATTCAAAACAAGATTTAGCGATTTTTCTGTGTTGCTATTATTTCTTCGCAAAATAATTTTTACAGATTTTCCGAATCTTGTTTTTGCAGAAAATATCTACATCATTTTTTTGTCGAAATAATTTTTTTAGCTTTTTTTGTATCTTTTTAATTTTTAACAGTGTTTTGTCGAAGTTCGAAAAAAATAAGACGCTGAATAGCCATCTCGAAAGAGGTGGTTTTATTTTTGTTGTAAATATTACACGCTAAATGTAGCGTTTTTTTGCTTGATTTTTTTATAAACAAAAAGCACTATAATAAAAAAAGTCGAATATACGAAGAACTTTAAAAATACTTGCAATTTTATAGAAAATACGGGGTGAAAAAAATGAAACAATTAGAACTATTTAGCGATAAAGAGTTGCAGAAAATTAGTTTTGAAGATGTAAAAGTCTTGAAGCGAGATGGTAGAGAGGTTCTCTTTGATGTTGAGCGGATTTATAATGCAATTGAAAAAGCTTTTCAATCAACTCTTTCAGGCTGCGATGATGTGGCTGAACCGACATTGAAAGCATTAAGAGCTGGTGGTTTAGTGCTTGAGGAATTCCGAAAGCGCGTTAAGGAAGGTGAAAAAATATTTACTGTTGAAGATATTCAAGATGTAGTTGAAAAAGTGCTTTATGAAACTGGTGAAAACGAAACTTATTGGCACTTCAAGGAGTATCGGAAAGAACGTGAACTTGAACGTGAAGGTGCAAAATCGATTGATGAAACGATCGGTCGGTTGATCTCTAAAGAACCTTCAACAGTAAATGAAAACGCAAACAAAGATAGCGAGGCGTTTAATACTCGCCGAGATTTGACTGCGGGTGTTACAGGAAAAGCAATTGGATTAAGGATGCTTCCGTTACATGTTTCAAATGCTCATCAAAAGGGTGAAATTCATTTTCACGATTTGGATTATAGCCCTTATGAACCGATGACTAATTGCTGTTTGATTGACTTTAAGGGAATGCTTAAAGAAGGCTTTCGAATGGGTAATGCTGATATCGAGAGTCCAAAATCAATTCAAACAGCAGCAGCTCAAATTGCTCAGATTATTGCGAATGTTGCTTCTTGTCAGTATGGTGGATGTTCAGCAGATAGAATTGATGAGCTCCTTGCTCCTTATGCAAAGCTTAACTACAAAAAACACCTGAAAGATGCTGAAGAATGGATCGAAGACAGTAGCAAATGGGAAGATTACGCTCGGAAAAAAACGCGTAAAGACATCTACGATGCGATGCAATCTTTGGAGTATGAAGTTAATACGCTTTTTACATCAAACGGGCAAACTCCTTTCGTAACTTTTGGTTTTGGGCTTGGACAAACTGAACTTGAGCGTGAAATTCAAAAAGCAATCTTGAAAATTCGCATTCGTGGGCTTGGAATTGAGCAACGCACAGCGATTTTTCCGAAACTTGTTTTTACACTCAAACGTGGTGTGAATCTTTATAGTGAAGACCCAAATTATGACATTAAACAATTAGCTTTAGAGTGTGCAACTAAGCGAATGTATCCTGATATTTTATCTTATGATAAGATTGTGGAGCTTACCGGTTCGTTTAAAGTTCCAATGGGTTGTCGTTCGTTCTTGCAGGGCTGGAAAAATTCGAAAGGCGAAGAAGTTAATTCTGGGCGAATGAATCTTGGGGTTGTAACGCTGAATTTGCCAAGAATCGCAATTGAGTCTGATGGTGATTTCGAGAAATTTTGGCGGATTTTTGATGAACGCACTCAAATTGTAAAAGATGCGCTGGTTTATCGAATTAATCGCACGAAAGAGGCGAGTCCGACGAATGCACCGATTTTGTATCAATATGGTGCTTTCGGCAAGCGTTTGAAACCTACCGATTCTGTTGACGAGGTCTTCAAAAATCGAAGAGCAACAGTTTCATTTGGCTATATTGGGCTTTATGAAGTTGGAAAAGTTTTTTATGGTGCTGAGTGGGAAGAAAATCCGGAGGCGAAGGAATTCGCGCTTTCAGTGATTCAAAAAATGAAAAATCTTTGTGAAGATTGGTCTGAAGAATTCGGATATCATTTTAGTGTCTATTCAACACCGAGCGAAAGTCTAACTGATCGATTCTGTCGCATGGATACGGAGAAATTTGGCTCGATTGTGGATATCACAGATAAGGGTTATTACACGAACTCTTTTCACTATGATGTCCGAAAAAATCCAACACCTTTCGAAAAGCTGGATTTTGAAAAAGATTTCGTAAAAGCTGGTGCGACTGGTGGATTCATTCATTATTGCGAATATCCGGTTTTACAGCAAAATCCAAAAGCTCTTGAAGCGGTTTGGGACTATGCCTATGATCGGGTTGGATATCTTGGAACGAACACGCCGATTGATAAATGTTTTGAATGTGGTTTTGAAGGTGATTTTCAGCCAACAGCAAAAGGTTTTAAATGCCCAAACTGCAGAAACACCAATCCAAAAACTTGTGATGTCGTGAAAAGAACATGCGGTTATTTGGGTAATCCGCAGGCAAGACCAATGGTAAAAGGGCGCCATAAAGAAATATCGGCGCGTGTTAAACATATGAATAATTCGACAATTTAATTTTAAAATGTAAGTATTTTTTAAAACGCTGGTGAAAAGCTGGCGTTTTTTATTTTTGTGAAAAGAAAAAGCCCCATAAGGAGCTTTCTATGTTAGACCTGTACTAATTGACTCTGTTTTTTGAATCGTTCAAGAATACTGTATTTTATCAGCAGAGGATTTTCTTGGCCTTTTCGAATAGTTATTATCCTTGGGTCTTGATAGAGTGGAATTCCCTTGGTTGAAGAGTGACTAATTCTATCTAAATGAATCACAATGTAGTCAAACTTATTTCCTGAAATTGAATTTTCTATCACATTTCTCGTTTGGGAAGTTTTTCGAGTTTCAGTGTATAGCTCAGAATCTTCACTAAAACAACTTAACAGTTTTTCTTGACCTTGACTATTATTTTTATAGTCCGCATTTTGAACGAGCAAAATACTCAAGTTTTTCATAATTGCCAAATCTTCTTCAGAAAAATCTGGATCTAAATCTTTAAGATCATCTTCTTCTGGGCTGGAATTTAATATTTTTTCCAATTCGTCAATTTTTTCATTCATTTGTGTGAATCTATCATTAAATTCCCGCGTAAAGCCTGCAAATTTATCCGAATCATTTCTTTGCTGTTGTTCAATAAAGTTTCTTACCGCAGAAATAGCATTAATTTCGGCATTTTTTTGCACAATTGAGGCATAAATCTCAAGAAGAGCTGAGGGATTTGCCAGAACTTCCTCAAGTGATTTAACTTGATTCTGAAGGAATTCAATATCTCTATCCTTTTGCTCGTTAGATTCTGAAAGATTAGATCGTTCGTGCTTAATCTCTTCAATTTCTTTTTCAAGCTCTTCTTTTTTGTGAGAAAGTGTTTGATATTCCCCCAAGAGATTGTTATATTTAGATTTGATTACTGAAGGATCATTATCTTTAGCTTCCTGAAGCTGTTTATTTAAACTTGATTTTTTTCATTTTTTTAGAGTTGAAATATTATTAGTTAAATTATTAATCTCCGACTGTTTTTCGATTAAAACATTATCATGATCAGACTTAATGCGTTCAATTTTTTTGCTTGTAATCAGATTCAAGCTCTTTTTATTTTTAGACTTTAATAATTCAATGTCTCCATCGAAATTTTTTTGCTCTAAGTTTATTAACAAGTTTATTATCTAGATTTTTAGAATCATTTTGCAGCTTTGGTTTTTTAGGTTTTTGCTTATTAGATTTTTTAGTCTGAGCAAAAAACCGAATTGCTAAAATCCTTAGCCGATTTGAATCTGTAGACGAAATTTTTAGTCCTTGTTTTGATTGCGTTTTGCATTAATTCAATATCACGAGAGCTAAAGAGCTCGCTAAAGTGCGGATTTTTAGCTACCGCTTCGAGAATTCTTTCAAATTCATTAAAGTAATCATCATTGCTCTTTTTACCCATTTTAAGAGCCTCCTTGAATAAGATTTCAAAAAATAACTCAAAAATTTGTGTCTAACATATTAAAGAGCTATCATTCGATTGAAATAAATTTTAACATATTTTAGTGTTAAAGTCAAGGTTCGAAATTGAATTTTTTTGGGATTTTTCAAGGCTTGAACAAAAATGCTTGAAAAGTGCTAAAATCGATAATAGATAAAATGAATTTTCGAAAGGAGAAAGATGGCAAAATTAGTTTTTGCGCGACACGGCGAAAGTGAATGGAACAAGGCTAACCTTTTTCACTGGCTGGGCTGATGTTGATTTGAGCGAAAAAGGTGTTCAGCAGGCGATTGACGCGGGTAAGTTGATTAAAGACGCAGGGATTGAATTTGATGTGGCTTTTTACATCGGTTTTGAAGCGTGCGATTAAGACGACAAATTTGGCATTGGAGTTTTCTGACCAACTTTGGGTGCCAGTTAAAAAATCTTGGCGATTAAACGAGCGACATTATGGTGGTTTAACTGGAAAAAATAAAGCTGAAGCGGCTGAAAAATACGGCGAAGAACAAGTCCATATTTGGCGACGATCGTATGATACACTTCCACCAGAAATGCCACACGATGATGAGTATTCTGCACACAATGACCGTCGTTATGCCTTACTCGATGACTCAGTTGTGCCAGATGCTGAAAACTTGAAAGTTACTTTAGAGCGAGCTTTGCCATTTTGGGAAGATCAAATTGCGCCAGCTTTGAAGAGTGGTAAAAATGTTTTTGTTGGCGCACACGGAAATTCGATTCGAGCACTTGTAAAACATATTAAAGGTTTATCTGATGATGAAATTATGGGAGTTGAAATTCCAAACTTTCCACCGCTTGTTTTTGAATTTGACGAAAACCTCAAAGTATTAAAAGAATATTCACTTGGTGAATAAAAAAACAAAAATAGAGCATTGAATTGCTCTATTTATTTTGGTAGATTATCATTGAATCGCCGTAGGAAAGAAATTTGTATTCGCCATTTTGAATTGCGTGATTATAGGCTTTTGAAAGATTTTCCCAGCCGGCAAAAGCGCTAGCAAGCATTAAAACAGTTGATTTTGGTGCGTGAAAATTTGTGATAAGCCCTTGAATCGTTTTAAATTCATAACCTGGAAAAATAAAAATATCAGCCTCACCAGATAAATCGCCGGTTTGATTTTTTGCGATTTTACTTAAATCTTCTCGTTTGCCAGAATTGCCGTTCAAGCTCTTTTCGAAAATTGCATTATGCGCATATTCTAGCGTGCGAGCAACAGTTGTTCCGAGTGCAAAAATTCGACCGCCATTTTGATGGGTTTTTTGAATTTTCTCCACGGTTTCGGCTGGAATTTCGAAATATTCTTGATGCATTTGGTGTTCTTCAATTTTTTCAACACGAATTGGCATAAAAGTTCCAAGTCCAACATGAAGTGTTAAATAGCCTATTTTTACGCCTTTTTTCTTTAAAGATTCTAGAATTTCATCTGTCATATTTAGGCTGGCGGTTGGAGCGGCAACAGAACCTTTTTCTTCGGCGAAAATGGTTTGATAGCGTTCAATATCGAGTGGTGTGGCGTTTCTTCGCATATAAGGCGGAAGCGGAACAGTGCCAAAATTTTCGCAAAGCTCGCGTAAGTCGGTTTTTGAACTAACGATTGCTAAGCCATCGCCAAGAATTTCTTCAACGGTAATTTCGGCACTTTCGAAAATATCATTATTTTTATCAGGCGAGTAATTTTTTACAAAAAGCTTGTCGCCAGCCTTAATTTTTCCGCGATACATAACTTTGTGCTTATGCCAATCACTATCAAAACTGTGACGTTCCAAAACGATTAGCTCACGCTCAGCACCGTTTTCTTTTGTAGTGAAAAGCCGTGCTTTTATTACTTTAGTATCGTTCAGAATTAGTATGTCTCCATTTTCGAAAAAAATCTGCAATATTTTTATAAAAACTATCTGTAATTTCGCCATTTTTTACGGTTTAAAGCGAGCAGTCTTGAAGTTCCGCGAATTTTTTTGGTGGATGAGCCGCAATTTTTATCTTCGGGCAATTCATAAGTGTAATCTTTAAGTTCCATTTTTATATTTTAACACTTTTTCAAAAAAATTGATTCAATGAACAAAACCTTGATTCTTGTGTTAAAAATATAACCATGATAGAAAAAAATGTAATTTCAATAAAAGATTTTTGAACTATCGTTTGGAAGTAAAAAAATTATTCACGGATTGAACTTTGAGGTTAAAAAGGGTGAAATCTTTGGATTTTTTTGGGTTCAAATGGTAGCGGAAAAAAACTACAACAATTCGCGCGCTTTTGGGAATTTATCAAGCGGATTCGGGTGAGCTTTTTTGATTAATGGCGAAGAATTTTTCGCCGGAAAAAAATTTGGTGCAATTGGATATTTGCCAGAAGAGCGTGGACTTTATAAGAAAGAAAAAAAGTTATTGATGTAATGCAATATTTTTGGGCGACTTAAAGGATTATCGAAAAAAAGAAGCTCAAGAATTTTCGAAAAAAATATTTGGAACGTGTCGGCTTGGAGGATAAAAGCAAATTTAAACATTGATAAGCTTTCGGGTGGTCAGCAGCAAAAAAATTCAGCTGGGAATTACAATTATGGGGAAACCAGATTTGCTAATTTTGGACGAGCCAACAAAAGGTTTTTGACCCTGTGAACCGTCAGCTTCTAATGGATATTATCGCGGAAGAAAATGCGCGGGTGCAACAATTGTGATGGTAACGCACCAGATGGAAGAAGTTGAAAAGATTTGTAATCGCGCTTTGCTTTTTGAAAGATGGAAAAGTAAAAGCTTATGGCACAGTGGATGAAATTCGAAATCAATTTGGAAAACAGCGAATTATTCTTGAATTTGTTGGAAAATTGCCAAAAAGCGATAAATTTGAGATTATTAAAAAAAGATGCGAATTATGGCGAACTTTCACCAAAAAGTTGATTCGCAAGAAATTTTGAAAAGAATTAGTTTCAAATAATCTGCAAATTATAAACTTTAAGGTTCAAAAATCAACTTTGAATGAAATTTTCTTAGAAATTTATAGTGAATCAAAACAGATGGAGAGCGAGGTTAAAAATGCATAATTTAGGAACGGTATTAAAATTCGAAATTTTTAGAGCTCTTAAAAAACCAACTTTTTGGATTGCTATTTTTGCTATTCCTGCAATTTATGGTGTAATGTTTATGTTTGGAGCAATCTCTGGATCGCAAGCAAAAGAGAATCAGGAAAAGTTGGCTAAAGAAAGTTTTTCATTTCAGATTCAAGATGAAAGCGGTTTGGTTTCGAAAGATCTTGTTTTGCAATTGAAGGGTGATTTTTCGAACGATAAACAAAAAACAATCGAAGCTGTAAAAAAAGGAAAAACTTGATGCATTTTATTTCGTACCAAAAGATCTAACTATTGAGAAAGTTGAAATTTATGGAAAAAACACGAACATTAATGAAAATGCTAAATATTCAGCTGTTTTAAAAACTATCTTGAAAAATTCTGGCGTTCAGGCTACGAATAAAAAAATCAGTTAGCACTAATTAATGAAACTTATAAAACTGAACAAACTTTTTTTCAAAAAAATGGTGAAAAAAATATGATCAATTCCCAGGAATGATCGTACCAGGAATCTTCTTAGCGATTTTTCTATTTTGTTACAGTCTTTCTTTCAAACCGAATGCTTACAAGTACTACAGAAGAAAAAGAAAACCGTGTAACGGAGATGATTCTAACTAGTATTTCAGCCAAAACTTTGATTTTAGGAAAAATTATTTCAATCATGGTTTTGGGTATTGTTCAAATTTTAACGATAATTCTACCAATTATCATTGGATTTATATTGATTTCAAGTATTGGAACGCTTGCAAAAGACTTAAACTTGCCAGATTTAATACCAATTATCTCATCTATTAAATGGGATTTTGGTACAATTGCAATTTCTGCTGTAATTTTGGTTGCTGGTTTTATGATGACGACAGGATTTATTGTTGCGCTCGGTTCAGCAATGCCAACCGCACAAGAAGCTTCAAACTACTTCGCGGCAATTATTATGCCACTGATGATGCCGCTCTTCGTATTACCTTCATTCTTTTCAAGCGAACCAAGTGCTTTTAACGATCTTCTTGAGCTACTTCCCGTTAACCTCGCCAATTTCTCTACTCTTAGAAACATGTTGGGAACTTTGAGTTTAACAGAAGCCTTTATTGGAATCTCGCTTCTTGTTATTTTTGCGATTCTTGCCGTGTGGCTTGCAGTGCGAATCTTCCGCTTTGGAACAATTTCTTACGGTTCAAAAGTAAATCTCAAAAGTATTTTTTCGAAAAAGAAAATTGCTTAAATTAGCTTAAAAAAATTAACAAGAGTTGTTCGAAAAAGAATAGCTCTTGACTTTTTATTTTAAAAAAAGTGGTATAATCTAAAAGATTTTCAAAAATCAAAAATTTTTTGGAGGTAGAACATTATGAGATTTAGCGAGGATGTTTTAATAAAGATATTTGAAAAAGTCTTTCGATGATGAAGTTGAAAATATTTATAGCAGAGGAACCTTGATATCCTTTGACGGTGAAGAATATTCAATGGAATATAATTTTCTATATGGATATATAGCTTTTTTTAGTAGATTGGACGATGATAGAATTGGAACTATTTTTACATAGTGGATCTGACATATTTTTTCGAAATTAGTCCATCAACCCCTTTTGGATATTATGTTGGATTTTTTTCAAACATGAACTCAAAAAGTTTATAAATTCGAACCAGAAAAGATCTCGTCGCAAATTTCTTATGAGATAGTTTGCTATCTTACTTAGCCTCATTTTGGGGCTTTTCTTTTTTAAATAAATTTTCAGGATTTTTTAAGTAAAGCGTGATAAAATAATTATATATGAGAATTTTGATTGTTGAAGATGAACGAAAGATTGCACGTGCGCTTGGTCGAGCTTTTGAAAAACGAAAAAAATATGCAGTGGATATTTCACACGATGGGACGGATGCTTACGCGATGGTTGGAATGATTGATTATGATTTATTGATTTTGGATAGAATGATTCCGGGAGATTACGACGGTTTGGGTTTAACTAAAAAGCTCCGTGAAGAAGGGAAAACTGTACCAATTTTGCTTTTGACTGCATTGGGCGAAATTCGTGATAAAACTGAAGGATTAGATAGTGGTGCGGATGATTATTTAACGAAACCTTTTGCTTTAGATGAACTCCTAGCACGCGTTCGAGCTCTGCTTCGAAGGCCACAAAACCCAAGCTGAAACTATTCTAAAAATTGCAGACTTATCGTTAGATTTAAACACGCACGAAGTTTTTCGAAATAATCAAAAAATTGAACTTACAAATAAAGAATTTTCACTTTTGGAATATTTGGCGAGAAATGCTGGGCGACCAGTTTCGAAAGAGCAAATTATTGCGCATGTTTGGGATTATGATGCAGACATTTTGCCGAATAACATTGAAGTTTATATTAGTTATTTGCGTGAAAAAGTCGATAAACCTTTCGAAAATAAACTAATTAAAACTGTTCGTGGCTTGGGGTATAAAATTGATGAAGAATAAAAAACATTTGAAATTTGGCGGCGATATTTTTCGAAGCGCGCATTTTAGTCTTTCAATGCTATATTTTTTTGATTTTTATTGGTTATTGTGGGTATTTTTAATATTGTAATTTTTTTATTCGATAAATACAAATAATATGGAAATTTCAACCTCAAATGAAATGATATTTTTCGAAAGATAAAAGTATTTACGGAACAGATGAAATTCGCGAAAAATCATCGCCGCAAGAAATCGGCGGGCTGGCGAACAAATTACTGAGGCAATTTTAATTTTAGACTTTTCGATTCTTTTTGGCTGGCGGAATCGGCAGTTTTTGGTTGGCAAGACGAGCTTTGGAGCCGCTCGAAAAAGCTCACAGATTGCAGTCGGAGTTTGTTTCGAATGCGAGCCACGAAATTCGAACGCCTTTAGCTGCAATTCAGCTTGAAACTGAGATGATTTTGAAAGATAAAAATGCTTCGAAAGATGATTTTCGTGAGATTCTTGAAAGTAATTTAGAAGAGGCAAGAAGTTTAACTGCAATGGTGAAAATGCTTTTGAATCTTTCGACAATCGATAATGGAATTCCACTTTCGGCAGTTAATTTGAATGAAATTGTTAAGGCACGAATTTCGAAATTTCCAGATGCGGAAAAACGAATTATTTTTGAAGGTGGAAAAGATTTTATCATCCATAATAACGAAACGGCAATCGATGAAATGGCGATGATTTTGATTGATAATGCACTAAAATACAATACTTCAAAAAGAGCCTATCGAGGTGAAGATTTTTCGGCAAAATCGACAGGCAGTTTTGGAAGTTTTGAATTTTTTCGAATGAAATTCCACAAGAGGATCTGAATAGATTTTTTGATCGATTTTATCGTTGCGATAAGGTTCGAAGTTGTAATAATCGCACAGAAGGTTATGGTTTGGGTTTGGCAATTGCGAAAAAACTTGCGGAAGAAACATGTAGTACAATTTCAGCTAAAAATGAGCGAATAGTAAAAACTAAAAAGTTCAAAACAAGCTTTTCGGTTGTGATGAGATTTTCGAAATAATTTTGAGTTTAAAACTCTTGATTTTTAGAGATATTTGTGATAGAATGATTAGTGAACTTTATTTACGTAAATATAAAACTTGGCTATACGAGGGTCGTAACAGGGAAAACCCGATTTCGAAACCGCGTGAATGCCAAGCTTTAATCGTGGAAAGTTTACTAATATTAAAATAATTGGGAGCATAAGTGAAATGAAAACACTTCTCGGTACCAAAATTGGTATGACCCAAATCATCGGTGAAGACGGCGTTGTTACACCAATTACGCTCGTTCAAGCTGGCCCTGTAACTGTGACTCAGGTTAAAACTATCGAAACAGATGGTTACAATGCAGTTCAAGTGGCATTTGGTGAGGGTAAGAACCTGAGCAAGGCCGTGGCTGGACATACAAAACCAGCAGAGGTAACTCCGAAGCATATTCGTGAGTTCCGCGTTGACGAAATCCCTGCGGATGTAAAAGTTGGCGCAAAAATCAATGTTGAAGCTTTTGAGCTTGGAGACATTGTTGATGTAACTGGAACAAGCAAAGGTAAAGGTTTTGCCGGAACAGTTAAGCGACACAACTTTAACACAAGTAAAAGCTCACACGGTGGTAACGGAAACGTTCGACGCGTGGGTTCAATCGGATCGATGTATCCACAAAAAGTCTTCAAAGGTAAAAGGATGCCTGGTCGAATGGGACATGACAAAGTTACTGTTAAAAATCTAACAGTTGCTTACATCGATGTAGAAAATAATTTAATCGGATTAAAAGGTGCTGTGCCTGGACCAAAGAAAGGCTTGATCAGCATTGGAGGTAAAGCATAATGGCTGAAAAAACAACTCTTCCAAAAAGCGTTTTTGCAGTTGAAGTTCGAAATCACGAGCTTTTGAAGCTTGCCTACGATTCTTACCTAGCAAATAATCGCTTGGCAAGTGCCACAACAAAACAACGCGGTGAAGTTCGTGGTGGTGGTAAAAAACCATGGCGACAAAAAGGAACTGGTCGCGCACGATTTGGATCAATTCGAAACCCAATCTGGCGAGGCGGTGGTATTGTTTTTGGACCACGCGGTAATGAAAATTATACTAAGAAAATTTCAAAAACTTCAAAACGAGTTGCTCTTCGACAAGCTTTGACAGTTAAATCTGATAAAGTTCTTGTTGCAGATATTAAAACAACTGGTAAAACTGCTGAAGTTGCAAAATTCTTGAAAGAGAATAACTTGAATCGACGAGTTCTTATCGTTGCTGAAAAAACAGACGAATTAATTCGTGCAACAAATAATATTAGTGAAGCTTTACTTGTTTCACCAATGTATCTAAATGTGTTCGACATTTTGAACGCTGATCACATTGTTATTGCATCAAAAGCAATTGAAACAATTGAAAACTGGTTAGGAGGAGAAAAATAATGGCGATCAAACCTATTACTCCACGAGCAACCGAGAAAGCTTATGCTCTTTCTACAACAAAAAATGTTTACGTATTTAATGTACCGCTAACTTTGAATAAAAATCAAATCAAAGAAGCGATTGAAAAAGAGTTTGAAGTAACTGTAACTGGCGTTCGAACTGTTGTTCAAGCTGGTAAAGTTAAACGAATCAACAAATCTCGAAATCCAAAACGATACGTTGCTGGTTCAACAACTCAAAAAGATATCAAGAAAGCTTACGTGACTGTAAAAGAAGGTGATAAAATTGCAATCTTTGAAAGTTCAGAGGCTGAAACTGCTGAGGAGAAGAAGTAATGGCTATCAAAAAGTATAATCCTACAACTCCTGCTCGACGCGGTATGACGACTGAAGACTATAGCGAAATTACAACTCGAAAACCGCTAAAAAGTCTTTTGAAAGCGAAAAAGCAAAATGCTGGACGTAACAACTCTGGTCGAATTACGGTTCGACACCGAGGTGGTGGTGTTAAACGACATTACCGAATCTTAACTCACAAATTGCCAACAGGTTTAACTTTGACTGTTCGAGAAATCGAATATGATCCAAAACCGAAGTGCACTGAATTGCTCGAGTTCAAGATCAAGACGGAAAATTCTACTACGTTTTGGCTGACACTTCAATGTTCCAGGGAAAAGTTTTCCAAACTGGTAAAAAAGATATTGAAATTGAAGCTTCAAACCGAATGCCACTTTCAGAAATTCCTGTTGGTTCATTGATTTATGCAATTGAAATTACACCAGGAAAAGGTGCACAAATGGTGCGATCAGCTGGTGCAAAAAGCTCAGTTGATGGCGAAAAGAAGGTGATTATGCGCAAGTTAAATTGCCTTCGGGCGAAGTTCGAAAAATTCCGTTTGAAGCTGAAGCTACAATTGGAACAGTTGGAAACATCCAGCACCAGAACGTGAAACTTGGTTCTGCTGGTCGAAAACGCCGTAAAGGTATTCGTCCAACAGTTCGCGGTGTTGTTATGAACGCCGTAGATCACCCACACGGTGGTGGTGACGGTGGACGACATGGAATTGGTCGCTCAACTCCACGCACACCTTGGGGTCAACCAACTCTCGGCTACAAAACTCGCCGACGCAAGAGTACTAATAAATTTATCGTGAAGAGTCGTCACGAAGCTAAGAGGAGAAAATAAATGAGTCGTTCATTGAAAAAAGGTCCGTTTATCGACTTCAAGCTTGCTAAAAAAGTAGCGGCTCTTGGAGCTGATGACCGAACAGTGATTAAAACTTGGGCTCGCTCAAGCACAATTACACCAGAAATGGTTGGTCGAACTATCGCTGTTCACAATGGTCGATTGCATATTCCTGTTTATATTTCAGAGAATATGGTTGGACATAAACTTGGTGAATTTGCCCCAACACGCAAATTCCGAAAACACGGCGGAAAGGATAAGAAATAATGGCTAATGTAACAACTCGTGCCTATATTAAAGGTATTGGTCAGACTCCACGAAAAGTTTCGATCGTGGCAAGTCTTGTTCGTGGTCGAACTGTTGCTGACGCATTGGTAATTCTTGATCACACTCCACGCCGAAGTGCTTTGGCTGTTAAAAAAGCTATTCAATCAGCTGCAGCTAATGCAAAAACAATGATAATGCTGATCCAAAAACTCTTGTAATCACAACTTTGTCGGTTACTGCTGGATCACGATTGAAGCGATTTAAACCTCATATGCGAGGAATGGCGCTTCCTTTCCAAAAGAAAACTTCAAACATTTTGGTCGAAGTTTCTGGCGTTGTTAAAGAGAAAAAAGCTCCAGCTAAAAAAGCTGAAGTAAAGACTGCTACTAAAAAAGCAGAGAAAGAGAGCAAATAATGGGTCAAAAAGTTAATCCAATTAGCTTCCGTTTGCAAGCTCATAAAAACTGGGATTCACGATGGTTTGCTCAGAAAAAGATTTTGCAGAAATTCTTGATTGAAGACGACAAAATTCGAAAAACTATCGAAAAAAACGATTTGAAAGCCGACCAACTATTGATCGGATTGAAATCGAACGAACAGAAAACCTTATCACGGTTTCAATTCATACTGCGAAAGCTGGTGTTGTAATTGGTCGTGGTGGTGCTGGTGTTCAAGAGTTGAAAACTCAACTTGAAAAATTAGTTAGCCTACCTGTTCGAATTAATATTGAAGAAGTTCGTCGACCTGAACTTTCAGCTAAACTTGTTGCTGAAAACATTGCACGACAACTTGAACGTCGAATTAACTTCCGCCGAGCAGTAAAAATGGCTCTTCAAAGTACAATGCAGGCTGGTGCGAAAGGTGTTCGAATTGAAGTTGCTGGTCGTTTGAATGGTGCCGAAATGAGTCGCCGAGAGAAATTCTCGGAAGGATCAGTGCCACTTCACACGATTCGTGCAGATATCAATTATCACGGAGCACGTTCACAAACTCCTGCTGGTATTATTGGTGTGAAAGTTTGGATTAATAAAGGTGAAAGGAACGATAAGTAATGGCTATTTTATTACCAAAGAAAACCGCTCACCGAAAAGTTCGAAAGGGTAAAAATCCAGGCCGAGCAACTCGTGGAAACACTGTTGCTTTCGGTGATTACGGATTGATGAGCCTTGAAAACGAGCGAATCAACTCACGACAAATCGAATCAGCCCGAACTGCGATGACTCGTTATATTAAACGTGGTGGTCAAGTTTGGATTCGAATCTTCCCTCATACGCCAGTTACTCGAAAACCACAAGATGTGAAAATGGGTAGCGGTAAGGGAAATCCAGAATTCTTTGTGGCCAAGGTTAAAGCTGGAACAATTATGTTCGAAATGAACGGTGTTTCAGAAGAAGTTGCACGCGAAGCTATGCGACTTGCAGGTCATAAACTTCCAGTAAAAGTTAAATTCGTAAAGAAAGGTGAAATCTAATATGGCGACTACATTGACAGGTGTTGTTTCTAGCGCTAAAGCTGACAAAACTATCACCGTAACAGTTCATAGCCGTGAAACACACCCTATTTACGGCAAACAATATACTGTAACTCGAAAATATACTGCTCATGATGAAAACAATGAAGCTGGGGAAGGCGACAAAGTTGTTATCAAAGAAGTTCGACCAATTTCGAAAACTAAAAGCTTTGCTTTAGTTGAAGTTGTTGAAAAAGCTCGAGGTTCAGTAGAATTGAAAGAGGAGGCATAATGATTCAACAAGAAAGCCGACTTAAAGTAACAGATAACAGTGGTGCAAAAGAGATCCTTTGTATTCGTGTTCTTGGCGGTTCAAAACGCCGCTACGCACGAGTTGGTGATATCATTGTTGCTACCGTTAAAGATGCTAACCCAACTGGTAACGTTAAGAAAAAATCAGTTGTGAAAGCTGTTGTTGTGCGAACACGCGACCAAATTCGTCGAAAAGATGGTTCAACTATTTGTTTTGATGATAATGCGGCCGTAATTATCGCTGACGACAAAACTCCAAAAGCGACTCGTGTATTTGGTCCAGTGCCACGCGAACTCCGTGATTTGGGATATAGCAAAATTATCAGCTTAGCTCCGGGAGGTGCTCTAATATGGCGTTAAATGGAATCGTTAAAGGTGATAATGTTGTAATTATCAGTGGAAAAAGATAAAGGTGTGACCGGAGAAGTTGTAAAAGTTCTTCCGAAGAAAAAAATGCCGTTTTGGTTGAGGGTGTTGGTAAAAAAACATCGCCACATCAAACCAAATCAATTCAATCCACGTGGTGGAGTGAAGGATATTCATGTCCCAACTCCAATTCACAAAGTTAAAAAAAGTAGAAGCTAAAAAGCGCTAAAATCAAGCAAAAAAAGGAGATAAATAATGGCTAAAACTACTGTTTATGTTCCTCGCTTGAAAAACTCTTTACAAAGATACAATTGTTAAAGAACTCCAAAGCGAACTAGAGCTAACAAATATCCACCAAGTTCCAAAGCTTGAAAAAAATCGTTGTTAGCGTAGGAACAGGTAAAAAGAAAGAAGACAAACGTTTTCAAGAAGCTGTAAAAAATACAGTTACAAAAAAATTACTGGTCAAGTTCCAGTTGCACGTCTACCAAAAGAAATCTATTGCGACTTTCAAAAATTCGTGGTGGAATGGGTGCGCCAATTGGTTATAGTGTAACTTTGCGCAGTGACCGAATGTATGAATTCCTTTGATCGTCTAACAAATGTGGCTTTGCCTCGCGTACGAGACTTCCACGGCGTTGGTGCAAAAGGTTTTGATAAAGGTGGAAACTATAACTTGGGAATTTTGGAACAATCAATCTTCCCAGAACTAACTTTCGAAGAAACTCAAATTCTTCATGGACTTCAAGTGACTTTCGTAATTAAAAACGAAAGTGAAGCTCACAGCCGAGCATTGCTTGAAAAAAATTCGGAATTCCATTTTGAAAAGAAAGGAAAAGCGTAAATGGCTAAAAATCAATGATTGCAAAAAGACTTGAAACGCAAAAATGATTGAAAAAAATATGCTGCAAAAACGCGCCGAATTGAAAGCTGCTGGTGACCAAGAAGGTCTTCAAAAAGCTTCCACGCAATTCAAGTCCAACACGACTAAAAAACCGCGATAACTTTGATGGTCGACCACGCGGTTATATGCGACGATTTGGTATGAGCCGAATCACTTTCCGCGTTAAAGCCTCAAAGGGTGAAATCCCCGGCGTAACAAAAAGTAGTTGGTAGAAGGAAGGAGAGACTATGTCATTACAATCAACTGACCCAATCGCCGACCTTCTAACTCGCATTCGAAATGCGGCAATGGTTGGCAAGAACGAAATTCGCGTTCCTTCAAGCAAATTGAAAGAAGTTGTAGCGAAAGAGCTTGCAAAAGCTAACTATATTGAATCTGTTGAAGTTGAATCAGCAAAACCTCGCGATATCTTGGTGGTTAAAATTACAAAAGAAGGTGAAGCTGCTCGCTTTAATGAATTAACTCGAATGAGTAAACCAGGACGCCGAATGTATGTTGGCGTAGAAGAAATCCCACGTGTTAAAAGTGGTCGTGGAATGGTTCTACTTTCAACATCAAAAGGTGTTATGAATGGTTTCGAAGCCAAAAAACAACGACTGGGTGGTGAATTACTACTAAAAGTTTGGTAGTTCAAAGTTTCGAATATATAAAAAGAACAGGTTTTCGAAAGAGGCTTGTTCTTTTTTTACTCGAAAAATATTTCTTGGTGTGGTATAATGGTTATGTAAATTGAAAAAGGAGAATATGAAAGTAACAGATAAGAAAATCTTGACACCGGCGATTGCGATCTCGGTTGCCGTTCTTAGTGGAACGGTTTATTATGGAGTTCAATTAAACCAAAAGAATAACAGCAATACAACTTATGCTGAAGTTCAAAATTCAGTAAATACAATGACCCCGGAAAATGCACCGGATGATTATGTAGTTAAAATACCTTCGAATTACCTTCGAAACAGAATTAAAGAAGTTTTAGGTAATGCTAATATGCCAGATTCTGATCTTACTTTTGGTAAGTTAAAGACTATTACAACACTCACTGATAGAAATATTGCATTAGTAGAAGGTGTTATTTTTAGTGTCGATTTGGTTTATCCTGGTGACGGCAACCTTGATGGTTTACAATTTTTAACTAATCTTGAAGGTCTTGGCCTAACAGGAGGTAACTATAAAGATATTTCTCCTCTTGAAAATCTCACAAAATTAAAAATTTATTCCTTGTTCGAAACCCAAATCTAACCGATATATCAAAATTGTCAAAATTAACAAATCTTGAGAATTTACAGATTTTTTTAGAAATTCAATTAAAGATATTTCTGCACTTAGAAATATGCCAAAATTAAAATATTTTGTTGCGGATTATAATAACAATATTGATGATATTAGCGCCCTAGAAAATAAACCTAATTTAAAAATTGTGGCACTTGAAGGTAATAAAATTAAAGATTTTTCACCTCTCAAAAACGCACCACTTACAAATTTCCATAATCAGTTTAGTTTTGCTAAAAATACTTTCAATAGCCAAAGGCCTGAAGTTACCGTCCACTCAAAAGTTTTTGAAAACCCACTAAAAGCTATCGATGGCACTACAATTCCAATCTCGGAAAACGCTGTTGTGAAAAATGTCGATAAAGCTGGAAACCCAGATCAAAATGGTGGATATATTAAACTTGAAACAACTGCAACGACACTTGAAACAACGGTTGGATTTAATCAGAAGGTTACAGGTATTGTAAACGCTACCAACAGTGGTCAAGAGATTTATAATTTCCAGTTAAAAATTAGCTATACTAATGATGACACTGCACCAATTTTTAATACGCAAACCCCTTCGAAAATCACTGCGCGAAAAGGTGCAGATATTAGTGCAAAAATTGCTGAAGTTACTGCAACAGACGCAGAATCTGGTTTGAAATCTCTAACGAATAACGCAGCAGATATTAATTTAAATATCGCTAATCCTGCAAAAGGTAGCTACACTTTGCGCTATACTGCGACAAATAACAATAATATTTCTGCAACTATTGACCGAGAAATTGAAATTGTTGATGCTGACACTTTGAATGATGAAATTAATAAGCGAAACAATAAAGATTTAGTGCTTTATTCAGCTGAAAGTATTGCGAAATATAAAGAGATCATAAAAGAAGTGAAGGATATTTTTAACAATCCAGACGCAACACAGGATCAGGTTAATCAAGCGACTGAAAAGGTTAAGAATTCAGAATCTGTTTTACGACCAGATAAATCTGATTTGAAAGATGCAATTGGTGCGGTTAATACACTTGAGGAATGGTTAAAAAATACCCCAGAGGTTGCAAAAGCGAAAGAAGAAGCACAAAAAGTTTTCAACAATCCAGACGCAACACTTGAAGAGGTTCAAAAAGCGGAGGCAAAATTAGCTGAAGAAATCGAAAAGGCTGAAAAGAATGAAGAAACTCGCCAACAATCAGCTGAAAATGCAACAGAAAACGCGATGAAGGTAAAAACTCCTGAAAGCATTAAAAATGCTCAAAAACTTCTTGATGAGGTAAAAGATGGAAAAGTTAAAGAGATTTTCCAAAAAGAACTCGACAAGATTAAGAAAGACTTAAATAACAAGAAAGATGAGCTTCAAAAGCTTATTGAAAAAGCTAAAAGTGCAAATCTGGACGGTAAAACTAAGGATTCTTCAGATAAACTCAGGGCTGAGATTTTGAAATCTGAAAAAGTCTTGAATGGTGCTAACTCTTCACAATCTGCACTTGAAAAAGCAGTAGACGATCTCAATAAAGCTCTCAACGGAGTTAAGACCGATAAAAAAACCAGTTGTTGATGCTATCGCAAAAACACGATACAAAACCAGATTGGATCAAGAAAGACAAAAGATGTTGTAAAATTATTCGAAAAAGCAAACGAAGTAATTGCCAAGAAAGATCCATCGGTAGAAGAAGTTCGAAAATCTGCAAAAAGATTTACTTGATGCGATTGAGAAGCTTGAGAAAACCAATAAAGAAGCTGTTGATGAATCTGAGAACTTACTGAAAGAAGCTGAAAAAAAGAAATTAAAGCGAATAACAGTAAACCAGACGAATTGCCTGTGATTGATATTGATGAAATTGAAAAATCAATCGATAAAATTCTTGATCCTGTAAAGAAAAGAAGAATTAAAAAGAGAATCTTGAGCAACTTAAAATAAAGATTCAGAATAAAAAAGAATCAATCGATAAGCGAAAACTTGAAGAAGCTGAACGAATTGCACGAGAAAAACTCGAAAAAGCTCGAATGCTAAAACACCCTGATACCGGTGCTTTGAGAATTAAGCAACAAAATCAAAATAACAGCATTATCGGAATGATTATCCTTGGATTATTCTCTATCTTGGGTACAATTACTGCTGTTGTAGTGCGAAAGAAATAGCTTTCAAATATAAAAAGTTCAATCAAATGGTTGAGCTTTTTATATTTTGTGAACTTTATTTTTGGGCCGTTCTGTGGTATAATATTTTTAATGTTTGATTCATTTTTGCATAAAACTTTGCGCATTCCATATAGGTTAAATATTGAAAAAATGCGAAGTTTGAGAAATCCGCAAGCCGTGGTAGTTTTTATTCATGGGCTTGCGAGCGACGCTAGAATGTGGAAAGTGGTAGAGTCTGAAATTGAGGGTGAATTTGATATTTATGCCGTGGATTTAATTGGTCACGGAAAATCACCAAAACCAAAATGGAATGGCGTTCAAAAGTTAAACATTCAAGCCCGAGCAATCCGGCGAATGGCCTTTTTGATGAAAAAAAACAAAAAACCGTTATTTTTGGTTGGACATTCGATGGGTTCGCTGGTTGCAGCGGAGTTTTCTAAAAAATATTCAAATCTGGTTGATGGAATTTTCTTGCTTTCGCCCCCGATTTATTCACCAGATGAAGCTCGCGATTCGATTCAGGAATTTATCTTAAAAAAGGGCTATGAAAAAATTATCTCAGAGCCAAAAGACTCGATGAGATTTGTAAATAGGGTTATCGATGCGGGTGTTGTCGATATTGATATGTTTAATTCTCAAGAGCAATTTCGTCCAGTTCGAAAAGCGCTAAAAAGAGGCGATTGTTGAGCAAGATACGTTCTCAGTGCTTTCGAAAACAAAGATACCAACTAAAATTATTTACGGCGCTTTTGACCCTGTAGTGATTGGGAAAAATATTCGAAAGCTTGGGCGAATTAACCCAAATATTACAACTTCACGAGTTTTGAGTGCACACGATCCAACAAAATCAATGATTTTGCAAGTTTCGAAAGGGATTGATAAAATTTTAAAGGAGAAGAATGAGTAAAAAAGTAATATTAACTGGCGATCGACCAACTGGAAAATTGCATATTGGGCATTATGTTGGGTCATTGAAGAATCGTGTTGAGTTGCAAAATTCTGGTGAATTTGAGACATTTATTATGATTGCGGACGCGCAAGCCTTGACTGATAATGCTAAAAATCCTGAAAAAGTTCGAGAGAATGTTTTAGAAGTTGCACTAGATTATCTTGCAGCTGGAATCGACCCCTCGAAAACAACAATTTTTATTCAGAGTCAGATTCCGCAACTTCCTGAACTTGCGATGTTTTATGCGAATCTCGTTTCGATCTCTAGGCTTGAACGCAATCCAACCGTAAAAACTGAAATTAAGCAAAAAAACTTCGGTGAAGGTGTGCCGAGTGGTTTTGTATTTTATCCGATTTCACAAGCTGCGGACATTACAGCTTTTAAGGCTACTCATGTTCCTGCGGGAGAAGATCAATTGCCGATGATTGAATTAACCCGCGAGATTTCACGATCGTTTAACCAAACTTATAGTGTAGATTTATTAGTTGAGCCGGAAATTATTCTTTCGAAAGAAGGAATCGAGCGCCGATTGCCGGGAATTAATGGAATGAATGCAAAAATGAGTAAAAGCTTGAATAATGGAATTTATTTGGCAGATTCTTTTGAAGAAATGCGCGCAAAGGTGATGAAAATGTATACTGACCCTGATCATATTCGAGTTGAAGATCCTGGAAAAATTGAAGGAAATGTTGTTTTTGCGTATCTTGATGTTTTTGCTGAGGATAAGGAAAAGGTCGCCGAAATGAAAGCGCACTACCAAAAAGGGAGGATTAGGAGATGTTGCTGTTAAAAAAATATTTGGTGGAAGAAATGGATAAAGTTTTGAAACCAATTCGCGAACGGCGAGAAGAATTAGCAAAAATCCAGAAGCGATTTATGAAATTCTTCAAAAAGGTAGTGAAAAAGCCGAAAAAGTTGCAGCACAAACTCTCAAGGAGTTAAAGCAAGCAATGAAAAATTGACTATTTTGGAGGTGAAAATGGCGAAATTTAATTCAGGCGATATTTTAAAAAAATTTTACGAAAAATTCCAGATTGCAGGCGAGGAAAATGTTCCACGTCATATTGAAGAACTCAAAAAAATATCCGCCGATGAATTCTCGGAAATTTTTACTTTTTAAATTTAATAAAAAAATAAGTTTTTTTGTGGTCGTTGATGGAATGGCGGAAGATGATGAGTTTTATATTCGCGAAATTCTTCGAAAAACTTTGGCGATATTGAGGGTGATTTGATTGAGAATCCACTCGATTCGATGCTCAGTTTTGCAATACCTTTTGAAGGTAAAGATATTTATCTTTTTCGAAACATTCCTTCGAAAAACTCGACTTGATGTCTATTTGGCCGAAAAACACCCCGAATTTTCGCGCGCAACAATTCAGAAATATAAAAAAATGGATTTGTCAAAATTAATGGTGTTATTGCGAAAAAGCCAAAAGACGCCGTCGATAAAAATGATTTGATTGAAATTGAAATTCCAGAGAAAAAAGCTGAAAAAATTGATTTTCCGATAATTTTTGAAGACGAAAATGTGATCGTGATAAATAAGCCCCTGAGGAGTTCTAACGCACAGTAAAAGGTGCTCTAAATGATGAATTTACAGTTGCAGACTTCTTTTGAAAGCCGTGGCTCAACTTTTACAAAAAGGTACGAACAGGGTTGGAATTGTCCATCGCCTCGACCGAGAGACTTCTGGTGTGATTATTGGCGCAAAAAATGATGAAGCTGCAAAAAAGCTTCAAAAACAATTTTCTGAACGAACCACAAAAAAGAATTACGTTGCAATTGTTAAGGGCGTTTTAAATCCGAAGAAAGCTTTAATTGACTTACCGATTGCTCGAAATGGTTCTGCGCCGAGCACTTTTATGATTCACGCAAAGGGAAGTCTGCTCAAACAAAATATGAAGTTTTGAGCGAAAATAAGCAGTTCTCGTTAGTGAAATTAACACCAAAAAAACTGGGCGAACTCATCAGTTGCGCGTTCATTTGAATTATTTAAATCATCCGATTTTGGGTGATAAGGTTTATGATAAAACTATTACGAAAGCCGAAGCTGAAAATAGAATGTTTTTACATGCGCAAAGCTTGGAAATTACAATTCCGCCAAAAAATGGTGGAAAAGATTCGCAAAGAATGGTTTTTGAAGCAGAAATCCCAGAAGATTTTTAAATTATAGCAATGGAAAGATTTTTTGAACAAACAATTTTAAATTCTCATGCTACGATTATTGAAATTCCGCGTGGATACGGTTTTGATTTTGCTTTAAAAAAGCTGAAATTTTCAAAAGATATTCAAATCTTTGAATTTAAGCCAACAATTCATGGAACGCAAAAACTGAAATCATTAATGTCGAGGATATTGAATTTTTTTACAGAAAAAAGCGAACGTAAAAAGTGTTAAAAAACGCTGTTTTGTTTTTATGAATGCTGAAAAAATGAATGAACAGGCGCAAAATAAATTCTTGAAACTTTTCGAAGAACCAAATCAAAATACCTCTTTTGTACTTCTAACTGAGAATAGAAACGCTTTCGAAAAAACGATTCTTTCGCGCGCGCAAACTTTGCGGATTCAGCCAATTTCAGATGCAGAATCTTTAAAAATGCTCGAAAAAACCAAATTGGATGAAGACAGTAAAAGGAGAATTTTGTTTTTAGCGAGTGGTCTGCCGGGCGAAATTCAAAGACTTGCGAGCGAGAAGAGATATTTTAATGAACAGATGGAGCTTGCCGAAATTGCCAAACGATGGTTTTTGGGTTCGAAATTTGAGAAAATGCTGATTTCGAAAGATTTAAAAGATCGCGAAAAAACTTTGAGATTTTTGGAGATTTTGTTGAGAATTATCAATCAAACTTTTATTCGAAATCCTGAAAATAGCGCAATAAACGCTCAAAAAACACTTAAAGCTTATGATAAAATTACTAAAAATGGTAATATCAAATTAGCACTACTCGAATTAATTGTCTGTTAAATTTACCAAACATTGACCGTTTATGTTATAATAGGAATATATGTTAGTATTGGTTTTTATTACTTTATTAATTGCTTATATTTTTTTCTGAAAAAAATCCAGAAGTTGCAGCAAGAAACACTCTTCCAGATAGTTTTTTTCTGGGAAGATTGATAAATTATGGCGTGCGGCACAAGAGGCAATTATTGATAAAAAATATCTACGAGCGGAGAAGATTCTTTTGACAATTTTTGCGTTTTGACGAACGAAATGCTACAGCATATAACCGTTTGGGGATTATCTATGCAGGGCAGAAAAAGTTTGATGATGCGATTGAATGTTTCGAAATTGCTCAGAGCCTCGAAAGTAGTGCTTCAAGCCTCCATAATGTTGGATTAATCTATCTTGAAACTGAGAATTATCAAAAAGCTGCACTAGCGTTTGAACAAGCCCCTTGAAATTGAAGACAATATGCCAACTCGATACATCGCATACGCACGAGCACTAGAAAAAGTTGGGTAAAGAAAAAAACTTGCTATCTCAGCACTAGAAAAGGCGGTTGATCTGGATGAAAGGCCCCAAACTCTCAGAGCACTAGGTTCGCTTTATCTCAAGGTTGAAGATTTCGAAAAAGGCGAAAGAGATTAAAGAAAAAAATGGATTCACTAAAAATCTGGGCGAAGAGCCGTGAAACAAAACCGGATTTTTGAACGAATCGATCTCAACTAAAAAATCATCAATGTAATAAATATCAGGCTGAAAAAGCCTGATATTATTTTTGTTGATTTTTCTTACAGTTTGGAGTTGGCGATAATTATTGGGTTGGTAAATTTCAAGGTTAAATAAAAAAATATATAAATCAAACTAAATTTAAATGAGCACCGTTTTTGATGCTCATTTAGTTAATTCAAATTAGAAAGTTATTCGCTTTTTGAATGCTCGTGCTGTAATAATTGATAGAATTACACCAGCGAGAGCGATAACGAAAATACTGATATTTCGCACGATTCCAGTGTTTGGTGCGGAAATCTTCGTTACATCTTCGAAAATGTAGTTGATAAAGATCTCGTTTCCTCAACATTTCCTTTTTGTTTGCCTTCAACTTTCTTTAATTCGTAAATTCGGCCATTAATCTCGATTCGATTTACTCCATTACTTTCGAAAGGAGTTCCAACTTGCGTTCCTGCTTTACGCAAAATATTGTTAGGCTGGATTAGGTTTCCGTTTTGATCGATAAATCTCTCAATAACACTTCCACCTTTCTTTGGAGCATAAATATACGTAATCGTTTGGTTTTCAGCCTTAACTTTTCCGATTTCTGGAGCAGAATCTTTTGCAAGCTTTTCGAAAATATAAACCAAGCCATCTTTTGTGATTTCTTTTGGTGATTTTGAAGAGTAATCTGTGCCAACTTGTGTTTCAGCTTTAGCGATTTCTACCGCGTTCTGAATTTCTTGGCCATCTTGCTTGACAAATTTCGCCTCAATTTTTCCACCTTTTTTGGGTTTGTATGAAATTTCGAAAGTCTGATTCTCGCTTGAAATCTTGCCATTTACAGCCTTTGCGTTAGCTTCAGCTTCATAGACCAAACCTTTTTTGTCGGTAACTTCTTTTGGATGAGTGTAGCTAAACATTGTTCCAATTTGTTTGCCGTCTTTTTCGAGGACAATTTCACTCAAAACAGTTTTATCTTTTGAAGTAATTAAGCGAACGTTAACACCTTTTCCTAGTTTTGGTTTGTATTGATAGGCGATTTCTTTCGAATTCACTTCAACTTTGCCAGTCTTTGAACCTGATTTGATTTTTTCGAAAGTGTAAACCAAACCATTTTCGGTAGTGATTTCTGAATCTGGCTCATCGCTATAATTCGTACCAACTGGCGTATCTGTTGCTTTTACGATTTTCGTATTCTTAATTGCGTTGCCATTTTGATCGAGATACTTCGCAAGAACTTGTCCGCCTTTCTTTGGAATATAGCCGTAAAGAATTGTTTGTTCTTGCTCGGAAACATTACCAACAGATGGAGCAGAGTCTTTCAAAACAGAATTATAAACGTAAGTAATTCCGTTATGGGTGATTTCTGGTGTTGGTGTATTTGAATATGGTGTTCCAACTTGAGTTCCATCAGCAGCAACAGCTACATTATTGATTGTTTCGTTCGTTCCAACAATTTTCGAAATTGCAGAAACTGGTTTTCCAGCTTTTGGTGTATATTCGAAAATCACAGTCTGAGAATCAACCTTAACTCGGCCATTCTGTGATGCACTATTTGCCGCAACCTTATCATAAACATATTTCAAACCGTTTTCAACAATTTCTGGCTTGGAAGTTGCAGTATATTCGGTTCCAACTTGAACTCCAGCAGGTTTAACAGTTTCAGCTGCGCTAATTTCTTGATTTGTTCCAGCTTTAACAAATTTCGCTTCAACTTTTCCACCTTCTTTTGGTTTATACACAAAGGTTACTGTTTGAGTATTTTCTGTAACGTTTCCAGTTTCTGGAGCAGAACCATCTTTAAGTTTTTCAAAGACATAAACCAAGTTATCTTTAGTGATTTCATTAGGTTTTGTAGCTGTATAACTTTCTGAAACTAAAGCATTATCTTTTACGGTAACTTTATTTTGAAGTTCATTATCGTTCTGATCGACAAACTTTGCTTCAACCGAGCCACGACGGCGGAAAACTCCGATATTTCGAACATAGTGTTTATTATTATCAGTAAATCTAAAGGTTGAACTTTCAACAGTTGGATTGGTTGAATTTGCTACTACATGGCTTGCTTTTTCATTTAAGTCGTCACCAGCAACAACGGTTTCGATAGCGTTATCTCTAGTAAATTTCACTTTATGTGTTGCGAAATCTTTGGTGCTAAATCTATAATGACCTTGTGCATCAGTTTTCACCGTTTGAGAAGGTGTATTTTCACCATCTTTAAAGAGTTCAACTGTATAATTTGGTAGAAGTGTATCAATGTTTTCATCATAAACATTGTTTTTGTTGTTATCCTCAAAGGCGATTCCTTCAACTACTGCAGGATATCCAACCTTTGTTGTAACTACGTCAGATTCAACCAAGTTTCCACTTGCAGCAATTGTAACAGCAATACTGTTATTTGCAATAGCATTATCTACTGCATTAGGATCTATTTGAGCAGTAAAATCAAAGTTTTTCAACCGTTCGACCTGGCATTTCATAACCTTGTTCCTGTTCGATCTTGATCATTCGAACCTTAGACCAATCGGAAATAGCATCTTTATCAACAAAGTTTTTATTCCAAGATTCAGTCTGATTTGAGCCTGGTTCTTCTGTTGAGTATTTGATCCTGAATCCATTTCGCTCTTTTAATGGACCTGTGATTTTAACAGGGAACTGACTTCCGCGATTCTCTTGAACACCCTGATTATTCTCGACAATTTTCTTATCATTTGCGGTTGGTAGAACCTCGAGTGAACGAGAAGCTAGAGTGGTCGATCTGAATTATTAATAATTGAAATCTGATAATCTACCAAATCTCCTGGATTTAATTTTTCAATATTATTTTTAAAACTAATATTATTATGTTTGCGAACATATTTTTTAATTGCAACTTGTTCTGGCTTTAAAACTCTAATTACTGCAGGTTCTGAGGCTATATCTACATTATTCGTATTAATATTACCATCTTCATCATAATCAAGATCATCTAAATCTACACTTCGATATTCTGAATTAATTGCAGGATCCCACATATACAAAAATTTAAATTCATATTCTCCGTTCGGTGTAGTTTCAGAAACCCTCATCGAATCGTTAACAAGAGATTCTAGTTTCTGCCAATCCCCATTAGTAGCTTTATGTGAAATTTTAAACAACCTCTTGCCGGTATTTTTAAAATTTTTAATCAATGAACAGTTGCCATCATTAATACATTTTTGTGCCTCTTCACCAATCGTAAACTTATCTGAAGACAAAATAGCATATGTCGGATTCTTTATTCCCGGTTCATAATTGAGCCAAATATATCCATCATCTTCAACAGACTGTCCTGCCTTAGTCAGTGTTGGTATATTGCCAGCATCACCAAAACCTATATAAGTATTATCAACTGTAACTATTTTTTTAGTTGTAGCTATAAGTGATTGGGCCTGTTTCTTAGTTTCTTCATTTTTTTAGTTTTAATTTAACTACACTTTCAACGGGGTATCTGGTTGGAGTGAGGCTCTTATATTTTTCAAAAATCATAAAAATTTTTGTAGTTGTTATTAGTCGTAAGTCCACAAAATTACCAAGCTTTGGTGGATTTGATTTAATATTTTTCTGGAATTTTTTTGCTTTAATGGATTTTGTTCCTTTTAGGAAGGTTTATTTTTACTATTGTATTTGGTTAATTCGCCAACCTTAACTTCTGTGCCATCTGCGTATGTTGCATAAATATCAAGTTTTTCAAAAATAATTTGGAACTATATAGGCTCCATCAACACTGCTAATATATCGATCATTATCATTTAATATGTCTTCAATATATTCTACCGACTCAAACTCTTTATTTCCATTATTTTTTTAAATGATACACTGGTTTTTCCAATAAATCTTCCGCTTAGTTCTGAATTGCTAATGTTAAAAAAACATAGCTATACTTACGCTTATCTTCAAAAACTTCCACTCTCAGAATTTATTTTTGACCGATTCCGCTCATTATCATAATATTTTTTTCAAGATTAAATTCTTTATTTGCAGAGTATGGAATAACCTTAGGAGTGATTGTAGCGCTTGTAGATAAACTAGTACTTGAACCATCTGTATAGCTTAATACAGCATTAACAGTTATTGTTTCTTTTTTTGTTCAATAAAGATAAAGGTGTTTTTTTCATTGTATCTAATATATAAGTTAGGAACATAATTATACTTAGTGTCAAGAAAGACTTTTTCTAGAACTATCATCAAACTTCCAACCGTTTTTCAGTTGATCTTGGAGACATCGAAAGATGTTCAGGTAAGGTCATTTCATATCGAATATTTGATAGTTCTTTTCTACCAATATTGTAGTTACTATTACGTTCGTTATAGTCAATATCAATATCAGCATCCTGTGATTCAGAAAAACAATGCTTCAATACTATTATCTGCTCGATATTTAGCTACAACAGCATCACTATCCCGCATACTGAGATAAGGGTTATTAGAATGTTTTTAAAGTATTTAAAACTTTACTTTGCTTGCTTAATAAAGTTCCATCTTCAGAATATAGTTCATGAGTAGTTTCTAATTTATAGTTTTCAGGAGTTTCTGGATTTTTTTAAGTTTAAATATGTAATTTATTGAATTTATAGAGCCAGCTTGCAAGTTTTTATAGTTAGCTTTAAAAATATGATAATCATCATTTGAAATATCTTCAACATTAGCTGCCGCATCAGTTGCTGTTGTTCTTACACCATAACTAACATATTTTTTTGGGATCTTTAGAAGAAAGTAAGCATTTGGATAAGACTTTGCTAATCCCTCGCTTGTAACTTCGATGCGTGAATTCATAGCAATTTCTTCACCCGAATAAAACTCAGTTTTCTCTGAGCCGTCATCCTTCTTTGAAATTATTTCCATGAAAGTTTTTATATTATCAGCAAAATCGCCATTTTGCGCGCTTGCAAAATGTCTCAATAGGCCATACCCCCCCCAAGTGGTGGCAATTATTAGCGCCGTTAAAATGGCGAACTTCTTAAATTTTACATTTCGAAAAATTAAGAAATTCCGTCTGGCGGTTCTTATCTTTATTTCTCCTCCTAAAATAAATTGTTTCACACCTATTATACCATAACCATAATCAAAATGAAAGTGCTTTTTATGCTTTTTTTCTTCAACAAAAAAACAACTACGTCCAAAAAGGGCAGAGACGTATTCAGCTTGCGACCAGGTGATTGGTGCGATTGAAAGATGCTTTAAATCTCGTGGATCAATTTGCTCGGGCAGAATCCCAGTTGAAATTTGCCGTGCTAAAACCCAATCAATGATTTCTTTTGCTTTCGAAAAAACGATTCTTTCGCGCGCGCAAACTTTGCGGATTCAGCCAATTTCAGATGCAGAATCTTTAAAAATGCTCGAAAAAACCAAATTGGATGAAGACAGTAAAAGGAGAATTTTGTTTTTAGCGAGTGGTCTGCCGGGCGAAATTCAAAGACTTGCGAGCGAGAAGAGATATTTTTAATGAACAGATGGAGCTTGCCGAAATTGCCAAACGATGGTTTTTGGGTTCGAAATTTGAGAAAATGCTGATTTCGAAAGATTTAAAAGATCGCGAAAAAACTTTGAGATTTTTGGAGATTTTGTTGAGAATTATCAATCAAACTTTTATTCGAAATCCTGAAAATAGCGCAATAAACGCTCAAAAAAACACTTAAAAGCTTATGATAAAATTACTAAAAATGGTAATATCAAATTAGCACTACTCGAATTAATTGTCTGTTAAATTTACCAAACATTGACCGTTTATGTTATAATAGGAATATATGTTAGTATTGGTTTTTATTACTTTATTAATTGCTTATATTTTTCTGAAAAATCCAGAAGTTGCAGCAAGAAACACTCTTCCAGATAGTTTTTCTGGGAAGATTGATAAATTATGGCGTGCGGCACAAGAGGCAATTATTGATAAAAAATATCTACGAGCGGAGAAGATTCTTTTGACAATTTTGCGTTTTGACGAACGAAATGCTACAGCATATAACCGTTTGGGGATTATCTATGCAGGGCAGAAAAAGTTTGATGATGCGATTGAATGTTTCGAAATTGCTCAGAGCCTCGAAAGTAGTGCTTCAAGCCTCCATAATGTTGGATTAATCTATCTTGAAACTGAGAATTATCAAAAAGCTGCACTAGCGTTTGAACAAGCCCTTGAAATTGAAGACAATATGCCAACTCGATACATCGCATACGCACGAGCACTAGAAAAGTTGGGTAAAGAAAAACTTGCTATCTCAGCACTAGAAAAGGCGGTTGATCTGGATGAAAGGCCCCAAACTCTCAGAGCACTAGGTTCGCTTTATCTCAAGGTTGAAGATTTCGAAAAGGCGAAAGAGATTAAAGAAAAAATGGATTCACTAAAATCTGGGCGAAGAGCCGTGAAACAAAACCGGATTTTGAACGAATCGATCTCAACTAAAAAAATCACAATGTAATAAATATCAGGCTGAAAAGCCTGATATTATTTTGTTGATTTTCTTACAGTTTGGAGTTGGCGATAATTATTGGGTTGGTAAATTTCAAGGTTAAATAAAAAAATATATAAATCAAACTAAATTTAAATGAGCACCGTTTTGATGCTCATTTAGTTAATTCAAATTAGAAAGTTATTCGCTTTTTGAATGCTCGTGCTGTAATAATTGATAGAATTACACCAGCGAGAGCGATAACGAAAATACTGATATTTCGCACGATTCCAGTGTTTGGTGCGGAAATCTTCGTTACATCTTCGAAAATGTAGTTGATAAAGATCTCGTTTTCCTCAACATTTCCTTTTTGTTTGCCTTCAACTTTCTTTAATTCGTAAATTCGGCCATTAATCTCGATTCGATTTACTCCATTACTTTCGAAAGGAGTTCCAACTTGCGTTCCTGCTTTACGCAAAATATTGTTAGGCTGGATTAGGTTTCCGTTTTGATCGATAAATCTCTCAATAACACTTCCACCTTTCTTTGGAGCATAAATATACGTAATCGTTTGGTTTTCAGCCTTAACTTTTCCGATTTCTGGAGCAGAATCTTTTGCAAGCTTTTCGAAAATATAAACCAAGCCATCTTTTGTGATTTCTTTTTGGTGATTTTGAAGAGTAATCTGTGCCAACTTGTGTTTCAGCTTTAGCGATTTCTACCGCGTTCTGAATTTCTTGGCCATCTTGTTTGACAAATTTCGCCTCAATTTTTTTCCACCTTTTTGGGTTTGTATGAAATTTCGAAAGTCTGATTCTCGCTTGAAATCTTGCCATTTACAGCCTTTTGCGTTAGCTTCAGCTTCATAGACCAAACCTTTTTTTGTCGGTAACTTCTTTTTGGATGAGTGTAGCTAAACATTGTTCCAATTTGTTTGCCGTCTTTTTTTCGAGGACAATTTCACTCAAAAACAGTTTTTATCTTTTTGAAGTAATTAAGCGAACGTTAACACCTTTTCCTAGTTTTTGGTTTTGTATTGATAGGCGATTTCTTTCGAATTCACTTCAACTTTGCCAGTCTTTTGAACCTGATTTGATTTTTTTCGAAAGTGTAAACCAAACCATTTTTCGGTAGTGATTTCTGAATCTGGCTCATCGCTATAATTCGTACCAACTGGCGTATCTGTTGCTTTTTTACGATTTTCGTATTCTTAATTGCGTTGCCATTTTGATCGAGATACTTCGCAAGAACTTGTCCGCCTTTCTTTGGAATATAGCCGTAAAGAATTGTTTGTTCTTGCTCGGAAACATTACCAACAGATGGAGCAGAGTCTTTCAAAACAGAATTATAAACGTAAGTAATTCCGTTATGGGTGATTTCTGGTGTTGGTGTATTTGAATATGGTGTTCCAACTTGAGTTCCATCAGCAGCAACAGCTACATTATTGATTGTTTCGTTCGTTCCAACAATTTTCGAAATTGCAGAAACTGGTTTTCCAGCTTTTGGTGTATATTCGAAAATCACAGTCTGAGAATCAACCTTAACTCGGCCATTCTGTGATGCACTATTTGCCGCAACCTTATCATAAACATATTTCAAAACCGTTTTTCAACAATTTCTGGCTTGAAGTTGCAGTATATTCGGTTCCAACTTGAACTCCAGCAGGTTTAACAGTTTCAGCTGCGCTAATTTCTTGATTTGTTCCAGCTTTAACAAATTTCGCTTCAACTTTTCCACCTTCTTTTGGTTTATACACAAAGGTTACTGTTTGAGTATTTTCTGTAACGTTTCCAGTTTCTGGAGCAGAACCATCTTTAAGTTTTTTTCAAAGACATAAACCAAGTTATCTTTTAGTGATTTCATTAGGTTTTTGTAGCTGTATAACTTTCTGAAACTAAAAGCATTATCTTTTACGGTAACTTTATTTTTGAAGTTCATTATCGTTCTGATCGACAAACTTTGCTTCAACCGAGCCACGACGGCGGAAAACTCCGATATTTCGAACATAGTGTTTATTATTATCAGTAAATCTAAAGGTTGAACTTTCAACAGTTGGATTGGTTGAATTTGCTACTACATGGCTTGCTTTTTCATTTAAGTCGTCACCAGCAACAACGGTTTCGATAGCGTTATCTCTAGTAAATTTCACTTTATGTGTTGCGAAATCTTTGGTGCTAAATCTATAATGACCTTGTGCATCAGTTTTCACCGTTTGAGAAGGTGTATTTTCACCATCTTTAAAGAGTTCAACTGTATAATTTGGTAGAAGTGTATCAATGTTTTCATCATAAACATTGTTTTTGTTGTTATCCTCAAAGGCGATTCCTTCAACTACTGCAGGATATCCAACCTTTGTTGTAACTACGTCAGATTCAACCAAGTTTCCACTTGCAGCAATTGTAACAGCAATACTGTTATTTGCAATAGCATTATCTACTGCATTAGGATCTATTTGAGCAGTAAAATCAAAGTTTTCAACCGTTCGACCTGGCATTTCATAACCTTGTTCCTGTTCGATCTTGATCATTCGAACCTTAGACCAATCGGAAATAGCATCTTTATCAACAAAGTTTTTATTCCAAGATTCAGTCTGATTTGAGCCTGGTTCTTCTGTTGAGTATTTGATCCTGAATCCATTTCGCTCTTTTAATGGACCTGTGATTTTAACAGGGAACTGACTTCCGCGATTCTCTTGAACACCCTGATTATTCTCGACAATTTTCTTATCATTTGCGGTTGGTAGAACCTCGAGTGAACGAGAAGCTAGGAGTGGTCGATCTGAATTATTAATAATTGAAATCTGATAATCTACCAAATCTCCTGGATTTAATTTTTCAATATTATTTTTAAAACTAATATTATTATGTTTGCGAACATATTTTTTTAATTGCAACTTGTTCTGGCTTTAAAACTCTAATTACTGCAGGTTCTGAGGCTATATCTACATTATTCGTATTAATATTACCATCTTCATCATAATCAAGATCATCTAAATCTACACTTCGATATTCTGAATTAATTGCAGGATCCCACATATACAAAAAAATTTAAATTCATATTCTCCGTTCGGTGTAGTTTCAGAAACCCTCATCGAATCGTTAACAAGAGATTCTAGTTTCTGCCAATCCCCATTAGTAGCTTTTATGTGAAATTTTTAAACAACCTCTTGCCGGTATTTTTAAAAATTTTTTTAATCAATGAACAGTTGCCATCATTAATACATTTTTGTGCCTCTTCACCAATCGTAAACTTATCTGAAGACAAAAATAGCATATGTCGGATTCTTTATTCCCGGTTCATAATTGAGCCAAATATATCCATCATCTTCAACAGACTGTCCTGCCTTAGTCAGTGTTGGTATATTGCCAGCATCACCAAAAACCTATATAAGTATTATCAACTGTAACTATTTTTTTAGTTGTAGCTATAAGTGATTGGGCCTGTTTCTTAGTTTCTTCATTTTTTTAGTTTTAATTTAACTACACTTTCAACGGGGTATTTTTCTGGTTGGAGTGAGGCCTTATATTTTTTTCAAAATCATAAAAATTTTTGTAGTTGTTATTAGTCGTAAGTCCACAAAATTACCAAGCTTTTGGTGGATTTGATTTAATATTTTCTGGAATTTTTTTGCTTTTAATGGATTTTTGTTCCTTTAGGAAGGTTTATTTTACTATTGTATTTGGTTAATTCGCCAACCTTAACTTCTGTGCCATCTGCGTATGTTGCATAAATATCAAGTTTTTTTCAAAAATAATTTGGAACTATATAGGCTCCATCAACACTGCTAATATATCGATCATTATCATTTAATATGTCTTCAATATATTCTACCGACTCAAACTCTTTATTTCCATTATTTTTTTAAATGATACACTGGTTTTCCAATAAATCTCTCCGCTTAGTTCTGAATTGCTAATGTTAAAAAAACATAGCTATACTTACGCTTATCTTCAAAAACTTCCACTCTCAGAATTTATTTTTGACCGATTCCGCTCATTATCATAATATTTTTTTCAAGATTAAATTCTTTATTTGCAGAGTATGGAATAACCTTAGGAGTGATTGTAGCGCTTGTAGATAAACTAGTACTTGAACCATCTGTATAGCTTAATACAGCATTAACAGTTATTGTTTCTTTTTTTGTTCAATAAAGATAAAGGTGTTTTTTTCATTGTATCTAATATATAAGTTAGGAACATAATTATACTTAGTGTCAAGAAAGACTTTTTCTAGAACTATCATCAAACTTCCAACCGTTTTTCAGTTGATCTTGGAGACATCGAAAGATGTTCAGGTAAGGTCATTTCATATCGAATATTTGATAGTTCTTTTCTACCAATATTGTAGTTACTATTACGTTCGTTATAGTCAATATCAATATCAGCATCCCTGTGATTCAGAAAACAATGCTTCAATACTATTATCTGCTCGATATTTAGCTACAACAGCATCACTATCCCGCATACTGAGATAAGGGTTATTAGAATGTTTTTAAAGTATTTAAAACTTTACTTTGCTTGCTTAATAAAGTTCCATCTTCAGAATATAGTTCATGAGTAGTTTCTAATTTATAGTTTTCAGGAGTTTCTGGATTTTTTTAAGTTTAAATATGTAATTTATTGAATTTATAGAGCCAGCTTGCAAGTTTTTTTATAGTTAGCTTTAAAAAAATATGATAATCATCATTTGAAATATCTTCAACATTAGCTGCCGCATCAGTTGCTGTTGTTCTTACACCATAACTAACATATTTTTTTGGGATCTTTAGAAGAAAGTAAGCATTTGGATAAGACTTTGCTAATCCCTCGCTTGTAACTTCGATGCGTGAATTCATAGCAATTTCTTCACCCGAATAAAAACTCAGTTTTTCTCTGAGCCGTCATCCTTCTTTGAAATTATTTCCATGAAAGTTTTTTTATATTATCAGCAAAAATCGCCATTTTGCGCGCTTGCAAAAATGTCTCAATAGGCCCATACCCCCCAAGTGGTGGCAATTATTAGCGCCGTTAAAATGGCGAACTTCTTAAATTTTACATTTCGAAAAAAATTAAGAAATTCCGTCTGGCGGTTCTTATCTTTATTTCTCCTCCTAAAATAAATTGTTTCACACCTATTATACCATAACCATAATCAAAATGAAAGTGCTTTTTATGCTTTTTCTTCAACAAAAACAACTACGTCCAAAAGGGCAGAGACGTATTCAGCTTGCGACCAGGTGATTGGTGCGATTGAAAGATGCTTTAAATCTCGTGGATCAATTTGCTCGGGCAGAATCCCAGTTGAAATTTGCCGTGCTAAAACCCAATCAATGATTTCTTTTGCTTTCGAAAAAAACGATTCTTTCAGCGCGCAAACTTTGCGGATTCAGCCAATTTCAGATGCAGAATCTTTAAAAATGCTCGAAAAAACCAAATTGGATGAAGACAGTAAAAGGAGAATTTTGTTTTTAGCGAGTGGTCTGCCGGGCGAAATTCAAAGACTTGCGAGCGAGAAGAGATATTTTAATGAACAGATGGAGCTTGCCGAAATTGCCAAACGATGGTTTTTGGGTTCGAAATTTGAGAAAATGCTGATTTCGAAAGATTTAAAAGATCGCGAAAAAAACTTTGAGATTTTTTTGGAGATTTTTGTTGAGAATTATCAATCAAACTTTTATTCGAAATCCTGAAAATAGCGCAATAAACGCTCAAAAAAACACTTAAAAGCTTATGATAAAATTACTAAAAAAATGGTAATATCAAATTAGCACTACTCGAATTAATTGTCTGTTAAATTTACCAAACATTGACCGTTTATGTTATAATAGGAATATATGTTAGTATTGGTTTTTATTACTTTATTAATTGCTTATATTTTTTTCTGAAAAAAATCCAGAAGTTGCAGCAAGAAACACTCTTCCAGATAGTTTTTTTCTGGGAAGATTGATAAATTATGGCGTGCGGCACAAGAGGCAATTATTGATAAAAAAAATATCTACGAGCGGAGAAGATTCTTTTGACAATTTTGCGTTTTGACGAACGAAATGCTACAGCATATAACCGTTTGGGGATTATCTATGCAGGGCAGAAAAAGTTTGATGATGCGATTGAATGTTTCGAAATTGCTCAGAGCCTCGAAAAGTAGTGCTTCAAGCCTCCATAATGTTGGATTAATCTATCTTGAAACTGAGAATTATCAAAAAGCTGCACTAGCGTTTGAACAAGCCCTTGAAATTGAAGACAATATGCCAACTCGATACATCGCATACGCACGAGCACTAGAAAAGTTGGGTAAAGAAAAACTTGCTATCTCAGCACTAGAAAAGGCGGTTGATCTGGATGAAAGGCCCCAAACTCTCAGAGCACTAGGTTCGCTTTATCTCAAGGTTGAAGATTTCGAAAAGGCGAAAGAGATTAAAGAAAAAAATGGATTCACTAAAAATCTGGGCGAAGAGCCGTGAAACAAAAACCGGATTTTTGAACGAATCGATCTCAACTAAAAAAATCACAATGTAATAAATATCAGGCTGAAAAAGCCTGATATTATTTTTGTTGATTTTTCTTACAGTTTGGAGTTGGCGATAATTATTGGGTTGGTAAATTTCAAGGTTAAATAAAAAAAATATATAAATCAAACTAAATTTAAATGAGCACCGTTTTGATGCTCATTTAGTTAATTCAAATTAGAAAGTTATTCGCTTTTTTTGAATGCTCGTGCTGTAATAATTGATAGAATTACACCAGCGAGAGCGATAACGAAAAATACTGATATTTCGCACGATTCCAGTGTTTGGTGCGGAAATCTTCGTTACATCTTCGAAAAATGTAGTTGATAAAGATCTCGTTTTCCTCAACATTTCCTTTTTTTGTTTGCCTTCAACTTTCTTTTTAATTCGTAAATTCGGCCATTAATCTCGATTCGATTTACTCCATTACTTTCGAAAGGAGTTCCAACTTGCGTTCCTGCTTTACGCAAAATATTGTTAGGCTGGATTAGGTTTCCGTTTTGATCGATAAATCTCTCAATAACACTTCCACCTTTCTTTTGGAGCATAAATATACGTAATCGTTTGGTTTTCAGCCTTAACTTTTCCGATTTCTGGAGCAGAATCTTTTGCAAGCTTTTTCGAAAATATAAACCAAGCCATCTTTTTGTGATTTCTTTTTGGTGATTTTTGAAGAGTAATCTGTGCCAACTTGTGTTTCAGCTTTTAGCGATTTCTACCGCGTTCTGAATTTCTTGGCCATCTTGCTTGACAAATTTCGCCTCAATTTTTCCACCTTTTTTGGGTTTGTATGAAATTTCGAAAGTCTGATTCTCGCTTGAAATCTTGCCATTTACAGCCTTTGCGTTAGCTTCAGCTTCATAGACCAAACCTTTTTTGTCGGTAACTTCTTTTGGATGAGTGTAGCTAAACATTGTTCCAATTTGTTTGCCGTCTTTTTTTCGAGGACAATTTCACTCAAAAACAGTTTTATCTTTTTGAAGTAATTAAGCGAACGTTAACACCTTTTCCTAGTTTTGGTTTGTATTGATAGGCGATTTCTTTCGAATTCACTTCAACTTTGCCAGTCTTTGAACCTGATTTGATTTTTTCGAAAGTGTAAACCAAACCATTTTCGGTAGTGATTTCTGAATCTGGCTCATCGCTATAATTCGTACCAACTGGCGTATCTGTTGCTTTTTACGATTTTTCGTATTCTTAATTGCGTTGCCATTTTGATCGAGATACTTCGCAAGAACTTGTCCGCCTTTCTTTGGAATATAGCCGTAAAAGAATTGTTTGTTCTTGCTCGGAAACATTACCAACAGATGGAGCAGAGTCTTTCAAAACAGAATTATAAACGTAAGTAATTCCGTTATGGGTGATTTCTGGTGTTGGTGTATTTGAATATGGTGTTCCAACTTGAGTTCCATCAGCAGCAACAGCTACATTATTGATTGTTTCGTTCGTTCCAACAATTTTTCGAAATTGCAGAAACTGGTTTTCCAGCTTTTTGGTGTATATTCGAAAAATCACAGTCTGAGAATCAACCTTAACTCGGCCATTCTGTGATGCACTATTTGCCGCAACCTTATCATAAACATATTTCAAACCGTTTTCAACAATTTCTGGCTTGGAAGTTGCAGTATATTCGGTTCCAACTTGAACTCCAGCAGGTTTAACAGTTTCAGCTGCGCTAATTTCTTGATTTGTTCCAGCTTTAACAAATTTCGCTTCAACTTTTTCCACCTTCTTTTTGGTTTATACACAAAGGTTACTGTTTGAGTATTTTTCTGTAACGTTTCCAGTTTCTGGAGCAGAACCATCTTTAAGTTTTTTTCAAAGACATAAACCAAGTTATCTTTAGTGATTTCATTAGGTTTTGTAGCTGTATAACTTTCTGAAACTAAAGCATTATCTTTTACGGTAACTTTATTTTGAAGTTCATTATCGTTCTGATCGACAAACTTTGCTTCAACCGAGCCACGACGGCGGAAAACTCCGATATTTCGAACATAGTGTTTATTATTATCAGTAAATCTAAAGGTTGAACTTTCAACAGTTGGATTGGTTGAATTTGCTACTACATGGCTTGCTTTTTTTCATTTAAGTCGTCACCAGCAACAACGGTTTCGATAGCGTTATCTCTAGTAAATTTCACTTTATGTGTTGCGAAATCTTTGGTGCTAAATCTATAATGACCTTGTGCATCAGTTTTCACCGTTTGAGAAGGTGTATTTTCACCATCTTTAAAGAGTTCAACTGTATAATTTGGTAGAAGTGTATCAATGTTTTCATCATAAACATTGTTTTTGTTGTTATCCTCAAAGGCGATTCCTTCAACTACTGCAGGATATCCAACCTTTGTTGTAACTACGTCAGATTCAACCAAGTTTCCACTTGCAGCAATTGTAACAGCAATACTGTTATTTGCAATAGCATTATCTACTGCATTAGGATCTATTTGAGCAGTAAAATCAAAGTTTTTCAACCGTTCGACCTGGCATTTCATAACCTTGTTCCTGTTCGATCTTGATCATTCGAACCTTAGACCAATCGGAAATAGCATCTTTATCAACAAAGTTTTTATTCCAAGATTCAGTCTGATTTGAGCCTGGTTCTTCTGTTGAGTATTTGATCCTGAATCCATTTCGCTCTTTTAATGGACCTGTGATTTTAACAGGGAACTGACTTCCGCGATTCTCTTGAACACCCTGATTATTCTCGACAATTTTCTTATCATTTGCGGTTGGTAGAACCTCGAGTGAACGAGAAGCTAGGAGTGGTCGATCTGAATTATTAATAATTGAAATCTGATAATCTACCAAATCTCCTGGATTTAATTTTTTTCAATATTATTTTTTTAAAACTAATATTATTATGTTTTGCGAACATATTTTTTTAATTGCAACTTGTTCTGGCTTTAAAACTCTAATTACTGCAGGTTCTGAGGCTATATCTACATTATTCGTATTAATATTACCATCTTCATCATAATCAAGATCATCTAAATCTACACTTCGATATTCTGAATTAATTGCAGGATCCCACATATACAAAAATTTAAATTCATATTCTCCGTTCGGTGTAGTTTCAGAAACCCTCATCGAATCGTTAACAAGAGATTCTAGTTTCTGCCAATCCCCATTAGTAGCTTTATGTGAAATTTTAAACAACCTCTTGCCGGTATTTTTTTAAAATTTTTTTAATCAATGAACAGTTGCCATCATTAATACATTTTTTGTGCCTCTTCACCAATCGTAAACTTATCTGAAGACAAAATAGCATATGTCGGATTCTTTATTCCCGGTTCATAATTGAGCCAAATATATCCATCATCTTCAACAGACTGTCCTGCCTTAGTCAGTGTTGGTATATTGCCAGCATCACCAAAACCTATATAAGTATTATCAACTGTAACTATTTTTTTAGTTGTAGCTATAAGTGATTGGGCCTGTTTCTTAGTTTCTTCATTTTTTTAGTTTTAATTTAACTACACTTTCAACGGGGTATTTTTTTCTGGTTGGAGTGAGGCCTTATATTTTTCAAAAATCATAAAATTTTTGTAGTTGTTATTAGTCGTAAGTCCACAAAATTACCAAGCTTTTGGTGGATTTGATTTAATATTTTTCTGGAATTTTTTTGCTTTTAATGGATTTTTGTTCCTTTTAGGAAGGTTTATTTTACTATTGTATTTGGTTAATTCGCCAACCTTAACTTCTGTGCCATCTGCGTATGTTGCATAAATATCAAGTTTTTTTCAAAAATAATTTGGAACTATATAGGCTCCATCAACACTGCTAATATATCGATCATTATCATTTAATATGTCTTCAATATATTCTACCGACTCAAACTCTTTATTTCCATTATTTTTTTAAATGATACACTGGTTTTCCAATAAATCTCTCCGCTTAGTTCTGAATTGCTAATGTTAAAAACATAGCTATACTTACGCTTATCTTCAAAACTTCCACTCTCAGAATTTATTTTTGACCGATTCCGCTCATTATCATAATATTTTTTTCAAGATTAAATTCTTTATTTGCAGAGTATGGAATAACCTTAGGAGTGATTGTAGCGCTTTGTAGATAAACTAGTACTTGAACCATCTGTATAGCTTAATACAGCATTAACAGTTATTGTTTCTTTTTTTGTTCAATAAAGATAAAGGTGTTTTTTTCATTGTATCTAATATATAAGTTAGGAACATAATTATACTTAGTGTCAAGAAAGACTTTTCTAGAACTATCATCAAACTTCCAACCGTTTTCAGTTGATCTTGGAGACATCGAAAGATGTTCAGGTAAGGTCATTTCATATCGAATATTTGATAGTTCTTTTTCTACCAATATTGTAGTTACTATTACGTTCGTTATAGTCAATATCAATATCAGCATCCTGTGATTCAGAAAAACAATGCTTCAATACTATTATCTGCTCGATATTTAGCTACAACAGCATCACTATCCCGCATACTGAGATAAGGGTTATTAGAATGTTTTAAAGTATTTAAAACTTTACTTTGCTTGCTTAATAAAGTTCCATCTTCAGAATATAGTTCATGAGTAGTTTCTAATTTATAGTTTTCAGGAGTTTCTGGATTTTTTTAAGTTTAAATATGTAATTTATTGAATTTATAGAGCCAGCTTGCAAGTTTTTATAGTTAGCTTTAAAAAAATATGATAATCATCATTTGAAATATCTTCAACATTAGCTGCCGCATCAGTTGCTGTTGTTCTTACACCATAACTAACATATTTTTTTGGGATCTTTAGAAGAAAGTAAGCATTTGGATAAGACTTTGCTAATCCCTCGCTTGTAACTTCGATGCGTGAATTCATAGCAATTTCTTCACCCGAATAAAACTCAGTTTTCTCTGAGCCGTCATCCTTCTTTGAAATTATTTCCATGAAAGTTTTTATATTATCAGCAAAATCGCCATTTTGCGCGCTTGCAAAATGTCTCAATAGGCCATACCCCCCCCAAGTGGTGGCAATTATTAGCGCCGTTAAAATGGCGAACTTCTTAAATTTTACATTTCGAAAAATTAAGAAATTCCGTCTGGCGGTTCTTATCTTTATTTCTCCTCCTAAAATAAATTGTTTCACACCTATTATACCATAACCATAATCAAAATGAAAGTGCTTTTTATGCTTTTTCTTCAACAAAAACAACTACGTCCAAAAGGGCAGAGACGTATTCAGCTTGCGACCAGGTGATTGGTGCGATTGAAAGATGCTTTAAATCTCGTGGATCAATTTGCTCGGGCAGAATCCCAGTTGAAATTTGCCGTGCTAAAACCCAATCAATGATTTCTTTTGCTTTCGAAAAAACGATTCTTTCGCGCGCGCAAACTTTGCGGATTCAGCCAATTTCAGATGCAGAATCTTTAAAAATGCTCGAAAAAACCAAATTGGATGAAGACAGTAAAAGGAGAATTTTTGTTTTTTTAGCGAGTGGTCTGCCGGGCGAAATTCAAAGACTTGCGAGCGAGAAGAGATATTTTTAATGAACAGATGGAGCTTGCCGAAATTGCCAAACGATGGTTTTTTTGGGTTCGAAATTTGAGAAAATGCTGATTTCGAAAGATTTAAAAGATCGCGAAAAAAACTTTGAGATTTTTTTGGAGATTTTGTTGAGAATTATCAATCAAACTTTTATTCGAAATCCTGAAAAATAGCGCAATAAACGCTCAAAAAAACACTTAAAAGCTTATGATAAAATTACTAAAAAAATGGTAATATCAAATTAGCACTACTCGAATTAATTGTCTGTTAAATTTACCAAACATTGACCGTTTATGTTATAATAGGAATATATGTTAGTATTGGTTTTTTATTACTTTATTAATTGCTTATATTTTTTTCTGAAAAAAATCCAGAAGTTGCAGCAAGAAACACTCTTCCAGATAGTTTTTTTCTGGGAAGATTGATAAATTATGGCGTGCGGCACAAGAGGCAATTATTGATAAAAAAAATATCTACGAGCGGAGAAGATTCTTTTGACAATTTTTGCGTTTTTGACGAACGAAATGCTACAGCATATAACCGTTTGGGGATTATCTATGCAGGGCAGAAAAAGTTTGATGATGCGATTGAATGTTTCGAAATTGCTCAGAGCCTCGAAAGTAGTGCTTCAAGCCTCCATAATGTTGGATTAATCTATCTTGAAACTGAGAATTATCAAAAAGCTGCACTAGCGTTTGAACAAGCCCTTGAAATTGAAGACAATATGCCAACTCGATACATCGCATACGCACGAGCACTAGAAAAAGTTGGGTAAAGAAAAAAACTTGCTATCTCAGCACTAGAAAAAGGCGGTTGATCTGGATGAAAGGCCCCAAACTCTCAGAGCACTAGGTTCGCTTTATCTCAAGGTTGAAGATTTCGAAAAGGCGAAAGAGATTAAAGAAAAAATGGATTCACTAAAATCTGGGCGAAGAGCCGTGAAACAAAACCGGATTTTGAACGAATCGATCTCAACTAAAAAAATCACAATGTAATAAATATCAGGCTGAAAAGCCTGATATTATTTTGTTGATTTTCTTACAGTTTGGAGTTGGCGATAATTATTGGGTTGGTAAATTTCAAGGTTAAATAAAAAAAATATAAATCAAACTAAATTTAAATGAGCACCGTTTTGATGCTCATTTAGTTAATTCAAATTAGAAAGTTATTCGCTTTTTGAATGCTCGTGCTGTAATAATTGATAGAATTACACCAGCGAGAGCGATAACGAAAATACTGATATTTCGCACGATTCCAGTGTTTGGTGCGGAAATCTTCGTTACATCTTCGAAAATGTAGTTGATAAAGATCTCGTTTTTCCTCAACATTTCCTTTTTTTGTTTGCCTTCAACTTTCTTTAATTCGTAAATTCGGCCATTAATCTCGATTCGATTTACTCCATTACTTTCGAAAGGAGTTCCAACTTGCGTTCCTGCTTTACGCAAAATATTGTTAGGCTGGATTAGGTTTCCGTTTTGATCGATAAATCTCTCAATAACACTTCCACCTTTCTTTGGAGCATAAATATACGTAATCGTTTGGTTTTCAGCCTTAACTTTTTCCGATTTCTGGAGCAGAATCTTTTGCAAGCTTTTTCGAAAAATATAAACCAAGCCATCTTTTTGTGATTTCTTTTGGTGATTTTGAAGAGTAATCTGTGCCAACTTGTGTTTCAGCTTTAGCGATTTCTACCGCGTTCTGAATTTCTTGGCCATCTTGCTTGACAAATTTCGCCTCAATTTTTCCACCTTTTTTGGGTTTGTATGAAATTTCGAAAGTCTGATTCTCGCTTGAAATCTTGCCATTTACAGCCTTTGCGTTAGCTTCAGCTTCATAGACCAAACCTTTTTTGTCGGTAACTTCTTTTGGATGAGTGTAGCTAAACATTGTTCCAATTTGTTTGCCGTCTTTTTCGAGGACAATTTCACTCAAAACAGTTTTTATCTTTTTGAAGTAATTAAGCGAACGTTAACACCTTTTCCTAGTTTTGGTTTGTATTGATAGGCGATTTCTTTCGAATTCACTTCAACTTTGCCAGTCTTTGAACCTGATTTGATTTTTTCGAAAGTGTAAACCAAACCATTTTCGGTAGTGATTTCTGAATCTGGCTCATCGCTATAATTCGTACCAACTGGCGTATCTGTTGCTTTTACGATTTTCGTATTCTTAATTGCGTTGCCATTTTGATCGAGATACTTCGCAAGAACTTGTCCGCCTTTCTTTGGAATATAGCCGTAAAGAATTGTTTGTTCTTGCTCGGAAACATTACCAACAGATGGAGCAGAGTCTTTCAAAACAGAATTATAAACGTAAGTAATTCCGTTATGGGTGATTTCTGGTGTTGGTGTATTTGAATATGGTGTTCCAACTTGAGTTCCATCAGCAGCAACAGCTACATTATTGATTGTTTCGTTCGTTCCAACAATTTTCGAAATTGCAGAAACTGGTTTTCCAGCTTTTGGTGTATATTCGAAAATCACAGTCTGAGAATCAACCTTAACTCGGCCATTCTGTGATGCACTATTTGCCGCAACCTTATCATAAACATATTTCAAAACCGTTTTCAACAATTTCTGGCTTGGAAGTTGCAGTATATTCGGTTCCAACTTGAACTCCAGCAGGTTTAACAGTTTCAGCTGCGCTAATTTCTTGATTTGTTCCAGCTTTAACAAATTTCGCTTCAACTTTTCCACCTTCTTTTGGTTTATACACAAAGGTTACTGTTTGAGTATTTTCTGTAACGTTTCCAGTTTCTGGAGCAGAACCATCTTTAAGTTTTTCAAAGACATAAACCAAGTTATCTTTAGTGATTTCATTAGGTTTTTGTAGCTGTATAACTTTCTGAAACTAAAGCATTATCTTTTTACGGTAACTTTTATTTTTGAAGTTCATTATCGTTCTGATCGACAAACTTTGCTTCAACCGAGCCACGACGGCGGAAAACTCCGATATTTCGAACATAGTGTTTATTATTATCAGTAAATCTAAAGGTTGAACTTTCAACAGTTGGATTGGTTGAATTTGCTACTACATGGCTTGCTTTTTTTCATTTAAGTCGTCACCAGCAACAACGGTTTCGATAGCGTTATCTCTAGTAAATTTCACTTTATGTGTTGCGAAATCTTTGGTGCTAAATCTATAATGACCTTGTGCATCAGTTTTTCACCGTTTGAGAAGGTGTATTTTTCACCATCTTTAAAGAGTTCAACTGTATAATTTGGTAGAAGTGTATCAATGTTTTCATCATAAACATTGTTTTTGTTGTTATCCTCAAAGGCGATTCCTTCAACTACTGCAGGATATCCAACCTTTGTTGTAACTACGTCAGATTCAACCAAGTTTCCACTTGCAGCAATTGTAACAGCAATACTGTTATTTGCAATAGCATTATCTACTGCATTAGGATCTATTTGAGCAGTAAAATCAAAGTTTTTCAAACCGTTCGACCTGGCATTTCATAACCTTGTTCCTGTTCGATCTTGATCATTCGAACCTTAGACCAATCGGAAATAGCATCTTTATCAACAAAGTTTTTATTCCAAGATTCAGTCTGATTTGAGCCTGGTTCTTCTGTTGAGTATTTGATCCTGAATCCATTTCGCTCTTTTAATGGACCTGTGATTTTAACAGGGAACTGACTTCCGCGATTCTCTTGAACACCCTGATTATTCTCGACAATTTTCTTATCATTTGCGGTTGGTAGAACCTCGAGTGAACGAGAAGCTAGGAGTGGTCGATCTGAATTATTAATAATTGAAATCTGATAATCTACCAAATCTCCTGGATTTAATTTTTTTCAATATTATTTTTTTAAAACTAATATTATTATGTTTGCGAACATATTTTTTTAATTGCAACTTGTTCTGGCTTTTAAAACTCTAATTACTGCAGGTTCTGAGGCTATATCTACATTATTCGTATTAATATTACCATCTTCATCATAATCAAGATCATCTAAATCTACACTTCGATATTCTGAATTAATTGCAGGATCCCACATATACAAAAATTTAAATTCATATTCTCCGTTCGGTGTAGTTTCAGAAACCCTCATCGAATCGTTAACAAGAGATTCTAGTTTCTGCCAATCCCCATTAGTAGCTTTTATGTGAAATTTTAAACAACCTCTTGCCGGTATTTTTAAAATTTTTAATCAATGAACAGTTGCCATCATTAATACATTTTTGTGCCTCTTCACCAATCGTAAACTTATCTGAAGACAAAATAGCATATGTCGGATTCTTTATTCCCGGTTCATAATTGAGCCAAATATATCCATCATCTTCAACAGACTGTCCTGCCTTAGTCAGTGTTGGTATATTGCCAGCATCACCAAAACCTATATAAGTATTATCAACTGTAACTATTTTTTTAGTTGTAGCTATAAGTGATTGGGCCTGTTTCTTAGTTTCTTCATTTTTTAGTTTTAATTTAACTACACTTTCAACGGGGTATTTTTTTTCTGGTTGGAGTGAGGCCTTATATTTTTCAAAATCATAAAATTTTGTAGTTGTTATTAGTCGTAAGTCCACAAAATTACCAAGCTTTGGTGGATTTGATTTAATATTTTCTGGAATTTTTGCTTTAATGGATTTTGTTCCTTTAGGAAGGTTTATTTTACTATTGTATTTGGTTAATTCGCCAACCTTAACTTCTGTGCCATCTGCGTATGTTGCATAAATATCAAGTTTTTCAAAATAATTTGGAACTATATAGGCTCCATCAACACTGCTAATATATCGATCATTATCATTTAATATGTCTTCAATATATTCTACCGACTCAAACTCTTTATTTCCATTATTTTTAAATGATACACTGGTTTTCCAATAAATCTCTCCGCTTAGTTCTGAATTGCTAATGTTAAAAACATAGCTATACTTACGCTTATCTTCAAAACTTCCACTCTCAGAATTTATTTTTGACCGATTCCGCTCATTATCATAATATTTTTCAAGATTAAATTCTTTATTTGCAGAGTATGGAATAACCTTAGGAGTGATTGTAGCGCTTGTAGATAAACTAGTACTTGAACCATCTGTATAGCTTAATACAGCATTAACAGTTATTGTTTCTTTTTTGTTCAATAAAGATAAAGGTGTTTTTTCATTGTATCTAATATATAAGTTAGGAACATAATTATACTTAGTGTCAAGAAAGACTTTTCTAGAACTATCATCAAACTTCCAACCGTTTTCAGTTGATCTTGGAGACATCGAAAGATGTTCAGGTAAGGTCATTTCATATCGAATATTTGATAGTTCTTTTCTACCAATATTGTAGTTACTATTACGTTCGTTATAGTCAATATCAATATCAGCATCCTGTGATTCAGAAAACAATGCTTCAATACTATTATCTGCTCGATATTTAGCTACAACAGCATCACTATCCCGCATACTGAGATAAGGGTTATTAGAATGTTTTAAAGTATTTAAAACTTTACTTTGCTTGCTTAATAAAGTTCCATCTTCAGAATATAGTTCATGAGTAGTTTCTAATTTATAGTTTTCAGGAGTTTCTGGATTTTTAAGTTTAAATATGTAATTTATTGAATTTATAGAGCCAGCTTGCAAGTTTTTATAGTTAGCTTTAAAAATATGATAATCATCATTTGAAATATCTTCAACATTAGCTGCCGCATCAGTTGCTGTTGTTCTTACACCATAACTAACATATTTTTTTGGGATCTTTAGAAGAAAGTAAGCATTTGGATAAGACTTTGCTAATCCCTCGCTTGTAACTTCGATGCGTGAATTCATAGCAATTTCTTCACTCGAATAAAACTCAGTTTTCTCTGAGCCGTCATCCTTCTTTGAAATTATTTCCATGAAAGTTTTTATATTATCAGCAAATCGCCATTTTGCGCGCTTGCAAAATG